>OBOI01000217.1_pt1 | contig 23145 bp, 13 predicted proteins | sample 1670151 | NCBI WGS metagenome assembly OBOI01 (sample SAMEA104232303, study PRJEB22302) | sediment metagenome | biome: forest; feature: aquifer; material: sediment | place: USA | collected 2011-08-07 | depth 0.01 m | reverse complement strand
GGTTGGGCTTCGACAAATGCGGCAAAGGAGGGCCAATGGACAATGGTCACATGCCGCCAGTAGTCGAGTCCCGCCCTTTTTAGAGAGCGGTCATCGGTACTGAACCCCAAGGGATGGACCAGGTGGAGGGTGGTGTTGGTGGCGCCGCATAGACGGGCAATGGTGCCGGTGTTGGGAGGGATCTCGGGTTCCACCAAGACGATATGAAATCCGGACGTGTCCGGCATATCAGGCGTGACCACCGGCTCCCCCTTACAGGAGCATGATCTCATGTTCCTTGGTGATGGTCAGGTTGCTGACTTTGAGGACCTGGGGGTGGGGGGTGAAGGAACCAAGGTCCGCCAACTCGGTAAGGGCCCGGGTCTCCTGTTTGAAGCGCTTAAGCCCTTTGCCGGAGAGGGCGATCTGGGCCTTGAAGGTCATGGCGAACGGGTCTTGAAAGACTGTATGGTGCTGGACCCGGTAGTCCAGGTGGGGGCCGGTGGACATCCCGGTGGACCCCACATAGCCGATGATATCCTTCTTGCTCACCAGACTACCACGATGCAGGCCTTGCTTGAAGCGTGACAGGTGGCCGTAATAGGTCTTGTAGTCGCCATTGTGGGAGATGACCACCTGATTGCCATACCCTTTGTTGGGGCCGATATCGATGACCCTGCCGTCCGCCACCGCCATGATCGGGGTGCCGATGGGGGCTGAGAGATCGACTCCCAGGTGGGGTTTGATCTGACCGGTGATCGGGTGGCGCCGTTGGTAGGTGAATTTTGAAGTCATTTTGCCCACCGGCACCGGTGAACGCAAAAACGAGGCCCCGACCCCGAGGCCATCTTGATCAAAGTATTGGTCCTTGCCGTTGGCGGTGGTGTGCAGATAGGCGGTGAGGTTGGGACCTTTGACGCGGAAGTACTGGGCTGCCTCGATCTTGCCATAGCCGACCAACTTGCCGTTTTTGTAGTACTTATCCACCACCAACGAGAAACGGTCGCCAGGCTGGATCTCGGTGTTGAAGTCGATCTTGGAGGAGAAGATGTCGGCAAAGGCGTAAACGAGACGCATATCCTCGTCTTTATCGGTAAAGGCGGCAAACAGGGAACTCTCGATCTCGCCGGAGACCTTGATCTTTTTACGCTCCAGTTCGATGGGGTCCTTGCTGACCCGATACCCTTCATCGGAGTTCTTGATGGTCAGGATGTCCAAGGGGCTGGATTCGTAACGAAAGCTCTCCAGGTCGCCGCTGCTGTCCAACTGCAGGGTGTAGCTGTCTTTCGGCTTCAGGCGCTTAAAGTCAAGTTTGCTGCGCAAGGCATTGATGATCGACACCCGGATCCCGGGCGAGACATTTTGGGCCCGCAGCGAGGTGTCGATGGTCTCTCCCGGCTTGAGGGTGGCGGCGATCTTGGCTATCGGGTCATCCTTGGTCGCGGCGGCGTTAGGATCCACCGCCAGGAAGTCTCTCCCCTGCTCGGGTTGGCCTTGGCGCGCATGGAGGAGCGCGTCCGTGCGGTCAAGCATGGCCTGCAGAAATGGACGTTGGTCGTCGTTGGCCACGAACATCTTGCCGAGGAAGGCGCTGCCGACAAAGATGGCGGTGACGATGATGATGCTAAAACGGATATGTTTGATGAGTTTCATGGGCGTTTTCGTTGCTGTGTTCCTGTTGGGGCGAGTGGTGGCCGGCCGTCATCGTCCGGAATGGAGGTTCCGGCGATATTGAGCTACTGCCCCGCGTGGCTTGGATCCCGAAAGGGATGGGAGGGCCTCCGGTTACTACCCGAAGGCCAAACAGAGGAGGACAAAGTCCATGGTGCCCTCACGATTTATTAGAGCGCCTAATGATAAACATTTTAAGCTGACTAACAAAATATGGTGGCGATGACAAGGATGTTTTTTGCTCTGTGCCCTATTTCGTTACGAATAGGTAAAATATCTTGAAGCAAGAGAAAAAAAATGTACAAAAGTGCACGGGCTGGTAGTAAGATTTGTGCTTCTGTTTGCCGATGGACGGCTAGGATGATCTTGCTGTCGGGCCGTACCCTAGACAGACAGCTCGGCGACCGGATTAACTTTTTTATTTACTAGATCTTAATAAGGAGTTTGCGCGCACCATGTCTCTCATTGTCCAAAAATTTGGCGGCACTTCGGTCGCCAACCCGGAAAAAATCAAGGCAGTGGCGGCCCGGGTCTTGGGCTACACCCGTCAGGGCCATCAGGTGGTGGTGGTGTTGTCGGCCATGGCCGGCGAGACCAACCGTCTGGTCAGCCTTGCCCAGCAGATGCAGGAACTCCCTGACACCAGGGAGATGGATGTCCTCCTCTCCAGCGGCGAGCAGGTGACAGTCGCCCTCTTTGCCATGGCGGTGAAGGAGGCGGGCCATGCCGCCATCTCGCTGTTGGGCGATCAGGTGAAGATCATCACCGATGCCATGCACACCAAGGCGCGGATTCAATCCATCGATACCGAGCCGATCACCCGGCGTCTGGCCGAGGGCAAGGTGGTGGTGGTGGCCGGTTTTCAGGGGGTGACCCCGGAGTCCGACATCACCACCCTGGGCCGGGGGGGGTCGGATACCACGGCCGTGGCCTTGGCCGCGGCCTTGAAGGCCGATCAGTGCGAGATCTACACCGATGTCGAAGGGGTCTATACCACCGACCCCAACATCTGCTCTTCGGCCCGCAAGATCGACCGCATCTCCTACGACGAGATGCTGGAGTTGGCGAGCCTGGGGGCCAAGGTCCTGGATATCCGTTCGGTGGGTTTTGCCAAGCGTTATAATGTACCCGTTCATGTACGATCAACATTTACCGAGGCCGAAGGCACTCTGGTTGTGGAGGAGGATAAGAGTATGGAGTCGATGCTGGTTTCCGGAGTAACCTATAATAAGAATGAGGCCCGAATCACGCTGTCCAAGGTGCAGGATGTCCCGGGCGTGGCCTCAAGGATCTTTACCCCCATTGCCGAGGCCGGGATCGTGGTGGACATGATCATTCAGAACACCCGGGAGGGGGAACTGACCGACATGACTTTCACCGTGCCGCGCACCGAGTACAAGCGGGCCATGGGGATCGTTACCGAGATCGTGGCCGCCATCGGTGCCGGGGTGGTCACGGGTGCCGAGCAGATCGCCAAGGTCTCCATCGTCGGGGTCGGCATGCGCAATCACTCCGGCGTCGCCACCACCATGTTCCGGCTCCTGGCCCAGGAGGGGATCAACATCCAGATGATCAGCACCTCGGAGATCAAGATCTCCTGCGTCATCGACGAGAAGTACACGGAGCTTGCCGTCCGCACCTTGCATGACGGCTTTGGTCTCCAGCACTCCGGCCAGGCGGTTGCGGAGTAACCAGAGAGTAGGCAGGGACTAAGGAAAAGGGGATTATGAGCAGAGAACTGACCATCTACGATACCACCCTCAGGGACGGCACCCAGGCCGAGAACTTCAACCTTTCGGTTGAGGACAAGATCCGCATCACTTTGAAGTTGGATGAGCTGGGGGTGGACTTCATCGAAGGGGGGTGGCCCGGTGCCAATCCCACCTCGGTCCAGTTCTTCGAGGAGATCCAGAGCTACCAGCTGCGGCACGCGCAGCTCTCGGCCTTTGGCAGCACTAGGCTGTTCAGCAATCCGACCTACCAGGATGCGAACCTGCTGGCCTTGCTGGCGGCCAAGACCCCGTGCATCACCATCTTCGGCAAGACCTGGGACATCCACGTCGATATCGCCCTGCGCATCTCCTTAGACGATAACCTGACCATCATCGACGAGTCCCTGCGCTTCCTGCGGCCCCAGGTCAAACACCTCTTTTACGACGCCGAGCACTTCTTCGACGGCTTCAAGGCCAACCCGGCCTACGCCTTGGCCACCATTGAACGGGCTCATCTGGCCGGGGCCGAGTGTCTGGTGCTCTGTGACACCAATGGTGGCACCCTGCCCACCGAGATCGCCCGCATCATGGACGAGGTCCAGCTCTTTTTTCAACAGAAGGGGGTGGTCGCCAACCTTGGCATCCACGCCCATAACGACTCGGAAACCGCGGTGGCCAACTCGTTGGTGGCGGTGGATCACGGGGCCTGTCAGGTGCAAGGGACCATCAACGGCTTTGGCGAGCGCTGCGGCAACGCCAACCTGACCTCCATCATCCCGGGGCTGGCGCTGAAGATGGGCCATGCCTTTGCCGCCGCCAAACAGTTGAGCAAGCTGACCGAGGTCGCCCGTTTTGTCAACGAGCTGGCCAACCTCCCCCACAACAAGTATCAGCCCTACGTCGGGGCCGCGGCCTTTGCCCACAAGGGCGGGGTCCATGTGGCCGCGGTCAAGCGCAACCCCCTGACCTACGAGCACATCACCCCGGAGCAGGTCGGCAACATCCGCCGCATCCTGATCTCGGATCAGTCCGGCAAGAGTAATGTCCTGCACAAGGCCAAGAAGTTCGGCCTGGACCTGGAGAGCACCGATCCCCTGGTCACCCACATCCTCAAGCGCTTGAAGGAGTTGGAGAACCAGGGGTTCCAGTATGAGGGGGCCGAGGCCTCCTTCGAACTGTTGATGCGCCGGGCCATGGGCACCATGCCCAGCTTTTTCGCGCTCAAGGGCTTTACCGTCTTGAACCACAAGGAGTCTCCTGAGGGGGCGACCACGGCCGAGGCCACCATCCGCCTGGAGGTCGCGGGCGAGATCGTCCACACCGCCGCCATGGGCGATGGCCCGGTCAATGCCCTGGACAACGGGCTGCGCAAGGCCTTGACCTGTTTCTATCCGCAACTGGCCTCCGTCTCCTTGAGCGACTACAAGGTGCGGGTCCTGGCCTCGGAACATGGCACCGGCGCCCAGGTGCGGGTGCTGATCGAGTCCACCGACGGCAAGAGCCAATGGGGCACGGTGGGGGTCTCCCACGACATCATTGAGGCCAGTTGGCAGGCCTTGGTGGACAGCATCTCCTTCAAGCTGTTGAAGGACAAGCTGAGCCAGCAGGATGCCAAAAACCAGGGGTGCTGAGCACGGGGTCCGGCCAGACAGCCGGGCCATGGTGCTGCTGTTGATCGGGCTCGCTATCGCTTTGCCCCACCTTTGTCGTTTCTTCTTCTCACCCGCCGATGCACCTGAAGACCCCCCGGGCAGGTCGCCGCACATCCTCTGGCTGGCGACGCCCGGCGGCCAGGAGGACGGTCTCTATCGGCTGGCAGGGGCTGCCGCCAACCGGCCCCAGCCCGTGGCCGCCGTTAACCACCCCCGGCCCGGGATAAATCGAGAGCTCGCGGCGCATCTTCCGCAAGAGAGCTCGCTGCCAGTGGCTAAACTGCACACCGCCTATCTCCTCGCCGACCAACGCCCTCCCCAACCCATCCCCATGCCGGTTCGGGTGGCCCCGATCTTTTTTCGGAAAATCCCCATCAACCAGGCAGACCTTGAGGCCTTGATGACCATCCCCGGCATCGGCAGGCGTTTGGCCGCCACCATTATCGCCCACCGCGAGCGGACCGGGGGAATTAAAGACCGAGCCGCCCTCATGGCCATTGAGGGGATCGGCGCCAAAAAGGCCGCCATCATCGAGTCCCATGTCCGCTTTGATCCACCTCTGCTTGGGGCGGATGAGGGTCACTAACCCCTCGAAATCCGTTTGTCGGTAACGGCTCCGAGGCGATGGGGCTTCGCCCCGATCATTGAAAAGAGATTGACTTCCGTGGTGTGGTCGTCTACCAATTTGGTATGGGGAACAGAAGCAGACTCCTGTTCAGGGCCTTGAACGGCGGGGGTGATGATCTCGTGCCGTGGTCCTAGGTAATCGTTTGTCGGCAAGGGAGAGACGCAGCAACCGCGCTCTCGCAGGCAGGCGATGCAATCGTCAAGCACAAAACCAGCGGACGCTCTCCGATGCGGAAGAAGATCTTGGTCGTCGATAACAATCCCGTCATCCTGCGCTTGATGCTCAATCTCCTGGAGGGGCAGGAGGGCCATGAGGTGAAGACCGCGAGCGATGGTCTGGCCGCCCTTGATCTACTACAGGAGTTCATTCCCGATTGTGTCTTTCTCGACATGATCATGCCCAAGATCGGTGGCGCCAAGCTCTGCCGCCTTATCCGCAGTTCACCCCTGCTCAAGCATATCCAGGTGGTGATCCTCTCCGGGATCGCGGCCGAAGAGACCATCAATTACCAAGAGTTCGGCGCCGATGCCTGCATTGCCAAGGGGCCTTTCGCCAGCACCTCCAGGCACATCCTTGATGTCCTGGCCGGGTTCGATCAAGCCCGTGGTCAGGAGGTGACGCCGCGGATCTATGGCCTAAACGAGGTCTTTCATCGGCAATCCACCTCGGAGTTATTGCTCAGTAACCGCCATTTCGAAACCATCCTGGCCAATATCTCCGACGGCATCTTGGAGTGTACGGTGGATGCCAAGATCGTTTACGCCAATCCCTTGGCCGCGACCCTCTTTTGCCAATCCGGGGAGACGGACCTGCTCTCCACCACCCTGTACGATCATTTTCACCCGCAAGACCGGGAGCGAGTGGTCCGGCTGCTGGCCGCCTCCACCGCTAGCCCGCAGACCATCGGCGAACAGGACCCGCTGCTGCTCCATGACCGCCTGCTGTCGCTGACCTCTGTCGAGGTGGTTGAGGCCAAGGAGCGGTTCATCTTGATCCTGCTCCGCGACATCACTGCTCTGAAACGGAGCGAGGAGGAGCTACGCCACAGCTCTCTCTCCCAGGCGGCCATCGGCGAGTTGCTGCAGCTCTCCTTGGTGGAGGTCACCCTGGCCGAGATCCTCGAAGGGTTTATCGCCAAGATTACCTCCCTCTCCTGGCTAGGACTGGAAGCCAGTGGTGTCGTCTTCCTTGCCGGTCACGATCCCCACACCTTGCAGCTGCGTGCCCACTGTGGCCTGGTGCCGTCCATGGTCGACTCCTGCCAGCGGATAACGGTCGGCCACTGTCTTTGCGGTCAGGCCGCCGCCGAGGCCGAGGTGAAGTTTAGCGGCGCCAGCGAGGGACAGGCAATCCCTTGCCATGCCGGCATGGCAACCTTGAGCCGCTACTGCGTCCCCATCATTGCCGACGGTTGCCGGCTGCTGGGGGTCTTTGCCGTATTCCTCAAGGCCGGCTGCACCCGGGAGCCGCGGGTGGAGCAGACCTTGGTTGCCGCCTCCCGGGTGCTCGCCGGCATCATTGAGCGTTTGCTCGCCGGTCAACGGCTCAAGGAGAGCGAGCAGGACTACCGCGCCTTTGCCCAGATCGGCTTGGAACTGTCGGTGGAAAAGGACATCGACCGGCTGCTGGAGATGATCGTCGATGAGGCCAGATACCTCTCCAAGGCCGATGCCGGCACCCTCTATCTGGTGGATGCGGAGGGCACGCATCTCAGGTTCGCGGTCCTGCAGAATGACACCATGCACACCAGGATGCGCGGCACCGATCCGGGCGCCGCCTTCCCCTCTGTCCCCCTCTTTGTGGACGGCCGACCCAACCACGGCAACGTGGCCTCCCATGTGGCCTTGAGCGGAGAGATCGTCAATATCTCCGATGTCTATCAGGCCCAGGGCTTCGATTTTACAGGACCCAGGCGCTACGATGCCGCCACGGGCTACCGTTCGCAGTCCATGCTGGTCATCCCGGTCAAGAACCACGTCAACGAGGTCATCGGGGTCCTCCAGCTGTTGAATGCCCAAGACCGGAACAGCGGCGAGGTCATCGCCTTTCCCGATGACTTCGTGGATCTGGTCGCCTCCCTGGCCTCCCAGGCAGCCATGGCGCTCACCAACATCCAGTTGGTGAAGGAGCAGCACGACCTCTTCTATGCTTTCATGAAGAGCATCGCCACGGCCATCGACGAAAAATCTCCCTACACCGGCGGCCATATCAGGCGGGTGTACGACCTGACCATGATGATCGCCGAGAAGATCAACGAGACCGATGATGACCCCTTTGGCCAGGTGCGTTTTAACGAGGACGAGTTGGAGGAGTTACGCTTGGCCGCCTGGATGCATGACGTGGGCAAGATCACTACCCCTGATCACGTGGTGGATAAGGCGGATAAGCTGGAGACCATTTTCTCCCGTTTTTGGTTGGTGCAAAGCCGTTTTGGCACCATCGCCCAGTTGACCGAGAACGAGATCCTGCGCCGGAAGCTCGCCCTGTTCTCGGCCGGCCAGGCAGACCCGGAGGCCGTTGGCGCCTTGGATGGCGAACTGGCCAAGCGGCTTGCGAAGTTGGAGGAGGATCTGGCCTTTATCGGCGAGTGCAACAAGGCCTCCGAGTTCATGAGCGACGATAAGATCGCCCGCGTCAAGGCCATTGCGGCCCGCCGCTATGTGGTCAACGGCCAGGAACACCCCTTTTTGGAAGAGGACGAGGTGCTCAACCTCTGCATCCGCAAGGGAAACCTGAACGAGGAGGAGCGCAAGATCATCGAGAACCATGCCAGCATGACCCACAAGATCCTGATGCAGTTACCCTTCCCCAAGAATTTGGCCCGGGTGCCTGACTATGCCTGCGGCCACCACGAGAAGCTGGACGGCTCCGGCTATCCCCGCGGACTGGCCGGGGAGAACCTCCCCCTGCAAGCGAGGATCATGGCCATTGCCGACATCTTCGAGGCCCTCACCGCCAGAGACCGCCCCTACCGCAAGCCCATGCCGCTCTCCCAGGCCATCAAGATCATGGGCTTCATGAAGCAGGACCGGCACATCGATCCCTCCGTCTTTGATCTCTTCCTGGCCAGCGGGCTCTTCCGGATGTACGCGGAGAAAGAGATGAACCCGGAGCAGATCGACGTCTGAACCACCTAGCGGTCTGCTGGATCACCAGCGGATGGCCGAACTCCCCTCCAGCGGAGCCCCCTCTCTACCGTACAGGTTGAGTGAACCAACGGGACCAACCCTTACCCTCTCTCCTAACCACGAGCCCTAGCCCATGACCCCATTTTTTGCCCAGCAGATGGATTACATCTTTTTCGTCTACGGGCTCGCCTTTCTCCTGCTGGCCGCCACCCTACAAGGGCTTTGTCGGCTTAAGCCCCGCCCACGGCAACCCAAACTTCCTTGGCCCTTCCTGGCCATTTTCGGACTGCTGCACGGCAGCAACGAGTGGCTGGACATGCTGGTCATCTCCCTAGGCGACTCACCTGCCTTTGCCGCCCTGCGCCTGGGTTTCTTGGTCGCCTCATTCCTCGCCCTGTTGGAGTTCGGCAGGCGCGCACAGTTTGCGCTGCAAGGCAGGGGCAGGGGCGTTTGGGTCTATCTCCCCTTGCTGGCGGTGGCCATGACCGGTTGGGCCGGGGATGGAAACGGCATTAACGTCTCCTGCCGCTACACCTTGGGGTTGACCGGTGGCCTATGGGCCGCCTGGTCCCTGCTCCAGTATGGCGGGCGGCTCGACTCCGCGGGAGACCGGCGTTGGCTGCTGCTTGCCGCCGGTAGCCTGGGCGGCTATGCCCTGGCCTCGGGCGCCGTGGTGCCGGCCTCTCCCTTCTTCCCCGCCTCACTCATTAATTATGACACCTTTCTCTCGGTGTGCCATTTCCCCGTGCAACTGCTGCGGGCCCTGCTCGCCAGCCTGCTCAGCGTCGCCCTGTGGCAGCACTACGCCCGCCTGCGCTTGACCTTTCTCCCCGAGGTCACCAAGGCAACGGCTTACGCCCACCGCACCGCCATCGGTCTGATCGTCATATGCGCCTGCGGCTGGTACGTCACCTCTCTGGTTGGCGCTGCCGAGCGGCGCCACCTGGAACTAGCGCGCGCGGCCCAGCTCTCCGAGGCAATCAACACGATCCAGTATGATATCAAGATGGCTGACGTCTTGGTGCAGACCATGGCCAACGACCAACTGGCCCATGAGCTGGAGATCTTTCCCCAGCACGCCTCCCCGGAGCGGCTCAATGCCCTCGTCGACCGATTTGCCAAGGGGGTCGACGATTCGGTCTCCTATGTGCTGAGGGCGGACGGCACCACCATTGCCTCCTCCAATCGGGATACACCGGTGAGCTTTGTCGGTCACTCCTACGCCATCCGTCCCTATTTTCAGCATGCCATGGCCGGCAGGCCCGACCACTACGTCGCCATGGGGCTGACCTCCCATGTCCCAGGTTACTACGCCAGCGCCCCCATCCGCGGGCAGGGGGGAGCAATCCTGGGCGTGGCCGTGATGAAGATCTCCATCAACCGCCTGCCATTGCCGGTGGATAGCGAGAGGGACGGGTTTTACCTGCTGGATGACCATGGGGTGGTCCTGGCCTCTTCGCTCCCCGGTCTGGTCCTCGCCCCCTTTCGGCCCTTGGACCAGGCCGTCAAGGAGGAACTGGTAGCCTCGGGCCGTTACCCCCGTATCGGCTCAACGCCCATCATCCGGGAGAGGGGGGCGCGGCAATGGGCCATGATCAACGGGGTCAGGATGCAGATCTTCCAGCGCTCCATCGATATCGAAGGCCTCTCCCTGGTCCTGCTCTCCGACATGAGAGAGATCGAGCGGGTACGACTGGTCGTCATCCTCGGCACCTTTCTGTTCACCCTGCTGGTCATCTCTTTTTTCACCATACAACAGCGCAACACCGAGGCCCAGGACTTCATCCGTTACTCGGAACATGCCCTGCGCCGGGTCTTCGACCATGTGCACGATGCCATCATCGTCCATGATGCCCAAGGTGCCATCGTCGATGTCAACGACCAGATGCTCTCCCTCTATCAGGTCAGCCGGGAGCAGGCCATGACCATGACCATTGTCGATGACCTCTCCGGCGTTGATAATCCCTTGGCCTCCTTGCCGCTCCACTGGCGGCAATGCTTGGCCGGGGAGAACCAGGCCTTTGAGTGGCGAGCCAGGCGTCCCGTGGACGGCCAAGAGTTTGACACCGAGGTCTTCCTTGCCCGCATGGACTTCTTCGGCGAGCGCCAGGTGGTGGCCACCATCCGCGACATCAGCGAACGGAAGCGGGTGGAGAATGACCTGCGTCAGGCGCGTGACGCCGCCAATCAGGCCAACCTTGCCAAGAGTGAATTTGTCGCCAACATGAGCCACGAGATCCGTACCCCGATGAATGGGGTAATCGGCATGACCCAACTCCTGTTGCGCACCGACCTCTCGGCCGAGCAGCGTAAATTTGCCAATATCATCCGCTCCAGCAGCGAAGGGTTGCTGGTGATCATCAACGACATCCTTGACTTCTCCAAGATCGAGGCCGGCAGAATGGAGCTGGAGGAGTACCCCTTCTCCCTCTCCGCCATGATCAACGACCTGGTGACCTTGCTTAAGCCCAAGGCCCAGGAGAAGGGGATCACCCTAGAGGCCGACATCGACCCTCGGCTGCCGGCAACCCTGGTGGGCGACCGCCTGCGCCTCAGGCAGATCCTCTATAACCTGGTGGGGAATGCCATCAAGTTCACCCTGAAGGGCGGGGTCACCATCCTTGCCCGGGTGGCGCGCGAGGAGGCGGGCACGCTCCTGCTCCGGCTGGAGGTGCGGGACACCGGTATCGGCATCCCGGCCGACAAGCAGGGACGGATCTTCAACTCCTTCACCCAGGGGGACACCTCCACCACCAGGCGTTACGGTGGTACCGGCCTCGGCCTGACCATCAGCAGACGCTTGGTGACCTTGATGCACGGGGAGATCGGCGTCGACAGCAGGGAAGGGGAGGGCGCGACCTTCTGGCTCACGGTGCCGCTGGCCGAGGGTTATGGCGAACTGCCGGAGGAGCGGGCCATGGCTCAGGAACAGGTGGCGGCCCTAGCCCTTGCCATCCCCGGAGGACTGCGGGTCTTGGTGGCCGAGGACAATCCCATGAATCAGATCGTGGCCCAATCCTATCTGGAGGCCATCGGCTGCTCCCCCGACCTGGTGGCCGATGGGGAACAGGCGGTGCAGGCCCTCTCCGCCCACCCCTACGATCTGGTGCTCATGGACTGTCAGATGCCGGTGATGGACGGCTATGAGGCCACCCGCCGCATCCGCGACCCCAGCTCCGCCGTGCTCTGGCATGAGATCCCGATCATTGCCCTGACCGCCAATGCCATTGCCGGCGACCGCAAGGGGTGTCTGGAGGCCGGCATGACCGACTATGTGGCCAAACCCTTGGAGATGGAGACCATGCTGGCCGCCATCCGCCGCTCTCTGTCCCTGGCGCCGGCAGCGGCGGAGACAATGGAAGCAGCACCGCTACCGGCCACGGAGGCCGTCTTTGACGAGCAGGCATTTCGGCAGCGAGTCTTGAATAATGACAGCTTGATTGTTACACTATTAGGAATATTTCTCGGCAAGGCCCATCAGAACCTGGACGCCATGGAAAGGAGCGCCATCGCTGGCGACGCCCCGGAGGCCATGCGCTTGGCCCACACCTTCAAGGGTAGCGCCGCCACCGTCTCCGCCGAGCAGTTGCGCCATACCGCCCAGGCCATGGAACAGGCGGCCAAGGGAGGAGAGCTGAGCGAATACCTCAGGCTCTTGCCCTCCCTGGTCGCCGGCGTCGAAGAGTTTCGGGCCATGGCTGTCAAGTTCACCGACAAGGTGGTTGGTAGCGACCACAGCTAATACTCCTTTTTTCCGTCATCACCCCTCTGGAGATACGACCATGATCATCGCCACGACCCTCGCCCTGCTGCTCTCCCTGCTCTACCTTGCCGTTGTCGGCCATGGCCGCAAGGGCGGTGAAGACCGGCCAGCCGTTGTGGCCGGGATGTTCTATCCCGAGCGGGCGGAGGAGCTGCGGCGGATGCTCGTGGGCTTTTTCGCCTCGGCGGTGAGCCGCGAGCAGGGGCAGGAGGTGGTGGCCATCATTGTCCCCCATGCTGGCTACGTCTACTCGGGTCAGGTGGCCGCTTCGGGGTTCAATCAACTGGATGCCGATAAGGCGTACGACACCATCTTCCTCCTCGGGCCAAGCCATCGGGTGGGGTTCACCGGCGCTGCCGTCTATTGCACGGGGGACTTCATCACCCCGTTGGGCACGGTCAAAGTCAATCGCGAGCTGGGCCTGGAGTTGACCCGGAAGTCGGGACTCTTCAGCCCGCGCACCGATGCCCACGCCGTGGAGCACAGCCTGGAGGTGCAGCTGCCGTTTCTCCAGCACCACCTGAAAAGGCCCTTTCGCATCGTGCCTATCGTCCTCGGGGGCAACTCACCCGCCATCTGCCGACAGCTGGGCGAGGTGCTTAAACCCTACCTGAACGCCAATAACCCCGTGGTGGTCAGCACGGATTTCTCCCACTACCCCACCTACGAGCAGGCGGTCACCGTGGACCGGGCGGTGGCCGAGGCGATCCTCTCCAACTCCGCCGCAACCCTGGTCAAGACCATGGACCGCTACGAGGCGGCCGGCATCGACAATCTGGCCACCACCCTGTGCGGCTCCTCCGGGGTGTTGACCCTGATGGCCATGACCGCGGGCCGGGCCGACATCCGCTATCACCTCCTCCACTACCAGAACTCGGGCGACATCCCCATGGGGGACAAACGGCGGGTGGTGGGCTACCATGCCATCATGGTCAACACGACGAAAGAGGCGTCCGAGCGGGCCGGTTTTGACCTCTCCGTTGCCGACCGGGAGGCCCTGCTGCGCCTTGCCCGCGCCACGGTCACCTGTTGCGCGGTGGACAGCTCCCTGCCCGAAGTCGAGGACGGGGCGATGAGTGATGAGTTACGCACCCCCTGCGGGGCCTTTGTTACCCTGAAGAAACATGGCCAGTTGCGCGGGTGCATCGGCTGCTTTGACGCCAGGGAGCCCCTCTGCCAGGTGGTGCGGCAGATGGCGGTGGCCGCGGCGACCCAAGACCACCGCTTTCAGCCGGTGGCGGCGAGCGAGGTGCAAGAGCTGTCCATCGACATCTCGGTGCTCACCCCCATGCGCAGGATTCGCTCCATCGAAGAGTTCGAACTGGGACGGCACGGCATCTACATGCGCCGGGGGGCACGCTCCGGCACCTTTCTGCCCCAGGTGGCCCATGACACCGGCTGGAGCAGGGAGGAGTTTCTTGGCCACTGCGCCCGGGACAAGGCCGGCATCGGCTGGGAGGGGTGGAAGGAGGCGGAACTCTATGTCTACGAGGCCTTGGTCTTCGGGGAAGAGTAACTCGCCTTGGCCTTGGGGGTGGGGACCTCGCCCCGGCCCCCTTATCCCATAAAACAAGAGGCGATCCCTGTCCGGGCGCGGGATGCCATTAGCAATTATCAAGTTTTCAAGCAAGGAGAACACTTTCACCGTGATTACCAACCTCCACCAATGGCTGATCTTCAGACTCTTTTGGGTCTGGCTTGTCCTGTCGCTGTTGACCGGCGCCTTGGTCAACCACTTTGGTCATACCCGCCTGGACAAACATGTGGTCACCATGGCGCGGGCCGAGACCGCAAAGTACACCAAGGACTTTATCCATTACCTGCGCTCACCCGCGGAGGAGACCCTGGCCCCTTTCAACCGCAAGATCCACACCTTTATCGAGGTCGATAACTTGATTGTGGTGGAATTCTACAATGCCGCCTCGGTCAAGGTTGCCGAGGCGATCAAGCCATCGGCCGCCGAGACCGAGAAGAGGCTCCCCAAGCACGGCACCGAGTTTGCGGAGGCCAAGGAGATTGTCTGTGAGAAGATCAGCCTGGGCCAGGAGATCTTCCTCAGGGTCTTTGTCCCCATCTATGACGCCGCCGGGGCTAAGCTCGGCTCCATCGAGGGGATCTATCGCGCCCCTGACGACATCGTTGCCCAAAATAGCAGCGAGACCTTCTGGTCGATGGTCTTGGTGGTGGTGATCATCTTTGTCACCAGTCTGGGGTTGTACCCGCTGATCATCCGTTTAAACCGCAGGCTCCTGGACTATACCCACCTCTTGGCCTTGACCAATATCGGCATGCTCAAGGTGCTGGGCAGCGCCATTGCCAAACGGGACAGCGATACCAACATCCACAACTTCCGGGTAACCATGTACTCGGTGCGCTTAGGCGAGCACCTGCACCTGACGGAGAGCGCCATGCAGGGGTTGATCAAGGGGGCCTTTCTCCATGACGTCGGCAAGATCGCCATCACCGACGCCATCCTGTTGAAGAAGGGGCAGCTGACGGCTGAAGAGTTTGCGATCATGCAGACCCATGTCGGCCATGGCGGGGATATCATCCGCGGCTACCAGTGGCTGCATGACGCGGATGAGGTGGTCCGCTGCCACCACGAGAAGTTCGATGGCCAGGGGTATCCGGCCGGGCTCAAGGGGGAGGAGATCCCGCTCAACGCCCGGATCTTTGCCGTGGCCGATGTCTTCGATGCGCTGACCTCCCGCCGGCCGTATAAGGAGCCCTTCACCCTGGCGGCCTCGATAGGCATCATCCGCAGCTCCCGGGGCACCCACTTTGACCCGCTGGTCACCGACCTGTTTTTGGAGCATGTGGAGGCGTTGTACCAAGAGTTCTGCCATGAGGATGAACCCTTGTTGCATGGTAAACTGGAGGAGTGTATCAAACGGTACTTCCGTTAGTGTTAGCTGTGTTGGCTTACGGCGTCAAAAATGCGCCTAAGCCAATCGGCTTGCAGGCCGGCATGGGTCGGCCACGAACAACGGCTCCAGATGCGCCACCGGGTTCATGGCCTTGGGTGCATCTAGAGCCGTTTTTTTTTGCCATGGAGATGGGCTGGCTGCTGGTGTTGCGCGGTTTTGCGTGGAACACACAACAGGAAGTTGGCCGAAGAGGCCAGATGCAGCGCAGGTTTCAGGGTAACTTAACCCTGCGATAAACCATGCAATAAGGAAGAGGGCTGGCGAGAGGTCGGAAGTGCCCACCGCCGGCTGGGGTTGAAACCGCTTACAGCGGCTCTTCGTGGCTCAGGCAGTGAATGGTGCCTAGGCCCCACACCAGATCCACGGCGTGGATGCCGACCACCGGGCGCTGGGGAAAGAGCTGTTGCAGGATGGTGAGGGCGACCCGGTCGTTGGGGTCGTTGAAGGTGGGGACCAGGACGGCGTGGTTGGCGATATAGAAGTTGGCGTAGCTGGCCGGCAGGCGCAGGCCAGCGAACAACAGGGGCTTGGGCATGGGTAGGTCTATAACCTTAATGGGCGCGCCATCCGCCAGGCGGGCCGCTTGCAGCCGCTTACGGTTCTCCTGGAGCGGGGCGCAGTTGGTGTCCGCCGGGTCCTCTTCGTGGCAGAGGACCACGGTGTCGCGGTTGACAAAGCGGCAGAGGTCGTCCACATGGCCGTGGGTGTCGTCGCCGGCTATCCCTCGACCCAGCCAGATGGTCTTGTCGATCCCAAGAAAGCGCTTGAAGGCCGCCTCGTAGCCGCGCTTATCCAGGCCCGGGTTCCTGACCTGGGTCTCTTCATCCAGCAGGCACTCCTCGGTGGTGAGCAGGGTCCCGGCGCCATTGCTGTCAATGGCGCCGCCCTCCAGCACCAGGGGCCGGCCCTGCACTTCCGCCGGCAGCAGCCGGTGTCCCATGGTTCTCGCCAGCAGGGCCGGGATCTCCCGGTCGTGCTGCCAATTGGCGTATTTGGCCCAGCCATTGAAGCAAAAGCCCACCGCCACCGTCTCAGTACCCTGCTTGACCAAGGCGGGGGAGGAGTCGCGCATCCAGCCGCGGTCGGTCTGGGCCTGGATGAACTCGATCTTTGCCAGATCGACCCCGGTCCGCTTGAGACACCCCTCAGCCCTGACCCTGTGCCTTTCGCTGTGCACGATGATGCGCACCAACTCGCCCGGGGCGATCTTCTTGACGATCTCGGCGAACACCCAGGGGATGGGCATGAACTTCCCCGGCCAGTCCTCTTTCTGGTGGGGCCAGCAGAGGATGGTGGAGCGGTGGGGTTCCCACTCGGCAGGCAGGCGGTAGGGCGAGTTGGTCATCTCACTCGTCCACAAACCGTTTGTTGATCTCGCCGTAGGCATCGATGCGGCGGTCGCGGAGGAAGGGCCAGTTCCTGCGGATGGTCTCCAGGTGGCCCAGGTCGACCTCGGCCAGCAGCACCTCCTCCTGGTCAGGGGAGCCCTGGGCCAAGATCACCCCTTGGGGGTCGCAGATGAAGGAGGAGCCCCAAAACTCGATGCCGGCGCTCTCGGGGCTGGGCTGCTCCAGGCCGATGCGGTTGGCCGCGGCCACATAGACGCCGTTGGCAATGGCGTGGGCGCGTTGGATAGTGATCCAGGAGTCGCGCTGGGCCGCGCCGAAGCGCTCCTTCTCCGCCGGGTGCCAGCCGATGGCCGTGGGAAAGAACAGGCACTCGGCCCCGCGCAGGGCGGTCAGGCGCGCCCCTTCCGGGTACCACTGGTCCCAGCAGATCAGGGTGCCGATCCTGCCGAAGCGCGTGCTAAAGGCCTTGAAACCGAGGTCGCCGGGGGTGAAGTAGTACTTTTCGTAAAAACCGGGGTCGTCGGGGATGTGCATCTTGCGGTAGGTGCCGAGGAGCTCACCACCGGCGTCGATGACCACGGCGCTGTTGTGGTAGAGACCGGGCGCCCGTCTCTCGAAGAGCGGCACCACGATGGTCACGTTCAGGTCGCGGGCCGCCTGCTGAAAGGCCATGGTCGTTGGTCCGGGGATGGTCTCGGCCAGATCAAAGAACCTGGACTCCTCTTGCTGGCAAAAGTACTGGCAGCCGCAGAGTTCCGGCAGGCAGACCACCTGTGCCCCTTGGCCGGCCGCCTTGGCCACCCAGGAGAGGTTCTTTTTCAGATTGTCCGCAGGGTCGGTGGCAAAGGCGAGTTGCAACAGGGCGATGGTGTAGCGCTTGGGGGTCATGGGTCGTTCCTCCTGGGGCCCGTTACGCCTCGGCTACCTGCAACTCCCGCAGGCGGGCCAGGTTCTCGTCGATCTTGGCCTGGGTGGCCCGGAAGCCGTCCAGCTTCTCCTGCTCCTTGGCCACCACCTCGTCCGGGGCGTTGGCCATGAACTTTTCATTCTTGAGCTTGGCCTCGATCCTCTCCAGCTGGACCATGATCTTGGCCCGGTCGCGGGAGAGCTTGTCCAGCTCCCGGTCGATGTCGATCAGCCCCTGCATGGGCACGAAGATGGCGATGTCCTCGAAGATAAAGGAGGCAGCCCCCTTGGGGCACTCCCCCTGCTCGGCGATGGTCAACTCCTTGACCTTGGTCATGGCGGTGACGTGGGCCCCGTGCTGGTCCAAGGTCTGGCGTTTGGCCGGGTCGGCGCAGACCAACAGGGCGTTGATGAAGGTGGAGGGGTGGACCTGCATCTCGCTCCTGATGTTTCTGATGCCGCCGATGACCCCCATCAGCAGGGCAACGGCCGCCTCAACCCCGGGGTTCTCCAGCTCGACCCGTTCCGAGGGGAAGAGCTCTAGCATGATGCTGCCGCGCGGACCGGGCAGGGCGTGCCAGATCTCCTCGGTGATGAAGGGGGCGATGGGGTGGAGGAGCTTCAAGATGGTCTCCAGCACCGTGAGCAGCACCGAACGGGTCTCGTCCTTGGCCGCTTGCGAGGCGCTGAACAGGGCGGGTTTGATCCACTCCAGGTACCAGTCGCAGAACTCCCGCCAGATGAACTGGTAGATGATTGAGGCGGCTTCGTTGAACTGGAAGCCGTCCAAGGCGGCCTTGACCTCGCGGATGGTGTTCGAGGTGCGGCTCAAGATCCATTGGTTAATGATTGAAAGATCGTCGATTTTGTCCTTGCCCAGGTTCGTGGTGTGCTCGTCCAGGTGCATCAGGGCGAAGCGGCTGGCGTTCCAGATCTTGTTGACGAAGTGGCGGTACCCTTCGATGCGCTCCTCGGAGATGCGGATGTCGCGACCCTGGGCCGCCAAGGCGGTGAGGGTGAAGCGGAAAGCGTCGGTACCGTATTGGTCCATGACGATCAGCGGGTCCATGACATTGCCCTTGGACTTGCTCATCTTCTGGCCCTGGGCATCGCGTACCAAGGCGTGGAGGTAGACGTCGCGGAAGGGGACCTCGGTCATGAAGTGGGTGCCCATCATGATCATGCGCGCCACCCAGAAGAAGAGGATGTCGAAGCTGGTGATCAGTACCGAGGTGGGGTAGAAGAATTTCAGTTCTTGGGTCTCCTCCGGCCAACCCAGGGTGGAGAAGGGCCACAGGGCCGAGCTGAACCAGGTATCCAGGACGTCGGTCTCGCGGACCAGTTCGGTGGCCCCACACTTGGGGCACTGCTCGGGTTCTTGCTCCTTGACGATCAGTTCGCCGCACTGTTTACAGGTCCAGGCCGGGATCTGGTGGCCCCACCAGATCTGCCGCGAGATGCACCAGTCGCGGATGTTGTGCATCCAGTCGTAGTAGGTGTTCTCCCAGTTCTTGGGGTGGAGGCGGATGGAGCCATCTTCCACGGCGGCAATGGCCTTTTCCGCCAAGGTCTTGACCGCCACGAACCACTGCTTGGAGAGCCGGGGCTCCACCACGGTATGGCAGCGGTAGCAGTGACCCACCCCGTGTTCGTACTCCTCAATACCGTCAAGCAGGCCCAAGGCCTCCAGGTCGGCCACCACCTGCTTGCGGCAGGCAAAGCGCTCCAGGCCTTGGTATTTACCGGCCTCGGCATTCATCACCCCGTCTTCGTCCATCACCGAGAGCACCGCCAGGTTGTGGCGGCGGCCGATCTCGAAGTCGTTCAGGTCATGGGCCGGGGTCACCTTTAAGGCCCCGGTGCCGAACTCCCGCTCCACATGGGTGTCATGGACAATGGGGATCTCGCGATCCACCAGGGGGAGGCGCACGGTCTGGCAACTCTTGCCGGTATAGCGCTCGTCCTCCGGGTGCACGGCCACGGCGGTGTCGCCGAGCATGGTCTCCGGCCTGGTGGTGGCCACCACCAGGTAGCCGCTGCCGTCGGCGTAGGGGTAGCGGATGCGGTAGAGCTTGCCAGCGGTGGGTTCGTGCTCCACCTCCAGGTCGGAGAGGGCGGTGTGGCAGCGTGGGCACCAGTTGATGATGTAGTCGCCCTTGTAGATCAGCCCCTGATCGTAGAGGGTGGTGAACACCTTGACCACGGCCTTGGAGAGCCCCTCGTCCATGGTGAAGCGTTCGCGGGTCCAGTCGCAGGAGCACCCCAAGCGCTTCAACTGGTTGATGATCTGGCCCCCGGACTCCTCGCGCCAGGTCCACACCCGCTTGATGAACTGCTCGCGGCCGATCTGGTGACGGTCGCTGCCCTCGGCCTTCAACTGGCGCTCCACCACGTTTTGGGTGGCGATGCCAGCGTGGTCGGTACCCGGCACCCACAGCACATTAAACCCCTGCATGCGCCGGTAGCGCACCAGGATGTCCTGCAGGGTGTTGTTCAGGGCGTGGCCGATATGGAGGACGCCGGTGACGTTGGGGGGAGGGATGACAATGGAGAAGGAGGGGCGCCCCTCGACCATGGTGGCCTCAAAGGTCTTGTCCCTGAGCCAGGCTTGGTACCAGCGCTCTTCAACATCGTGGAATTCGTAGCCCTTGGCCAGTTCGGTCTCTTTACCCTTTTGATCCTTGTTTGCTGTCATTTGGGGTGCCTAATGTGAATGGTGTCGATGGGAGTGGTTTAGGTGTTGGACGAGGACGGTATGGTCAAACGAGGCAGGAAAATACTTCTTTACCGCTCTAAATGCAAGTGCTTGGGCGCGTCAGCCCACAATCTGGTGATTATGGCTGCCGAGGGTTAAGGCAAATCCTCTCGCGTCACCTGGCGGCGGAGCAGTGAGCAGGACCACCCTTAATACACGGCCTCGTGATCGCCCACGTTGATCGGGATAATCTCCTGATCCTGGATCAGAAACTCGAGGGTGATGCGGTAGGAGAGGTTGATGGCAACGGTATGCAACCCTGCAAGCCGCCCGGAGAGGGGATGCAGACGGAGCGAGGGGTGAAAGGGGTTGGCCGCCAGCAGTTGCAAGGTCTTCAGGTACTGATTTGTCAGCTCGGGATGACGCTGCAGAAAGCGTCTGGCACGTTTGTCATACTGCTCGGTAAAGACTAGCGACCAACTCATGGCGCGCCCTGCAGACGGGCCAGGTGCTCCTCGGCGCTCTCCTTGACAAAACGGCCGGCAGTGAGGTCGGCGCGGGTTTGGGCCAGGGCGGCTTCCAGCTCGCACTCCCTGAGATAATGGTAGTGGGCCAGTTCCATCACCACAAAACGCTCCTTGCCGCGCACGGAGATGATTGCTTCCGGCTGCTTGGCCAGCACGGCCTCAATGGCGGCAACCCCTTTGGTCTTCAGTTCATTGGCGGATAGGTCCGGCATGGTAACCCTCGTTTGTGTTGTTGACGGTACGCTTAATCATACCTTTAAGTGTATTATAGACGGGGTTGCCGGGGCTGTAAAGACCTTAGGGCGACAATCCGGATGACTTCCGCACCGCGTGTATCTTGTTTGCCTGTTGCGGACATCTCACGAGCCGGCGGCTCAATGGCCTTCACCCATTTTTTTTGGGACGGCAGGGGAGCGAGGGGCTTGAGCCACCCCGACAAGCCGCTCAGGGCACTCGAATCAACTGGAAGGCGCCGAGCTGGTCGAAACCCCCTTCGGTCAACCGCTCCCCTTCCACCACGGCCAGGACATCGCCGGGGACCAGATGGCCCCGCTCCTTGGCCTCGTCCATGGCCCAGAAGACCAGCTGATCACGGCTGAGTTGTTTCTTGGTAATCAGGGGGATGACATTTTTGTACAGGCAGGCGTGGCGGGCCGAGTGGATGGAGTTGGTGGCCAAGAGGGTAGGGGTGATGCGGTTCCACTTGGACATCTGTTGATAGAGGTGATTGCCGAAATCGATGACCAGGGTGGCGGCGGCCAGGCCGAGACTGGCGGCAGCCGACAGGGCCGGGTTGATCTCGGTCTTCGAGGTCATGAGTTGGGTGGGGTCGATCCGCCGTTCGGTGTGGCGCTCCGCCTCGCAGATGATCGAGGCCATGGTGCGCACCACGTTGACCGGGTTGATGCCGGTGGCGGTCTCGCCGGAGAGCATCACCGCGTCGGTCCCCTCCTGCACGGCCAGACTGACATCCGAGACCTCGGCCCGGGTGGGCCTGGAGTTCTGGGTCATGGTCTCCAGCATCTGGGTGGCGGTGATCACCGGTTTGTTTCGCTCCCAGCACTTCTTTATGATCTGGCGCTGCACCCAGGGGACCCGGGAGGCGGGGAGTTCGACCCCCAGGTCGCCACGGGCGATCATGATGGCGTCGGCCGCGTCGATGATGGCGTCGATGTTCTCCACCGCCTCGGGCTTTTCGATCTTGGCCACCACGTGGAGCTTACGTTTGCCGGACTGACGGATCAACTCCTTCAGCTCCAGGATGTCGGCTGCGGTGCGCACAAAGGAGAGGGCCACGAAGTCGATGCTGTGCTCCAGTCCCCACTCCAGGTCGGCCCGATCCTTGGCCGTCAGGCAGGGGAGGGAGAGGGGGGTGCCCGGCAGGTTGATCCCCTTGTGGGACTTGAGTTGGCCGCCCACCACGATGCGGCAGAGGATCTCATCGCGCCCCGCCTTTTCGACGCAGAGTTCCAAAAGTCCGTCATCCAGGAGGATGGGGTCGCCCTCCCGGATGTCGGCCAGGATCTCCGGGGCGATGGTGGAGAAGCGTTCGCTGGTGCCTTCGATCTCCTTAGTCTGGATGATGACGGTTGCACCGGTCACCAAGGTGGCCTGACCGCCAGCCATGAGGCCGGTCCTGATCTTGGGGCCGCAGAGGTCCATGAGCACCGCCACCGGCCGCAGCCATTCGCTCTCGGCATGGCGGATCATCTTCAGGATTGCTTCGTGGCCATCGTGGGTGCCGTGGGAGAAATTGAGCCGGGCCACATCCATGCCGGCCATGATCATCTGGTTGATCACCTCCTGGCGGTTGGAGGAGGGGCCGATGGTGCAGACAATCCTGGCCATCTTGCCCAAATTCTCATGGGTCTGGCTGTTGGTCTCCTTGAGGATCACGCCAAGCTTATCCATGTTCACCGGTTTGGGCAGGATGGCGCGGACATTTTTGCAGGGGGCAAGCCTCTGGGCTAGGTCATTGGCCTCGATGGAGCTGGAGATGACGACAATGGGCATGGTGGGCGAGACCACGGTCATGGCCTCGATGAACTTGAAGCCGTCCCAGTGGGGCATCAGGATGTCGCAGAGGACGATATCGTACTGGTTCGAGGTGGCCCGCAGGAAGCCCTGCTGGCCATTGGCCACCATATCCACCCGGTGTCCAAGTTTGCTCAGTTGGCTGGCGATCAGGGTCCGAATGACCGGATTGTC
>OBOI01000216.1_pt1 | contig 23154 bp, 27 predicted proteins | sample 1670151 | NCBI WGS metagenome assembly OBOI01 (sample SAMEA104232303, study PRJEB22302) | sediment metagenome | biome: forest; feature: aquifer; material: sediment | place: USA | collected 2011-08-07 | depth 0.01 m | reverse complement strand
CCGGGCGGGCAGCAGGTGACGGCGGCTTCGCGCGCGGCGATGGCACGGGCGGCGCCCGCGCAGCCGGGCATGCCGCACTGGCCGCAATTCGAGCCGGGCATCAGGGCTTCGAGTTCGCCGATCAGCGGATCGGTCTCGACGGCAAATTTGCGCGCGGCGATGCCCAGGACGAGTCCCAGTACCGCGCCTAAAACACTCAGACTGACGACGGCGGCGATCATTTCAATGCCTCATGAACCACGGCGAGCACGGCGACACGGCGAAAACAAGAGCGTTGTGAATCCATCGACTTCGCCGTGTCGCCGTGCCCGCCGTGGTGAGATGTTCTTGCGTGGTTCATTTGAAGTTCAATCCCGAAAAGCCCATGAAAGCTAGCGCCATCAGACTCGCCAGCACGAAAGCGATGGGCGGGCCGTTGAAGGCGGCGGGCACGCGCGCCAGGGCCAGGCGCTCGCGCAGGCCGGCGAACATCACCAGGGCCAGCGTGAAGCCGACCGAGGAGCCGAAGTCGTAGACCACGGTGGTGACGAAGCTGTGCTTCTCCTGCACGTTGATCAGCGGCAGGCCGAGCACGGCGCAGTTGGTAGTAATCAGCGGTAGGTAGATGCCGAGCATCTGGTAGAGGTCGGGCGCCATCTTGCGCACTACGAGCTCGACGAACTGCACCACGGCGGCGATGACTAGGATGAAGCTCATGATGCGCAAGTAGCCTAAGCCCAGCGGGAACAGCAGCCAGTGTTCGAGTATCCAGCTCACCGCGGCGGCGAGCACGATGACGAAGCCGGTGGCCAGCCCCATGCCCAGGGCGCTGTCGAGCCGTTTGGAAACGCCCATGAAAGGGCAGAGTCCAAGGAATTTGACCAGCACCACGTTGTTCACCAGTGCGGTCGAGATCAGGAGGACGAGATATTCGGTCATGGTCGTATCGGTAGCCTTTGCCCTGTCCTTATCACGATCCGTGCCAACCGCTCGCGGCGATGGCCCCGAAAGGGTGCGGGGGCCTGAAAACCTGCACCGTAACGGGACTCCGGCGCCTTGTCCGGTGTCGAACAAGGGGTGCGCGCCCGGAGGTTGGCGATGTCGCAAGTCCTACAGCTTGCTGCAAATGCGACAGGACGGCAGCGCCACATCCGGCCATCGGCACGGAACCTGCATTGAGGTCATCGACAATCGGAGAATCTCGTGACCGCTAAACATCGCAAATCCCTGATCGAGTCGGTGGTCGACTCGGTGCCCGTGGTACTCGCCCTGCTCGACGGCGCCGACAAGGTCGTGCTCGACAACCACGAGTACAAGAAGCTGATGGGCGATCTGCGCATGGTCGAGCCGGCCAACCTCATTCTCGGTGCCGTGCGCGCCGAGCCCGGTCACGGCCATGGCCTCAAGCCGGCGCTGGAGGGCGGTCAGGCGTTTTCCGAACGCGAGATACGCATCGACGCGCGTGGCGCGCCGCGCTGGTTCTCCTGTTCCGGTACCTGGGTCAGGCGCCAGGACGACAACGCCGCAGCGGCTCGCGACCGCGAGCTCTATCTGCTGCTGGTGGCGAAGGAAACGACGAAGAGCCACGCCGAGCAGGAGAAGACGCGCATGGCGGCGCTCCAGGCCATGATGGCCGACGAGGCCCGCATCGACGCCCTGCGCGAAACGCTCTCGGCGGCGGTATTCCAGATCGAGGGGCCAATGAACGTGATGACCTCGGTGCTGGGCACCATCGCTCGCCGCGGCGTCGAGCCGGCGGGAGCGGCGCTGACCGATGCGCTGGCGGCAGGCAAGGCGGCCGTGGATAACCTGCGCAGCGTGATCCCGGAGCACAGCCCCGAGTCCCAGAGTGCGGTGAATCTCAACGAGGTCATGCGCGACGTGCTCGACCTGTGTACCGGGCGCATGCTGGCGGCCGGCATCAGCGTGCAATGGCGGCCCCAGGCGGTGCTGCCTTCGGTGAATGGCCACGCGCGGCGGCTGCGCGCCATGTTCAAGGCCCTGGTGGATAACGCCATCGATGCCGTGAACACCAAGGGCTGGAAGAACCGCGAACTGCGCATCACCACGCGCGGCCACAACGGCAGCGTCGAGGTGCAGGTCGAGGACAGCGGCCCCGGTATTCCAGTCGATCTGCGCCTCAAAGTTTTCGAGCCCTTCTTTTCCACCCGCAAGGCCGGAGGCCACCATCTCGGCACCGGCTTGTCGTCGGCGCAGCAGGTGGCCGCCGACCACGACGGCGTGATCGAGATTGATCCGGCGGAGAGCGGCGGCTGCCGCGTGCGCGTCGTGCTGCCGGCCCACGGCAAGGGAGAGCTTTCATGAGCACCGTCGCCGGTTCCGCCGCCCTGCACCGCATTGAGCTCGAAGCGCTTTACCGCGTTGGCGAAGTGCTGTCGCGCTCGCTCGATTTCCGCCTGACCCTGCGCGAAGTTCTGCGCGCGCTCGACGAGCTGGCCGGCATGAGCCGCGGCATGGTGACCGTGCTCGACCCGGAAAGCGGCGATCTCGTCGTCAATGCCGTCAGCGGCCAGGAGGACGGCGTTCAGTCTTCCGTGCGCTACCAGTCGGGCGAGGGCCTGCTCGGGCTCATCCTCGAAGAGAAGCGCACGCTGGCCTTGTCCAGGGCCGGCGACGACCCGCGTTTCCTCAACCGCCTGGGCATCTACGACCGGCGCCTGCCCTTCATCGCCGCGCCCATCAGCCTGGGCGGCGATTTCCAGGGCGTGCTGGCGGTGCAGCCCAACACGCCCGACGACGGCCTGCTGGCGGAGCGCACGCGCTTCGTCGAAATGGTGGCCAATCTGATCGGCCAGAGCGTGCGGCTTTCGCTGGATATCGAGAAGGAGAAGAAGAGCCTCGCCGAGGAGCGCGACAGTCTGCGCCGCACCGTGCGCCACCAGTACGGCTTCGACAACATCGTCGGCCGATCGGCGGCGATGCGCCGCGTGTTCGACCAGGTACGCATGGTCTCGAAATGGAACACCACGGTGCTGATCCGCGGCGAAACCGGCACCGGCAAGGAACTCATCGCCAACGCCATCCACTACCATTCGCCGCGTTCGCGCGGGCCTTACGTGCGGCTGAATTGCGCTTCCTTGCCCGAGAATTTGCTGGAGTCGGAACTCTTCGGCCATGAGAAGGGTGCCTTCACCGGCGCGGTTGCCGCACGTCAGGGGCGTTTCGAGGCGGCCAACGGCGGCACGCTGTTCCTGGACGAAATCGGCGAAATTTCGCCCGCCTTCCAGGCCAAGATGCTGCGTGTGTTGCAGGAAGGCGAACTCGAACGCGTCGGCGGCAGCCGCACGCTCAAGGTGGACGTGCGTGTGATCGCGGCGACCCACCGCGACCTTGAAGCGGCGGTGGACGCGGGCAATTTCCGCGAAGACCTTTACTACCGGCTCAACGTCATGCCCATCGTCCTGCCGGCACTGCGCGAGCGGCCCGAGGACGTGCCCGAACTCGCCCGTCACCTGGTGAGCCGCATCGGCGCAATGCAGGGTCGCAAACTTTCGCTGACCGAAGCGGCCGTGCGGCGGCTGACGCAATACGGCTGGCCCGGCAATGTGCGCGAGATGGAAAACTGCCTGGAGCGCGCTGCGGTGATGTCGGAGTCCGGCACCATCGAGTCCGACCTGATTCGTATCGATCGCCAGCGCGAAAGCGCGCCGGCGGCGGTCGCATCCATGCCGGCGCATGCGTCGACGCCTGCCGCTGCGCCCGCCGATCCGGCCGATACCAGCCTCGACGAGCGCTCCCGCGTCATCGCTGCGCTGGAGCAGGCCGGCTGGGTACAGGCGCGCGCCGCCCGGCTGCTCGGTATGACCCCGCGCCAGATCGCTTACCGCATCCAGACGCTTAATATCGAGGTAAAGCAGTTCTAGTGGGGCTCGCCGTGGTATCGTCGCAAAGACGATAAACCTTGATTCGAGCATTTGAATGAAACGTTTGGATGATTTTCGGCTCCGCTTGGGAAAGCAGGAGTTGGTGCCCCTCGTAATCGGCGGCATGGGAGTGGATATTTCCACGGCCGAACTGGCGCTGGAGGCGGCAAGACTGGGCGGTATCGGCCATATTTCCGACGCCATGGTGAAAACGGTGTCCGACCGTCGCTTCGATACCCAGTACGTCAAGGACAAACTCAAGCTCTACAAATTCAACGTCGCCAATCCCGACAAGTCGGCGGTGCAGTTCGACCTCGGCAAGCTGGCCGAAGCGACGAAAATGCACGTCGGCAAGACCATGGAGGCCAAGCGCGGGCCCGGCCTGATTTTCATCAACTGCATGGAAAAGCTGACCATGAACGCGCCGAAGGAGACGCTGAAGGTGCGGCTCACCTCGGCGCTCGATGCCGGCATCGACGGCATCACCCTGGCGGCCGGCCTGCACCTGGGCTCGTTCGGGATGATCGAGGATCATCCGCGCTTTCGCGACGCCAAGCTCGGCATCATCGTTTCCTCGCTGCGCGCGCTGCAACTGTTCATCCGCAAATCGGCGCGCACCAACCGTCTGCCGGATTTCGTCGTCATCGAAGGCCCGCTGGCCGGCGGTCATCTGGGCTTCGGCATGGACTGGGCGCAATACGACCTCGCCACCATCGTCGCCGAAATCAAGGCCTGGCTGGCCGTGGAAAAGCTTGAAATCCCGCTGATCCCGGCCGGCGGCATTTTCACCGGATCGGACGCCGTTGCCTTCATGGAAGACGGCGCGGCGGCAGTGCAGGTGGCAACGCGCTTTACCGTCGTCAAGGAATGCGGCCTGCCGGCGAAGGTGCAGCAGGAATACTTCAAGGCCACCGAGTCGGACATCGAGGTCAACGGTATTTCGCCGACCGGCTACCCGATGCGCATGCTGAAGAACAGCCCGGCCATCGGCGCCGGCACACGTCCCAACTGCGAGGCCTTCGGTTATCTGCTCGACGCCTCCGGTAACTGTAGCTACATCAAGGCCTATAACGGCGAAGTGGCGGCGCATCCAGGCGCACGCAAGGTGTCGGTGAAGGATAAGACCTGTCTGTGCACCCACATGCGCAACTTCGACCTCTGGACTTGCGGCCATCTGACCTACAAGCTCAAGGACACCACAGTCCGCCGCCCCGACGGCAGCTACGAGATACTCAGCACCGAACACGTTTTCCGCGACTACCAGTTCAGCACCGACAACAAGATATTGTTGCCGACGATATAGACCGGGCGCCAGGGACTCTCGTACGCTCTCGCGCCGGGGAAGGACAGCAGTCGATATTGGGGGGCATGCGATGCGGCGGAACCGTTGGTACGGCGTTCTAGTCAGTCTGACGATACTTCTGTTCCGGGTTCCCCTGGCGCAGGGTGAAACGACAGGCCAGACTTTCTCTTTCGGCGTGGTGCCGCAACAGTCGGCAAGCGAGTTGGCCCGCTTATGGACCCCGATTCTGACCTATCTGGGTGACAAGGCCGGCGTGACGCTCCAGTTGGAAACGGCGAAGGATATTGCCACGTTTGAGCAGCGCCTGATGGCGGGGGCGTACGACTTTGCCTATTCCAATCCGCTGACCTACGCCATGCTGCATCACGCCCATGGCTACGAAGCCTTTGCGAAAGAGAAGGACCGTATCCTGGTTGGGATACTGGTGGTGCGCAAAGACAGTCCCTACCGTAATCTGGCTGACCTGGCCGGCAGCGATCTCGCATTCCCTGCCGAGGCCGCCGCGGCGGCCAGCGTCATACCGCGTGCGCATCTCGACAAACTGCATATTCCCTTTACGCCCCACTATGTCGGTTCGCACGACTCGGCGTTCCTGACGGTGGCCAAGGGGCTGTATGCGGCCGGCGGCGGCGTCACGCGGACCTTCGACATGCTGCAACCGGCGGCGCGCGAACAACTGCGCGTGTTGTGGACCACGCCCGGCTATCCGCCGCATCCCTTTATTGCGCGACGCGGCCTGCCGCCCGACGTGCTGGCGCGTCTTCAGGCGGCCATGCTGGCAGCGGACGCCGATCCGGCGGGCCAGGCGGCCCTGAAACCTCTTGCTTTTCGCGGCATCGGCTTGGGGCGGGATGCCGACTACGACCCCTGGCGTGCCATCGGCGTGAAGCTGCCGGACAATTTGGGCAAGTAGCGGCGACATGTCGTTCCGGCTCAAGATCATTCTCGGCGTTGCCTGTATCGAGGCGATGCTTCTGGCGATCCTGATTTTCAGCTCGCTAGATTATCTGCGGCGCTCCAACGAAGATGAGTTGTCCAGGCGGGCGCATACCGCGGCACGGCTATTTGCGACGACCACCAAGAATGCCGTGCTCGCCAGCGACCTGGCCTCGCTGGAAAGTGCGGTGCTGGAGGTGCTGACCAATCCGGGCATCGAATACGCGCGGGTGCGTGGTCGCAAGGGTGTCGTCCTGGCGGAAGGCGGCAAGCCGGACGTGCTGCGCCGGGAGTTTCGCACCGACCGCGGCACCGACGACATGGACGGCGTGCTCGACGTCTTCGAGGAGATCGAAGTCTCTGGCCAGTCCTACGGACGGGTGGAGGTCGGGCTCGCCACCGAGACCCTGCGCCAGGTGCTGGAGGCGGCGCGGCGCCAGGCGACGCTGATTGCGGCGATTGAAATGGGCCTGGTGGTCGTGTTCTCCTTTGCCCTGGGATCGTATTTGACGCGGGGACTTTCGCAGTTGAGACAGGCTTCGCACCATATCGCGGCCGGCGAACTGGGTTTTCGGCTGGATGTGCGGGGACGCGACGAACTGGCGGAGACGGCGCGGTCCTTCAACGAAATGTCCCGCCGGCTCGAAGATGCGGCGGCAAGGCGGGATACCGCGGAGGCGGAAGTGGCCCGCTACCGCGACCATCTGGAGCAGTTGGTCGCGCAGCGAACCGCGGAGTTGACGCACGCCAACGAAGGCTTGCATCAAGCGAACCGGGAACTGGCGGATGCGCACAGCCAGTTGCTGGAGTCCGAGCGCATGGCTGCGATCGGGCAACTGGCGGCCGGCGTGGCGCATGAAATCAACAACCCGATCGGATTCGTCAACGCCAATCTCGGTAGCGTGGATGGCTATCTGCACAGGCTGCTGGATTTGGTGGGGGCATGCGAACAGCACGCGATGGCGCTTTCTCCCGCGGAGCAACAGAAGCTGGCGAGCCTGCGCGCCGCTGCCGATCTGGAGTTCCTCAAGACGGATGCCTTCGCGCTGGTGGATGAGTCCAAGAGCGGTCTGGCGCGGGTGAAGAATATTGTTCAGGATTTGCGCGACTTCGCCAGTGTCGGCACTCAGGAGTGGCAGTTGGCCGATCTTCGCCGCGGACTGGACTCCACGCTGAACCTGCTTCAGGGCAGGATGGCCAACACGGACGTGGTCAAGACCTACGGCGACTTGCCGGACGTCGAGTGCCAGCCTTCGGAAATCAACCAGGTGTTCATGAACCTGCTGCTGAATGCCGCCGAGGCGGTTGATAGCGGCGGCACGATCAATGTCGCCACCGGAACGGACGACGACGGCGTCTGGGTGGAAGTCCGCGATACGGGTTGCGGCATTTCCGCGGAACACCTGAACCGGGTCTTCGATCCGTTCTTTACGACCAAACCGATCGGACAGGGCGTGGGTCTCGGACTTTCGCTTTGTTACAGCATCGTCCAACGTCATCACGGGCGGCTTCACGTCGCCAGTGCGCCAGGGCAGGGCGCGACCTTCCGTATCTGGTTGCCGTTACGGCAGCCGCGAAAAACACACGCCTGACCGCCACCGAACCGTCGGACGTATGGCACCGCGCTGTTCGTCGGGTGGCACCGTCCTTGCTCCATGAACGGCTTTCCCTTCGTTCAAGGAGCAAGACATGGCAAAACCGAAAAAGCACGTGCTGGTCTGCGTTCAGGGGCGTCCGCCCGGCAGTCCGCGCGGTTCGTGCAAGGAGAAGGGCTGCGACGAGGTGTTCGGCGCCTTTCTCGCCGAGTTTCAGAAGCGCAATCTCTGGGGGCAGTACCTCCTGACCAACACCGGCTGCCTCGGCGCCTGCCAGGCCGGCACCTGCGTGCTGGTCTATCCCGACAACATCATGTACGGCGGCGTCACGGCGGCCGATGTGGGCGAGATCATCGACCAGCACCTGATGTTCGACGAGCCGGTGGCGCGCTTGCAGGTGCCGGCGGATATCTGGTGAGCGGCCTGTCGCCTTCGTCACACGGGTGCGCGCCCGCGATGTCGGACTTGCGACAGCGTGCGCCGCGGAACGCGACAAGCAACGTCTTTTCAGCAGCTTAGAACGCCATCGCGCCGCTGGCACGGGCATTGCTGAATAGAGGTCAAACAGACTTCGCGGAGCACAACGTGGAACTCTCCGGCAGACCCATCGGCACCCCCATAACCCCGGCAGGCGGATGCAGCGCTGGCAGCTGCGGCTCGAACGCACAGCAGGTGAATGGCTTGCCGGACGAACTCCGCCGCAAGGTGCAGGACCATCCCTGCTATTCGGAGGAGGCGCATCACCACTTCGCGCGCATGCATGCGGCGGTGGCGCCGGCGTGCAACATCCAGTGTCACTACTGCAACCGCAAGTACGACTGCGCCAACGAGTCGCGCCCCGGCGTGGTGTCGGAGCTGCTTACGCCGGAGCAGGCGGCGCAGAAGACGCTGGCCGTCGCGGCGGCGATTCCGCAGATGTCGGTGCTGGGCATCGCCGGGCCCGGCGATCCGCTGGCCAACCCGGCGCGTACCTTCGCCACTTTCCGCCTGCTGGCCGAAAAGGCGCCGGACATCAGGCTTTGCGTGTCGACCAACGGGCTGGCGCTGCCGGAGAACGTCGAGGAACTGGCCCGCCATAACATCGACCACGTCACCATTACCATCAACTGCGTCGACGCCGATATCGGCGCCAGGATTTATCCGTGGATATTCTGGAAGAACCGGCGCGTGTCCGGCCGCGAGGCTGCGGCCATCCTGATCGAACAGCAGCAGAAGGGCCTTGAGATGCTGGTGGCGCGCGGCATTCTGGTCAAGGTGAATTCGGTGATGATTCCCGGCGTGAACGACGCTCACCTCAAGGAGGTGTCGCGCATCGTCAAGGCCAAGGGCGCCTTTCTGCACAACGTCATGCCGCTGATCGCGGAAGCCGAGCACGGCACCTTCTACGGCGTCATGGGACAGCGCAGTCCGACGCCCGACGAACTGAAACAACTGCAAGACGCCTGCGAGGGCGATATGAACATGATGCGCCACTGCCGCCAGTGTCGTGCCGATGCGGTCGGCATGCTGGGCGAAGACCGCGGCGCCGAGTTCACCATGGACAAGGTCGCGGCGATGGATATCGACTACGCGGCGGCGATGGCGCGCCGCGTCGCCCTGCGCGCGAAGCTTAACGCTGAGCTGGAAGCCAGGCGCGCCCAGGCTCACGCGCTGGCGCTGCCGGTGCCGCAAGTGGTCACGCTGCATCGGTCCGTCAAGACGGCACCGGGGCGTGCGGTGCTGATGGCGGTAGCGAGCAAGGGGCAGGGGCTGGTCAACGAGCATTTCGGCCACGCACGGGAATTTCTGATTTACGAGGCGACGGCAGACGGCGCCAAGTTGGTGGGCACGCGCAAAGCCGATCTCTACTGCGCCGGCGGCGACAACTGCGGCGATGGCGAGTCGGTGTTGGCCAAGACCATCGCCGCGCTGTCCGGCTGCGAGGCCGTGCTTTGTTCGCGCATCGGCTTCGAGCCCTGGGGCTTGTTGGAAGCCGCGGGCATCCGGCCCAATGGTGAACATGCGCTGGAGCCTGTCGAAGACGCCGTCATGGCGGTGTGGCGCGAGATGCTGGCCGCCGGCCGGCTGGACATGCCGGCTGCGGAAAGGATGTGTGCCTGATGGCTCTGGAAATCGTCGAGAGCTGCGTCAATTGCTGGGCCTGCGAGCCGCTGTGCCCGAACAAGGCCATCGTCGCCGCGCAGCCCAGTTTCTTCATCGACGCCGATCTGTGCACCGAATGCCTCGGCGACTTCGCCCTGCCGCAATGCGCCGAGGTGTGCCCGGTCGAAGGCGCCATCGTCAATGAAGTGAACGAGCCACTGAACCCGCCGGGTTCGCTTACCGGTATTCCGCCCGCGCGCTGGGCAGCCGTCAAGGCGGAGATTTCCGCCCGCTAGGAGTCGTCATGGCTGTTGTGGTGTTTTACGAGAAGCCCGGCTGTTCGGGCAATGCACGCCAGAAGGCCTTGCTTGAGGCCGCCGGCCATACCGTGGTGGCCAAGGATGTGCTGCGTACCCGTTGGACGCGCATGCAACTGCTGTCGTTTTTCGATGCCTTGCCGATTGCGCAGTGGTTCAACCGCAATGCGCCCGCGGTAAAAAGCGGCGAGATCGTGCCCGAGGAATTCGACGAGGCGATGGCGCTGGCGCTGTTGCAGGCTCATCCGCTGCTGATTCGCCGTCCGTTGCTGGAGGTCGACGGCGAGCGCCGCGCCGGTTTCGACGCCGTGGCCATCGATGCGTGGATAGGGCTGCCCGGCGTGCCGCCGGACGAAAACCTGGAAGCCTGCCGCCACGGCGCGGACGGCGCCGACGGCCCGCATCGTTGTCCGGGACATGGCGCAGACGGCGCCGAACCCTGCAATCACTAGGGTCTGTACTTCATCAGCGAGGAATCCGTATGGCAAAAGCAAAAGTTACCTTCGAGGACGTCGGCGTCACCGTTACGGTGCCGGCCGGTACCCGCCTCATCGAAGTCTCGGAAAAAGTCGGTGCCGGCATTACCTACGGCTGTCGCGAAGGCGACTGCTGCACTTGCCTGACCAACGTCGTCTCCGGCCACGAGAACCTGGCGGCACCTTCGCTGCTGGAAGACCAGGTGCTCAAGGACAACATGGCGCCGCGCCACCATCGCCTGGCGTGCCAGGCCCAGGTGCTGGGCGGCGAAGTCGTCGTCAAGCCGGCCTGATCCACCCAACCATTCACAGGGAGCCCAAGCATGGCCAACATCACGTTCACCAGTCCGCTGCACAAGGACAAAACCGTCTATGCCGTCGCCGGCAGCCACAAGCAGACCATTCTGGAAATCGCCAAAAGTAATCATATTCCGATCGATTTTTCGTGCGGCGACGGCGAATGCGGCACCTGTCTGGTCAAGGTTTTCAGCGTCGACCGCAAGAGGCGCATGGGCCACCCGCTCACCGAGCACGAGGTCAAGGTACTCAAGGAATTGGGCAAGATTACCCAGGCCCAGATCGACCAGATGATGATAGACGACCTGATGCCGACGGAATGGCGACTCGCGTGCCAGATGGTGATCCGCGACGAGGACATCGTCGTCGAGTATCCGAGCCGATAAATGTGAGCGCGGAAATCGTCGCCCGCGCCGAGGCGGCCTATCTGGGGCTGGCGCTGGGCGATGCCTTGGGGGCGACGGTGGAGTTCCTGACGCCGCGCGAGATTCGCTACCAGTACGGCGTCCATCGCGAGATCCGCGGCGGCGGCTGGCTGCGCCTGCGGCCAGGCGTCGTCACCGACGACACGACGATGTCGCTGGCGCTGGGCGCGGCCATCCTCGCGGATGGCGGCGAGGTGAAGCCGCTTTCCTGTGCACATGCCTTCGATGCCTGGATGCGCGCCAAGCCTATCGACATCGGCAATACCGTCAGGCGCAACCTGATCGGGTTCCGGCGCAGCGGCGACCCGTGCGCGCCGCTCTCGGAGCACGACGCCGGCAACGGTGCGGCGATGCGTGTGTTGCCGGTGGCGCTGGCGACGCTGGCGCGGGACGATGCGACCGTCGGCGCTGCGGTGCGGGCCCAGGCCCATGTCACCCATAACAATCCGGTATCGGATGCCGCCGCGGGGTTCCTGGCTTTTTCAGTACGGGATTTCGTGCGTGGCGAGCCCTTGCGCAGCGTTTATCGCGGCCGCATCGAGCCGCTGGTGGCCGCGTATCCCGAGTTCTCCTACCGCAATCGGCGCCGGGAAAACCCCAGCGGCTGGATTGTCGAAACCATGCAGGCCGTGCTGCAAGCCGTGATGGATACAGACAGCTTCGAGGCCTGCCTCGTCGATGTGGTCAACCGCGGCGGCGATGCCGATACCACCGGCGCCATCGCCGGCATGCTGGCCGGTGCGTTCTACGGGCTGGAGGCCATTCCGCCGCGCTGGCTGCGCAGCCTGGATCCCGCGATGCGCGATGCCTGCCGGATTCAGGCGCGGGCGCTGGCTAGCCTTTCGCCGCCGCGTTCCTGAGGCAGGCCGCCAGACAGGTGTCCATGGTGGATAGGTGGAAGGCAAACCAGTCGGGCAGACCGACCTCGATGTAGTCGCGGGCGAAGTCCAGCCGGCCCTGTAGGACGCCGCGGCGCAGGTGCTCCAGTTCGCCGAGGATGCGGCGGTGGTCGCCTTCGTGTTCGGCGATGGCCGGGAAGCGACAGGTGCGCATCAGCACGCTTTCGTTGTCGAAGTGACGGCGGGTATGAACCAGCAGGGTATCGAAGCGGTCGGCAAAGTCGGCGTCGCCGGCCTGCGTGGTTTCGGCCAGCAGGGCGAGAAACTCCCGATGGGTGGCATCCATCTCGGGCATGTCGAGGGCGTGGGTGGTTTCGTCCCAGGTCAGCATGGCGATTGCTCGGGTAAAGGGGCGCGGATGATATCCCGGCTGTCGGCCTCGATCAACTCGATGCCCAGCTTCTTGAGGAAGCGGCGCTCCTTGTCATTGGCGCCTTCGATCAGCGCCCAGCCGGTCGGCGTGGCGGCGCCGTAGATCAGGTCGGCGAGCACCATGCGTTCGGTGTCGCGGGAGAGACGCATGCCCAGCAGCAGATAGCGTTTGCCCTGGCGCAGCGTCTTGACGAAGGACGGCACGGCGAAGCCGCCCATCAGTTCCGTGATGAAATCGACATAATCGGCGTCGGCGGCGATGTAGGAGGGCGACGGTTTCGGCGCGCCCATCGGTTTGAACAGCACCGGCTGGCCGGGGGCGGCCTGCTCGGGGACGATGGCGGAATAGTCCTTGCCGTCGTAGGCGTAGAGCTTGAAACGGAAGTCGCTGCCGCCCATGCGGGCGCAGCCGAGGATCAGCAGGTGGGGAACGCCGGCGTAGCTGTCTATCAGTTGGGTGTCGCGGTTGATGTCGATTAGGTAAGGCGGGCGGATATCTTTCAGCCAATCGTGCACCGCGCTGCGGCTCCAGTGCGTCGCCCCGTAGGTGGTGTCGAGGAAGCGGGTGACCGCGGCGCGTCCGCGTTTGAGTTCGACGTTCATCGCGGCGCGCGGGAATTCGTACATCAGCTTCGGTGCCATCGGTTTGCCGCCGTTCAGGGCGAGGATCAACTGATCGCTCGTTGCCGGGATGGGGGCGCCGCTATCGGACACCACGTCGGCCAGTACGCCGGGGCCGAGATAGGGAACGATACTGCCGTCGCCAAGGCCGGTAAGCAGGATTGCGCGTAGTTCCTGGGAAATCATGGGGTCTCCTTCTGTGTGGAACTGTTGCACGCAAGAAACAGGCCGGTCGGAGAGTCTCGCACCCGGTGGGGTTCCTCAGAATGAGTGTGGCGTTTGCTACAGAACGGGTTAAACGCCGGGCGGCCGGGTCTTGCCAACCGCATGCTATCAAGGTAGCCTGCAAAAAATATCTCTGCGGGCCCAGTCGTTGCCCACGGGGAAACAGTAGGTCTAATGCATCTTGGGTCGGAGGGGACCTGGAGTGCCGAAAGATATATTGGAAAAGCTGCGCGCCTTGTGGCTGCGCGGCTGGTCAATGATCCTGATCGAAATGTCGGCCGAAGAAATCGGCTGGTTGTTCTGTGCGTCCGGACATCTTTCACTCCTTGCTACCCGCCGCAATGCCATTATCCTGACGCGGGTGCGTCTGGTTGCCGGGCTGTTCGCGGTATTGACGCCGCTGTGGATCATCGTCGATATCGTTGCTTTTCCGCGCGAGGTCTGGCTTGGATTGGCGGGGGCGCGTCTGGTGGCCTCGGTGGCGTTTGGCAGCTTGCTGACAGTTCATTGGGGTATCGATCACCGCAGCGACGCCTACAAAGCACTGGGTTTCCTGCTGGCCATTCCCTCCATCTTCTTCCTGTTTACCTACGAGCACTTGTCGGCGTTCCCGTTGCACGGGTTTCAGGGCGCAATCTCGACCGGCTATTCCTTCCTGCCTTTCGTCATGCTCGCCGGCCTGTCGGTGTTTCCGCTGACGCTGGTTGAATGCGTGTCCTTCGCGATTCCGATGCTGCTGATGCCGTCGCTTGCCGCGGTTCTTAGCGGCGGTCAGTTGGACCTGCCGGCGCAGGGCGTCACCATTTGGCTGCTGCTTCTGATTGTCGCTGTTTCCGCACTGGCGGGCTTGTCCCAGCTCGGGTTCATGATTGTCTTCATCCGCGAGTCGATCCGCGACAGCATGACCGGCTGTTTCACCCGTAGCAGCGGCGAGGAATTGCTCGACCTCCAGTTCGTTCTCGCCATACGCGTCAACGCGCCGCTGGCATTGGCTTTCATCGACCTCGATCACTTCAAGCACGTCAATGACAAATTCGGCCACGAGGCCGGGGACAAGGTGCTGAAGAGCGCTACGCTACAGTTGCGCATGCATCTGCGGGCGGGTGACATGCTGGCGCGCTGGGGCGGCGAGGAGTTCGTCCTTATCATGCCGAACACCACGGCGCACCAGGCGTGCTTTGGGCTTCAGCGGGTTTGCGACGCCGGGCTGGGGCGCACGCCGGACGATCAGCCGGTTACGGCCAGCATTGGCGTTGCCGAGCGGATCGCAGACGGAGTCTGGGATTGGGTCGAACTCGTCGCCAAGGCCGACAACCGTATGTACGAGGCCAAGCAGGCGGGGCGGAACCGGATGATTGGCTGCGAAAACGCTTCCACGCTTCAACCGTCCCAAGAGGAGACGTTCGAGATCGGTCAATAAGCGCGATTTTGGCCAAAAAAAACGCAGCCGAGGCTGCGTTTTTCTTTGGGCGGCGCCAGCCTTACATCGGCTTGATCGTCGCGGCTTGCTTGCCCTTGGGGCCCATCTTGACTTCAAAGGTCACTTTCTGACCTTCTTGCAGCGACTTGAAGCCGCTGGACTGAATTTCGGAGAAGTGTGCGAACAGATCGTCGCCGCCTTCGTCCGGGGTGATGAAGCCGAAACCCTTAGCGTCGTTGAACCACTTTACGGTACCAGTTGCCATGTAATAACTTCCTTGAAAAAAATGATAAATCGGGCATGTGCCCATTAACGCAAGCGAAATCAAGAAAGCTCTTTGGCAGCGGAGAAACGGCGCCGTACGGCGGGTGACTACAGAACAGCAATACGCTACTTGAATCGAATGCCCGGCCACCATACGGGAAGCGTAGAACGTTGGCAAGAACTATTTTCGGGTTTCCGCTCAGAGTGTCTTAATTTCGACCTCGTAGGCGCCGCCGATCACCAGGGTTTCGTCTTCTCCGCGCAGAACGCCCGGCAGCAGGCCGCATTGGAAGAAGACCTTGGCGACGGGAACGCGCGCCACCAGAATATAGTCGCCGAATTCGCCGGCCCGTTCGCGCGAACGGGTGAACGAGGTCAGGTTGTTGAACAGCACGACCTGGCGACGACCGTTTCCTGCCAGCAACTCGTGATCACCGATGCGGTTGATGCCGCGGTATAGCTCGATGGCGGCGACGGTCGGTGTGGTGCGCCGAAATTCATACTGGCAGTAGGCGCAGAGCAGGTCGAGCTGGCTTTCGAGCGCGTTCGTGCCGTACAGGCCGGCGGCGCGCATTTCCTGGTAGCGGCGATAGGCGGGGCCGGTGAAGTCGCGCAGGGGTTCGCCGTGAAAACGCGGTACCAGACCGAAGCGCGATTCCACCCAGCCCTTGAGGACGGCGCCTTCGCGACCGTCGGCGTCGAAGCTCCAGCCGCGCAGCGTCCGCAGCCAGTTGGCGTTGGCGCGCGGCTGCGACGGGTCGGTCAGGCCGGCCGCGTCGAGACTTTCCAGGCAGAAATGAACGGCGACGTAGTCGCGGAAGGCCGTAGCGCGTACGGACGGCTCGTCGATGCCGTCGAGGCGGTGGAACAGGTCGGCATGCAGTTCGGCGACGCCGTCGAGCAGCAGATCGGTCGGATGGCGCTGGAACGTGACGCTGCCGAGTATGACGGCAGGAAGGTTGCAGCGATTGATCGGCAGGCGTGCCCATTGCGGCAGGGAGGGCGGCAGTGTCGGATCGGGATTGTCGACACTGCTACAAAGCGCCGCGATCTTGTCGGGTTCGCTTGTTGTCGCGATGTCGGCCGATGACTGAATTATTCCCGTCATTTCAATCTATTGGCGGATGTTGGATGGCGTGGCATGGTCTTTGCGAAATGGTCATCGGGACTACGGGAATTGGCCTCACGCCCGATCGAATTTCAGACTAAGGAGATTGCATCATGGCAAAACTGCGTCAAGCCGCTATCTATGGCAAAGGGGGTATCGGTAAGTCTACCACTACCCAAAACCTGGTCGCCGCCCTGGCGGAAGCCGGCCAGAAAGTAATGATCGTCGGCTGCGACCCCAAGGCCGACTCGACGCGTCTGATTCTGCATGCCAAGGCGCAGAACTCGGTGATGGAACTGGCGGCGGAAGCCGGCAGCGTCGAGGATCTGGAACTCGAAGACGTCTTGTCCGTCGGCTACGGCGGCATCAAGTGCGTCGAGTCCGGTGGCCCGGAACCCGGCGTCGGCTGTGCCGGCCGCGGCGTTATCACCGCCATCAACTTCCTGGAGGAAGAAGGCGCTTACAGCGACGACCTCGACTTCGTGTTCTACGATGTGCTCGGCGACGTGGTTTGCGGCGGTTTCGCCATGCCGATCCGCGAGAACAAGGCGCAGGAAATCTACATCGTCTGCTCCGGCGAAATGATGGCCATGTACGCGGCCAACAACATCGCCAAGGGCATCGTCAAGTACGCCAACTCCGGTAGCGTGCGTCTGGCCGGCCTGATCTGCAACTCGCGCAACACCGACCGCGAAGATGAACTGATCATCGCCCTGGCGGAGAAGCTCGGCACCCAGATGATCCACTTCGTGCCGCGCGACAACGTCGTTCAGCACGCCGAGATTCGCCGCATGACGGTGATCGAGTACGACCCGACGGCCAAGCAGGCCGACGAGTACCGCGCCCTGGCGAAGAAGATTGTCGACAACAAGAAGTTCGTCATCCCGACGCCTTGCACCATGGACGAGCTCGAAGAGCTGCTGATGGAGTTCGGCATCATGGAAGTGGAAAACACGGCCATCATCGGCAAGACCGCCGCGGAATTGGCGGCCGAAGCCGCTTGCGCCGCCTGAGTCGAGACTTAATTCAATCCAACGGGGCGCCGTGCCCGGATAGAGGCCGGCGTCCGACAAGGAGAAGCAACATGGCTGCGCTAACCCGCGAAGAAACCGAAGCCCTCGTTCAGGAGGTGCTTGAGGTCTACCCTGAAAAGGCGAAGAAAGACCGCGCCAAGCACTTGATGGTGAACGACAAGGAGCTTGAGTCCTCGAAGAAGTGCATCACCTCGAACCGCAAGTCGCTGCCTGGCGTGATGACCATGCGCGGCTGCGCCTACGCCGGCTCCAAGGGCGTGGTGTGGGGCCCGATCAAGGACATGATCTCGATCTCCCACGGCCCCATCGGCTGCGGCCAGTACGCGCGCGGCGGCCGTCGCAACTACTACGTCGGCACCACCGGCATCGACACCTTTTGCGAAATCAACTTCACCTCGGACTTCCAGGAGAAGGACATCGTTTTCGGCGGCGACAAGAAGCTGGCCAAGCTGATCAACGAAATCGAGCTGTTGTTCCCGCTCAACAAGGGGATCTCGGTGCAGTCCGAGTGTCCGGTGGGTCTGATCGGAGACGACATCGAGGCCGTGTCGAAGAAGGCTGCCGCAGAAATCGGCAAGCCGGTCGTGCCGGTGCGCTGCGAAGGCTTCCGCGGCGTTTCGCAATCGCTCGGCCACCACATCGCCAACGACTCGGTGCGCGACTGGATCATCTCCAATCGCGACGGTCAGCCTTTCGAGAAGACGCCCTACGACGTGGCTATCCTGGGCGACTACAACATCGGCGGCGACACCTGGGCCTCGCGCATCCTGCTCGAGGAAATGGGCCTGCGCGTCGTGGCACAGTGGTCCGGCGACGGCACCCTGGCGGAAATGGAGAACACCCCCAACGTCAAGCTCAACCTCCTCCACTGCTACCGCTCGATGAACTACATCAGCCGCCACATGGAAGAGAAGTACGGCATTCCCTGGCTCGAATACAACTTCTTCGGCCCGACCAAGATCAAGGAAAGCCTGCGCAAGATCGCCTCCTTCTTCGACGACAAGATCAAGGAAGGCGCCGAGCGCGTGATCGAAAAATACACGCCGACCATGGACGCCATCATCGCCAAGTACAAGCCGCGCCTCGAAGGCAAGAAGGTCATGCTTTACGTCGGCGGCCTGCGTCCGCGCCATGTGGTCGGCGCCTACGAGGATCTCGGCATGGAAGTGGTCGGCACCGGCTACGAGTTCGCCCACAACGACGACTACGACCGCACCATCAAGGACATGGGCGATGCGACGCTGATCTACGACGACGCCACCGGCCATGAACTCGACGAGTTCGTCAAGGCGATGAAGCCCGACCTGATCGGCTCCGGCATCAAGGAAAAGTACGTCTTCCACAAGATGGGCTATCCCTTCCGCCAGATGCACTCCTGGGACTACTCCGGCCCCTATCACGGCTTTGACGGCTTCGCCGTGTTCGCCAAGGACATGGATCTGACCGTGAATAACCCGTGCTGGAAGATGCTGAAGACGCCGTGGCTGAACAAGGACGAGGACGCCGAGAAGAAGGCGGCTTAGGACCATGAACCACGGCGACACGGCGAGCACGGCGAAATTTGAACGAGAAATGACAATGGACTGCTTTCGCCGTGTCGCCGTGCCCGCCGTGGTGAAAAAAGCATTTATTGAATTCCCCTCAACTTATGCCCGCGTCCACAGATAGCTGGCCGGGCAAAGGAGATGAAGATGCAAAACGTTGAAAAGATCAAGCCGTGTTATCCGCTGTTCCGCGATGATAGTTACAAGGAATCCATCGCCAACAAGCGCGCGCAGTTCGAAGAAGCCCCCGGCGCCGACAAGGTGGCCGAGACCTTCGCCTGGACGACGAGCCAGGAATATCAGGAGATCAACTTCAAGCGCGAAGCCCTGACCATCAACCCGGCCAAGGCCTGCCAGCCGCTCGGTTCCGCCCTGTGCGGACTGGGCTTCCACAAGACCCTGGTCTACATCCATGGTTCGCAAGGCTGTATCGCCTACTTCCGCACCTACTTCAACCGTCACTTCAAGGAGCCGGTTGCCATCATCGCCGACTCCATGACGGAAGACGCCGCGGTGTTCGGCGGCCAGAAGAACATCCATGAGGGTCTGGCCAACGCCAAGGCGCTCTACGGCGCGGAAATGATCGCCATGTCGACGACCTGTATCGCCGAGGTCATCGGCGACGACCTGAACGCCTTCATCGGCAACGCCCGCAAGGAAGGCCACGTGCCCGAGGACTTCCCGATTCCCTTCGCCCATACGCCCAGCTTCGTCGGTTCGCATGTCACCGGCTGGGACAACATGGAAGAGGGCGTCCTGCGCTACTTCACCCTCAATCACATGGAAGGCAAGGTGGTCGGTTCCAACGGCAAGATCAACATCGTGCCGGGCTTCGAAACCTACCTGGGCAATTACCGCGTCATCAAGCGCTACATGAAGGAAATGGGCGTAGACGCGACCATGCTGTCCGATCCTTCCGAAGTGCTCGACACCCCGGCCGACGGCGAGTTCCGCATGTATGCCGGCGGCACGACGCAGGACGAAGTCAAGGATGCGCCCAACGCCCACACCACCTTCCTGCTCCAGCCGCTGGGCCTCGACAAGACGCGCAAGTTCGTCGAGACCACCTGGAACCATGAGGTGCCCAAGCTCAACATCCCGATGGGCGTCGAGTGGACCGACGAGTTCCTGATGAAGGTCTCCGAAGTCACAGGCAAACCTATCCCCGCGTCGCTGACGCTGGAGCGCGGTCGCCTGGTGGACGCCATGACCGACTCCCACGCCTGGCTGCACGGCAAGAAGATGGCGGTGTTCGGCGATCCCGACTTCACCATGGGCATGGTCAAGATGATGATGGAATTCGGCATCGAGCCGACCCACGTCGTCTGCAACAACGGCAGCAAGAAGTGGGCGAAGGCGATGGAAAAGCTGCTGGCCTCCAGCCCCTACGGCGCCAGTGGCAAGGCCTACCCCGGCGCCGATCTCTGGCACCTGCGCAGCCTGTGTTTTACCGACAAGCCGGACTTCATCGTCGGCAGCAGCTACGGCAAGTACATCCAGCGCGACACCCTGCACAAGGGCGCGGAGTTCGAGGTGCCGCTGATCCGCATCGGCTTCCCGATCTTCGACCGTCATCACCTGCACCGCATGACGACCCTGTGTTACGAAGGCGCGATGTACGTTCTGACGACGCTGACCAACGCCGTTCTGGAACGCCTCGACGACCAGACCCGCGGCATGGGCACGACGGATTACAACCACGACCTCGTGCGTTGATGCTTGGCTCCTGCGGAGCCGCGAGGCTCCGCAGGATTTACCGGAGAAACCGCATGGCCAACATCATGATCCGCAAGAACGACAAGGGTTACGTGTTCTACATGCCCAAGCGTGACATCGAGGACAGCATCACCTCGATGGAGTTCGATACCCCGGAAAAGTGGGGCGGCGAGATCAAGCTCGGCAACGGCGGCGTCTATTTCATCGAGCCCCAGGTGGCACCGGCGCGCTTGCCGTATTCGGTGCGCGCCAGGCGGATCGATGGCGTCGAATGAACTGTTAAACGAAGGAGATTCATCATGGCAATGAAAATCGTACAAGCGGAATGCACGTCCTGCGGCGACTGTGTGCCGGTATGCACAACCAAGTCGATCACCGACAAGGGCGGCATTTTCAAGATCAACAAGGAAACCTGCACCGAGTGCGAGGGCGAGGCCGATACGCCCAAGTGTGTCGACGCCTGCCCGGCCGGTGAGGCTTGCATCGTGTATCTGTAATTCATTTTCACCACGGCGACACGGCGAGCACGGCGAAATGTATAAGGAATACTGTGTCTTTTCGATTCTCGCCGTGTCGCCGTGCCCGCCGTGGTTAAGAAAGGTTTTACTATGACCCAGTCCATGACCCGCGAAGCGGCGTTACGCATTGCCTTGGCGGCGCGCGAGTTGCCAGACGTCAGCGCCACCGGGCTGGTCACTGCCCTGGCCGAGCGCCTGGGCCTGCCGCTGACCGAAACCAAGCTTGCTGCCGTCACCGTCGGCGACCTGCGCGAAGTCCTGGCCGGCGATCATGCCGACGAGAGCAGCGTCGTTGGCGTCGACAGCGACCTTCTCAAGGCAGTCGTGAGACTGCTGTGGGGCGAGGGCGTTGCCCACAGCGAATTGCCGCCGCTCGATGCTTACGCCGAGGGCGATATGCCCGGTTCCATCCGCGTTGCCTGCGCATCCAACGGCGGCGAACAGGTCGACGGCCACTTCGGTTCCTGCGAACGTTTCCTGATTTACCAGGCGGCGCCGGACCAGGTGCGCCTTATCGCCGTGCGGCCCACGCTCGAAGCCGATCACGCCGAAGATCGCAACGCCTCGCGCGCCGAGCTGATAGGGGACTGTCAGGTCGTCTATGTCCAATCGATCGGCGGGCCGGCCGCCGCCAAGGTGGTGCGGGCCGGCGTACATCCGGTGAAGATTCCGCGTTCCGCCGCAGCACGGGAAACCTTGCTGCGCTTGCAGGAAACGCTGGTGAGCCCACCGCCCTGGCTGGCGAAGATCATGGGCGTCAAGGCGGCGTCGCTGGAGAAATATGCCGTCGCCGAGGAGGCATGATGATCGAAGCCTCGATGCTCGCCAAGGTAATGGCACAGGTTGTCGGCCGTCCCGGCCTCGCCAGCGAAGCGCTCGCCGCCCATCTGCGGACGGCCTTCGACGGCGTCCATTTCACGGTGTGCAGCGACAACGACATGCCGCCGCGCTTGCCGTCCGTTGCCGGCAACGATTACTGCCGGCTCTACTACGTGGATTCGAGCGACCATTGCCTGAAGCTCACCACCGACGCCGAGGCCGCAACCGGCCTGGTGGTGGCCTTGTGCGACGAGGATGATGACTGAAATGAATGCGACCAACCCTGCGCCCCAACCCCTCTGGGGCGATCTCGACCGCGCCGTTGCCGAGGCGTGCGTAAAGCTTCCCGTCTCGGCGGGTGCAGCCGGCCTTGCTCGTGAACTGGCGCGCATTGTGCCGCAACTGGGTTTTCGCGAGGTGCTGGTACGCGGTGGCTGGTATCGCCTCGGCGGCGTGGTTAACGCCGGTGGCGAACGTGTCGCCGACGATCTCGCGCAGTGGGCGGAAACCGAACTCGCCGCCCGCGACGACGATCTCCTGGCGCTCGCCGAAGATTATGCCGACAGCGGCTTGCGGGCGACGCGGCTGGCCGGCAAAACCCATTACCTGATTGCCGCCACCGGGCCGCTGGCGGCCGATTTTCTGCAAATCGAAATCGAGGAATTGCAGGAGACGATTTGCCACGAGCTGTTCGCCGCGGAGGCCCCCGCCAGCCTGGAAGATATCGTCGACCCGCCCGGCAACGACGCGGTGAGGACGGCCGCGCAACCGGTCGGTGCGCCGTTCTTTACCCTGCGCCGCATTACCGATGTCGCAGAATTTCTCCGTCGCCTGTCGGCGCAGAAGCCCGAGCCGCAACCGGTGCACCGCTTCTTCGAGGCATGGCAGGCCAGCAGTGCCGGCCATGCGACGCAACTCGGCAATCATTGGGTGCTCGCCGTGCGCGAACATCTGGACCGCTATCGCCAGCCCATCCTCCAGGCGACGCCGGTCGCGGCCTTGAACGGCTTGCCGCCCAAGTTCGACGGCGCCTTCGGTGCCCAGGGACTGGCGCTACAGAAGGCCTTGCAGAGTTTCGACCGTCAGGCCGGCTATCCGATGGCCTGGTTCTTCCACATGCTGACGACCAAGAGCGTTCCTCATGCCGTCATCAACGCGGTGATCGAGGATGTCCAGGCCGGTTTCGGCTACCTGCCGGAACGCGACGTGAAAGTCGTCAAGAACTGGCTGCACCGGCCTTACGGGTTCTGAACCAGGGGAAAGCTGTTCACCACGGCGAACACGGCGGGCACGGCGAGAAATCGTGGGTTTGCGACATAC
>OBOI01000215.1_pt1 | contig 23187 bp, 23 predicted proteins | sample 1670151 | NCBI WGS metagenome assembly OBOI01 (sample SAMEA104232303, study PRJEB22302) | sediment metagenome | biome: forest; feature: aquifer; material: sediment | place: USA | collected 2011-08-07 | depth 0.01 m | reverse complement strand
GTGTCGGCCGACCACGCTCCCGCCGCCGCGAGACCCATCCCCGCCGCTAGCAGCAACGAGCCGGCTCGGTAAGAAAATTTACTCACAATGTCACTCCCATGAAATGAACGGACAACTACCCACCGGTGATCGGCATCCGCACCACCAATGCGGTGGACCGGCTGCAACACCTCCCCTGCGACAATTGGCCGCACTCTATGCGCGTGACCGCCGAATTCCTTGACTGCGGTCAATTTTCGCCGGACACCCTTGGCGAACAATCGCCTCCGCTGCTACAGCCGACATCGGCGGCAGCGATGAACCCATGCGTAGAGACGACACGCACCCGGAACAGACTATGAGATATGGCATTTCAGCATTATTGACAACAGCATTTGCCGTAACCATGCCGTGGCACGCGCTGGCGCAGGATATGGAGAAGGGCAAGGAGATCAATGCCGTCTGTGCCGCCTGCCATGGCGAACTTGGGCCGGGGGGAAAGAGAGGCGAATATCCGCGTCTCGCCGGCCAGCCGGCCGCATTTCTGGCAGATCAACTGAGAGCCTTCCGCGCCCGCCGCCGCATCAATATTCCGATGTTCCCGTACACGCAGGAACGCGAGTTGCCCGACGAGGATATCCGCGACGTGGCGGCCTATCTGGCCTCGATCAAACTATCGACCAGAATGCCCGAGTTCAAGGGCGACGAGGATGCACTGACCCGCCTGCAAATGGTCGACAAGGTGATGATCGTGCCGCGCAGCGAAGGCGACGTTGGCAACGGCGGCGCCATCTATCGCGAGGAGTGCGCCTACTGCCACGGCAAGAAGGGCCTCGGCGGCGGCCGTTATCCGATGCTGGTCGGCCAATACAGCAACTACCTGAAAAAGCAGATCGACAGCTACCTCAATGGCGAACGGCCGCACGACGAAGACGATGGGCGCGGCATCCTTGCGCAACTGAAGGACACCGACATCCGCGACATCCTTGCGTATCTCACGTCCATTCAGGAACGTGATCAATAGAAATTGCGGGCTAGAAGTCGACCTCACGCAAGCGCCGCACGTCGCGGATATCGATCTGCTTGCCGTGCACTTCGATCAGTCCGGAGTCGCTGAGATCGTGAAAAATGCGGGAAAGCGTTTCCGGCGTCAGGTTCAGCAGCGAGGCAATGACCTGCTTGGAGGTCGGCAAGGAAATGGCCGCCGCGCCTTCGCCGGCATGAGGACACTGCTGCAACAGGTAACCGATGACCCGCTGCGCGCTCGACCGCAGGGAATACGACTCGACATCATGCACCAGGGAATGCAGCCGTATCGATAGTCCGGCCAGCATCGCCAGCGCAAATGCGGTATCGCGCTCGATAAGGTCGATCACCAGTTTGCGCGGAATATGCAGCACCATGGCCTCGGTGACCGCCTCGGCGAAAACGGGGTAGGGATGGTCCATGAACATCACCGCCTCGCCGAAACTCTGCCGCGGGCCGATCACCTGCACCACCTTCTCATTACCCTGTGGAGACGGGAACGCAAGTTTGATCTGTCCCCAGATCACGACGAAGAATCCGCGCGCCGCGTCGCCTTTCTGGAAAAGCATCTCCCCTTTCGCCAACCGCCTTTCGCGCGATCCGGCAGCGATCTGGTCGATCTGCGTCGCCGGAAGTTCGAGAAACAGCGGCAACCGCGAAAGAATGCCCGCTATATCCACCTTTTCTATTCTGTCACCAGCCATATCCCTCCCCCTTTTGCCATTAGTCTAGCGTATTTCCGAAGCGCCGATCAGCGCAACCCGGCTTATGCCATATGCCTCGACAAGCCGGACATCGGCGCTTCCGCCACCGTGCCGGCCGCTGGCGCATTGCCACGAACATCTTCTTCGAACGGACAAGCATCGCTCCGACGAATCGCCGCACCGGCCGCACACGCCGCATCGATGCTGACGGAATAGACCAAGGCGCTTCGGTGCCTTGCGCACGACGCCATACGCCCTTAGTTCTATCAACTCCGTCGTATGTCTTTTGTGGAATTCACAAACGGGCCGCAAAGGTGTCTACTTGACGCTACCGGTATCGGCATAGACATGCCGCCCATGACCAACGAATCGACCCGACCGATAAAGCTGGCAGAAGGAAGGAGATAGCATATGAATACCATTCCGCTCCATTGCCGTGCCTGCGGCAATTTTGGCAGCCGCGATTGCTCAGAGAAAAGCGAGCGCAGCACGGACTGCACATCTTTTCTCTCCTGGTCCGAACATTGGACTCAGGAAATGGCCGCTATCGACAAAGCGCTGCGTAATACCTACATCGCGGCCGCCTGCTTTGCGGTCATTGCCATGGCAACCGTCGTGTTGCCGACCGCTTTCCACTAAGCGCAATGGCGGACGATGTAGGCCTTGACGGCTTCTACGTCCGCGGGCATCACCGCTACGCGCTGCGGCAGATTCTCGATCCCCTCCAACGCCACCGGGCGCGACGGGTCGCAGCCTAAAGCCTCCTGAATCGTTTCCGCAAACTTGACCGGCTGCGCCGTTTCCATCACCACCATCGGCAATCCCGCTTCACGGTATTCACGCGCCACTTTGACCGCGTCGGCGGTATGCGTGTCTATCATCGTTGCGCACTGTTCCCAGACTTGACGTATCGTCGCCAAGCGGTCGGCGTGCGTACTGCGGCCGGAAACGAATTTGTATCCGGCCAACCTGGCGAAATAGGGCGTCGCGCGCAAGTCGAAGCTGCCGCCGCCATCCACCTGCTGCCATAGTCGGCTCACCACCGCGGGATCGCGACCGACGAGGTCGAAGACGAAACGCTCAAAGTTGGAGGCCTTGGAAATATCCATCGACGGGCTCGACGTCACCAGCGTCTCGGCGGTGCCGCGCGGACGATAGACGCCGGTGCGGAAAAACTCGTCGAGCACGTCGTTCTCGTTCGTCGCCAGCACCAGCTTCGCAATCGGCAAGCCCATCATGCGCGCGATGTGGCCGGCGCAAATATTGCCAAAGTTGCCCGAGGGCACGCAGAACGCCACCTGTTCGTCATTCGTCTTCGTCGCCGCAAAGTAACCCTTGAAGTAGTAGACGATCTGCGCCGCGACGCGCGCCCAGTTGATCGAATTGACGGCGCCGATCTTGTACTGCGCCTTGAAGGCCGCGTCGTTGGACACCGCCTTGACGATGTCCTGGCAGTCGTCGAACATCGCCGTAATCGCGATGTTGAAGATGTTCGGGTCTTGCAGCGAGTACATCTGCGCACGCTGGAAAGCGCTCATCTTGCCGTGCGGCGAGAGCATGAAAACGCGCACGCCGTGCTTGCCGCGCATCGCGTATTCGGCCGCCGAGCCCGTGTCGCCGGAGGTGGCGCCGAGAATGTTGATCGTCTCGTTGCGCTTTGCCAGCACGTACTCGAACAGGTTGCCGAGCAACTGCATCGCCATGTCCTTGAAGGCGAGCGTCGGCCCGTTGGAGAGTTCGAGCAGATGGAAGCCCGGTTCCAAGGTCGTCAGCGGCGTCACGTCGGCGGCATCGCGTCCGGGCCGGCACCAGCGGTAGGTCTGTGCGGTGTAGGTACGGTCGACCAGCGTCTTCAGGTCGCAGGCGGGAATGTCGGTGATGAACTTTTGCAATACGCGCAAGGCCAGCGCGTGATAGGGCAGCTCGCGCCATTCGGCCAGCTCGGCCGGCGTCACCTGAGGATAGGACTCCGGCAGGTAAAGGCCGCCATCGGGCGCCAGGCCGCCGAGCAGGATGTCGCAGAAGGACTGCGCTGCGGCGTGGCCGCGGGTGCTGATATAGCGCATCGATCGCCCCTACTTGTCGAGGTTTTCCAGGCGCAGGCGGATCACCTTGCGCTTGACCACCGGCAGCGCCTCGATTTTCGCGATGGCGCTGTCGATATGCATTTCCTTCGTCTCGTGCGTCAGGATGATGATGTCGGTCTGGTCTTCGCCTTCACCGGGTTCGCGTTGAATCATGGCGTCGATCGATATCTGCCGGTCGGCGAGTATCCGAGTCACGTCGGCGAGCACGCCCGGCTTGTCCTCCACGCGCAACCGAAGGTAATAGCTGGTAACGACTTCCGCCAAGGGCAGGATAGGCGTATTCACCACCGCATCCGGCTGGAAGGCGAGATGCGGCACCCGGTTCTCCGGATCGGCGGTGCGCACGCGCGTGATGTCGACCAGATCGGCGATGACCGCGCTGGCGGTCGGCTCGGCGCCGGCGCCCTTGCCGTAGTAAAGCGTCGCGCCGACCGCATCGCCCTGCACCAGCACGGCGTTCATGGCGCCTTCGACATTGGCGATCAGACGCTTGGTCGGCACCAGGGTCGGATGCACGCGCAGTTCGAAACCCTCGCTGCGACGCTTGGTGATGCCCAGCAGCTTGATGCGGTAGCCGAGCTGCTCGGCGTATTTGATGTCCTCGGCTTCGAGCTTGCTGATGCCTTCGATGTGCGCCTTGTCGAACTGCATCGGAATGCCGAAGGCGATGGCCGACATGATGGTCAGCTTGTGCGCAGCGTCGATGCCTTCGATGTCGAAGGTCGGATCGGCCTCGGCGTAACCCAGCCGTTGCGCCTCCTTGAGCACGACATCGAAGGGCAGGCCCTTGTCGCGCATTTCGGAAAGGATGAAGTTGGTGGTGCCGTTGATGATGCCGGCGATCCACTGGATGCGGTTTGCGGTCAGTCCCTCGCGCAGCGCCTTGATGATCGGGATGCCGCCGGCGACCGCCGCCTCGAAGGCGACCATGACGCCCTTCGCTTGCGCCGCGGCGAAAATCTCGTTGCCGTGTTTGGCCAGCAGCGCCTTGTTGGCGGTGACGACATGCTTGCCGTTTTCGATGGCCTTCAGCACCAGGCCCCGCGCGACGCCGCAGCCGCCGATCAGTTCGACGACGATATCCACCTCGGGATCGGCAACCACAGCGAAGGCGTCGTCGGTGATGCGGACCTTGCCCCCCGTGACCTGTCTTGCCAGTTCGAGATTCTTGTCGGCGACAACGGAAATGCGGATCGGCCGCCCGGCGCGACGGGTAATCTCAGCTTCGTTGCGGGTAAGAACGGTATAGGTGCCGCCGCCGACGGTGCCGATGCCGAGGAGTCCAACGTTGATAGGGTTCATTTCAGCCTTTTTCGAAAACAGAAAGCGGGAATGGACAAGCCTTCCCGGAAATAGAAACGATGGGCATCGACGCGCTGCGTGCCGGAATCGAGTGCCAGCACATCGCACTCCGACGCCTGTGCGCGCCGCTCCAGATAGTCGAGCAAAGTCTTGCCGACGCCGCGCGAGCGATGCGCCTGATCGGTGACCAGGTCTTCCACGTAGAGCCGCCGCCCTTCGTAGGTGTTCTCGATCAGACGCCAGAGCGCCAAGCCGCGCACCGCGTCGCCCTCGGTGGCCACGCACAGGTGCGCGCCGTTGGCGAATATCCCGCGCAACCGACCCGCATAGTCGGCCGGCAACTGCTCGCGCAACTGGCGATGCACGGCTTCGGCCTTTGCCAGCCAATCGGCAGCGACGACCGCGCCGCGTGCGTCGGTCACCTCGACGACGACGAACTCAGTTGCCATGCCGCTTGCGATAACCGTCGAGAAAGCTCGCAACGCGGCCGACGGCCACTTTCAGGTCGTCCACGTGAGGCAGGAAGACAAGACGAAAGTGATCCGGATGCGGCCAGTTGAAACCGCTGCCCTGCACCAGCAGCACGCGCTGCTCCTGAAGAAGTTCGAGGATGAAGGCCTGGTCGTCGTCTATCGGATAGATTCTGGGATCGAGACGCGGAAACATGTAGAGCGTCGCCTTGGGCTTGACGCAGCTCACACCCGGAATCGAAGTGATGAGATCGTAGGCGACATCGCGCTGGCACAGCATGCGCCCACCTTTACCGACGAGTTCGTTGATGCTCTGCGTGCCGCCGAGCGCGGTCTGAATCGCATACTGCCCCGGCACGTTGGCGCACAGACGCATCGAGGCCAGCATATCGAGGCCCTCGATGTAGTCCCGGGCGTGCCGCTTCTCGCCCGACACCACCATCCAGCCCGAGCGGTAGCCGCAGGAGCGGTAGTTCTTCGACAGGCCGTTGAAGCTGATGGTCAGCACGTCCTCGGACAGTGAGCCGAGCGCCGTGTGGGTGACGCCGTCGTATAAAACCTTGTCATACACCTCGTCGGCATAGACGATCAGGTCGTTCTGGCGCGCAATCTCTATCAGGTCCTTGAGCAGGTCGTCGGGATACACCGCGCCGGTCGGGTTGTTTGGATTGATGACGACGATGGCGCGGGTATTCGGCGTGATCTTGGCGCGAATGTCGTCGAGATCGGGCAGCCAGCCGTTGCCCTCGTCGCAAAGATAATGGCGCGGCGTACCGCCGGAAAGGCTCACCGCCGCCGTCCACAGCGGATAGTCGGGAGCCGGCACCAGCACTTCGTCGCCACTGTTCAACAGCGCATTCATCGCCATGACGATGAGTTCCGAAACGCCGTTGCCGAGGTAGATGTCCTCGATGGCGACGCCCTTGATCTGCTTCTGCTGGGTGTAATGCATCACCGCCTTGCGCGCCGGGAAAATGCCCTTGGAGTCGGAATAGCCCGACGCGGCTGGCAGATTGCGGATCATGTCCTGCTGGATTTCCTCGGGCGAATCGAAGCCGAAGGCCCCGAGGTTGCCGATATTGAGCTTGATGATGCGGTGGCCCTCGTCCTCCATCTGCTTGGCACGCTCCGCCACGGGGCCGCGAATGTCGTAGCAGACGTTGGCGAGCTTGGCGGATTTTGCTATCGGTTGCATCTGATCGAACCATCCTTCCGGGACAAAGCCCTCACCCGCCGAAGAGGCGGGCCGGGAAAAGGTATAATCTTACCGAAGCCCCGCCCTGCCCGCAAATCGAGACGGCGCCTCAATTTCAGACCGATGAAACTTCACGCCGATTCCACCTCCAATTCCCACGCCATTACCGCTCACGGCCCCGGCTATGTCGCGGTCAACGGGCGGCGCGTCGAACGCAGCCTGCTGGTGCTGCCCGATCAGGTCGATGCCAACTGGGGTCCGCAGGACTTTGCCGGATTGACGGCCGAACATCTCGCGCCCTTGGCGCATCTACCCTGCGACGTGGTACTGCTCGGCACCGGCGCGCGCCAACGTTTTCCGGCTGCCGCCTTGCTCAGGCCGTTGATCGAGGCGCATATCGGCATTGAAATAATGGACACGCCCGCCGCCTGCCGCACCTACAGCATACTCGTCGCCGAAGGCCGGCGCGTTGCCGCCGCACTCATCGTGGAAAAGGCCGCATGATTCTCCGCCGCGGACCGCTGCTGGCCGTATTGTTAATGGTCTTTGCCCTGATCTGGTTCGGCCCGCTCGACTACCGCAAACTGGTCAAGCCCGACGAGGGCCGCTATGCCGAGATTCCGCGCGAAATGGTCGCCACCGGCGACTGGACGACGCCGCGGCTGAACGGCATCAAGTACTTCGAGAAGCCCGCCCTGCAATACTGGGCGACGGCGACGGCCTACACCCTGTTCGGCGAACACCACTGGACCGCACGGCTGTGGTCGGCGCTGACCGGCTTTCTCGGCGTGCTCGCCACCGCCTTCGTCGCCGGCCGTCTGTGGGGACCGGCCGCCGGCTTCAACGCCGCCTGCGTACTGGCCGGCAGTCTGCTTTACGTGCTGATCGGCCACATCAACACGCTCGACATGGGCGTCAGCTTCTTTCTCGCCTGTGCCGTCTTCGCCTTTGTCCTCGCCCAGCGCGACGAGGCCGTACCACGCGAAACGCGCAACTGGATGTGGATCGCATGGGCCTTGCTCGGCGGTGCCGTGCTTTCCAAAGGCTTGATCGGCCTGGTGCTGCCCGGCGCAACCCTGGTCGCCTATACGCTGTGGCAGCGCGACTTTGCGCTCTGGAGGAAGCTGCACCTGCTCTCCGGGATCAGTATCCTGCTACTGATCACCGTGCCCTGGTTCGTCGCGGTATCGCTGGCGAACCCGGAATTCGCCCGCTTCTTTTTCATCCACGAGCATTTCGAGCGTTTTCTGACCAAGGCGCATGGCCGCTATCAGCCGATGTGGTATTTCATTCCGATACTTGCGGCGGGCATCCTGCCGTGGCTGGTAAGTCTTCTGGCGACGTTGCGCCACGCCCCGGCGATGGATGCGATACGTTTTCAGCCGCGCCGATTCCTGCTGCTGTGGATCATCGTGGTATTCGGCTTTTTCTCCGTCTCCAGTTCCAAGCTGGTGTCCTACATCCTGCCGCTGTTCCCTGCGCTCGCCGCCTTGATCGGTTGGCAATTGGCACGCATGGAAGTGCGCTCGTTGCGCTGGCATGCCCTGCCCTGGATACCGCTCGGCGTCGTCACCATGTTCCTGGCGCCCTCCGTGATCAAGCTATCCAGCCCCGAAGTGCCCGCCGTTCTCTATGCCGATTACGTTCCCTGGCTGATCGCGGCCGGCGGATGCCTGAGCGCGGGAGCGACGGCCGCCTTCGTCCTGGCTTGGCGCCGGAAGGCGGACGCCGCGATCGCCAGCCTCGCCGCGGGAGGCCTGCTCTTCGCGCAGTTGATCCTGCTCGGCCACGACAGCCTGTCGCCATCGAACTCTGCCTACCATATCGCCCAGAAAATCCGCACCGAAGCCACCGCCGACGTTCCGTTTTTCAGCGTAAACACTTACGACCAGACCCTGCCCTTCTATCTCCAGCGAACGGTCACCATGGTGTCCTACCGCGACGAACTCGGATTCGGCATCGCCGAGGAGCCGGAGAAATTCATCGCCGACTACGCCGGCTTCGAACATGCCTGGCGCCAGGCTCCCAAGGCCCTCGCGCTGATGGCACCTGCCGAGTACCGGCATTTCCGCGCCAGCGATCTGCCGATGCGAATATTGGCCGAAGACACGCGCCGCATTATCGTGAGCAAACCATGACCGCCATCAGCTTCGCCCTTGTTCTCACCGGTGTGTTGCTCAATGCCGCCGCGCAATTGCTGCTGAAAGCCGGCACCAACGCCGTCGGTCATTTTGAGTTTCATATCGACAACCTCGTGCCGGTCGGCATGAAGCTCGCCTTCGAGCCGCACATCATGGGCGGCATGGTCTGCTACGCGATAAGCCTCGTCGTCTGGATCATGGCGCTTTCCCGAGTCCCGGTGTCCATTGCCTACCCGATGCTCTCCATCGGCTATGTCATCAATGCCTTCCTCGCCCACTTCTGGTTCGGCGAGGCGCTGGCGAGCCAGAAGCTGCTGGGCATCGGCTTTATCGTCGTCGGCGTCTATCTGGTAGCCCGCTCATGAAAACGGAAGTTTCGGCGCAGGCTAACGTGAACGCAGCGAACGTTAAGCAACCGCAGGTTGCGGCCGGAGGCAACGCCCTCCCCTTTCTGCCCTTCACGCGCCCATCCATTGACGAGGAAACCATCGCCGCCGTCGGCGACGTACTGCGCTCCGGCTGGATCACCAGCGGGCCGAAAATGCAGGCCTTCGAGACTGCCCTGTCCGCGCACTGCGGCGGGCGCCCGGTACGATCGTTCAATTCCGGCACCGCGACCCTGGAAGTCGCCCTGCGGCTCGCCGGCGTCGGCCCCGGCGACGAAGTCATCACCACGCCTCTGACCTGGGTCGCCACCGCCAACGTCATTCTCGAAGTCGGCGCCACGCCGGTTTTCGCCGATATCGACCCGGTCACGCGCAACATCGATCCGGCCAAAATCGAGGCCGCGATCACGCCGAAAACGAAAGCCATCATCCCCGTCGACCTCGCCGGCCTGCCCGCCGACCGAGACCGCATCTACGCCATCGCCAAGGAGTACAAGCTGCGCGTAATCGAGGATGCCGCGCAGTCCCTTGGCGCCTCATGGAACGGCAAACCCATCGGCAGCTTCGGCGATTTCGTCTCCTTCAGCTTCCACGCCAACAAGAATCTCACCACCGGCGAGGGCGGCGCCCTGGTGCTGCCGGACGACGTCGCCCCCGCGCTGTGCGAGCGCCTGCGCCTGCAGGGCGTCAAGCGTTCCGCCGATGGCGGCATGGACGTCGACGTGCTCGGCGGCAAGTGGAACCTCACCGACATCGCCGCCGCCATCGGCCTCGGCCAGTTGCCGCATCTGCCCGCATTCACCGCGCGCCGCCGCCAGCTCGCCCACGCCTACTTCGACCGCATCGACCCGGCGCTCGGACTGGAACTGCCGCCGCGCGACTTCGAAAACTCGAACTGGCACATGTTCCAGGTGCTGCTGCCAACCAACACCGACCGCGGCGCCTTCATCGCCGCCATGAAGGACCGGGGCGTCGGCGTCGGCGTGCATTACCCGGCGCTGCATCTGTTCAGCCTCTACCGCAAGCTCGGTTTTCGGGAAGGCGACTTCCCCCACGCCGAAGACGTCGGCCGCCGTATCGTCACCCTGCCGCTATTCCCGGCGATGGCCGATGCGGACACTGATAGAGTGGCGGCAGCGCTCAGCGCGACACTGACCTCGACACCCGTCTGATGTGCACGTTCGCTCCGCTTGGGAGGTAACAGAATGAACCTTCGAATCAGCCAGAGAATCTCTCTTTCCGTCGCTGTGCCGGTCACGCTGATGTTGCTGTTCGCCGCCTGGTTGTGGCATGCCATGGGCACTATCGGCGAATCGGTAAGCCTGGTACGGGACGAGAGCCTGGCATTCGCCATGACAGCCCGCGACATGGAACGCAGCGTAATCCAGGTGCAGCAGTTCCTCTCCGACGTTTCTGCCACGCGAGCCCAGGACGGTCTTGACGACGGCTTCAAAGAGGCCGAGAAGAACCGTCTCGGCTTCGCTGAAGGGGTCGAACGGTTTCGGCGGATGTATACCGCCGAGAACGATCAACAGGCGCTCCGCGCGCTTCAGTCTATTGAACGCAGCTTCGACACCTACTTCCGGATGGGCGTTGACATGGCTCACGCATATGTCGAAGGCGGTCCGTCATCCGGTAACCGCCGGATGGGGGAATTCGACAAGGCCAGCACGGCTTTGCAAAATGAGCTGACGCCTTTCATCAAGACGCAAGTGGACGAAGCCAACCACGCCATCAACGACGCGGATGCGCTGTCCAGACGGGTCAGGAACATCGCGCTTGCGCTGGTGACCGTCATGCTGGCGACGGCATTCGCATTCGGCTGGATGCTGGTCAACTCGATCACGCGCCCGCTGCAACAGATGCAGCAATCGATCGATGGCGTCGGCAACGGCGACCTGACGGTGAGCATACCGATACAAGCCCGCGACGAACTCGGCGAAATGGCCGTTCATCTCAATAAAACGCTGCAAGGCCTCCGTGCGTCGTTACGCGAGGTAATCTCCGTTGCTAACGAGGTTGCACAACATGCCGGGGAGCTCGCCGCAACCACCGGCCAACTGACTCGTAGTACTGAAGACCAGTCCGACGCTGCCACACGCATGGCCGCCAGCGTGGAACAGATCACCACCAGCATCGGCCAGGTCGCCGCCAACGCAGAGGAAACGCATCACCTTTCCGAGCAGGCGCTTGAACTCGTCGGGCACGGCGGCAAGATCGTGCAGAGCGCCGCCGCGGAAATGGCGCGCATCTCGGAGTCTGTGGTCAACTCGGCCACACGCATTAACTCGCTGTCGGAACGATCCACCGAGATCAGCGGTTTCGTCGGCGTGATCAAGGAAATCGCCGACCAGACCAACCTGCTCGCGCTTAACGCCGCCATCGAAGCTGCGCGCGCCGGCGAAACCGGACGCGGCTTCGCCGTCGTGGCCGACGAAGTGCGCAAACTTGCCGAGCGCACCGCCGTCGCCACGTCCGAAATCGGCAAGCTCATCGACGCGATCCGCAGCGAAACCGCCGAGGCCGTTGGCAGCATGGAGGCCTCCAGCGTGCAAGCCGGCAGGGGGGTGACGTTTGCCAACGAGGCCGATCAGGTATTCGGCCGGATCAGCGACAGCACCAGCCAGGCAACCGAACACGTGCGCGACATCGCAGAGGCGGTACGCGAACAGAACACCACCGGCCAGGACGTTGCCCGCAATGTCGAGCGCATCGCGCAGATGACCGAGGAAAACAGCGTCGCGACACACCATGTTTCCAACTCCGCCGGGCAACTGAAGGAACTCGCCGGCCGGCTCCAGGCCGCCGCCGCCCATTTCAGGACTTAGCGCAGTGCACGCTTCGATCATCTCGCCGGAGGCCGTCCCATTGAAGCCAATGGCGCAGGCGTCAATCCACTCTGAAGAAACTTCCGCAATGACCGCTCCCGAACTCTCCGTCATCGTCCCCGTCTATAACGAAGAAGCCGGTCTGCCGGCCTTGTTCGAGCGCCTCTATCCGGCGCTTGACGCGCTCGGCACGACTTACGAAATCGTCTTCATCAACGACGGCAGCAAAGACCGCTCCGCCGCCATGCTGCGCGAGCAGTGGGAAAAGCACCCGGACACCACCCGCGTCATCCTGTTCGCCGCCAACGCCGGTCAGCACATGGCGATCATGGCCGGCTTCGAGCACTGCCAGGGCGACATCGTCGTCACGCTCGACGCCGACCTGCAGAACCCGCCCGAGGAAATCGGCAAACTGGTGACGAAGATGCGCGCGGGCTACGACTGCGTCGGCACTATCCGCATAAACCGCCAGGACACCGCCTTCCGCCGCTGGGCATCGAAGGCGATGAACAGTTTTCGCGAGCGCATCACCCGCATCAAAATGACCGACCAAGGCTGCATGCTGCGCGCCTATTCGCGCAGCATCGTCAACACCATCAACGCCTGCCACGAAGTCAGCACTTTCATCCCCGCGCTCGCCTACTCCTTCGCGCAGAAACCGACCGAGGTGGAGGTCGCCCACGAGGAGCGTCACGCCGGCGAATCGAAATACTCGCTCTACAGCCTGATCCGGCTCAACTTCGACCTCATGACGGGCTTCTCGCTGGTGCCGCTGCAATGGTTCTCGATGGCGGGCATCGTCATTTCACTGCTCTCGGCACTGTTCGTCGTTGTCCTCGCGGTGCGCCGCATCGTCGTCGGCCCCGAGGCCGAAGGTTTGTTCACCCTGTTCGGCATCGCCTTCTTCCTCATCGGCATCACGCTGTTCGGCGTCGGCCTCCTGGGCGAGTACATCGGCCGCATCTACCAGCAGGTGAGGCATCGCCCGCGCTACACCATCGGCGCGATTCTGGAACGCAAGGAGTGACGCAGTGACGAGCGCCGTCGTCTTCGCCTACCACAACGTCGGCGTGCGCTGCCTCAAGGTGCTGCTAGCGCATGGCGTCGACGTGGCACTGGTCGTCACCCACCGGGACAATCCAAACGAGACCATCTGGTTCGAGAGCGTGGCCAAAACCGCCGCCGAATACGGCATCCCGGTCGTAATGCCCGACGATCCCAATACGCCCGAGTTCATCGCTCAACTGGCGGACATCCGCCCCGACTTCCTGTTCTCGTTCTACTTCCGGCAAATGTTGAAGCCCGTGTTGCTGGACACGGCCGCGCGCGGCGCCTACAACATGCACGGCTCGCTGCTGCCCAAATACCGCGGTCGCGTGCCGGTGAATTGGGCGGTGCTGCACGGCGAGCGCGAAACCGGCGCCACGCTGCACCGCATGGTCGAAAAACCCGATGCCGGCGAAACCGTCGCCCAGCAGGCCGTGCCCATCCTGCCCGACGACACTGCGCACGAAGTCTTCGTCAAGGTCACGCTCGCCGCCGAAATGGCGCTGGACCGCGTGCTGCCCCAACTGATCGCCGGAACGGCACCCCACCTCATGCCCGACCTCAAGGCCGGCAGCTACTTCGGCGGACGCCGCGCCGAGGACGGCCGCATCGACTGGACGAAGTCCGCGCAGGAAATCCACAACCTCGTCCGCGCCGTTGCCCCGCCCTACCCCGGCGCCTTCTTCGACCTGCCCGACGGCCGTCGCCTGCGCCTGCTGCGCACCCTGCTCGCGCCTGCCCGCACGCCGCGCCAGGCAAGCCCAACGCTCTACCGCGACAGCGAATCCATCTTCGTCGACTGCGCCGACGGCCGCGTGCTACGCGTTCTGGAGTGGGACGGCGAGTGGGATGGCGGTACGGTCGCCCTCTGAGCGCAGCCGTTTCCTGACACTGGGCCAATCAAACCCGAAACCTGCGCGTCGTGGCGCGCCTTTCTCCATCGCGCCCAGTACATCGCGCCCAGTACCTTGCCGGTCGGCCTGTCGCGCTGTAATATCCGCGTATTACATCCACCCGAGGGCCGCTGCCATGACCCTGACCGTCCGCCTCGAACCCGAACTCGAAGACCAGCTTGAAGACTACTGCCAAGCCGAAGGCACGACCAAGTCGGCGGTGGTAACGCAGGCCTTGCGCGAATTCATGAACACCTTGCGCCAGCGGCGCACGCCTTATGAGATTTACCAGGAAGTTGTCGCCGAAATGGGAAATCCGGATCAATACCCGGCGGCCAACGAGAACGACAACTCGATGAACTACAAGAACCGCATCAAGGACGTTCTGCGTGCCAAGTACGGCCGTTAAGTTTCCCGTCGTCGCTCTGGTTGACGCCGGCCCGCTGATTGCCCTTTTCGATCCTTCCGACAAGCTGCACGCCGCGATGGAGGAATTCTTTCGTGGCTTCGTCGGTCGCCTGTACACAACCTGGCCGGTCGTCACGGAGGTATGCCATTTCCTTAACGTGCCCGAGCAGCGGGCGTTTCTCGCCTGGCTGCGGCGCGGCGGCGCGCACTTGGCGGATATCGAGGGTGCCGCGCTCGATACGCTCGACAGTCTGATCGGCAAGTACGCGGATCGCCCGATGGATCTCGCCGATGCCTCACTGGTCTGGCTCGGCGCCAAGCTGAAGCTTTCCGACGTCGTTACCATCGACCACAACGACTTTTCCGTTTATCGTGCCGCCTCCGGCAAACCCTTTCGCAATCTGCTCAAGCTCTCCTGAAACCATCATGAAAAAAGTCCTCATCCTCGGCGTCAACGGCTTCATCGGCCATCATCTCTCCCAGCGCATCATGGACACCACCAACTGGGAGGTGTACGGCATGGACATGAACTCCGAGCGCGTTACCGACCTGATGACCAACCCTCGCTTCCATTTTTTCGAGGGCGACATCATGATCAACAAGGAGTGGATCGAGTACCACGTGCGCAAATGCGACGTCATCCTGCCGCTGGTCGCCATCGCCACGCCGGCCACCTACGTCAAGGAGCCGCTGCGCGTGTTCGAGCTCGACTTCGAGGCCAACCTGCCCATCGTCCGCCAGGCCGTGAAGTACAAGAAACGCGTGATCTTCCCCTCGACCTCCGAGGTCTACGGCATGTGCAAGGACGCGGAATTCGATCCGGAGAACTCCGAACTCATTCTCGGCCCCATCAACAAGCCGCGCTGGATCTACTCCTGCGCCAAGCAGATGATGGACCGCGTCATCGCTGCTTACGGCCAGCAGGAAGGCCTGCAATACACGCTGTTCCGCCCCTTCAACTGGATCGGCCCGGGCCTCGATTCCATCTACACGCCCAAGGAAGGATCGTCGCGCGTCATCACCCAGTTCCTCGGCCACATCGTGCGCGGCGAACCGATCAAGCTCGTCGACGGCGGCGCCCAGAAGCGTTCTTTCACCTACGTTTCCGACGGCATCAACGCGCTGATGAAGATCATCGAGAACAAGGACGGCATCGCCAACGGCAAGATTTACAACATCGGCAACCCGAAGAACAACTACTCGATCCGCGAACTCGCAACGCTGATGCTCGACCTCGCCAGGCAGTACCCGGAATACGCCGAGAGCGTGGCCAAGGTGAAGGTGCTCGAAACCACGTCGGGCGAGTATTACGGCAAGGGCTACCAGGACACGCAACACCGCGTGCCCAAGATCGCCAACACCATGGCCGACCTCGACTGGGCGCCCCAGGTCAGTTTCGAGGCTGCGCTACGCAGCATTTTCGAGGCCTACCGCGGCGACGTTGCGGCAGCGCGGAAGTTGATGGATTGAAGACATTCACCACGGCGGGCACGGCGACACGGCGAACTTCATGAAGTCGCAAAGTACTTTCGATTTATCCATCGGGTCGGACGCGCTTCTCGCCAAAGGTCTTGTTTTCCGCCGTGTCGCCGTGCCCGCCGTGGTTAATTGAATCTTATGCCTCGCCTAGCCCTCAAGATAGACATCGACACCTACCGCGGCACGCTGGTCGGGGTACCGCAGCTCGTCGACATCCTGCGCCGCAACCAGGCCGCGGCGACCTTCCTGTTTTCCCTCGGCCCCGACCACACCGGCCGCGCCATCAAACGCGTGTTCCGGCCCGGCTTCATGACCAAGGTATCGCGCACCTCGGTGCTTGAGCACTACGGCCTGCTGACGCTGATGTACGGCACCGTGCTGCCCGGCCCCGACATCGGCCGCCGCTGCGCCGACATCCTGCGCGCCACGCGGGATGCCGGCCATGAAACCGGCGTGCACTGCTGGGACCACGTCAAATGGCAGGACGGCGTCGAGCACGCCGACGCCGCCTGGACCGCGAAGGAGATGAAGAAGGCCTTTGAGCGCTACGAGCAGGTGTTCGGCGCCGCGCCGCGCGCCGCCGGTGCCGCCGGCTGGCAGATGAACGTCCATGCCCTGCGGCTCACCCAGCGCCTCGGCCTCGATTACGCCTCGGACAGCCGCGGCACGCATCCCTTCATGCCCGTATGGAACGGCGAAATCGTGCGCTGCCCGCAACTGCCGACCACGCTGCCGACGCTGGACGAACTCATAGGCGTCGACGGCATCACGGTGGACAACGTTCACGAGGAACTGTTGCGACGGACCGCCGCCCCCGCCGACCACGTCTACACGCTGCACGCCGAACTCGAAGGCATGAAGCTCGCCGGCGTCTTCGAGCGCCTGCTCACCGGCTGGCGCGAACAGGGCTACGACATCGTGCCGCTACGCGACATCGCTTCCTCCCTCGACCTCGCCGGCCTGCCGCGCTGCGAGATGCTGCGTGGAGAAGTACCCGGACGCTCGGGCACCTTGATGGTCCAGGGCGGGGAATTCCTCGCATGACCACTGCCTCCGCCGTCGGACTCGAAGTGCCCGATTTCTCCGCTCCCGCCACCGGCGGCGCCGATTTCCGCCTCTTTGCCCATCGCGGCAGTCCGCTCGTCATCTACTTCTACCCCAAGGACAACACGCCCGGCTGCACCACCGAAGCCGGTCAGTTTCGCGATCTCCACGGCGAGTTCGCCAAGCTGGGCTGCGCGATCTTCGGCGTCTCGCGCGACGCCTTGCGCTCGCACGAGGGCTTCAAAGCCAAGCTGGGCCTGCCCTTCGAACTGATTGCCGATACCGGCGAGAACGTCTGCCGCCTGTTCGGCGTCATCAAGACCAAAACCCTCTATGGCGAACAGGTGCAGGGCATAGAGCGCAGTAGCTTCCTCATCGACGCCCATGGCGTCCTGCGCCGCGAATGGCGAGCGCTGAAGGCCGACGGCCATGCCGGCGACGTTCTGAAAGCAGTCACGGAACTGTAATTTCCGCGAATTGGCGCCAAAACCGCCGCCTCTTTCCCGCCTAGCAAGCGCCGGGCTGTCGCTATCGTGGAGCCGTCCCCCCTCGCGAGGTTGCCATGAACGCCAAGCGCTCCACCAAGCCCACCACCAAGCTCTTCGTCCTCGACACCAACGTGCTGATGCACGACCCCACGAGCCTGTTCCGCTTCGAGGAACACGACATCTTCGTGCCGATGATGACGCTCGAAGAACTCGATGCCAACAAGAAGGGCATGTCGGAGGTCGCGCGCAATGCCCGCCAGGCGAGTCGCACACTGGACGACATCGTCTCCGGCAGTGAGGAGAACATCAAGCACGGCGTGGCGCTGACCGGGCCCTCGCACGAGTTGGCCACCGGGCGCCTGTTCCTCCAGACCGAGGCGATCAACGGCGTGCTGCCCTCCTCGTTGCCCACCTCCAAGTCGGACAACCAGATCATCGCCGTGGCGATGCATCTGACCGGACAGTTCCCCAAGCGCCATGTGATCCTGGTGTCGAAAGACATCAACATGCGCATCAAGGCGCGCGCGCTGGGCCTCGAATCGCAGGATTACTTCAACGACAAGGTGCTGGAGGATACCGACCTCCTCTACACCGGCACGCTGGAACTGCCCGCCAACTTCTGGGAGTCCCACGGCAAGGACATGAAGTCGTGGAAGGAAGACAGCCGCACCTGGTACCAGGTGCAAGGGCCGCTGTGCCCGGACTTGCTGGTCAACGAATTCGTCTATCTCGAAGCCGGCTCCGCCGCCGACAAGCCCTTCCATGCGCTGGTGCGTGAGCGTAGCGGCAAGAAGGCGACGCTGACGACGCTGGCGGACTATGGTCACGCCAAGAACGCCGTCTGGGGCATCACGGCGCGAAACCGCGAACAGAACTTCGCGCTCAACCTGCTGATGGACCCGGACATCGATTTCGTCACCCTGCTGGGCCAGGCCGGCACTGGCAAGACGCTGCTCACGCTCGCCGCCGCGCTGACGCAGACGCTGGAAACCAAGCGCTACAGCGAAATCATCATTACCCGCGTCACGGTTTCGGTGGGCGAGGACATCGGCTTCCTGCCCGGCACCGAGGAAGAGAAGATGACGCCGTGGATGGGCGCCATCGAAGACAACCTCGACGTCCTGAACCGCCCCGCCGAAGACAGCGAAAAAGGCGGCCAGACCGGCACCTACGGCGGCGACTGGGGCCGCGCCGCGACCATGGATCTGATCCGCAGCCGCATCAAGATCAAGTCGCTCAACTTCATGCGCGGGCGCACCTTCATCAACAAGTTCCTCATCATCGACGAATCGCAAAACCTGACGCCGAAACAGATGCGCACGCTCATCACCCGCGCCGGCCCCGGCACCAAGGTGGTCTGCCTGGGCAACATCGCCCAGATCGACACGCCCTACCTCACCGAAGGCAGTTCCGGCATCACTTATGTCGTCGACCGCTTCAAGGGCTGGGCGCATTCGGGCCACGTCACGCTCCAGCGCGGCGAGCGTTCGCGGCTGGCGGATCACGCGGCGGAAGTGTTGTAAGAACCAAGGGACGCCGCCGCGCCGCTACAATGGGCGCATGCGGCCCCTGCTGTTTCTCTTCGGCGTCTTCTTCGTCCTGCTGGCGCAGGCGGCACAGCCGCTCACGCTCGAAGGAACGCACAGAGAACTCCTCGGCCACCTCGCCGTCCGGATTGATGCGACCAACACACTGGACATCGGCACCGTATCGGCGCCGGCATCCGGCCTCGGCTTCCGCGATCTCGACGGCAATCTCAATCTGGGCTTTACGCGTGCCACGGTCTGGCTGCGCTTTACGCTGAAGCGGCCGGCCACGGCACCGGCCAACTGGTGGCTGGAAGTGGCGCCGCCCTACCTGGACGACGTAACGCTATACGTTCCGCAAGCCGACGGCGGCTTCGCGGCACGGCGCACCGGCGACGACTATCCGTTCGGCCAGCGCGAAGTGGCCTATCGCAACCCGGTGTTCAGTCTCGACCTGCCGGTCGACCTGCCGCAGACTTTCTACCTGCGCGTACGGACGATCAACACGATGTACGGTGCACTCGACCTTTGGCAGCCGCAGGCCTTCGTCGAGATGGCGACGCGCAACTACATCGGCTGGGGCATATTCGCCGGCATGTCCTTGGCGATGATACTTTCGAGCCTGTGGTTCTGGCGCGTCACCCGCGATCTGGAATACCTGCTGCTAACCGCCTTCGCTGCTTTCACGCTGATGGCGATACTGGCGTCCGGCGGCTATGTTCAGCAGTGGCTGCTGCCGAATACGCCCTGGCTGCACGACCGGGTGCTGGGCTCGTCCCTCGCGCTCGGTGTCGCGGCGGCCGCCCACTTCATCAACCGCTTTACCCAACTGGCGCACCACCTGCCGCGCGTGGAGCGCGTGTTCACGCTCGGGGCCTGGGGCGTTGCCCTCTTCGGCTGCGCCGGTTTCTGGCTGGGCCGCTATCCCGAAACCATGCCTGTCGTACAAATGGCAGCGCTGGCCACCTCGCTGCTGAACACGGCACTGACCGCCTACCTGGTCTGGCGCCGGCAGCCGCAGGCGATGACGATGCTCTTTGCCATGACGACGTTCTGGCTGGTCATCCCCGTGCGTATGCTGCAAACACTGGGCTGGATTTCGCGCAACTTCGACTCCGACTTCCTGCTCAATCTGAGCATGCTGCTGTTTCTCGGCGTGCTGAATTTCGCCGGGCACCAACGCTACCTGCGCATCCGCCGCGACAACGAAGCCGCCCAGGCGCAAGCGCTGGAAGCGGCGCAACAGGCCGCACAGATTCTTGAAACCAGGGTCGCCGAACGTACCCGGAATCTGCGCGACGCGCTGGAGCAGGTCGAGCAGGCGCGCGAGCTCGAACGCGCCATGCACCGCGAACAGCGGCAATTCGTGGCGACGATTTCCCACGAGCTGCGCACGCCGCTGTCGGTGATCGATGCCACCACTCAAAACCTGATCCTGCTGAACGGGCCCAATCTGGAAGCAACGGCCCGCAACCGCATCGGGAAGGTACAACTCGCAGCGGACCGCATGAAGACGATCATCGACGAATCCCTGAAGCCGGAACGCTTCGGCGTTCTGGACGGCACGCCGAGCCTGGCGACCGTACCCCTGCACGACATGCTGGCCGATGCAGCCGAAGCGGCGCAGGCAGTTTCCGAAGGTCATCGCATCATCGTCGAGTGCCCCCCGGCCGCTACCGCATACTGCGATCCCGAGCTGTTCCGGCTGGTACTGCGTACGCTGGTCGACAACGCGGTCAAATACACGCCGGCCGGATCGAGCGTCAGACTGCGCGGCACGGCCGACGACGATGTCACCACCATCACGGTGACCGACGATGGCCCGGGCATACCGCCGGACGAACTGCCCCACATTTTCGAAAGATACTTTCGCGGCCGTGCCGCGGCCGCTCACGCCGGCACCGGCCTCGGGCTGCCATTGGCGCGGCACATCGTCACGCAGAGCGGCGGCACCCTTGCCGTCGCAAGCGATCCGGGGCAGGGGACGACGGTGACCCTACAGTTACCGTCAGCGCCGAAATAATGAATACTCGCCAACGCCTGCCACCATGATCGCCACACATCACCTCATCGATGCGCCCCCCCCCGGCGACGGCGTTGCCGAGGCCGACGTGGATATCGGCAAGACCCGCCTGATGTTCGAGAACACCGGCATGGCGCAGAGCATCGTCGTCATCAACGGCGGGGTACTGGTCTTCGTTCTCGGCGGCTTGCAGCCTCCCTTGTGGGCCCTGGCCTGGTGGCTTGCAGCCATTACCGTCGCCGCGGTGCGCTACCGCTTGGCGCGCCGGTTTCTCTCCTGCGAGCATTCCGCCGCGGAGGCCGCCGCGCGGCGCCGGCAAGCCATCGGCTGGACACTCGCTGCCGGCCTGCTTTGGGGTATCGGCAGTGCCGCCATGATGATTGCGGACCCGGAATCCGCCCGACTTTTCGCCGCCCTGGTCGCGGCCGGCATGGTCGCCGGCGCCGTGCCGATTCTGTCGGCGGTCTCTGCCGCCTATTTCGCCTACGCGTTGCCGGTGATGCTGTCCATCATCCTGACGGCCCTGCTCGACGCACACGGAACACGCGACTGGATGCTGGCATTTGTCGCCACGCTCTACCTTTTCGCACTGCTGCGGAGTTCCCGCTATTTCCACGACACGCTCGACCGGTCGATACGCATGGCACTCCATATGCGGCAGGTGGCCGAACAACTGGAGCAGGCACGCGAACTCGAACGCGCGGTGCATCGCGAGCAACGCCAGTTCGTTACGACCATTTCGCACGAATTGCGCACGCCGCTGGCGGTAATAGACGTCACCACGCAGAACCTGATGCGGCTGAACGGCAACACGCTGGACGCGGAAGCGCGGGCGCGACTTCAAAAGGTGCAGCTCGCCGCCGACCGACTCACCGCCATCGTCGACGAATGCCTGACGCCGGAACGCATCGGCATTCTGGAAGGCACCCCCAGCCTGACGACGGTGCCCTTGTGCGAAATGCTGAACGATGCGGCACGGGCCGCCCAGATGTTCTCCGAAGCCCACCGCGTCAGCGTCGACTGCGCTTCCGGACTCACCGCCTACTGCGATCCGGAACTGCTCCGTCTGGTGATGCGCACGCTGGCCGACAACGCCGTCAAATACACGCCGGCCGGGTCGAGCGTAAGCCTGCGGGCGACTTCAGACGCCGGCGCTGCGACCATCGTCGTGGCCGACGATGGGCCGGGCATTGCCGCCGACGAGCTCCCACGCATCTTCGAGAAGTATTTCCGCGGCCGCACCGCGGTCTCCCATCCCGGTACCGGGCTCGGCCTGCCCCTGGCGCGGCACGTGATTACCCAAATCGGCGGCACCATCGACGCGGCCAGCCAACCCGGCCAAGGTACGACCTTCACCATCCGGCTGCCGGCGGCGCCTTAGAACGGCACGCCCAGCGCTTCGCAGAGAAACTTCATGAACGGCGTTGCTGCGGCAAAACGCGCGCCGGCGAGCTTGACCAAGCCGGCGCCGGTCACGTCGTCGAAAGACAGCGGCGCCAGGCCGATGAAATCCTTGCGCTTCAGATCGTCAAGCGCGACGTGGTCCGCCGCATAACCCTGAGGCGCCCGCTTCAGGCTGTCGCCGACGAGTTCGTAGCAGGCCAAAAACTTTTTGTCGTCCCTGGCCGCAAACCAGCGCTCGGGCTTGGCGGCAATACTGTCGCGAATGCGGCCCAGCGCGTCGGGCTCGGGATGCCAGCAGCCGACGCCGAGGAAACATTCGTCGGTCGCGATATGCACGTAATAGCCCGGCGCGTGGACATCCTTGCCGAGGTCGTGGCGGAACTGGATGCCGATGTTGGTCTTGTAGGGGGTCTTGTCGCGCGCGAAGCGGGTATCGCGGAAGACCCGCATCAGCGAGCCGCCCACCTTCTTCGGCTCGGCGCGGAAGTTGGGCGCGAAGCGTTCCAGTTGCGGCGCCATCGCGGCGATGAATTCCAGCGCCGGCTCGCGCACCAGCGCTTCGTAACGCGGCTTGTTGGCCTCGAACCAGGCGCGATTGTTGTTGCCCGCCAGTTCGTCGAGAAAATCCAGCGTCGCCTTGGTAAACATCGCGCTCCAATTGAAAGTGTTGGTTAGTCGGTCGGCGCCGCGGGGCGGCGGGGTGGGAACTTCCTTCGGCCGATCTGTGCGCCGTTGGCACCGTGAGGACGAAGGAAGT
>OBOI01000214.1_pt1 | contig 23216 bp, 21 predicted proteins | sample 1670151 | NCBI WGS metagenome assembly OBOI01 (sample SAMEA104232303, study PRJEB22302) | sediment metagenome | biome: forest; feature: aquifer; material: sediment | place: USA | collected 2011-08-07 | depth 0.01 m | reverse complement strand
TTCACGGCGCCTGCCATTTGTATCGCCCCGCCGAAAAGGAGGAGCTTTTCCGTCAATGTCGTCTTGCCGGCGTCCGGATGGCTGATGATGCCGAAGGTACGCCGGCGGTCGATTTCTTTCTTGATATTGGTATCCAAATAGTTTCCTTTGTAACTTTTTCACCAGGTAAAAAACGGGCTGTGATGGATAGCCAGTTTTCTCAGGAGAGCTACGCTCGCTTGATATTTCCCATGCGTGCGCCCCCTATACAAGAAATAAAAGCAATGGTCAATAGAGTGCGATTTAGAGGACGTGAGCCATCGGGAAAGTTGTAAATGGAAAGAACGTCCGGCGCTATCAACCCCCAAACCAAGATCGCGCACAGGCAAACCGGAGATTATCTAAATAACGGCAGGGGAAATAAGGGCTCTTATCCCAATTACTGAACTCCCCCGCCCTTAAGGCTGACGCTTGGCCTCTTCATACAGCGGCAGCACTGTAGGAATCAGCCCTTGCAGATCGCTGATGCGCGACTCTCCTGAGGGGTGGGTGCTGAGAAATTCCGGCTGTTTGGCGCCACCTGCGGCGGTCATTTTACGCCAGAGGGAAACGGCGGCTTGAGGATCGTAACCGGCACGGGCCGCCAGCTCCAATCCCATCCGATCCGCCTCCCGCTCCTGTTCACGGCTGTGTGGCAGGGTAAGCCCTATCGTGGTAACAAGCGACGCAATTTCCATCGTGGCGGCGGCTTTTTGTTCGTCCTTAGCGGTGGCCCCTACCAGCGCGGCCAGGCCAAACATGCCGATCTGCTGGACATAGGCTTCCGACATGCGTTCGCGTCCATGTTCCCGGAGAGCATGGGCAATTTCGTGCCCCATCACTGCCGCCAGTTCATCATCAGTGGCATTAAGCTTACTGATGAGGCCTTTAAAAACCATGATCTTGCCTCCCGGCATACAGTAGGCGTTGACTTCAGCGCTGTCCTGTACATTAACTTCCCATTTCCAGCTTGCCGCATCGGGACGGAAGGTGACGGTGGGCACAATCAAACGATTGGCAATCGTGCGCACCCTTTGCAGTTGCTGCGCATCGGTATTCAGCGTTTTGTTTTTGCCGGCTTCCTGAAGCGTTGCCAGATAACTTTCGGCCGACATGCTCTCCACCTGCTTTTCCGAAAGCAACATAAATTGCCGGCGCTGGACGCCGACGACGCCGGCTTGGGTAGTCTGCGCCGTAGCGCAACCGGTGAACAGCATGACCGCCGCCAACAGGGACAACAACAGCTTCTTCATAGGTCCGTTTCCTTTCTTCAACGTCAAATCTCTTAAAAATAATAATCCCAGGAGGCCCGATACTCGCCATGCCAGTAATCGTAGGTTACCTCCCCGGACAGACTTAGACGCAGGCCGCTGTTGCGGCTCACGCTTATCCCTTGCGAGAGATCAAAGCTGAAAGTGTTATGTCTATCACCAAGCGCAAAATTTAACCACCCCATGGATAGCTGCATTTTCCACCTATTTCCAATTCTCGTCAACAGGCCGGCCACAGCGCCCAGGCCGGCAGCGTAACCATCATCATACTTCCCGGAAACATCAAGCGCTGCTTCACCCAGCAAATAAACCATGCCCCAGGAGGCTATTTTACGGGCATAACCGCCTCCCGGGCTGAGGCTATATACCAGGGCTTCTTTATCATCCCGGAAACTTCTGCGGTAAAGCCCGGTGTTGACCCGCCAGGAGATGGGATGAAAAAATCTATCCACGGGAGATATAGACATGATATTAATCGCATCGAAGCTTTCCAGGCGGAGGGTCGCGCTGTCGGTGTAGTACCGCAACGTGGTTTCACCAAATTTGATCTGGGAACCCTCCGCATAACCCTGATCGTTGTCCAGAAAATCGTGGTAGGACGGCCGGTATCGCAATTCCTGAAAAAACCGCAACTGGTCGTGCCAACCAACCCCGAAATCAAGGCGGTTGGATAAGTGACCTTCGTCGGGGCGGGTGGGGATGGTAAGCGCGGCGGGCAAACCGGAAGGCGCTTCCACACGGCTGCGCGCTTTAAGGCAGGAGAGAAATTGCTCCGAGTATTTTTCCTGGGATATCTCCTTTTTCAAGAAGCGATGCTGGGTAAATTCCGCCGCCAGATCGAGCATCCTGATTTTATCGGCAATCGGCAAGGAACTCTCCACAACCATATTGGGGTCATCCTCCCCATCAATGATGCGCAAAGTTGTCCGCTGCTTTTCTTCATCAAGGCCGGCGATAAAATCCCTGATTTTAGTCGCTTTCGATGGCCGATAGGCCACGTCCGCCAGAAGGTTTGCCTCCCGTACTCTGCGCACCGTATCGATGGGAATGACCCAGCCGGGGAAATTATCCGTCAGATGCACGGCGGGCCGGGCGGCTTCGAGCAAAAAAAGGATGTTAAAAGAACAGTTTTCATCAAAGAAATAGTAGTCGGAGTGGATGTCTTGCATTTCCCAGATATGCAGGAGCATTTTTAAGACCTCCGCCGGCGCAAGATTCAAATCATATTCCCACATGTCTCGCTCATCGATATCGCTGTATTCCTTTACCTTTTCGTAGTAGGGTTTTATCGAATAATAGCCGGGATAAAAACCAAACAGCCCTTTGAGGGCATAGGCCAAAGCATGGGCCGGTCCGGGAATGGCGGCATAATTCACGGCGTGGGCAAGCAGCCTGCTTTCATATCCCACATCAATCTTGATAAAAGTGTGGCCAAACATGGACGAGGGATTGTTTAAAAAAGGGCCGGGGAAAACAAGAACCGCCCGAACCGGCTTTATTTTTTCCATATTCTCCGCATATTTCGCACAAACGGCAGCCGGCAATCTGGCCTCGTCGATATTGAGCTGGTCTTTAAGCCAGGCGTAGCGGGCAATAAAGCGGCAGCGGGGATGCTGCTCTTCAGGCTGCTGCTCCTGGAAAAATGATTTTAGCGTGGCCTCGAGTTCTGCCGCAGGATTTGTTTTGCCATCGGGAGCAAGGAAGAATTGGGGATCATCCACCAGGCTGCGGTACCCCAGCCACCCCTGCTGATAATGCAGCAGAATTGCCCAGTAGCGATCTGAGCTTAGCTGTCTGACCTTGGCCAGTTCCACCAGCTCGGCGGCGTAGCCATCCCCGGTTTCGGCAGTTGATCCACAAGCGGGATGCAACAGGATAATCGATAGGATAAAAAAAAGGTACAGGGCCGCTGGAAAATGCCCTGTACCTTTGTGGTGAGTCAACTTGAAAATGCCCTCTTATCAACTGTTGATAATGGTAACAATATTCTCCACCACCGTTCCCGCCTGCACGTCTGACGAGGTGAAAATCCGGGCGAAATTGGTCTGAAGCCTGCTGTACACCGCCGCTCTCTGCGCCGCCGGGATATCCATCAACTCAGCAAAAGTAGCCAGTGTTTCGCCTTGCCCCATGGCGATGTCTTTTGCCAGGTTATCGAGATTGGCGGTGGCGAACTGGAAGGCGTCATTCTTTACAAAAGCTGACGGCTTGTCACAGTTGGACGTTCCTGTTGTAATCCCGAAAGTCTGGCTGTAGAAACTGCCGTTGGTCGTTGCCTCGCAAACCTGGACCGAAAGCGTGCGCCCGCTGCCGCTCTTGCCCAGCTCGCCCCAGAGCAAGCTTCCCAAACCACAGCCGGTATTTGGGCTTCCTCCGGCAAAGGCCGTTCCAATTCCCATCAGACCGCATACTACCGCTAACGCAATGATCTTTTTCATACTTAACCTCCCTTTCATGATGGATTTAGCCGGGAGTTAACCAGATATTGGCTGGAATGTCAAGATCAACGAATAAGATCAACGAATAAGTGACCGCTCTTTCCTTGACGGCCTCGTAAAAAGTTCACTAAACGGTCATGCCGGCGAAAGCCGGTATCAAGAACTAGTTAAAAACACTGGATTCCTGGTCAGGCCCGGAATGACAAAAGAGGCAAATTACGACTTTTTACGAGATCATCTTCCTTGACACACAAGCATATTTTTTGTATTGGAGGGTGAAGGTGAATGCTAATCAATCTCTTTTGCAGGGCTAATTCAAGTATCAGGACAACAATACGGCAAAGGGCAACAAAAAGGCGCCCTCGCCATAAATTTCAGGAGTTGCATATGATTCGTCGCATATTATTACCTTTGGATCCTTCGAAATACACTCAAACGGCAATCCGTTATGCCTGCCAGATCGCGAAACGGCAAAACTCGGAAATAACCGGCATGGTGGCATTGAACATTCCGGAAATTGAAAAATCCATCGGTCCGGTGCCGGTGGGAGGCCTTTACTGGGCGGACAAACTGGAACACGCCCGCATCGAGACGACAAAACTACATATCGAGGCGCTCCTGGAACAATTTAAGAATGTCTGTGAGAAAAAAGGCGTCAAGCATTCGGAGGCTGAACTTCAGGGAAGCCCCAGTGAAATAATTATGCAACAAAGTATTTTTTACGATTTAGTGGTAATGGGGATAAGAACTTATTATTATTATAAAATGGCGGAAGACCCAGGCGTCTCGCTGGAAGAAATACTGCGCCATACCATTACTCCCGTCTTCGCAGCCCCGGAAAATTATGTCCCTATTAATAAAGTGGTGATCGCCTTCGACGGCAGCCTGCCGGCCGCCCGGGCGCTGCAACGTTTTTCCCATCTTGCTGTAGCGAAAGATTTTGAGATTACGTTATTAATCGCCGATTCCAATAAGGAAAACGGGGAATATTATTTACACCACGGGGAGCAGTATCTGCACGCCCACGGTTTAGCAAACATCAAATGTGTATGGACCAGTCAGCCGATCATTGCTGCCATGGAGGATCATTATCTTAATTATGCGGACCTGGTTGTCATCGGCATGCATTCCAAAAATATAATCAAAGATTTTTTTGTCGGCAGCCTAACAAGATATCTTCTTGAAAAGGCGCAAAAACCGCTGCTCATCGCACAATGAACATCGTGCGATCCGGTAGCATCATCACCTGCCGGATAAAGCTTTTGACAGAAAGTCCAGCATTTCCCCCCTGGTTTTTTGCTCACCAAGGGAGCTTATGTGGTCGGCAATTTCGGATTTGATCAGTTCCCTGGGGGGCAGGGCTGCTTTGAAGAGGACTTCACTGTGATGGAAGGGCACAATCCTGTCCCCCGTTCCGTGCAAGAGCAGTAACGGGATGGGAGACATTTTCCTTACGCATTTGTCGGGACTGTAATCATCATTGAACAGCAGGGACAGCGGATACTGGAGAGGCCAGGTCAAGCAAATTCCCCTCAGTTTTTCCCGCGCGATCAGACGGTAACTGGAAAAAGCGCTGTCGGCAACAACCGCCGCAATCCTGCTCTTGTCAGGACTGTGCGTGGCCGTGTAGATGGCAATGGCGCCGCCGAGGCTCTGGCCGAAAATAATTATTTTCTCTTTGGCAAAAGGGGGCTCGTCGGCAATAAATTTCAATGCCGCTGCGGCATCTTGATGAACCCCGGCGATGGAGGGACGGCCTTCCGATCTGCCATAACCACGATAGTCGAACGCGAAGACGTCGTATCCTGCCGCCGCCAACCACAGCACGCTATTTACATGCGAGCTGATATTCCGGGCATTGCCGTGCAGAAACAGAATGACTCCTTTATGCTCCCCCCGGCCAGGTAAAAACCAGCCATGCAACTTGAAGCCATCCGACGTGGTGCAATAAACTTCCTGGTGTACGAAATGGCTCAAGTTGGGATTATCCAAGAAATCCTGTGTCGGTTGAAAGAAAAGATTCGTACAGCCGTAGCAAAGCAACACGATGAGCATGGCTCCCAACCGAGGCGCTTTGTTTTTGAAGAAATAAGCGGACATGTGCCCCCGGTGCTTTTTATACCCTCGTTAGCCGACGATACTTGATGCGGTGCGGCTGGTCGGCCGCGGTGCCCAGCCTGGCTTTGCGGTCCGCCTCGTATTCCGTATAATTGCCTTCATACCAGCACACCTTGCTGTCGCCCTCAAAGGCCAGGATGTTGGTAACAATCCGGTCGAGAAACCAGCGGTCGTGACTGATGATCACCGCGCAGCCGGCAAAGTTCTCCAGGGCATCCTCCAAGGCGCGCATGGCATTAACATCCAGGTCGTTGGTCGGTTCATCGAGCAGGAGCACGTTGGCGCCTTCCTTCAGGATGCGCGCCAGGTGGACCCGATTTTTCTCGCCGCCTGAAAGCTGAGCGATTTTTTTTTGCTGGTCGGCGCCGACAAAATTGAAACGTGAAACATAAGCGCGGGAATTAACCTGCTTATTGCCCATTTGAAGCACTTCCCGGCCCTCGGATACTACCTCCCAGACGGTTTTTTGCGGATCCAGAATGTCGCGGCTCTGATCAACATAGCCCAGCTTAACCGTTTCTCCGATTCTGATCGCGCCGCTATCGGGTTTTTCCTCACCGGTGATCATACGGAACAGGGTCGTTTTGCCGGCGCCGTTTGGCCCGATGATCCCGACAATGCCGCCCGGCGGCAGGGCAAAAGTCATGTTTTCCACGAGGAGCTGGTCGCCATAGGCTTTGCTCACCGCTTCCACCTCAATCACCACCCTGCCGAGCCGCGGCCCCGGAGGGATGAATATCTCCAGTTCTTTCGCTCTCTTTTCACTTTCCTGACTAACTAATGATTCATAGGAATTGACGCGTGCTTTGGCTTTGGCGTGGCGGCCTTTGGGGCTCATTTTGATCCATTCTAACTCCCGCTCCAGTGTCCGCTGACGTTCCGTTTCGCTTTTCTCCTCCACCCGCAGACGATTCTGCTTCTGCTCCAGCCAGGAGGAATAATTTCCCTTCCAGGGGATGCCCTGACCCCGGTCCAGTTCCAGTATCCACTGCGCCACATTGTCGAGAAAATAACGGTCATGAGTAACGGCAATGACCGTACCCTCATAGTGTTGCAGATGGTGCTCCAGCCAGGCTACGGACTCGGCATCCAGGTGGTTGGTAGGCTCGTCGAGGAGCAGGATGTCGGGCTTCATCAAGAGCAGCCGGCAAAGGGCGACACGGCGCTTCTCACCGCCGGACAGCACCTTCACGGACATCTCGCCGGCCGGGCAGCGCAGGGCATCCATCGCCATCTCGAGCCGGGAATCGATATCCCAGGCATCAAGGTTGTCCAACTGCTCCTGAACTACCCCCTGACGCTCCATCAGCTTGTTCATACCCTCGTCGGACATCGGTTCGGAAAATTTTTCCGCGATGGCGTTATATTCCTGCATCAGGTCCATAACCTGCTGCACGCCTTCTGCCACCACGTCCTTGACCGTCTTTGTCTCATCGAGCCTGGGTTCCTGTTCAAGAAAGCCGATGGTGTAACCGGGGGAAGGGATGGTCTTGCCGGCGAAATCGCTGTCCACGTCGGCCAGGATGCGCAACAAAGAACTCTTGCCGGAACCGTTGGTGCCCAGGACACCAATTTTTGCGCCATAAAAATAGGAAAGAGAGATATCCTTGAGAACCGCCCTTTTGTCGTAATACTTGCTTACCCCCATCATTGTGTAGATGATCTTGTTGCCTTCGTTGCCCATGAAGTTTTCTCTCCTTCTTGCTATAGGTACTCTGTAAAACCGCGCTCTACCAGCGTTTCCACCACTTTTTTTACATCCTGCGCCCGGTCCGCCGCACAAACCAGCAAGGCATCGGGAGTGTTTACGACAATCAGGTCCTTAACGCCTACCAGGGCGACCAACTTGTCTCCGCCATAGGCCAGACAGCGGACAGCGTCGATACTGATTAACTCCCTGGCATTGATGGCCACGTGCCCGGCAGCGTCAGAGGGTATTACTTCCGGCAGCGCCCCCCAGCTTCCCACATCGCTCCAGCCGAAATCAGCAACGATAACCGCTACCTTTCCCGCCTTTTCCATAACGCCGTAATCGATGGATTCGCTCTTGATCTCTCCATAGATCGCCTCAAGCAGTGGCTCCAGGCCGGTTTGGGCCCCCAGGTCCGGGCAACGTAGCGGTTGGAGGGCCAGACAAAGATCCGGCAGACACTGCTCCAGTTCACACAAAACAACCTGTGTTTGCCAGACAAACATGCCGCTGTTCCAGTAATAATTGCCGGCGGCCAGATATTCCAGCGCCTTTGCCAGCACCGGCTTTTCCGCAAAATGCGTCACCTGATAGGAACCCGCTTCGCAAAGCTCCCCGCCCGCTTCAACATATCCGTACCCCGTTTCCGGTCTGTCCGGTTTGATCCCCAGCGTTACCAGGAAACCCTGCTGCGCCAATGATTGAGCCCGCAGGAGCGTCCTCCGGAAGGCCTCCTCATCCCTGATATAATGATCGGCAGGGAGCACGGCCATCACCGCAGCAGAATCCCGGCGCGAAATAATACAGGCGGCCAGAGCGATTGCCGGTGCCGTGTTACGTCCCACCGGCTCGGCAATAACCTCGATGGAGGCATCATGCAGATAATCCAATTGCGCCACTGTTTCCGCCGCCTGGAGGGCATTTGTTATCACCAGGATACCCTGGGGCTTCAGGGGCAGAACCCGCTCGACGGTCCGCTGCAGCATGGACTTTCCCCCGAAAACCGACATGAGCTGTTTCGGCCGCAGTTTGCGGGAAAGTGGCCAGAAACGGGTGCCGGCCCCTCCGGCCAGGATGACAATGTACATGGTTAACTCCTGTTCTTTTTTTCTCCCGGCATAATGAAACGGTACATCCGGACTGCCAGGTAAGCGCCGCCCGCCCCGGCCAGATCGGCCAGGAGATCGCCAAACTCAGCGGTTCTCGTCTTCGTGAATAAGCCTTGGGCGATTTCCAGCAGGCCGCCGATGCAGACGGTTACCACGACGGCTTTCAGCCAGCGCCATTTTACGGCGTCAGAGCCATCGCTGAAACCCCGGAAGGCCAACAGGGTAAATAGGCCATAGGCCCCCGCATGCTGTACCTTGTCCCACTCGAAGAAGGCATCATCAATAGTCGGCGGTGCCGGCGTCAAGGAAAGCCAGACGATCAGCACCCCATAGACAATGAAGGGGAGCCAGCGGGACAAAAAGCGCTTTACCATGGATGTCTGCAAAGCTCCCGTAAGAAGGATTATGAAAAGAAATTTTCCAATGTCAGATAGAGAGTTGCGGAAATGAGGGCCGAAACAGGGATGGTCAATAGCCAGGCCCAGAGGATGGTACCCGCCACCCCCCAACGTACGGCGGTAAGTCGGTGCGTGGCTCCAACCCCCATGATGGCGCCCGTAATGGTATGGGTCGTACTGACGGGAATCCCGGCAAAGGAGGCGCCGATAATAGCCAGGGCTGCCGCCGACTCGGCGCAGAAACCGCCCATCGGGCGGAGCTTAGTGATCTTGGTGCCCATAGTTTTTACGATGCGCCAGCCGCCGCACATTGTCCCCAGGGCAATAACGGCATGACAGAGCAACACAATCCAAAAGGGGATATAAAACGTCGTCCCCAGGTAGCCGCGACTGAACAGAATCATGGCAATAATCCCCATCGTTTTCTGGGCGTCGTTCATGCCGTGCCCCAGGCTGTACATCGCCGCAGAAAATAATTGCAGTTTGCGAAACAGTTTATCCGCTTTGGCAACATTGGAATAACGGCTGAGGTTAAGGGTGAGCACCATCAGCAAAAGCCCCAAAGCCATGCCGACTAAAGGGGAAAGAACAATGAAAAGCGCCACTTTGGCAATCCCGTTAAAAACCAGAACTTTGAGGCCGCCCTTTACTAAACCGGCGCCGATCAACCCTCCGATCAGGGCATGGGAAGAACTGCTGGGCAAGCCGAAATACCAGGTTATGAGATTCCAGACGATTGCGCCGCCCAAGGCCGCCAGGACGAGATGATCCTCCACAATCTCCGGACTGATGATACCCGTACCGATCGTTTTTGCCACCGAAACACCGATCATGAAAGCCGCGATAAAATTAAAAAAAGCCGCCCACATAACGGCATTCCGGGGAGAAAGGACCCGCGTGGAAACGATGGTGGAGATGGAATTGGCCGAATCGTGGAAACCGTTGATGAAATCGAAAACCAGGGCCACAACGACGACAAAGATGACAAACAGCAGGGAATTATCCATGTTTCAATACGATACCTTCGGCAATGTTGGAAACGTCTTCGCAGACATCAATGGCCTCTTCCAGGCGCTCGTAAATTTCCTTCCACTTGATCAACTCAAAAACATCCTTCTCATTTTCGAACAACTGGGCAATCGTCTTTCTCAGGATCACATCGCCTTCATTTTCCAGGGTGTTGATCTCCACGCAGGCATCCAATATCCGGCCGGCGTTCTTCATGTCCCGCATCCCGTGGACGATGATTTTGATTTTGTTGACGGCCTTGTCGAGAATCAGGGCCAGTTCAATGATGGCTTCCGAGGGAGTTTTTACCTTGTAAAGGTTAATGCGCATGGCGGATGCCTCAATCATGTCGAGAACACTGTCCATTTTATTGACGAGCTCATAAATATCCTCCCGATCCAAAGGGGTCAGAAAAGTCGTATGCATCTTGGCATAGGTGGTATGGGTGATGATGTCTGCCTCATGCTCAATTTCCTTGAGGCGGGCGACTCTTTCGTCGGAGTAATCATATTTTTCCACCATTTCCAAAAAAAACTTGATCCCTTCCTCAATTTTATCGGCCAATTCCTCAAACAGATCGAAGAACTTCTCTTCCTTGGGTATAAAGCGCATCCTTCCACTCCTTCCTCTGCCACTTTGCTCGCAATTTCAGGCGATTACATGGCCCTTTGCCAAGACATAAACACGCCGTTCTTACTATCCAATAACCGCACAAATAGCAAGGGATTTTCCTGGATGAGTCTGCTTATGCGCTACGGTTTGACGGCGCTATCCCCAGGCCTTCAGCATAACGATTTTACCGTCGCCGGGAGCGTAAAAATCTTCCAGGAAGGCCGTCTCCCGGTAGCCGCAGCCTTGATAAAAGGCGACGGTTCCCGCATATTGCGGACGGGAGGAGGTTTCAACGTAAATTCTGCTGCCACCCCGGTGACCGATCAGGATTTCGCTGTTGGACAAGATGGCTTTCCCGAGGCCCTGGTGGCGAAGGTGATCGGCAACGGCCAGCCAGTAAAAGTCATAGCTCTGCTGCGTACCTGGGATGGGGCCGAAACAGGCGTAACCTGCCAGCTCGCCTCCCAGTTCTGCAAAAAGGAAGAAATAGCCGCTTTTTTCCCCTTGGCGCAACCGTTCTTCCACCAATTCCACGGCAACATCAATTTCTGCGTCGGAAAAAAAACCGCTGGAACGGACAACCGCCCGGACAAGCTCCCGGTCCCGGTCAAAAACTTCCTGGCGATAGGCAACAGCTTTGGTTAACATAACGTGTCCTGCGGCGGCAGATCCCTGATAATTCGATCGATCAGGGCCTGATAATCCAGCCCGGCCTGGGCGGCGGCGGCAACAAAACCGCCGTCGGGAGAAATACAGGGGTTGGCATTGACCTCCAGCACCCAGGGACGGCCAGCTTCATCCACCCGGAAATCGACGCGGGCATAGCCCCGCAGTCCAAAAAGCTGCCAACACCGGACAGACAGCTCGGCCAGTTGCGTCAGCAGCGGTTCATCCTCGCCGGGGAAGGTAAAGCTGCGCCGGGTGTGCCCGTATTCGAAAGAGTCGGCCATCCATTTGGCGCGGTAGCAAACCATGCGCACCTTGTCGCGGGGATAATCGACAAAGATTATCTCGGCGGGAGGCAATACCGTCGGACCAGCAGCGCTTCCCAGCAGGGAAATGTTAAATTCTCGGCCTTCGATGAAGGCTTCCGCGAAGCAAGGGCCACCGAGGCGCTGTTGCAAGGCCAGGATTTTCTGCCGCACCTGTCCGGGCTCGGCAGGACAAAAAACGGCGCTCTCATCCAATCCCAGGGAAGCATGTTCCCACACCGATTTGACGATGAAGCGGGTCTCCGCCTGTCCAGAGGGCAGGGGAGCGTCAAAGGTTAAAAAATCCGGCGTGGCGATTTTGGCGGCGCGCAGGATTTTTTTCGCCGTAAGCTTGCCGGAGGTTAGGAACATGGCCTCCGTCTGTACGCCGGTGTAGGGGAGGGATAGCGCATCCAAGAGCAGCGGGGCGCAGGCGATCAGGTTGCCCCGGCCGGCAATTCCCTCTACAAGGTTAAAAACGAAGGCCGGCTGCAGGTTTTGCAATTGAGTGGCAGTTTGGTCCATATTCAGGGAAAAGACGAGGGGAACAGGTTCGTATCCCAACCGGGTCAGGGCTTGGGAGACGCAACCCACCTGTACCAGAGTGTCCTGTTCGTCTGCGGCAGCTCCCTCCTTAACCTGCCCGTGCAAGACGACAACCTTCATGCGGCCCTGCCCGGATAGTCCGGCTGACGCTGCCAGGCGGCCTCCATGATGAAGCCGATGAGTTGCCGGTAGGTGATGCCTTTTAGAGCGCAGATGATGGGCAGATCGGAATGCTGGGGGTGCAAGCCGGCCAAGGGGTTAACCTCCATAAAACGGGGAGCGCCTGCAATATCGGCGCGCAGATCGATGCGTCCGGCATCACGGCACCCCAGCGCCCGCCAGGCGGCTAAGGCTATTGCTTCCGCCTGGATCGCGGCCGCATCACCAACCAGGCGGTATTCCACCAGCTCTGCGTAGCGTTCCTTGTTAACGTAGGAATAGGCGTGTTTTTCGGCCTGTTCTTTAAGCATGATCTCTACCGTGCCCAGAACGTGGGCCTGATCGCCCGTGCCCACGATCCCCACAGTAAATTCGCGGCCGGGAAGATAGGTTTCCACCAATACCGGCTGATGGTATTTTTCCAGCAGTTGCCGACAAACGTCCTCCAAGGCTGTTCCCGAGACAATTTTTGAGGCATCGCTCACGCCCTTGCCCGTTCCTTCGGCGACAGGCTTGGCAAAGAGGGGGAAGGGTAGTTTTATCTGCGGCAAATCCGCCAGGGTTTGCACAACGAAAAAATCCGCCGTGGGAATCCCCAGGGAACGGGCGATTGTTTGGGTCATGCCCTTGTGGAGCGTGAGCGCCAGCACCAGGGAATCGGAAAAAGTGCAGGGGATCCCGTAAGCCTCAAGCAGAGCCGGAATCTGTGCCTCCCGGCTGAACCCGTACAGACCTTCGGCGATATTAAAGACCATGTCCCAACGCTCGCCTCTGGCCAGACACTCAACCAGTGCCTTTATATTGCCAATGCGTCGGACAGCATAACCAAGAGCTGACAGCGCCTCTTCCAGGGCATCGATGGTATCGACCCGATCAAATTCGGCCGTTTCCTCTTTCGAGAAACCTGCGGCCAGGTAATCCCGGCGCAGGTCGTAGGTGATCCCAACATGCAACTGCTTCGTCTTCCTCACCATACGCCACGGTAACTCCATAAATTAACAAGCTTTATGTCAATGAAAATTTTCCTGCGCCGGGATGCAATCGGGATAACGATAGATCCCGCCGACATAGTTCCGGAGAATGAGCTCGTTGCCTTCCTTACCTACCAGATATTCTGGTAGAAGGGGAATCTTGCCGCCGCCGCCGGGAGCGTCAATCACATAAGAGGGAACGGCATAACCCGTCGTGTGACCCCGTAACCCCTGGATAATTTCCAGCCCTTTACTGATGGGGGTGCGAAAATGGTATGATCCGGGAATGGGATCGCACTGGTAAAGATAATAGGGTTTTACCCGGAATTGGAGCAAGCCGCGCACGAGGCGCGTCATCGTCTCCACGTCATCATTGATCCCGGCCAGGAGCACCGTCTGACTGCCCAGGGGGATGCCGGCATCGGCCAATCTCTTACATGCCTGATACATTTCCGGCGTCAATTCTTCCGGGTGGGTGACATGGAGGCTCATCCACAAGGGGTGATAGCGTTTCAGGATACGGACCAGGGGCGGCGTGATCCGCTGCGGCATGACTGCCGGCACCTTGGTGCCGATACGCACCATCTCCACGTGGGGGATCATTTTCAAACGCGCTAAAAGCCACTCCAGCCGTTCATCGCTCAAAGTGAGCGGATCACCGCCGGAGAGCAGGACATCGCGAATCCCGGGATTGCCCGCAATGTAGGCAATCCCTTTCTCCCAGCTCCGTTCGTCGCATCGGGGATGATTGCTGCCGCCCACCAGACGCGAGCGGGTGCAGTAGCGGCAGTAGGTGGAACAATAGTCGGTAACGAGAAAGAGGACACGATCGGGATAGCGGTGCACAATGCCCGGCACGGGGCTATCACGTTCCTCTTCCAGGGGATCTCCCTGCTCCCCGTTGCCGAAAGTGCTTTCTTCCAGGGAAGGAATTACCGTGCGCCTTAGCGGGTGATTCGCATCGTCGGCGTGCAACAAACTGGCATAATAAGGCGTGATCGCCAAAGGCATGGCTCTGCCCCGCTCGACGGCAAGCCGCTCCATGCTGGAAAGCCTGAGGATTTCCGAGAGGCGGTCGGCATCGGTGATGCGATTTTTTAATTGCCAGTGCCAATCATGCCAAGCCTGGTAAGATGTTGTAGGAAAAAAACGCTTACGAAAGTCAGGGGAGCGGGGGTTTTCTTTGCAAGTGACAGACTGCCCATTCGTTTTCATGAGGAAAACGGGGGGGGGGATTGGTTGCGAGGGGGCGGCAAGAAGCCTGCCCCAGATATTTTCAACGCCTGCGAACCGGTTGACTTACCTGGAGGCTCTGCCTCCTCCTCGAACAGGGGATCTTCTTCCATTAATTACCTCCTTAAGCATCGGTGGTGAGACTAGCCCTCCTCAGTTTATGCCGCTAACCCGACAGGGGCTGATTATGGTTGGCTTTCCAAGAGTGTCCATGCCCAACCGCAAGCACCCGTAAACCACTTTTTGCGGCTTTACTCTCATTAGATGCAAGTGTCAAGATTTTTTTATGTTTTTTTACATTTTTCCGGGAAATTTCTTGACATGGATAGGGAGAAAATGAAAAGAGGTTGTAAAAATATGCGAAGGAGAAAGAAAGTGCCTGAGCTGCCTGAGGTGGAAACTCTCTGCCGCCAACTTAAGGAAGTGATCGCCGGGAAAAAAATCCTGGCGACCCGGATACTTGATGTCAAGCTGGGGGCGCTGAAAACCCTGGCCGGTCACACCATGCTTGCACCCTACCGCACCGGTAAGGGGCTGAATCTCCCCCTCGGCAACGGTCAGACGCTGCGGTTGCACCTGCGGATGACCGGTCGGCTGCTTTGGCAGCAGGAGCCCGCAGAGCTAAAGCACGTCCGTTGGACCATGACCTTCAAGCATGGCTTGCTTTACCTGATCGATCCGCGCCGCTTTGCCACCCTGACCTTGCAGGACGATCTCCCCGCTCAGACTGGCGCATATGACCCCCTGGGAAAGTTCTCCCCCCTGCTCCTCTGGGAAAGTGCGAAATCGAGAAAAATGCCTATCAAGTCATTTCTTCTGGATCAGCGGGTGATTGCCGGAATCGGCAATATCTACGCCTGTGAGATCCTTTATAAAACTTCTATCAGCCCTTGGCGGCCCACAAACGGCATTTCCCTGACGGAGTGGAAAAAGATCGGCGTGGCAGCAAAAGTAATTTTGTCAAAAGCCATTGGCTGTCGTGGGACATCCATCTCCGACTGGCGGGATCTTTACGGCCAACCTGGAGAATATCAGCACCACCTGCAAGTGTACGGGCGGGAAGGAGAGCCTTGCCACCACTGCGGCGCCAAGGTAGCGCGGCTCAAACTAGCCGGGCGAGGCACGTATTATTGTCACGTTTGTCAGCGATAGATATGATGTTGTCGGGGGGGGAGACAAAGCATGAAAAAACTACTAGCGGCTATTTGTTTGGCATTCTTACTTGCAGGTCCCGTACAAGCTGAGGATCCCATTGGCGTCACCGTTGCGGAGTTGGCAAAAACGGGTTTAAGCTGGGATGGAACGGCCTTGCCGGCATATCCGACTACCAGACCTGAAATAACGATTTTGCGCATCACCATTCCCGCCGGAATCGCTTTGCCAATGCATAAACATCCTGTGATAAATGTCGGCATGCTGCTAAGCGGCGAACTCACGGTCACAACCAAAGATGGTCAAACTCTCCACCTCAAAGCCGGCGACCCAGTCGTGGAGGTTGTGAATAAATGGCACTACGGTAAAAACACGGGAAAGAACCCTGCCGTAATTATTGTTTTTTATGTCGGCACACCGGATATACCGGTCACCATTAAGCAATAGAGTCTCAGGAGTGCCGCACCCCAGTGCGGCACTCCTGAGAACGGGCATTGGTGCCACTAAAGCTGCTTCTAATCTTCTAAGTTTTACCCCAATTTTTCCTGCACAACATCAGCAATTTCCCGGCAATAGCGTTCCGTGAGATCGGCTGTGGGGCCTTCGACCATCACCCGACAGATATTTTGCGTGCCTGAATAACGGACTAGCACCCGGCCCGCCGCGCTCAGCCTGCCTTCTACATCCCTGATGATCCTGACAATTTCCGGCACTGTCGCCATATCCACCCTGCTTGCGACCTTCACGTTGATCAAGGCCTGGGGAAAGATGGTCATGATTTTTGCCAATTCCGACAGGGGTTTGCCTTCACTCTCCATGACCGCCAATAATTGCAGCGCGCTCAGGATGCCGTCGCCGGTATGATGGTGTTGCAGGAAGATGAGATGTCCCGAATCTTCGCCGCCGATAACCGCGCCTCGGGACTGCATGGCCTGGAGAACGGCCCGGTCACCCACGTCGGTCAGGATGGATTCTATGCCCAGGGACTGTAGGGCCACCCCCATGCCGCAGTTGCTCATGACGGTGCGGATGACCAGATTGTTCGCAAGCCGTCCGGCTTTTTTCAGCGCTGCGGCGCAGATGGCCAGGATCTGGTCCCCCGTCAACACCTGGCCTTTTTCATCCACGGCGATCAGGCGGTCGCCATCGCCATCAAAGGCAAAACCTGCGGCAGCCCTTGTAGCCAATACTGTACGGGCGAGTGTTTCCGGATGTTGCGAACCGCAGTTGAGATTGATGTTGACGCCGTTTGGTTCATGGGAAAGCACCGTCGTGTCGGCGCCCAGTTCCCGGAAGATTTTGGGCGCCACCTGGGAGGTAGCGCCATGAGAACAATCAATCGCAATCTTGAGCCCGCGGAGTTCCAGAGCCGGGCACAGGGTCTGCTTCAAAAAATCCATGTAGCGCTCCTCGGCATCGCCCTGCCGGAAAGTTCGGCCACAGGGGCCAGGCGCCGCCGGTTGCGGTAGGGATTCTTCGCCCAGAATCAATCTTTCCACGGCCAACTCCTGTTCATCGGAGAGTTTGAAGCCGCTCCGGTCAAAAATCTTGATGCCGTTATCCTCGTATGGGTTGTGGGAAGCGGAAATGACCACACCGGCATCGGCCTGCAGATTACAACTCAAAAAGGCGACGCCGGGGGTGGGCAACACGCCCGTCGTCAGGGCATCGGCCCCGGCGGAACAAACGCCCGCCACGAGCGCGCTCTCCAGCATATCCCCGGACAGGCGTGTATCCTTGCCGATCACGATACGGGGGATATGTCCGGGTTGCCTGTAAAGATGGACCAAGGCGCGGCCGATGTTGACGAACATCTCCGCCGTCAGTGGATAGACATTCGCCACGCCCCTGATCCCGTCAGTACCAAACAGCTTGCCCATGCTCATAACCTCGCTTTTTAGAAATATTACATTAGATTGAGACGGCTTTATTAGATAAATGCTTCCCGGCTGTCAAGCAGGAATAGACCGACTTTATTCAAGTCTTTGCTTCCAGTCGTTCAGCCACTGAAGCGCTGCCAGCGGCGTCATGTTCATGACGTTCAACTCACGGAGGGCGGCACAGAGCGCATTTTCGTCGTCCACAAAAAGACTCAACTGCGCTTTGTGTTTGGGCGGGCTTTTCTTGCTCCGGGCAATTTTCGGCATTCCCAGTTCGTCCAGCTCACTTTTTTCCAGATTATGGAGAATCTCCTTGGCCCGTATCAGAACCGCTTCCGGCACGCCGGCCAATTGCGCCACCTGGATGCCGTAACTGCGATTCGCCCCACCCGCTACGATTTTTCTCAAGAAAATCAGTTGTTCACCTATTTCCTTGACGGCCACGTTATAGTTTTTCACGCCCTCCTTTGTCCGGGGCAGATCCGTCATTTCATGATAATGGGTGGCAAAGAGAGTGCGCGCTCCCAGGTGCTTGGCATCGTGCAGATATTCCGCCACAGCCCAGGCAATGCTGAGGCCGTCGAAGGTACTGGTTCCCCGGCCCACCTCGTCCAGAATAAGCAGGCTGCGGGCCGTAGCGTGCTGCAGGATATTGGCCACTTCGGTCATCTCTACCATGAAGGTGCTCTGTCCCTTGACCAGACTATCCGCCGCGCCGATGCGGGTAAAAATCCGGTCAACCACACCGATGCTGGCCCGCGCCGCCGGAACAAAACTGCCCATTTGCGCCATCAGCACAATCAGCGCCGTCTGTCTGATATAGGTGGATTTTCCCGCCATATTGGGACCGGTGATGAGCAGGAGCCGGTTTTTCCCCCCATCCAAGAGGAGATCGTTGGGCACGAAGCCGTGGGACAGGGACATCCTTTCCACCACGGGATGGCGGCCGTCGGCAACGGCAATCTCATCCCCGTCGTCAACATGGGGGCAGGTGTACTTATAACGCTCGGCAATCTCCGCTAGAGCTGCCAGGGCATCGAGATCGGCAATATGGGAGGCGGTATCCTGAATCCTTTTTATCTCCCGGGCGATGTCATTTCTTACACCCAAAAACAGATCGTATTCCTTTACCTGCCGACGTTCTTCGGCATGCAAAACTACGTCCTCATATTCTTTAAGCTCCTGATTAATATATCTTTCCGCATTGACCAGGGTCTGCTTTCTGATATAGCCTTCCGGAACCTTATCCACGTTAGCCTTGGTAATTTCCAGATAATAGCCAAAGATGCTGTTAAAACCTACCTTGAGCGAGTTGATCCCCGTTTTTTGCCTTTCTTTCTCTTCCAACTGGGCGATCCACTGCTTGCCGTCCCGCATGGCGGCAATCAATTTGTCTAATTCCGGATCGTACCCTTCTTTGATCAGCCCTCCTTCCCGCAGGGTCAGCGGCGGATTTTCCACAATGGTTTTTTCGATCAGCGCGACAACATCAACCATCTCGTCCAGACCGGCATGCAAGGTGCAAAGGCGGGATACCGTGAATTTTTGCAGCATGGACCGGATCTCCGGCAGCGGCAAAAGCGAGTTCTTTAAGGCGATCAGATCGCGGCCGTTGGCGATACCCATGGCAATCCGGGCGGCAAGTCTCTCCAAATCATAAATTTGGGACAAGGTCTTGCGCAGCTCCTCGCGCAGTAAATGGCTTTCCTTGATTTCCCCGACCGCCCCCAATCTCTCCCGGATTTTTGCCGGTTGCCGTAGGGGATAATTGAGCCACCAGCGCAGACGCCGCGCCCCCATGGACGTTACCGTGGCGTTCAAAGTGTGGAAGAGAGAACCTTCCTTCCGATTGTCGGCGATGGTGACAAAGAGTTCAAGATTACGTTTGGCAATATCGTCCAAAACAAGATAACCCTCCGTCTCGTACCATTGGATTTGGTTAACATGAGATGGCCGGGTTTTCTGCGTTTCTTTCACATAGCGCAAGACGGCGCCGGCTGCTGCTGCTGTGGCCGGATACTTATCCATGGTCATGCCTGGGAGCTGCGGGCCGGGGAAATATTCCTGCAGTAGGGCAAAGGCCGGAGCATACTCAAAATAAGCATCCGCCACAAAATTCAGACGTCGCCCGTAACCGGCCTGCCCCAGGGCTGTGACTAGCCAATGGTTCCGTGTTGCCTCAGCCAGGAGAATTTCCCGAAAGTCGAGACCCGCCACCTGCGCCAGGAGAGCTTCCCGATCCGCTGCCTGGGCGACACGAAATTCACCGGTGGAAATATCCAGGAACGCCATGCCCAGCGCCTCCGGCAGTAATGCCAGGGCAGCCAGGTAATTGTTCTCGTCGGCAGGCAGGCTGTCCGGGTCCATGACGAGCCCAGGGGTAACCACGCGCGCCACCTCCCGCCTGACCACTCCCTTTGCCAGCTTTGGGTCTTCCACCTGCTCGCAGATGGCCACCTTGAAACCCTTTTCGATCAGTCTGGCAATATAGGGAGCGGCGGCATGATAGGGAAAGCCGCACATGGGGATGCTTTCTTCCCTCACCTTGCCGCGCGACGTAAGGGTGATATCCAGCGCTTGCGCGGCCGTTACGGCATCTTCAAAAAACATCTCATAGAAGTCGCCCATGCGGAAAAAAAGGATGCAATCTTCGTAATCGGCCTTAATATCCACATACTGGCGCATTGCCGGCGGCAGACCCACCATATCCGTTATTCCCATCTACCGGAACCCTTTTGTTTAAGGTCGAGATAACCAACCCGGCCCCGGTCATTGATCAGGGAATGCAAAAGCCAGTTGATGAACGTGATGATGAGCGCTCCCCAGAACGCGGGCCAGAAACCATGCACCTCAAAGCCGGGGATCACCCCGGACACCATCTTGAGCAAAAGGGCATTGATAACCAGGGTAAATAATCCGAAACTCAAGATATTGATCGGCAAGGTCAGAAGGATCAGGAGGGGACGCAAAACAACATTCAGGATGCCCAGCATGGCCGCCGCACCCAAAGCCGGGAGAAACCCCTGTGTCTCGATGCCTTCCAGCAGGTAAGATGCCGCCATGATTGCCGCCGCCAGCATGGCCCACCGCAGTAAAAATCCTCTCATAAATCCCCCTGTCCATTATAACCGCAATGTTATTATCAGCCTTGTCACCGGCAGTTAATACGGTTATCCTTTTTTCAGGACTTATCCAGTTTATCGTGGCTAAGGTTGACTTGTCTTCTCCGCTTCCGGCAGAGTTGCCTCTTGCCCGCCTTTTTCCGCTAACGGGAAGGTTTTTTCCGTAATCGTCGCTTCCGGTTCCGATACCCCCTCGGTCGGTGTCGCCTCTCCCGGATCTTTCATGATGGTCACATACTCCGGAATGACGACGCCGCGTTTTACCATGATCCGATAGATGGCCCCACCGCGTTTTTCCACATATTTAGAGGCTCCCGTAGGCTGATATTTAAGCGGATTGGGCAAAACGGAGGCCAACCGCGCCGCCTCAAGCGCCGTCAGTTGGGAGGCCGCCTTTCCATAATAATGGCGGGCCGCCGCTTCTATGCCAAACAGACCATCCCCCCATTCGGCGACGTTCAGATAAAGCTCAATAATCCTTTTCTTGGAAAGCGCCCTTTCGAGCCGCCAAGTGATAACCGCCTCCTTTATTTTGCGTAAAGGGTTCTTTACCGGTGAAAGGTAAAGATTTTTCACCAGCTGTTGACTTATGGTGCTACCGCCGAAACGAAATTTTCTCTTCTTCAGATCGGCAACCAGTGCTTTCTGCAGCGCTTCGAAATCAAAGCCCTCATGACGCCAGAATTTGTCGTCCTCGGCAATAAGTACGGCTTTTATCACATATGGTGAAACTTGGGATAAATTAACCCAGGTCTGTACAAACTTTTTTCTTTCCCCCCTTTGTTCCCATTGCCGCTGCCGGTACTCCATGAAGGAAGTATGTGACGGATGCCATTTTTTTAACCGCGCCACATCGGGAAATATGGAGTAATAAGTCACAAAGAGAAGGGATAAGAGCAGTGATGAGGCCAACAGGAGGCGTAAGTATTTATTTGTCATGGGATATGTTTTTTTCCCTTATTTTCCCGGGCGGAGAAATTACCATTCGTTCATACCCCATCTTGTTATTTTTTGAAAGTTTAAACACCTACAGCAGGTTCTTTATTTCCATGAAACAGCGGGTCGGAAAAAAAGTTTTGACTTCCAGAAACTTTTCCGCTAAGAAGGCACCAATATTTTTTGTGTACAGTATGTCTTGTCATCCTTCGTAAAAATCTGTGCACCGTGCAGTAATGGGGCAACCCCTGATAGTGAGGAGGAGGTACTTCATGATGAAACGGCGGATTTTCCCGTGGATGGGACTGGTGGTCCTGTTCTTATCGATCGGCTTTGTCCGAGAAACGCTTGCTCAAGAGAGCTATAAGGTAAAGCGCGGCGATACCATTGCAAAGATTGCCAAGAAATTTACCGTCAGCCAGGAGGCGTTGCGCACCGCGAACCGCTTGCCTGGCAATAGCATCAAGGTCCGGCAACTTCTCGTCATTCCTACAACTGAAGCAAAGAGCGCGGCAAATCAAAAGAATGCTAAGGCAGAAGAAAGTTCTTCCGTTGTGCCTGCATCTGCTTTCTATACCGTCAAGAAAGGCGACACCCTCTACGAGATCGCCAGGAAAAACGGCGCTTCTATAAGCGCCATCAAAGGCCTGAATCATCTGCGGCGCAACTCGCTGAAACCGGGGCAGAAGATACTTCTGGCCAAGGCAGCGCCCTTGTCAGAACCAAAACTGAAGCCGACGGAGGCGATTGAGGAGGAGGAAGCGGAAGAAGATGACCCTGGTGATGAACCGCTCGTAGCCCCACCCCCTGAAGCGAAAAAGGATGCCGGATCCTCCGAGGATCTGGTGGGTAAATGGCATAATCCGGAAGAGCAAAAACTTTTCGTCAAAGTGGCGACGGCATTTTTAGGCGCCCCCTACAGATGGGGCGGAGTTTCCCTGCGCGGTCTCGATTGTTCCGCCTTTGTAAGAAAAATATATGAACTTTTTGATGTCAGTCTGCCCCGTACGGCCAGAGAACAGGCCAACGTAGGCACTCATGTGGCCAAGGAAGACTTAAGAGAGGGTGACCTGGTTTTCTTCAATACCAAGCGCTCTTTCGGCCATGTCGGCATCTACATCGGCGATAACAAGTTTGTGCATGCGTCCTACAATAGCAGGATTATCAAAATTGACAGCCTGGAGGGGTCTTACTTCAAGAAGCGTTTCGTTAAAGCCGTCCGCTTGAAAGGCGATGCCGAAGCCCTCTAACTTGCAAAAGAGTTGAGTGCGCCGCCTGTGACCCTGCTGTTTGCTGAGATGGCATGCTTGAGACCATTGGCTGAGTACTGCCGGGGGAGGCTCCGACCTTTTCCGGCAAAGTTCTTCCCCTGCCGCCATTGCCAATTATTCCTTGCTTTGTCCCCCTGTTTTTTATAGTCTCCCCAGCTACTGCAGTTCAACTATCATACGAAGGGAAATTGGATGGGGGAAACAATCGCGCAAAAAATCATCGGAGCGCATCTCGTCTCTGGCGTTGCCGCACCGGGTAGTGAAATCGCCATAAAAATAGACCAGACCTTGACCCAGGATGCCACTGGCACGA
>OBOI01000213.1_pt1 | contig 23219 bp, 24 predicted proteins | sample 1670151 | NCBI WGS metagenome assembly OBOI01 (sample SAMEA104232303, study PRJEB22302) | sediment metagenome | biome: forest; feature: aquifer; material: sediment | place: USA | collected 2011-08-07 | depth 0.01 m | reverse complement strand
TATTCTTTCAGCAAATACATCGGTGTAATCTGTAACATAAAAACCTTCGCTGAGTAGTTACGTTTTTTCTTATTCGACTAATGCTTTAATCCTCCAACGTGAATTACGTCGTGGTCTTCAATCGGCTCAAGATGTGTAACGATGTGCGATTGTTGTTCAAGCGAATTGGTCAACTCACGCTCAATTTCCGTCGACACCGTGTGAGCATCTTCAAGCATAGTCCCTTTCGGAAACAATAAATGAAATTCTATCCACACAGAATTTCCGCTGTCGCGGTACCGCAATTCATGATATTTCAATTTTCGTTTTGATGTTTCCTGTTCCAACACTTCGTGGATCTTTTTCTCCAACTCAGGATTCGCTTCATCCATCAATCCGCCAACCGATTGACGGACGAGTTTTCCACCCGTCCATAAAATATTCAATGCGACTGCCAACGCGATCAACGGATCAAGAATGAACCATCCGGTAACCTGCGTCAGCACCAATCCGGCAACAACACCGAAACTTGTCCACGAATCGGTGAGAACATGTTTCCCGTTCGCTTCAAGGATGAGGGAATTCGTTTTTCTCCCCCGCCACACTAAAAATCCCCCAAGCGCAAGATTGATCGTTGACGCTCCGAAAATGATAGACGTTCCCACCTCAAGATGATGGGGCGTGACGGTGGTGATCAATCTCATCACCGATTCATAAATAATGAACAGCGCCGCGAGAATGATCAACAGTCCTTCCATCCCGGCGGAAAAAAAACTGATCTTGTCATGTCCGTACGGATGGGAATCATCCGCCGGTTGATGCACAAGCCACATACTGTATGCGGCAAAAGCAACGCCGACAATATGGACAACCGATTCTGCCGCGTCGGAAAGGATTGCCGCCGAATCGGTGAGCAGATAGGCGTACCACTTCCCCACCAGCATGAGAAAGCCGATGCTGAGAGATAACCGGATAGCGAACAGTTGTCGGGATTTGATCGAATGATCCATACATTGCCTTTACGGTTGAAAAAGTGTACTAAGAATTTCCTCGGAAAGAAACCGAAAATTTGATAGCCGCAGTACCTGAAAGAAAAAATCATTCTGGAATTCGTCGGAAAGACGAACTACTCAACCGATGGTAGTGCTGCATTTTGAAATTGATTGTAAGCCGAATCTTCGATTCGGCAGGCGAGACCAAGTCTCGCCCTACATGATAAACCAAAATGCACCATCCCTCAACCGATGGTAGTGCTACATTTTGAAATTGATTGTAAGCCGAATCTTCGATTCGGCAGGCGAGACGAAGTCTCGCCCTACATGATAACCCAAAATGCACCATCCCTCAACCGATGATTGTTTTGTAAAACTGAAGAACCTTTCGTATATTCGGTAAGAAAATTTTTGCCGAGGTGGTGGAATTGGCAGACACACCAGCCTTAGAAGCTGGCGCCTTGCGGCATTAAGGGTTCGAGTCCCTTCCTCGGCACGTGATGTTACGGTAATGACTGATGACCTTTCTAAATCCCTTCGTACTTTTTGGACTTGCAGCGGCGGCAATTCCCATTCTCATTCACTTATTGAATAGACGGAAACTCCGTACCATTGACTTCAGCACGCTGACCTTCCTGAAGGAACTACAAAAGAACAAGATGCGGAAGATCACCATCCGTCAATGGCTGTTGCTTCTGTTACGCACGCTGCTCATTATCGTTCTTGTTCTCGCCTTTTCGCGTCCCGCGGTAAAAGGAAATTACGGCGCGATCGGCTCACATGCAAAAACCACCCTGGCGATCATTCTGGATAACACGGCAAGCATGCAGTTGAATAACGAACGGGGAAAATTTTTAGTGCAGGCTCAAGCGCAAGCGTTGTCGATCGTTTCCCTGATGCAGGATAATGACGATGTTCTCTTTCTCCGCCTTTCCGATCTTCCCAACGAAACAATGGAAGCGCCGACGCACGACAAACACCAGGTGGAATCGCTGATAAAGGAAACCGATGTGCAGTACACCTACCGTACGATCGAAGATGGACTCCGCCTTATTTCCAGACTGCTTCAGCAATCGAAAAATTATAACAAGGAAATTTACGTCATCACCGACGGACAAGCGACGACGCTGTCGGCGGGCATACGTCAAACAGCCGCAGAAGAACGTTTGTTTGAACCGCAGGTCAAAATATTCTATTCCGCGTTGTCACAGCGCCAAGCGGAAAACGTCGGAATCGAAAAAGTGACCATTCCTCCCGCTCTGCTGCAGGCAAAAAAACCTTTCACGCTCAGCGCCGTCATTAAAAATTACGGCACAACGGCAGTCACCAATCATTTGGTCGGTGTCACGCTCGCAAATAACCGTGTCGCCCAAAAAAATATTTCGCTCGGAGCCGGCGAAAGCGCCACAGTGGAGTTTACAATTACACCTCAGCGGGATGGATTTGTGAACTGCTATGTTGAACTGGAAGATGATGCATTCGAAGCAGATAACAGATGGTTCGTTTCCGTCCTGATACCGGAACAAGTGCGGGTGCTGCTTGTTTCACCGGAAACAAAATTTTCGCGGTACATTTCTACTGCGTTGGGTGTCGCCGGTGCGGAACAATCGTCCGCTCTCATTTCGCTGACCACGGTTGTTCTGTCTCAAGTATCGTCAACGTCTCTTGCGGCGAACGATGTCGTGATCTTTTCCGGCGTACGGGATTTTTCCGAACCGCAGCAGCGAGCACTGAAACAATTTATCGGCGGGGGGGGCGGAATGATCTTCTTTCCAGCGCTCGATTCCTCTTCCCTTGCATATAATTATCTACGCCAGTTCACCATTGCTCCATTCGCTGTAAAAAGATCGCTCCAAAATATGTTTTCGACATTTGAAAAAGTGGATCTCGACTTCCCCATTTTCAGGGGAATATTCGAAACATCCATCGACGGAAAACGTTCATCACTCGAATCTCCCGATATCACAACGTCGTTAGTGCCAACGTCACTGAACAACCTTCAGCCGATCATTTCATTATCCAACGGAGTGCCGTTTTTATGGCAGCGCGAATATCGCACCGGAAAAATATTCGGTTTCGCAGTTCCGGCAACGACGGAATGGTCGAATTTCCCTTTAAAAGGAGTCTTCGTTCCGCTGATGTACCAATCCGTACTCTATCTTGCATCGCAGGCGAATATTTCCGGTACGGCAAATGATTTTTACACGGGAGAAACCATCGAATTCACATCGTCGCACATTAAAAAGACGGGAAATGTTTCATACTCTGCATTAAAAATTGTTGATAAGGAAAACAACGTTACTCCCCTTCGGTATTTTTCAAAAACAAACGACGACGGAATTGCGCAAACGATATTTACCTGCGACTGCGTGCACGATCCGGGGACGTATGCCGCAGTTGTCAATCGGGACACCCTTGCGTTGCTGCCTGTTAACCTGCAGCGGGAAGAATCCAACGGTGTATTGGCGTCGCAGGAAGAATTGGTGAATGTGTTACAACGCGTCGGAATTCAGAAAGAATCCATTACCCGGGTGGAACCCGACGTATCCATCAGTGAATTGGTGCTGCAAAGCCGATTCGGAATAGAATTGTGGAGATATTTTGCGCTTGCTGCAATTCTTTTCGCATTAGCCGAAATGATCATCGCACGGGAAAAGAAGGAGAAGTGATGGGGAAAAATTCAACAACTGAGCGCCTTCGGCGCCATCACGCCAAAGGCGTGAAATGATAGATCTTATTAAAGACAAACGAGAGCGGGCAATCGCTGTCGGAGTCATGGCAAATTCTTCCAAACGCCGTCAAGCGGAGGAGTATCTGGATGAATTGACCCTGCTTGCCGATACCGCTGGCGCCGATGTCATTCATAAAATTCTGCAGACAAAAGAACGGCTGGATCCCGCGTATTATGTCGGCAAAGGAAAAGTTGAACAGATCGCGCAGATCGCTGAAGACGACAATATCTCCCTCGTCATTTTTGACGACGACCTTTCTCCCGCACAACTCCGCAATCTGGAAAAGATCATCGACCGAAAGATTGTCGATCGCAGCGGATTGATCCTCGATATTTTCGCATCGCGTGCAAAAACGAACGTAGCAAAAACTCAGGTGGAACTTGCCCAGCTTCAGTATCTTCTGCCGCGGCTGACAAAATTGTGGTCGCATCTGTCGAAACAATACGGAGGGATCGGCACCAAAGGTCCCGGCGAAACACAGATCGAAACCGACCGGCGAATGATCCGTGAACGGATTTCGCATCTCAAGGAAAAGTTAGAAAAGATCGGCACGCAGCGTTCAACGCAGCGAAAAGGAAGAAAAGAATTTTACAACATCTCGCTTGTGGGGTACACGAATGTCGGAAAATCGACTCTGCTCAATACGCTGTCGGATTCGGACGTCTTTGTCGAGAACCGTCTTTTCGCAACACTCGATCCCACAACGCGGATGGTCACGCTGGATGCTAACACGCGCGTACTGATGACCGACACGGTCGGCTTTATCAGAAAACTTCCACATCATCTTGTTGCATCATTTAAGAGCACATTGGAAGAAACGATCGAAGCGGACATCCTCCTTCATGTGATCGATCTCTCTCATCCGCAGATGGAAAATCAAATTACGGTCGTCAACAATACGATCGCCGATCTTGGCGTGGCTCATAAACCGATCGTGTATGTGTTTAATAAAGTAGATTTGCTGGAGGATCGGACGATCATCAAAGATTTGCAGTCGAAATATTCACCGTCGATCTTCATCTCAGCACATCGCGGCATCAATATTCTCGGGTTAAAAGGACTGGTCGTTTCCATGATCCATTCATCGTTCACAGAAATGACATTCACCATCCCCGGCAATGCATATAAATTACTTTCTCAAATTCACGATCTGGCGGAAGTAACGGGTCAAACCTATGAAGATGACGCGCTGATCGTCACCGTAAAGGTAAGCGACAAGAATAAAGAGCATATTGAGCGCATTATACAAAATGTAAAACGGCAGTAGCTTTTTAATCTTTGTTACATTATTTTAGTACTACATTTGCCCCATCGTCTAATGGCAAGACGACAGACTCTGAATCTGTTTATCGAGGTTCGAATCCTTGTGGGGCAGCTACCCCGCCGCTGGCAGGTTTTTTTATTGGTGTCCTTGCACCTTCACAATTCATCGTAGAGACTTCTGAATAATTAACTGATGTTACGCAAAGATTGAATTTTACACGATTCATTCCCCTCTGAGCGTGGCTTTGCACGTTGTTTGTGTCCCGTGCTTTATACGGGATGTGCCTGCATCCCGCAGAGCGGGATTTCGGCACACAGGTGTGCCAGCGAGAGGGGTTAGGGGCAATGCTGTCAACTTAAGGAAAAAAGTAACTCCTAAGTAACTCACATTGTGAGTTACTCTTTTTGAGAAAAATTCGCCGAAGGCGTACTGAACGCGCTACTCAGTGTACTCATGAATAGAGCCATTGAATAATTGGATGAATGCTGGTGATGTCGTTGAACTCCTAACGGAGTTCTGCATTCTATTTTTCTGTTCTTGTTACAAACATGAGACTCCTACGGAGTCTTTCAGAACATCGCATTCATTTTATCAATCCCGTAGGGATTGTATGTTTATAGTTCTGTAAAACCAAAACCGTTCAGAACCCCGTAGGGGTTCTACATTTCATTTTGATTCCATAAATAATGCAATTGATGAACTTGGGCTAACGCTGAGTAGTTACGGAAAAAATTTCTAAAGAATAAGGTAGGACAGGTGCCGCTGTACGGCATCCCGTACAGCGGGACATTCCTGCCTGTCATTTTTAAATAATTATTGACAGACAAGAATGTCTGTCCTACTGAATTGTTCTTAAGTTGACAGCATTGGGGGTTAGGGGTGTGTTGGAATGCTGAATAGCATGTTTTTCCATTATTTTTTTTGAAACTCCCAACAGAATAACACACCCCTCTACGAGGTCGTAGACCTTTGTCCCCTCTCCCTCACGCTTCCCGCAAAAAGCGCTGGACAACCCGCCAAAGAACGCGGGACGCAAAGAACGCGCAAAAAACGTGCTTGCTTTCGCACAGAGGGGATTTGATTCTGTCTACGACTCGTAGAGCGTAACATCAGTAATTAAATTATTTTTCAGAAGTTTCATATACCAATGACGGTTCCGTTCAGAACAGTATCTATATTCGACAAGAACTGGAAAAGAATTTTAAATTGTAACGCGCTACTCATCGTTATTATTTAGTTCTCGTTGAAATACGATAAACCTTGTCAAGGTTTGCTTATTAATAACAGAGAAAAATCTTTGAAATTCTGCAGCTATTTGTCCATAACCTTGACAAGGTTGATAACTTGATAGAAATTTGTTTAACACATTGAACACGCTGAGTAATTACAATTAATGAAAGACAAAGAAAAAGTTTCAGTCTAAACAGATTAACAATTTCTGCTGTTTTTTTGACGTACAACTTATACCCCTGCTGTTTCACCTTTCTTGACTCCGGCGTGAACTATTCGTATTTTTTATAAAATAGTAACATTTTCCCAAATTTTTCTGTGCACTGTGTATGAACGAACTGAATGAAAGAGAAAAAACGATTCTGCAAAATATCGTTTATAGTTTTATTCAGACGGCAGTTCCTGTCGGATCGCGCTACATATCGAAACGACGCGAAATAAGCTTGAGTCCTGCAACAATCCGTAACGTGATGTCCGATCTGGAATTTATGGGTTACATCGACCATCCGCATACCTCCGCTGGAAGAATTCCAACGGATAAGGGTTATCGCTTTTACGTGAACGAGTTGATGGATCTTGAACGGCTTTCGGAACAGGAGCAATCGTCAATTCAAAAACATCTGCAAGGGAATATTGAGACCGACGAGGCGTTGAAAGCCGCCTCAAAAATTTTGGGAACGATCTCGAACCAGCTCAGCGTTGTTTCGGCGCCCCGCATGACGACCGGCATCTTTGAAAAGTTAGAATTGATACAGGTGTCAAGCACGCGGCTGCTGGTCATCATTTCCGTCCGTTCCGGTCTGGTAAAGACCATTATGATGGAAATCCATTCCGAACTGCCCAAGACAAAACTTGAACACGTGTCGCAATTGTTGAACGAGCGGCTCAGCGGTTTGACCTTACACGAGATCCGCGAAACATTCGCCGAGCGTGTGCGCGATTTTCAACACGAAGATTCCGGCCTCATCCGCCTTTTTATCGATTCGGTCGATAAACTATTCGATGAAAATAGAAAAGAAAAAATTCACATCGGCGGAACGAAGAATATACTTACACAACCAGAATTTGAAACCGCGAAGAACTTTAAAAGCGTTATCGAGTTGATGGAAAATCAGGACATCATCATTCATGTTCTAGAGGACAGCGAAACGGAGGGACATGCTGCCAAAGTCACCATCGGAGAAGAAAGCAGGGTTGATGACCTGAAAGATTTCAGTCTGGTAACGTCACACTATTCCGTCGGCGATCTCACCGGTACCATCGGGGTGCTGGGTCCCAAACGGATGAATTATTCAAAAATGATACCGTTGGTAGATTATGTTGCCAGCGCAATTTCATCGATGTTGCATCCATTGAACGAACCAAAAACAGATTATTAATGATATGGAAGATCAAGTGACAAATAACGAACAACAGAACGCGGAACAGCAGAACGAAGTACCGGTTTCGCAGCAGGAAACAGCTCCAAAATCTGAGGCAGAACTTCTCAATGAAAAGATCGCTGAATTGGAGAAACAGACCAGTCAATTAAAAGACCAACTACTCCGTAAAGCGGCGGAATTTGAAAACTACAAACGCAGAACGGGAAATGATTCGATCAATCTTGCAAAGTTTTCGGGCGAGAACATCATCACCCAGCTTCTTCCGGTTCTGGACGACCTTTCCCGTTCACTAAAAAGCGGAAAAGAAAAATTAGAGAACGATCCGTTCTACAAAGGCGTCGAAATGATCTACAGTAAATTCCTCAAGGCGCTCGAATCGCAAGGATTGACAACGATGGAAACTGTGGGCAAGGAATTCAACGTCGAATTCCACGACGCGATGATGCAAGTACCGAAATCGGATGTGCCTCCCCATACCATCATCGAAGAAGTGGAAAAAGGATATTTACTGTACGACAAAGTGATCCGCCATGCAAAGGTGATCGTTTCAACATCGCCTATTGAGGAGGAAGTGAAAAACTAATGGCGAATAAACGTGATTATTACGAAATACTTGGCGCGCCGCGGAACGCTTCAGCAGATGACATAAAAAAATCGTATCGCAAACTCGCACTGCAATACCATCCGGATCGAAATCCGAACAACAAAGAAGCAGAAGATAAATTCAAAGAAGCGACCGAAGCATACGAAGTGCTCTCCGATCAGCAAAAACGACACCGCTACGATCAGTTCGGACATGAAGCGATGCGCGGGGGTTCGGATTATCATCACTACCAGAACTTTAATGATATCTTTTCGCAATTCGGCGATATTTTCGGCGGCAGTTCGATCTTCGAAGAGATGTTCAGCGGAACACAATCCCGCCGTCCCCGTACCACCGGCGAACCCGGTTCCGATCTTCGCATCCGGTTAAAATTATCCCTCGAAGAAATTGCCTCCGGCGCCGAAAAAAAAATCAAAATAAAAAAATGGAAAACCTGCAGTACCTGCAGCGGTACCGGTGCGCGTCCCGGATCATCCAAAACAACATGCCCTCAGTGCAAAGGCACCGGAGAGCTTCGCCAGGTGTCGCGCTCGATGTTCGGGCAATTTGTGAATATCAGCGCCTGTGCATATTGCGGAGGGACAGGACAGATCATCCGCGATAAATGTACGACGTGCCAAGGCGAAGGACGTGAGCAAGGCGAAACAACCATCAAGATCAATGTCCCCGCCGGCGTGTCCGAAGGTCAATATATGACGCTGCAGGGACAGGGAAATGCCGGACGGCGCGGCGGTCATGCCGGCGATGCGATCGTGGAATTCGTGGAGGAAAAACATGAACATTTTTCCCGCAACGGCGACGATATCATTTTTAATGCAATAATCAGTTATCCCGATGCAGTGCTCGGCACCGACCTGGAAGTTCCTATTTTGAACGGTAAGGCGAAGATCAAGATCGAACCGGGCACGATGCCGGGTAAGATGCTGCGTCTGAAAGAGAAAGGGATTCCGCATTTGAACAGTTACGGACGCGGTGACCAGTTGATTCGCATTCAAGTGTGGGTGCCGGGCAAGGTCAATTCCCGCGAGAAAGAATTGCTCCGCGAACTTGCCGACAGCGAGCATATCAACCCGACGGACGATGAAAAGAAAAAAAGTTTTGTCGATAAAATGAAAAATGTGTTCTCGTGATCAATCGGATCATGGACATATTCAAGCGCTTGCAAGAACATTTTGCATTCACCAAAAACGAACAGAAAGCGTTTCTTTTCCTTGCAATTATTTTTCTTGCGGGCGTTGCCATTAAAGGATATAAAGCATACGTTGTTCAGCCGGCACCGGCGGCATTCGATTATTCCACGAGCGATTCCGTCTTTTCCCAGCGCTCAAAATTGCTGGACGGCGACAATGCGGCTTCCTATGGACTGCGATCGATACCAAGAAAAGTAAACCTTAACACAGCATCTAAAAAAGAGTTGATGTCGCTCCACGGAATCGGCGAAGCAATGGCAGACAGGATCATCCTGTACCGGGAAGAAAAGGGTTCATTCAAGACTATCCAAGAATTGAAGAAGATCAAGGGCATCGGCGAGAAAAAATTCGAACAATTGAAATTGTCTATCGAGGTTCAATGAAAGGCACCGAGCGTTACCTCGCATGTATCATCGAACGATCGCATATCACTGCGGTCGAGATCGCACATAATCCCAAAGGCAAAACGTTGACCGCGGCCGGTTCGTTCGATTCCGCGATCAATTTTGACGATTCGTCAATCTACAGCGAGGTCGGTGCAGCGAACCGCGAAAAAACGTTTGCAAAAGAGATGCGGGCATTCATCAAACGCATCGGTGCGGGTGCTCATCTTTTTTCCTTCGGACTCAACAGTACGATGGCGATGATGCAGGCAATTCCCGTAGACATGTCGTTGACCGACGAGGAATTTGCTATTCATCTGCAATGGGAATTACAGAATTATTTTCCCAATGCAATTCCGGAACAGTATGCCATCTTGCCGTTCGCATTGGTTGATAACAACGGAAATCCCGGCGACAGGGCGCTGGTGATTGCGGTGCACAAGGTGCTCATCAATTTTTTGTCCAACGTCTGCCAAAGCCTGTACGGAAGGCTGCACATCGTTGATGTTGACCATTTCTGTGCCGAAAGCGCGCTGACGTACAGTTTTCCTCAGATCTTGACCAAGCGGACGGTCGTCATCGGCATCGATGAGGAAACATTGGATGCAAGTTTACTTATCGGCGGCAAGAGTTCGGATATTCAGACTTTGGCTTGGGATGGAAAAGATCTTTCGGTCATTGACCGCTATGCACGCGAACAACAAGCAGACGCAATATATCTGCATGGGAGAATTGTCACTCCCCAGATTGCGCAGGAATTAAAACAATTGACGTCGTATGACGTGGAGATTTCCGATCCGTTCAAAAAAGTCGCTCTGCCGGCGGCGCTGAAGAATGTCGGAGAGATAAAAACAAAACGCCAGGAATATACTGCTGCTGTCGGGCTGGCGATCCGGGAAGAATGAGAGTCGTCGCAGGAAAATACAAGAACCGCATACTCAAAACGGTTGCGGATAATTCGGTTCGCCCCGCAACGGATAAAGTGAAAGGTGCGATATTTAATGTGATGCAGTCCCGCGTTGATTGGTCACGGACTGTAGTGCTTGACCTGTACGCTGGAAGCGGCAGTATCGGGATCGAAGCGTTAAGCCGCGGCGCACAACGCGTCGTGTTCGTGGAAAACAGCAGAAGCGCCTTGCAATTTTTGACGTTGAATCTGGAGGCGATCGGCGCCAACGGCGATACGCACGTGGTGTTCGGTGATGTCGATAAATTTTTACAATCGGGATTGACAAAATACAATGTCGTCTTTGCCGATCCGCCGTACGCATTGGAAGGATTGGCGGATCTGCCGAACAAAATTTTTGAGCGCGATATCGTCGCCGGCGGCGGATATTTGATCATCGAACATCCGACGCGGTTTGAATTTCTTCCCGGCACACTCTGGGAAATTGCAGTGCAGAAAGAATACGGACGCACCAGTGTCTCGTTTTTCCAGCATAGAAAGATTGCACCATGAAAATTGCCCTCTACCCAGGCACATTCGATCCGATCACCAACGGACACCTCGACATCATTGAACGAGCATCACAATTGTTCGACACAGTGATCGTCACCGTGGCTGTGAACTCATCGAAAGCACCGATGTTCACGCGGGAAGAACGGATGGAATTCATCCGTTCGGCAATACAAGAGAAAAAATTAAAGAACGTTTCCGTCGATGTATTCAGCGGATTACTCGTGAACTTCGCCCGAAAGAAAAAAGCTTCCGTGCTCATTCGTGGCTTGCGCGCCATCTCGGATTTTGAATACGAATTCCAGATGGCGCTGATGAACCGCAAGCTGGCGCCAACGATCACCACCGTGTTCCTGATGCCGCACGAGAAATATACCTATCTCAACTCCAGCATCATCCGCGAGGTTGCCCGGCTCGGCGGCGATGTGAAGGATTTAGTTCCGAAGATTGTTCAACAAGCATTACAAAAAAAAATGAAAATTCGATAACCACAAAGACACCGAAGCACAAAAATTTTTGTGACTTTGTGATTTAGTGGTATTAGTTTATATGGAAAGGAATAAGCATTCGTGAAATCGTTATCGAAAAAAGTTGCACAGGCAGAAGCTTCTCAAACGCTCGCTTTAACGGCATTGGCAAAAAAGATGAAATCGGAAGGGATCGACGTTGTCAGTCTCACAGCAGGTGAACCGGATTTTCCGACACCGCAACATATCAAAGATGCGGCAATTAAAGCGATCGAAGAGAATTTTACAAAGTACACGATCAACGCCGGTATTCCCGAACTGCGCGCGGCAATTGCAGAAAAGCTAAAACGGGATAATAACGTTCACGTGGATGCATCGCAGGTGCTCGTTTCCAACGGTGCGAAACATTCGATCTACAACGCGCTGCAGGCGATCTGCAACAAAGGAGACGAAGTAATCATCCCCGCGCCGTACTGGGTCAGTTATCCCGAAATGGTGAAACTTGTTGATGCGGTTCCGGTGATCATCAAAACAACTGAAAAGACAGATTTTAAGATTTCCATTCCCCAACTGAAGAAAGCAATCACCAAAAAAACAAAAGCGTTGATTCTTTGTTCACCGTCGAATCCGACCGGTTCCGTTTATTCACCTGAAGAGTTGCAGGCGATCGGCGAAGTGATAAAAAAAACAGGAATCTATGTTATCGCCGACGAGATCTACGAAAAAGTGATCTACGACGGAATGAAACACTTCAGCCTCGGATCGATTCCGGCGATTAAAGAACTGGTCATTACGGTGAATGGAGTATCAAAGGCGTATTCAATGACCGGCTGGCGCATCGGATTTTTAGCCGCAACAAAATCTATTGTTGATGCTGCGGAAAAAGTGCAAAGCCAGGTTACCAGCGGACCGAATTCAATCGCACAAAAAGCGGCATACGCCGCATTTGCAGGAAGCGATGATGAAGTGATGAAGATGACGGCGGAATTTAAGAGGCGCCGCGATTATATCTACAGCGCTTTGACGGCAATTCCCGGAATAACGTCGACCAAACCACATGGAGCATTCTATCTTTTCCCGAACGTCAGTGCATTCTTTAGAAAGAGTTACAACGGCGTAAAGATAAAAGACTGTGACGATATTGCTCAATTTTTGATCAAAGAAGCGAAGGTTGTTACTGTTCCCGGCTCAGGATTTGGTGCGAAGAATAACATTCGTCTGTCGTACGCTTGCTCGATGCAGGAATTGGAAAAAGCATCCGCACGAATGAAAGATGCACTTGCAAAATTGAAATGAAGTTTTAACCACAAAGTCACTAATACACAAAAAAATATTTTGTTCAACTTAGTGATTTTGTGTCTTAGTGGTTACAGAGATATTCTTATGCCAACATACGATTATAAATGCTCACAATGTAATTCTCAATTCGAAGAAATGCAGTCGATGAAAGACGCATTGCTGATGAAATGCCCAAAGTGCGGTAACGACTCGCTTGTTCGTCTTATTGGCGGCGGTGGAGGAATGATATTCAAAGGGAGCGGATTTTACCAGACAGATTATAAAGGCGGAAATTCTTCAAAGAAGGAATCGACATCGGAGAAAAAATCTGAACCGAAGAAGACTGAATCTCCTTCGGGAACGCCTGGCACGAACAAGTCGTAAATTGTTGCTGTGTGAAACAAAATTCCCCGGAGAGTGAACATCCTTCGGGGATTTTTTTTGCAACAGGATTACTTTTGTATCTTCGAGGTGAATAAGTCTATTCAATTACATGAAATTTCTTTTTTCGTAAAACAAAAGCTGTTTTTTTTGCCGCAGTACCGCTGTCAAACGATATTCTGAACGTCCCTCCTCTGCCATCCCGTATCTTCAATAACTCAATATCTTTGATATTGATATTCGCTTTGTATAAAGCAGTAGTCAAACGAGAGAGAATACCGGGTTTGTCATCGACAGAAACATACACATCATACAACGGATGAAGAAATCCTTTTGAGTTTTTCGGAATTGCATCGCGCAGTGTTTTTGCATTTCGGAATCGTTTCGCAAATTCATTGCGTCGTGATTGAGATTGCAAATCTTTTCCAAATTGAGAAAGCAACACGGAAAATTCTTTGACGATGCTTCTTATTTCGTTTGAATTGCCGGCAAGAATATCCCGCCACATCTCGTACGGACTCGAAGCAATTCTGGTAATATCACGAAATCCACCTGCAGCGAGTTGAAGAAATGCAGGATTCGTTTTGTTCTTCTTCCCAACCATCGTCATCATCGCAACGGCAATCAATTGCGGCAAATGACTGATCGTCGCGGCGATCTTATCGTGATCCGATGCTGAAAGGAACAACACACGCGCACCGATCGAATGAAGGAGAGTCGTCAGTGGAGAGATTTTCTTCTTCTTTTGTGGATCAATACACAACACATACGTCGCATTTTGGAACATTAACGCATCGGCAAACTCAATCCCTTTTCCTTCAGAGCCTGCCATCGGATGCCCGCCGATAAATATCCCGTTTGATCGAAAAAGTTTCTTTGCAGTGCGAACAATCTCAGATTTTGTACTGCCGACATCCGTAACAATTGCTGTACGTTTACAACCTTTCGCAACGCTCGGAAGCAATTCAAGAATTGCATGTACAGGTGCACAAAGAAAAACAATATCAGCATCGTGAAGCGACGCAGAGAGTGAAGCCGATCCATAATCAATTGCTTCACGCTGCAACGCAGATTCGATCTTCTTTTTATCATCAAATCCCGTTACAACCGCGCGCGGATTGTTTTGCTTGATCGCAAGCCCAAGCGAACCGCCGATAACACCAAGACCGATGATGGAAATATTCATTGTTTACTCAACAAAACTACTCTCGTCCCGTGCTTTTTGTCTACGACCCGTAGGGCGGGATGGCTTTGCGAGAGATTTTCTTTTACGCGAGTTTTCGTCCAATCGCTTCCGCAATCAATCGCAATTGCTTCATCATCTCTTCGAACTGATGCGGGAAGAGCGATTGTGCGCCGTCGGATTTTGCATGATCGGGGTCGGGATGAACTTCAACGATAATGGCATCGGCGCCTGCGGCAACAGCAGCGCGTGCCATGGGAATAACCTTATCGCGAATACCGATACCATGCGACGGATCGGCAACCACCGGCAAGTGACTCTTGGCATGAATAACGGGAATAGCACTGATATCCATCGTATTGCGCGTTGCCGTTTCGAATGTGCGGATGCCGCGTTCGCAGAGCATCACTTGCATGTTGCCTCCTGAAAGAATGTATTCGGCAGACATCAGCCATTCTTCAAACGTCGCGGAAAGACCGCGCTTTAACATGACCGGCTTGGTTGATTTTCCAAGCTCACGCAAGAAATTATAGTTCTGCATGTTGCGCGCGCCGATTTGGATGACGTCCGCATATTTTTCTACCACTTCAATTTGATTGGCATCCATCGCTTCGGTAATAACTTTTAATCCATATTCATCAGCAGCACGCCTCATCAATTTCAATCCCTCTTCACCGAGTCCCTGAAAAGCATACGGCGACGTTCGCGGTTTGAATGCACCGCCGCGCAAAAATTTTGCGCCGCTGTTTGCCACGTGTTTCGCGGCTTCAAATATCTGCGCTTCGTTTTCTACCGAACATGGTCCAGCCATCACGACAATGGTATCACCTCCAATTTTTACGCCGCCAACATCAATAACGGTTTTTTCATTCTTGAATGAACGACTGGCAAGTTTGTACGGCTCGGTAATGCGGTACACGTGCGCAACACCGGGAAGCAGTTCGAGCTGGCGCATGTCAAAATCCGGCTTTACGCCGATCGCACCGAGCACGGTCTGATTTACACCGGTGGAGCGATGAACATCAAATCCAAAATCATGCAGGACTTTGATGATGCCTTCGATATCTTTTTCTGTGGCATTATGTTCTACAACGACTACCATTGGTTTCTTCCTTCTTGGAATACAGAAAACTAGATACTGAATTTTGAATAATTGTTCATTTGTTAGAGTTTTTTATTTTTTGAATATATGAATCAAGCATCTTGCCAACATCATCAAGACGATTTGAGATATCCTTTGTGTCGGCATATTGCAAGTCCTGAGTAAGAATTAAAAAGTACCTGCATTCTTCCAGTGAACCTTGGGCAATATTTAAGAATCTGACTTTATCTCCTTTGCCAGATTTTTTAAATCCTTCAGCGATGTTTGCAGGAATAGAAATTGCAGCTCTGCGAAGTTGTGATGTTAAACCATACATTTCTTGTTTGGGAAAGTTTTCAGTGATCTTATATGTATCCAACACAAACTGATGTGCTTTTTGCCACATCACCAAATCACGAAATGTTTTTGCGGGTTGTTTTTCGTTCATTGCTGTATTCCTCCTTCTTGTTTTCAGTATTCAGTTTTCTGAATTCTACTTCAAACTTATTCATACCGATCCAATTTAAAACTTTCACCCAAATACAATTTTTTCGCTTCGGGATCATTCGCCAATTCTTCAGCGCTTCCTGCTTTTAATATCTTCCCTTCAAACAGAAGATACGAACGATCGGTGATCGACAATGTTTCGTGCACGTTGTGGTCGGTGATCAACACGCCAATACCCCGATATCGCAATTGCGTAACGATCTGCATTATATCTTCCACGGCGATCGGGTCGATGCCTGCAAACGGTTCATCGAGTAAGATAAATTTTGGATCGGTCGCGAGGGCGCGCGCAATTTCCGTTCTGCGCCGTTCGCCGCCGGAAAGCATATACCCTTTGCTTTTGGACAGTCGCGTCAACCCGAGATCCTCCAGCAGCATGTCACACCGTTCGTTTTGTTCCTTTGCGGAGAGTCGTGTCATCTGCAGGACAGCCATGATATTATCCCTCACGGTCATCGTACGGAAGATCGATGCTTCCTGTGTCAAATATCCGACCCCGGAGCGTGCTCGTTTATACATCGGCAATTTGGTAATGTTTTTGTCATCCAAAAACACTTTACCGCCGTTCGGGCTGATCATTCCGACGATCATATAAAACGTCGTAGACTTTCCCGCACCATTGGGACCGAGCAGCCCGACGATCTCTCCCTGCTCAACGGAAACTGAAACCATATCGACCACCGTGCGTTTCTTGTATTTCTTCACAAGATTTTCCGCTCGAAGGATCTTTTTTGATTCGGGATGTATCGTTTGCTGCTCACTCATAATGACGGATTTTTTGGAAACACTGTTCGAAGCGACGGACGGTTTTTGTGCAGCCGAAATCCATCCAGGTTGTATTGCATTTCGTCTTTCTTCACAAGATTCTCCGGATAGTACATCCCTTCGATCCCTTTTGCGACGTGGATCGTATGCGGTTTACCCTCGTTGAATTTCATCCGTATATAATCGCCGCTGGTTTTATTGACCCCGTTCGGCACGGAATCGTCAAAAAGAAAATACAGACTGATGGCATTTCTTTCAACGTATGTTTCCTGGAGCTTATTGTCCCGAAATGTCATTGTGATCGTCCGTCCGGTCAGTTGGTTAAAACGATTCACAAATGCACTATCGCTTTGGGAGAGTGCGAAGGCGCGGTTCCGGATCGAAGCGGTCTCAAGTTTTTTAGCCCTCATCATCAAAAAGACCGTGTCGCCGGTAACCTGATTATCATCGTACCACAAAATCGGTTTGGAGTATAATTCAATTTTTCCGTCGGCGCGAAAATACTGCACCAAACCGCACCGTGCAGCAAGACCGCCCCGGACAATAACAACACTATCGGTTGCGATCAATTTCTTCGTCGAATCATCAAACGATTCCATCACGATGCTTTTCACCGCCAGTGTGTCAATCTCTCCGCTTTGTGACGTATCAATTTGGATCAACCGGGGCTGTTCGGTCATCTTGCTGTAGCGGGTAGAATCATAATGCTCGAGGTAATTACCGAACATCACAACGTTATCACCGGCGTTCACGATCTTCACATTTAGCAAGGCAATCGATTTTCTTGTTTTCTCAAAATACGTCAACTGCTCGCTATAGATAGTCGTTGTTGAATCGACGATGCGGACATTTTTATGGAAAAAAGCCCGTTTTTCATCAAGATAGTATGTCCCGTAATCGGCGTACAGTGTCACGTTCGGCGTCTTCAATGTAACATTCCCTTCACCGTCGGACTTACGAGAGTTGCCAAAGTACCGTCCGCGTTTTGCCGTCAGGGTAACAGTATCCCGCACAATCTTCACATTGCCGATCAAATCAATTTCGTTCTTATTGAGATATTGGATCGCTTTGTCGCACCACACCCGCACATTCCCCTGCCTGAACCTTACATTCCCTTCCAGTTCCCGAATATCTTCGCCGTTTGGCAAACGCTTACCGGAAAAAATATCTGCATTCTGAAGAACGATAAGATTGGATTCTTGAGCAACGACCACTATGCTCGCCAACAGTGTCATTCTGAGCCAAGAGATTAATTTACTTCCAAAATATCTTCTCGCCCATCTTTGCTGCACGCGAAACTGCTTCCATTTTTTATTTTGGATTTCAACCCTCACTTGGATTCCGCCGTTCCGGTCACTTTAAATATTTTGTAATTACGCAAGTTGTGGTCGGATTCAAATCCCGTCCCCTGCAGTCGTTCTTTGGGGGAAGTAATGCGCACAAATTCCGGCGAGTGGATCAACTGACGCTCGTTATTCCAGAACATTTTTTCCGTTTGCACCACTGTACCGTTGTCGGACTTCACTACAACATTTCCTGTCGCTTCCAGATCATTCGTTCCTTCATTCACTATTCCTTTGTCGGCAGTCATTACTGTTGTATGTTTCCCGAACTCGTCAAAAAAATCCACCACGACATCCTGTTCCAGATATGTTACGTTGGAATTGTCAAATGCATAGATATGCCCTGCCTTGACGATTGCTTTTACAATGCCGGAATTGGAAAAGGTGATCGTTGAATTCCAACTTTCTTGAGAAGGAAGTTGAGTGCTGGAAACGCCGCTCAACACGGAGGGTTTCACTTTCTCTTCACACCCGGTCAGTAACACTGCGGCACAAATGACGATCAATGCTTCTCTCACGCTGCCGACTCTCCGCCCAAACCTGCTTTCACAAGATCGTGCAAATGCACCAGACCAACAAGCTTCCGGTCATCATCAACAATAACGATCTGCGTGATGCTGAATTTTTCCATCTCTTGCAGCACGCTCGATGCCAGCGTTCCTTTCCGGATCGATTTCGGATTTTTTGTCATCACTTGTTCAGCCGTGAGTCCGGAAACATCGGTGGTTTTTTGCAACAGCCGGCGCAGATCACCATCGGTGATAATGCCGGCAAGATATCCGTTTTCGCTCATCACACACGTTGCACCGAGACGTTTGGTCGAAATTTCGAGGATCGCATCCTTTAAACTTGCCTTCACACCAACCTTCGGGATCTGATCTCCGGTGATCGCAAGTTCTTCAATTCTCAACAGCAGACGTTTACCGAGATTTCCGCCGGGATGAAACATCGCAAAATCGTTGGCGGTAAAATTTTTCTTTTCAAGAAGTGTCACCGCAAGCGCGTCTCCCATTGCGAGTGTTGCGGTCGTGGATGCGGTAGGCGCAAGATCGTGCGGACATGCTTCTTCTTTCACCGAAATATCCAGCACGATATCGGATTGCCGGGCAAGATGAGAGTTGACATTGCCGACCATCGAAATGACCGGAACACCGATTCGTTTGAACATCGGGATCAACTGACGAATCTCCTGTGTATCGCCACTTTTGGAGATAGTGATCACCACATCATCGTTCCGCACCATTCCCAGGTCGCCGTGCAACGCATCCGAGGGATGTAAAAAGATCGACGCCGTTCCGGTGGAATTCAAGGTCGCGACAATTTTCCGCGCAATGATACCCGATTTCCCCATTCCGGTAATGACGACGCGACCTTTACAGTTAAAAATCACATCAACTGCTTGTTGAAATGCACCGTTGATCTTCGCATCGAGCGCGGCAATAGCTTCCGCTTCAATGCGAATGACTTTTTTCCCTATCTCAATATCGGTAGATTGGTATGACATTATTATTTTGCAACCTGTCGTCGTGCGTTATCAATCGCCACAACCTGTGCAACCAAATTTTCTAATTGTTCGAGCGGAAGCTGGCTCGCCGCATCGCTCAATGCCTGAGCAGGATTCGGATGTGTCTCCACAAACAGAGCGTCAATTCCCACCGCGGCGCCGGCGCGGGCGATAGGAAGAATAAATTCCGGTCGACCGCCGCTTTTTCCGTTTTCGCCGCTCGGCAATTGCACCGAATGTGTCGCATCCAACACTACCGGATAACCGAATGTGCTCATCATTATCAAACCACGCATGTCAACAACAAGATCATGGTAACCGAATGTCGTTCCCCGTTCCGTCACCAGAATGTTGGTATTGCCGGTTGACTCAACTTTTTCGATCGGATGCTTCATATCATCCGGTGCGAGAAATTGCCCTTTTTTGATGTTCACTGCCCTGCCGGTTTTTCCCGCCGCAATGAGTAAATCGGTTTGGCGGCAAAGAAATGCGGGGATCTGCAGCACATCGGCAACCTGTGCCGCCGTATTAGCTTCTTCTACGGTGTGAATATCGGTGAGAATTGGAAATCCAAATTCTTTTTTTGCATTGTCTAAAATTGTAAGCGCTTCGTCAATTCCAATACTGACAAAACCGGTCATACTGGTGCGGTTTGCTTTTTTGTACGATGCCTTGAAGATTAAAGGAATGTTGTGTTTCGCGCAGACCGTTTTCACTTTTTCCGCTATGTGAAAGACCATATCGCGGTTTTCCACGACACATGGTCCGGCTATTAATACCAGCGGATTTCCCGCTCCGATTTTTATCTGCTGTATTGATACTTGATTCATTGTGTTCAAAGTTACCAATCTTTGTTCGTTAAAGCAAAAATGCCGCGGCGCCACATCGAGGAGAAGTGAAGGAGTTTCATAGTCCGGCAGCAACCACGGGTTGGTGAACAGAAAGAATGATCTCCGTCAGTGCTTTTGTCAATACGAGTTTCGGGTCAACGGAAGATTTGACGGCAAGGTCGGCATCGGCAAGAATAACAAATGCGTTTTCGATTTCCTCTGCTTTGTAATTGCGTGCTTGCGCTAAGCTTGTCTTCAACGCAAAGCGGTTGAAGTAGACATAGTGAAGTAATTCCTCTTCGCTTTTCCTTTGCCGAATACCATCGTGCAATTTCCAAAGACGCACAAAATGAGTTGTCAATGCTGCAATAATTGGCACCGCTGATTCGCCGGAGTTGATCAATCGATCGGCGATCTCCAAAGATTTTTTGATATTTTTTTCTCCGACTTTGTTCGCGAGCTCAAAGACGGTGAATTCTTTCGATACACCGACAACATGCTCAACATCTTTCGCGGTAATCATCGTTCTCTCACCGACAGCAATCATCAGTTTTTCAATCTCGTTGGCGAGTTCGCGCAACGAATTTCCCACATACGAATGAAGTAATATAACTGCTTGTTCTTCAACAGATCGTTTCATTTTTTTTATTCGCGATTCGATCCATGCAAGTGTCTCATTGTCATATAAAGAGCGAAGCTCGCCATAGTGAGCATGTTTTTTTAGCGTAATGTATGGCTTTTTACGAAAATCAGGCGTGTTGGCAATAAGAATGAGAACGGTTGTCGACGACGGATGCTCGACATACTGCACGAGCATTTCTTCGCTCTCTTTTTTTACAATCCGTTCAAAATCCTTTACCACCACAACGCGACGCTCTGCCATCATGGGATAGGCAGAAGCGATTGAAATCAATTTTTTTGCGTCGATCTCACTCCCCTGTACTATGTCAAGATTAAATTCTTTCATCGAAGGGTCGACAGCAGATGCAAGAATGGCATCGACACATTCCTCGATCAAAAAACTTTCATCGCCGTAAAAAAAATAGACCGGTGCAAAATCTTTCTTCTTCACAGAAGAAAGAAACCCTCCCATATCAAATTTTTCTTTCGCTGATTTTGCCATTGTGAGCGTATTGTCATTGCGAGCGAGTGTTTTTTACGAGCGAAGCAATCTTCTCAAATGTTTAAGATTGCTTCGTCGTCCCGATAAACATCATCGGGACTCCTCGCAATGACATTTTATTATTTGTGCATATTATTCAATCACTGTTACTTTTTTGATCATCACTTTTTCAAACGGATTGTCGCGAGGATCGCGAGGCACAGCAACAATCTTGTCAACAACATCCATGCCTTCCACCACTTTCCCAAATACGGAATATTGTCCATCCAAAAATTTTGCATCGGCAACAGTAATATAAAATTGGCTACCATTCGATTGACGCTGAGGATTCGTCTGATCTCCCTGGCGTGCGGCAGCAATTACTCCGCGATCGTGTGTCAGACCGATCTCAGCATCGATCTTATGAGCCGGTCCACCCATGCCGTGCGTGCTGCGATCGCCGCTTTTTGAATTCGGGTCACCTCCCTGGATCATAAATCCGGGAATGACGCGGTGAAACGTCGTGCTGTCATAGAATCCCTCTTTTGCCAGCGCACGGAAGTTTGCAGAATGTTTCGGTGCAGCGGAATCATTCAATGCGATTTTAATGTTGCCAAGCGTCGTCTCAATGACGACAAATCCCTGTTCCGGATTGTCTTTGGGTGCGGTCACGTTGTCTTTCCCTTTTTTGATGTGAGATTTTTTTGATTGTGCGTCTGCAAATTGGACAGCCATACAGAATACACACAGAAGAAGAATATATTGTTTCATAAATCGTACTATAAGTGTTGTTAAAAATAATACATGATGCCGAATCGCAGTCCGGCGTGAAAATAGTTCAATGAAACTGGATTGTTTGTTGCGGGCATAACAAGCGCCGCGCCGTTGTCATCCTTCAATTCACCGACGAATTCCCAACCCAATGTCCCTGCAATATAACCGAAAAAATTTTCATCGAATGCAGTCTGACCAACCAGTTCAATTTTTATCCCGATCCCGCTTGCTGAATATTGTGTCGTCATACCTGAGAATGAGAATTTTTGAGATGCATTGCCAATATGATACCCGCCACCAGCACCGAATTTTACAAAATACCCGTTTCCCGGGATCACTTTCTGCACGACCAGAGTAGGTGCATTGACAGAATAGAAAAATTCATATGTTCCGCCGGTCCTGCCCAGAAACGTGTACGATTTGAACAAATGCGAATATTCAATCTTGATTCCCCACTCTTCTCCAATCGGAAATTCGACGCCCCCGAAAAAATCCACCGCCGTTGCAAAATCGTCAACGCGCTGTGAATATTGTGCCGTCGAATTGATGTAATCAACAATGTCCGCCGCTCTTACAAGATGGATACCCATCCCGGCAAAAAGACCGAATGAATTACTTCTCTCTGGAAAAACATTCTGTTGCTTTTTCTCTTGAGAGAGCAACAATGTCGGTATGATCACGATAAAGAAGAAAAATCTCTTCACTTCAACAGCACCATTGTTTTTATGGACTAACTAAGGGTTGTTCCAAAAACTATGTTTTTATCAAGATGTCTGACATCTTATTAATCGA
>OBOI01000212.1_pt1 | contig 23341 bp, 13 predicted proteins | sample 1670151 | NCBI WGS metagenome assembly OBOI01 (sample SAMEA104232303, study PRJEB22302) | sediment metagenome | biome: forest; feature: aquifer; material: sediment | place: USA | collected 2011-08-07 | depth 0.01 m | reverse complement strand
ATTTCAACCCTTGCCAGCCGTTCTTCGAGGCGATCGTACTTTCCGCGGAGAGCGACCAGTTCATGGTCAAGCGTTTCGTGGAGTTTTGCAAAGCCATCAATATGTGAAGTAATTTCCGTTTTAAATGTTTGAAATTCGTCTTTCGTCACCATTTGTTCTGCGATGGTTGATTTTATCGATACAACTTCATGGACCACGGAACCCAGTTGTTGGATAACGGCATCCAGTTTTTTATTTTGTTCGTCAATTTGGGGTGTGATATTTTGTTCGATCACTTTCCCCATTTCTTGGCCGATCAATTTGATGTCGTTGGAATCGAGCATAGCAGTGATGTTAAGAAATCCAATGAGTGTATGATAGCATGGAAGTGTGAGATACTCAAATTTTGGTTTTGTTCTTCATGGTCCACTTTTCATTATTAAATGACAATTGGGGCATGCTATTGATAAATTCAGGAATTTGGTGTATAAGATATTGTTTACTGTACTCGGTCGAAGTGCAGTAAATGGCGGTCGGAGGGCCGTTATTATGATGAAGAACTATTGGTGGCTACTGGCGCTGCTCGTGATGGTTAGCCCCGCATCCTCGGAGCAGTCGACACCGGTGGCGATCATCGTCCCCATATCCACGGTATCATCGTCGCCACTGGTCGCCATGCCCATCAGCGACCAGGACGTGCCCGTGAAATTCCAGGCCGTGTGCGCTAAGTGGCGCGCTCTGGCCACAGCCCAGGCGATTGACAACAAGACCCCCATTACATGGGAGATCCAGCCCGGTCGTCGGCTCGCGTTCTGGATTCCGATGTTTCCGGCGGAATCCACCAACAAGAGCGAGGGGGAACAGAAGGCGTGGTTGGCCGGCATCCGGAAACAGTACGGTCTGCCAGACCACCACCTCTCGAGCTTCGGCTCGGGCGTGCTGGTGGCGGCCCTCATGCTCGCCCACAAGGCGCGTGCCGGTGAGGAATTGCCGGTGCAGCCAAACTGGGTGCGCACCGACACCTTCGGCGTGTCGGAATATTTGGAGGACTCTGGGAAGAAACAGTGGAAACCGCGCTTAACAATTGGGTTCGGCCTGCGGGGTCTCGATCGTTGCACTTGGGGCCCGGGTGCAGTCAAGAGCGTTGGCTGTTTCCTCCTGGGGGTGGAGGAACTCGGGCCCTGATGTCCCGTTCAAGGGCATCTCACAATCCAATTCGGGGAAGAGTCGAACGCAACCGCGCGTTCCTCTTCCCCAATCTTCTTTTGTAAAGAATTCGCCGTACTCGTAGTATCTAAATTCTGTACAGAAGAAGGTGTTTTTGTCGGGGTATTTTACCATGCATGCGATTATTGTCTTTTCGGATATTCTTCGCCATACTGTACGTATACATCTACATCAGTAGACCTGTTTGTTTTTTCTTTCTGGATCCCCGATCAGGTCGGGGATGACAGCAAATCTGTAAGTCCTAAAGATATGAAAAAATTCGGAGCTGATCAGGGCATGCCCACTCCGGAATCTCCCGACGCACTTCAAAAGACAGCCATTTCGGAGAAAGGGCGCGAACAGCTTATCGCGGGACTTAAAGAGGTAGCCCGTGGGTTGCGCTTGTTTGAGCGAGCGCGCGAACAAGCAGAACTTGTTCCAAAACAAGATATTTTCGACAAAGATTCCCCCATGAGCGCACTCGCTATCGCCCAAGCCGAAGCCGGATTGTTTGCGCTGGCCCTGAAGACACATCCTCCATTGAAGTCCCCCAATGACAGCGCGACACTGCGTATTGTCGACGTCATGGCCGGATATGGATATGGTAGACAGGCTCTGCCGTTGGTGGAACAAATGGCGCCCGCTGCTAAAGGTACAAAGGCAGAAAGTGATTGGCTATTGAAACGGTTGCGGGCGATCGCCGACGCACAGCAACAGGCGGGTGAATCAACAGAGCGCGCGAGAGCGCTGATGCTCCAGATTATCGTCAATGGCCGTGAGCATTTTACCTCTCATAAAAATCGAGTAGATTGGTGCATTCAGGATGGTTTAGTGGACGAAGCGAGTCAGTTTTTGGATGAAATTAAGGATCCGGCAGAGCGAGAGGCTTTTTCGATTCGTATTGCCGTGGCCCAGTATGTCCGCAAACCAAACACCAGCGTACTTAAGTCGCTCGTTGCCGCCATGAAACGCTCCAGCAACGCCCAACATATTGAGTCGGTTGTCCGAGATACGTTGGATCAACTGGCAGAAGTAGGGGATACGTCGGCGATTCGAGCTGTTGAGGACGCGATTTTGTATTCGGGATGGTTCAGCCGATTGGTTGGCGACTCTGATCAGAACCAGCATCTTACCCACACATTTTATGTTAGTCAGATGTTAGCGCATGCCCATCGCAGTGATCGATCCCGTGCTCGGGAAATGGCCGATGGGTTATTGAAGCCGCGGGAGAAATTCCTCACCCTTGTTCGTATGGCTCGTATCGAACTGGGCCAAGGGAATCTTGATGCAGCATTGGCGGTGTGCCCAACAGTGGATGATCTTGCCCGGGACGCTTCATCCCCAAAGACGGACTTGCTTGTAGAGCTGCAACAATTCCATCGGGAATGTGTATCGGTCGCGCTTGGTCAGAAGAACTTCTCCTTGGCGTTGAAGTTGATTCATGATTCTTCATGGGGGGAACCGAAGCGAGACCTTCTCAAACAATACGCTATTGCGTTTGGACAAAGCGGGGGAGATATTGAGGGTGAATTGCTGCAGTTGCGAGACACGCACTGGATCAACCAGCCTGTGAAGTACAATAGAATGGATGTCCTGGATGTGTACTTGACCATCGGCAGATTCAAGGATGCGGAAACACTCATTGGTCAGTTGAACGACATGGGGAATCAGGAGCTTTATACTCACCGATTAGCGCTTGCATTTTTAGCGCATGATCAATTAGAGCCAGCAACTCGGTTATTGCGCAACATGCATTCTACTTCTACTCGATTTCGAGACAATGTGCTTGTAGGGATCGCCGAATTTCATGCCGAACACGGCGAACAGGATCATATCTTTACGGCGGTTGATATGATGAGTACTCCGGAAGTAAAATGCCATGCCTTGGCTAATGCCGGGAAAATTTTTGTGCACAAGGGGCTTGCGCCCGAGGAAATCTATGAGATGACCATTGGCCAAGCCAAAGCCGTAGTACTGGGAGGCGATACCGAGGCGATCGGGGTGCTTAAAACACTTCGCCCCGATCTCATCAAGAGGTTAGACAAGTCTCCGGATATCAAGAAATAGGCGACGCTCACTAGATATCCAAATTCTTCACCATCTTGGCATGCACCTGGATAAAGTGCTTGCGCGGGGCAACTTCTGCGCCCATCAAGATATCAAACATCTCATCCGCCTTTTCGGCATCTTCCACCTTGACGCTGCGCATCATGCGGTGCTCAGGGTCCATGGTCGTATTCCAAAGTTGTTCAGGGTTCATTTCCCCCAACCCTTTGTAGCGTTGGATAGTGACACCACCAACACTGGCCGTTGCCGCCTCTTCTGATACCTCTGGTGGTTTGTCCTGGGTAGCTTTCCCGCCTGAGGCGGATCCGACTTTGGCGGAAGCGGCGGAGGCTTTAGTGTTCTGCATTTGCTCCAGCAACGTGAGTTTCTCTTCTTCAGAATACGCGTAGCGCACATCTTTGCCACGGCTCATGCGATAGAGCGGGGGATGGGCAATGTACAAGTAGCCGTCGGTAATCACTTGTGAAAAATGCCGCCAGAACAATGTGAGTAACAATGTGCGGATATGCGCGCCGTCCACATCCGCATCGGTCATGATGATGATCCGATGATACCGGAGCTGTTTGATATCAAACTGTTCGCCAAAGTTGGTGCCCATGGCGATGATAAGGTTTTTAATTTCGTTGTTGGCGAGGATTTTGTCGATGCGAGCACGCTCGACATTGAGGATTTTCCCACGCAAGGGCAAAACGGCTTGGAAGTAGCGGTTGCGCCCTTGCTTGGCGCTGTTATGCACGAATACTCCGCTTGCCAGGGCAAAGTTGTGAGTGTTCGGCACTTCGATATCGTATACATCCATTGTTTCGTTCAGTCTCGTAATACTGACGATCTTATGGTTGTAGTTTGCAACAGCGGTTTCGGCAGAACGCACATCGCCGGCGAAATATCGTTGTACAAAGGTTTCAAATCGTAACAAGGTTTTGTCATTTTTCTCCTTCCGAATTTCATTGTACCGTTCTACGTTGACGGAGCGATATTCATCATAGATAGAGCGTAGCTGCGTAATTGTTTTATTGAAATAATTTGAACTACGAAATGCAACGTTTGTCATTCCCGACCTGATCGGCCACCGCCAGGGCGGGGTCCCGCACGCTGCGGGAGAATCCGTCCTTATGTTATTTCTGGATCCTCGGGTCAAGCCCGAGGATGACAGAAGTTTCAGTGGCATAAGGGAATCATGCGGTGTCAACTCTTGGGCTATCTTATACTCTCCCGTGCGCATCATGAATAAATGATCGGGCGTACAAAGTATCTTCTTACCGTTGTCCAGAACGATTTTGAGAACGGCCGCGTTTTTTTTGGTGCGTCTTGAGTTTTTGATCTCTTCAATGCCAATCATCCCATCATCCTTAATAGTGTAGCAAAAGTTTTTTACTCCGCGCTTTTCTTCTTCAATCAATTCTTTAAAACTAACACTTCTTCCATCGGTTAAAGCGACCATCGTATCTCCCGAAAAACAACCACCTGCGGAGTCTCCCTCCACGATATAGAGTTCACTCATTTGGGGGTCTTTACTGGAGCAGTCGGCAAGTTTTCCCGGCAGCGTGAGCCCATCGAGGACCCCTTTGCGCAACACGGTTTCGCGCGCTGCCTTTGCGGCCAGACGTGCCCGAGAAGTGAGCAAACATTTTTCAATAATCGCTTCCCCTGCTTTGGGTTGTTCTTCCAGAAACATCGCGAGTGCTTCGCCAAAGACATTCTCAACGGCCGTGCGCACCTCCGGGTTGCCGAGCTTTGATTTGGTTTGCCCTTCAAATTGAGGGTTGGCCAGCTTCACGCTCACCACGGCGGTGAGGCCTTCACGGACATCATCGCCGGTAAGATTCTCATCTTTTTCTTTCAGGTACCCTTTGCCGCGCGCGTAGGAGTTGAGTTGCCGCGTCAAGGCCGTTCGGAACCCTACCACGTGACTCCCGCCTTCGGGGTTATAGATGTTGTTGGCAAAGGCCAGGATGTGCTCCTTGTATTCGTCCGTGTACTGGAATGAAATTTCCACATGGGCCTCCGGAGCTTCTTTGGAAACATAGAAGGGTGTTGCCTGCCCCACGACTTTGCGGAGATTCAAATGCCGGACATACGAAGCGACGCCTCCTTCAAACATGAATCCATAGCGGAGGATATGTTTAGGGTCTCGGCGGTCTTGGAGCTTGAGGGTAATTCCGTGCGTGAGGTATGCCTGCTGACGCAGGTGCGAAAGAATTGTTTCCCAATTGAATGTCGTTTCGGTAAAAATCGTCGGATCTGCTGTGAAGGTAATCGACGTACCAGTTTTTTTCGTATTGCCCATGCGCTTGAGTTTGGTCTTGGCGACCCCGCGAACGTATGTTTGGTTCCAAACGCCGCCGTCCCGATGAACCTCAGCAACCAATTCGCTCGAGAGGGCATTCACGACCGACACCCCGACGCCATGCAGCCCCCCGGATACTTTGTAGGTGTTGTGGTCGAATTTGCCGCCGGCGTGGAGCTTGGTGAGTGCTAGTTCCAGCCCGGATTTTTTATACTGTTTGTTCATGTCTACCGGGATCCCGCGTCCGTCGTCTTCAACGGTGACACTCCCATCAGCGTTTAATGCCATCGTAATATTTTTGCAAAACCCCGCCATGGCTTCATCGATCGAGTTGTCGACTACTTCCCAAACCAAATGATGGAGTCCTTCGGGCCCGGTGGAGCCGATGTACATGCCCGGGCGTTTGCGCACGGGCTCAAGGCCTTCGAGTACGGTGATCGAATTGGCGGTGTAATCGGATTTTTTGGGCATACCATGTTGAATGTCTAATTCCTAAATACCTAATGACGAATCAATCCCCAATGACTCAATGATAAAATGCCTAAATATTTTTGGAATTCAAGCATTCGTTCATTGGAATTTGATTCGACATTAGAAATTCGTCATTATGTCATTATGATGCTACAACCGTCGTTTTCAGTCTACCTTGTTTCTTCAAATTCTTTTTAAGTTTTTCAAGAGTGAGCAGCCCCGCCTGCGGGCCGATCATCGAGACCACGTTGGCGCTTTCGATCGCCCCCCAGCGAAGCGCTTCGCCCAACGGTTTACCATTGATGATCGCCGTCAAGGTGGCTGTTGCAAAACTATCTCCAGCACCGGTGCGCTCTACCACAGGGTCGTTGGTTGCTGGGCAGTGCAGGATGGTACTCGTTTCATCAAGCGCCCACGCACCTTTGGGGCCATCGGTAATGATCGGGGTCTTGACCCCGTTTTTTTGGAGACGGGAAAGAAGCTGCGGCATGGTACTAGTTGGGCCAAGGCCGGTGATGAGCTCAGCCTCTTCTTTATTGACGAATAAGAGCTGTGTTCGGTGGAGGAGTGGCCTGAGCAAGCGCATCCCCGCCTTGAGTTGGAATGTCCCAGGGTTGAAGGCGAGTTTGACACCGGGTGAGTGCTTGAGGGTTTTGAGGATCCGCGTATGGAGGTGTCGGAAATCTGCGGTGATGGGCCCAAGGGATGTTAGGTAGTACCAGGATGCGCGGGGGAACTTCGTGTGGTTCCAGATGCGCGGCGCATGGTACACAAGGATCGTCCGCTCCCCGCGAAAGCTTAAGACACTCGATATATTGGTGCGTTCTTTGGCATTAGCGTGGATCCATTGGGTCCGAACGCCTTCTTTTTTCATTTTATGGATAATTTCGCGTCCACCGCTGTCTTGGCCGACAAGAGTGACTAATCCCGTTTGTAGTTGAAGACGAGTAGAACCTACGGCCACATTGGCGGCGTTGCCGGCGACCGAGTGTACGTACTGCTGGACTGCTATTTTGTCACCGTAGCGGACGCAAAGGTATTGTTCGTTGGGTGCCAGTTCAGAATCAATCGACGCGTCATGGAAAACAAAAAAATGGTCAATCATGACATCGCCGATAACGAGGAGGTCGAGCATATGCATCTCTGTAGTACGAATCGATCCGAATGTTATCCGAATCAATCCGAATCTTGGTTAGTGACGATTTGATTCTATCTGGGCGTTATCCGGATTAATTCATACTATTTTACTGAACGCATCGTACCATTGTTTGGGGGTGAAATCAATGCTAGACTAAGTGTACGAATTAATCCGAATGTTATCCGAATCAATCCGAATCTTGTTAGTGACGATTTGGTTCTATTCGGGCGTTATTCGGATTAATTCGTACTGATTTTATGGATGAATCCGCATCACTCAAATGGGCAGAATGGTCCCTGCGCTATGGTCCGGTGTTACCTAAGTTGGTCACTGCAACGGTTGTGGTGGTGTTGAGCATCATGCTGTTTTGGCGCGGTTGGGTCGCGGTGTCGGCAGCGCGTTCGCTCGTGGGCGTCCGTTCCACCGGGCTCTCTCATGCCACACAGCGATTAGAAAGCGGCATGGCCTGGTCCCACCAAAACGCGACACCGAGCCAAGTATCGGTAGAGTCGATCGAAGCGCTCACCGCGGGTTCGGGAGTGCAGTGGCTTTCCGCCATAACCAACCCTAATCCCGAGTGGCTGGCACGGGTCAGATTCCACTTTTTGAGTGAAACCATCACAACACCTCAGCGTACCGTTGCGGTATTACCTCACACCACGGCGCCGGTCATCGAAGGGGGGATTCCGCCCAGTGCTGGCGGGCAGAGCGTCCAACTGGTGGTCGATTCGGTGTATTGGCAACAATGGGAAAATGTGCCCGAGTATCTGCGTTGGGATGAATCGCCTTTCAAGCTAATTTCGAGCACCACCAATACGGATCCGAACGCTCCCGCCGTAACAATTCGTTTGCAGAATCAAGGGGCGCTTGGGTATAAAGATGCCTTACTGCTTTTGCGGTGGGAAGAAGGACGTCGCGTGAGCGGAGCGCTTGTGGTTCCGATCCAATCGATTGCCTCCCAAGAGGTTCGCGATATCCAATTGCGCGTTGATCATGTGATTCCGGGTTATGCACGATTTTTGTTGGACCCCATGTTTGATCCAACGGATTTGTTACACGTTGGAGGATAAGGTATGTCCTGGCTGTTGGTGCGCTTAAAATGCCTTGATTGGTGGATGATGGCGAGCTCCCTCCTGTTGATGGCGATTGGGTTGTTGATGTTGTGGAGTATGACGGTCGGTTCTTCTGCGGCCGTCTCGGTAGATACGCTCGCACAAACCCGGTTTTATCGTCAAGCCCTCTACACGATTTTGGCGGTTGCCATCATCGTTGTCGGAGCCGTCTTGTTGGACGTACGCACGATTGAGCACTGGAGCATCCCGATTTTTATTGTGAGCGTGCTGCTGCTTGCCGGGGTGCTCATCTCCGGAAGCGTTGTACGCGGAACCAAAGGGTGGTTTGTGTTGGGGTGGGTGAATCTCCAGCCCGTTGAATTTGCAAAGGTGGGGTTTATTTTGTTTTTTGCCGCCTTACTGAAACGATGGGCGCGGCGTCTCAAAGAACTGCGCGCGTTGGTATTAACAGGGGGTGCCATGATGGCGGTTGCGAGCCTGGTGCTACTCCAGCCCGATTTTGGCAGTTTTTTTATTTTTTTGGCCGTTTGGATTGGGATGGTGTTGACGATTGGATTGAAACGTTCGCATATCGTGGCAATGCTGTTGCTCACCGCTGTGGCGTCTGTTCTGGCGTGGCAACTGTTTGCGTCGTATCAGCGCGATCGATTGTTGGTTTTTCTAAACCCAAACCTCGATCCTCTTGGTCGGGGGTATCAACTACGGCAGGCCATGATCGCGGTGGGCAGTGGTGGTTGGTGGGGTAAGGGATTGGGCGCCGGAAGCCAAAACCAACTCCAATTTTTGCCGGAGCGACAAACCGATTTTTTATATGCAGTAGTGGCCGAAGAAATGGGGTTCGTCGGCGCAGGACTGGTTATTCTATTGTGGGGCGTGATCCTCCAGCGACTCCTCTACTGGAGTACTGTGGTCAAAGATGATTTTGCTTTGTTTACGCTCATCGGCCTGGCGATTCTGTTGTTTGTGGAGGTTGGGGTTGTGATTGGGATGAATATGGGTTTGTTCCCGATCACCGGGTTATCATTGCCCCTGTTAAGTTACGGCGGGTCTTCGTTTATCGCCACTGCGCTGGCGCTCATGATTGCGCAATCTGTCGTTGTTGAGGCAAAAAGGAGCGGCTGGGTGAGGAAATACCAGTAGGTCGAAGCGAGACAAGCAAGTCAAGTGAATCAAGTAAATCAAGTCGCTCAAGCCAATCGACATCGAAGCGCGAAATGCTTGATTTACTTGACTTGCTTAATTCACTTGATTTACTAAATAATTCGTGCGATACTACTCTTGACAGGAGGTCATTTTTTGAGTAGTCTTCCTTATGGCAAATCGACAACCGTTTGCGCCGTTTTTCCAGCAGGATTCATTGCGGCTGATCAGCTATTGCCCGTTGTGTGAGACGCATTATAATCCGATGGAAGCAAAAATCTTGGAAACCCGCGATGATGCACACCTCATTCATGTCCAATGCCGGCGTTGCCGTAGTTCGATCATTGTACTGGTCATGAACCAGCACGGGGGGGTTGCGTCGGTCGGGATGGTCACTGATCTTTCGGCGGAGGATGTATTGCGGTTTCGGGGGTCTTCCACCGTCACTTGCGATGACGTTCTCGATCTTCACGAATATTTTAAACAGAAACAACCCGTAACTATTGGAAGTTGATTATGTCGTACGAACTTGTTGTCAATAAACGAACAGTTCAAGGCAAGGCCGTCCGTGCGCTTCGGCGCCAAGGCAAGCTCCCGGGGGTGATTTATGGCCATAACCAGCCGACCGTGTCGGTGGAGTTTCCGTCCTCCGCATTTTTGAAGATATGGTCGGATGCCGGTGAGGCCAGTCTTATTACCGTAAAATTTGAAGATTCCGAAGCCTCTCTTGCGGCCTTAATCCAAGACGTCCAGCGGGATCCGATTAATGACGGAGTGCTTCATGTGGATTTTCATCAAGTCAACCTCAATGAAAAAATCGTTACGGAAATTCCGTTGGTTTTTGAGGGGGTTGCGCCGGCCGTGAAAGACCTTGGCGCGGTGCTCGTCAAGAGTCTCGATCACGTCGAAGTGGAGTGTTTGCCCACAAATCTTGTTTCGCACATCACCGTAGACTGTTCATTGTTAAAAACATTGGACGATAGCATTTTCGTCAAACATCTTGCGGTGCCCTCGACCATCACGGTGCGCACGAAGGCGGATGAAATCGTTGCAACTGTCCAAATGCCCCGGTCAGAAGAAGTCAAAGTCGCCGAAGCAGTGACCGAATCGCAGGCGGTCGAAGGTGTTGAGGTTACTAAAAAAGGCAAAGAACATGAAGAAGAAGGCGAGCAGTCCACGGACGTTGCATAAAACACTCTCACAGCGCCGAAGTCCTCGTCGTCCACACCAAGGCTCGGAGCCGGAAGTCATCATTGAAAACAATAGGGAAGCAGAACCAGAAGCAGTGCAGCGGAGGTGGGGGGCCTGGATGATCGGTGGGATTGTCACCGCCGCCATACTCATGGTTGCCGTGGTGGTGTGGAGTCGCGCCAGAGTCGCCTCTTCCCCGATCATCTCATCGTCTCCGGTCGTCACGCAACAACCGTCAGAACAAATCCCAACACCGTCGTGGCAACGCGCCCTCGACGGTGTTGTTGTTTCGAGCGAAGCAGCCGCACAACCGCCATTAGTTGCCATCTCCGTTGATAATATGATTGACGCGCGTCCGCAATCTGGCATCGATCAGGCGCTCTGGGTTTTTGAGTTCCCGGCCGAGGCCAGTATTACGCGATGGCTTGCGGTTTTTGCCGCCCCGCTGGGCGAGCCTCGCCCCTCGATGGTGCGGGCTGCGGACCAGTCCGATGTTGCCGAAATCGGACCAGTCCGATCGTTGCGACCCTACATGGCAGAGATCGCACGGTCCATTAGTGCCGTCGTTGTCTATAGCGGGGGGAGCCAGCAGGCTCTCGCTCTTGTCACTCGATTTGCTCGAGACTACCCTTCGATTAATGAGTTTTCCAACGCGTCATTATTTTGGCGCGATCGCGATCGCCCGGGTCCGCATAATTTGTATACTTCGGTCTTGCGCTTGGCGAGGCATCCGTTATTGGGTCAGAATCGTTTAGTACCATTAGAGCCGCTCACGTGGTCCAATCCCATCACCACTGTTTCTTCAGATAGTGGCGATAAAATTTTGACCATTGGGTATCGCGAGCCGTACACGGCGCGCTGGCAATATCGTTCGAGTGGTCGTACATTCGAGCGTATCGACGACAAGGGCAACGTCATGACGCTTCGGGACGGGAAAGCGATTACCACACAAACAATTGTCGTCCAATCGACTGATGTAAAAATTCTCGATTGGGTAGGCCGCCGGTCCATCCGGTTGACCGGCACGGGAGAAGTAATGGTGTTTTCTGCCGGTCAGGTGGAATTGGGGCAGTGGAAACGTTCGAAGCCATCGGATCGAACGGGAATATTCACTGCAGATGGCCGTCCCATCCCCATCACCCCTGGCCGCCTTTGGTGGAGTGTAGTGCCAACGGGGACGGAAGTGAAGTTTGAGTAGACTATGAGGCGTCACTGGGGCCAGCATTTTCTCGTTGACAGCCGCGTCCTTGATGGGATGATGGATGCTGCCCCGTTGAAAGCATCCGATACCGTTTTAGAGATCGGCCCGGGCAAGGGAGCATTGACCGAGCGATTACTCGCGACCAGCGCGCAAGTCGTTGCGATTGAGCGCGACCGTCGCTTGGTTGGATTTCTCTTAGAGCGATGGTCGGGGCATCCTCGATTCCGATTGGTGGAGGGCGACGCACTCCGGGTGGATTGGAGGGGTCTTGGCCTTACGGATGGCGGTTATGTTGTCGTCGCGAATATTCCGTATAGCATCACCACGCCGCTCATAGAAAAGTTTTTGGAAAGCCCCCGGCCCGTTTGGGTCGAGTTAATGATACAAAAAGACGTTGCGTTGCGGTTGATGGCCTCGGCAGGGGATGGCGCGCGCGGTGCACTCTCCGTGATTGTCCAACAAACATTTGAAATAAAATCGGTGATGTCGGTCCCCCGCAGCGCGTTTGTGCCACCGCCGGCGGTGGAGAGCGCGGTCATCCTAATGACCCCCCGTGCCGGTGTAGTGGACCCCGCATTTTGTGCGTTTATCCGCGATTGTTTCCGCCATCGTCGGAAAATGCTCTTGTCTACGCTCAAAATCCTCGATCGATCCATCGACTGGGCGCATACCCTAGAGGCACTGGGGATTCCCGCAACGGCACGTCCGCAGGAGCTGAGTAATGAGCAGTGGCAAAGATTGTACGAATCGATCCGAATCACGTCCGAATCCATCCGAATATGATTCGGTTCTATTCGGGAAACATTCGGATCGATTGGTACTGATACATCGTGCTGCTTTTTATCGTACTTTGTGGTATAATGATGGCTGTGAATATCTCTTTGGAATATTCCAATTTCATCTATACCCACAGTACAACGTCAGCAACACCCACGGAAAATGATCGCCCTCATGAGCCTCTTGGTTGTCGGAGCGCTGTTTGTGTTTATCCTGTCATTTCGTTCGGTCTACCGCACATTCTCAACGCCGATTCGTCCCGTGTCGACAACTTCCGCTATTGCTCCCTATACTCCAGCTCCAGCCCCTGCGATGGGCGATTCATTGACGAAAGAGTTATTCGGCTCTGCGGCAGGAACAAAAGAAGCACCTGTTATGGACGGCCCAACACTGCGAGCTCTGCTCTCTCTCCAGGGAGTAGACCAGAAGGCGCTTTCGACAATGACGGACGAACAACTGTTGAAATCCTACCAAGAATTTATGGATCGATTTTCCAAGGGCAGTAGCCCCAAGTAAAATCTATGGGAGGTCGTTTTGGGCGAGGTATTCGGGTCAGCGTGGGAGCCTTGATTGTTGTCTCTGTAATATCGGGGACAATCCAGTTCTCCCGTGCTGCGTTTGATCTCGGGGAATCACCGGGGACCAATGATGGACTGGGATTTCTCCAGGGCCTTATCTCTGCCAACAATGAGAATCGTCGGACTTCCTCTGCGAGCAACAAAAACGCTGCCGCGGGCGGGGGTAACAACGGTGGAGTGCAGAAAGTCGAAGATGTCAAAGCGACACAAGACCGCAAGCAGCGCGCGCAAAAGCAACGGCAACAAGCAAAGGAGAACAAAAACAAAAATATCGAAAAGGTAAATGAAACGCGAAAAAAAGCCGCTCCGGCCGTTGATAAGCGTGGGTTAAAAGAACGCGGTGACGCCGCGGCGGGTGCCGCAGGGCTCCAATTCATGACCGACGTTCAAAAACAGCTTGCCGGCAGCGCTTCGGTCTTGTCGAACACCAGCGCGCTGTCAATCCTTGGGCTCCAATTTGGGTTAGATCAAGTTCGCGAGCAAGCGCGTGGTTTGGTCAACGTTGAATACACAGCCAATAGTCAGTTCGTCAGCCCAGGCAAAGAACCCATTACCGGTCGGACACCTCAGGATCCGCTGGCCACGGCCGAGTACAGCCGCGAACTGACGCGCGAATTGGCTCGTTCAAATTCGACCGATGCAAAACCTTCCGGCGAAGGGACGAATGATACGGACAAGCGATTTAAAGACACCATCCTTTCATCGTTGTTAGGAATCGCGGATCGCTATACCAGCCAAGCAGGCGGTGGCATGGGCGGCGGAGGGGGGCTCGCATCTGGAATGTTTTCGCAGTTGTTGGGCGGAGGCGGAGGTGGTTTTGGAGGGGGAGGTTTTGGAGGAGGGTTCGGTGGAGGAGGTTTTGGCGGGGGATTTGGAGGTAGCTCTGGCGGTGGCGGATTTTTCTCGCAACTGTTCGGCGGCGCGTCTGGCAATAATCTCGGCGAGCAACTCCAAAGCGTGGCAATGAATGGCATTAGCCAGCTTTTGGGCCGGATTGGTCAGGGCGGGGGCAATACCTATAATGCCGGCGGCGTGGGCAATGGGCCAGCCAATCCGACCATCTTCCCGAATAATCAAGTGGTGTTGGCAACACAATTTTCCCAATCCGCCGCAGATACGGTCAACGCGAGCCTCATCCGTCCGATGTTTGAGCCCATTGGAGTCGCGGATATCTTGAGCGAGTTCACGAGTTGTCCGGACCCCAACAACCCGGGCCCCACCAATTGCGTGATTGATGATAATTTTTTGACCGCAATCCGCCAAGGGCTTACGGTCAAGCAAGCGGTTGATCAGGGACTCTTAGATCGCAATAAGAATTTTGGATTTCGCGCTCAGAGTGCCGACACCCCTGGCGATACGTCGGATGCGGGCGGGTTAAGTTTGAGCTACATGGAGGGGTACCCGTACCGCAGTTTAGTAATATTACGGACCTATCGAGTCATCCCCGTGGGGTGGGAATTGGCGGCACAATATATCAAAGCCCACGGCTCGCGCACCCTCGGGGAGGTGCTGGATGGTTTTAATAAAAGTGTTCCGACCTCTCCACTGCATCCGTTCTATGGCCTCGTGGATCCCAACTGGGTGCTGACCAGCCCCGAAATTTATTGCCGCCGGTCTGGGCCAGGGGAAGAGCTTTTACAAAATGACGTGGTTGACGGCGTTGATATAAACGGCAACGGCGATTTCTCCGACGCCGGAGACACGCCGCCGGGCCGTACACTCTTGCGCAACCAGGAGTATTGCGCCGACACGCAAACATGTCTAGTAAAAGGCCCGGATGGCCAATGCCAGTATTTTGGCTATTGCAGCCAAGAACGGCGCGTGTGGGCGTTGAACGGCCAAGGATGCTCTCCTATTTTTAATTCTTGTCAAACATTTGCTGACGCCGCTGGCAACGAAGCGAGTTACCTTAAGAACACGTTGGATTTTGGCTCGTGTCAAACGCTTGGGAGCGCCGGCTGCGCGGGCTACTCGCTTGGGAAAGGCTCAAACGACAAATGGGATGCCGATAAAATCATTTATCTCAATGGGAATACGGGGCAGTGTGATTTTGAAAACAACGGGTGCAGCGAATTTTTGCTGGTCAAAAAGAACGACGTATTCCTCCCGAACAATGGATCGCGGCTAGTCGTGGTTGGGACGCCGGACAAGGACACGACCATCGAGAAAGAACTCGGATGGGTGATCGGGCAGGCCAAAGACAAGGGGTCGTATGCGCTGGTTGCACAAGGATATTCGACTAAATCTCTGTTTATCAAAGGCGATCCGATTTTGCGCTGTGATCCCTCAGAAGTCGGTTGCGATCGCTATACGCCCACGGATAAAAGTGATGATCTTGTCGTTCCCGCAGTTATCGGGCGGGTCGACCAATGCAATCCCGCTTGCGTGGGATTGGATCGCTTCCGTCAGATGGCCACGCCCTTTGAGGCCAGTTACGCCAGTGTTGACCCTGTCCCCACCTATGTGAATGAACGCGAAGCCGTGGACTTTATCCCGAGCAAGGGCCAGGAGTGCAGTGCTGATCAAGTCGGGTGCGACGAGTTTACTAATGTAGATGAGATCGCCCGCGGCGGTGAAAACAAAGAATATTATAAAAACATTCGTTATTGCCAAAAAGATCATGCTGATTCTGCTGTCTACATCATTGAAATCGGGGATGACCGAACCGGATATCAAATTACCAGCCACGAACTCAAGTCGTCTAATCCGGTTCGCTCCGCAACCACTGCGCCATGTACCAAAGTGGGCCCCACCGGAACATGTATTGCGCATGAAACTTGTGTTGTTGGCAGTACTCCGGATTGTCGTGAATTGATCGGGTTGGATCACCAGAAATACAACGTGCCATTCTCCTTAACGATCGCCGTATCGGATGCTTGCCATCCCTATCGCCGAACAAAACTCCCGCATTTATCCACGGACATCCAGAGCCAAGATTGCACGAGCACTAATGGGAAATGGTCTGATCAAGGATGTGTCTATAACCTGTTGAACACCGATTCGGCGAGCTGCACCCCGGCCGCCGCGCGCTGCCGAGAGTATCAGGCGTCCTCTGCCGCTAATGTCCGGTTGCTCATTGACGAGCGGTTTGACGACGAAGATGCTAAGACTCGCTGGAGCGGGCAGGGCACGAGCTGGCAGTACAGCAACACCGGTTCGGTCAACGGCGGCGGTGTGATGCGGCTCGCAAGCAGCACGAGTTTGAACTTAGCATTGAACACAACGCCGGCGACACTCTCTGCGCCTTTTGAAGCCGGAAAGCAATACATGGTGAGTTTTTGGGCGCAGGCCCATTCGCCGGCAGTCACTGTTGCGATTGATGCCGGTACATTGTCCGGAGGGGTTCTTAGCGTGGGAGCTGGCACCCCACAGTTCTTAACGATTACCGTTGGCGATACAGCCGGGAGTGTTACGGCTAGCCCCGCTGCGGGAATAGAGATCAGTGGGAATATTTGGCGGGAGTATCGACTCGGTCCGTTTGTGCTGTCCAATCCGCTTGATCCCAAAAAGAATCCGACGCTCACCATGACGAAATTGGCAGGGCTTTCAACAGAATACCGTGTGTTGATCGACAACCTCCGCATCCAACAAGCCAATCGGTTTATTGTTTCCGGGAGTTGGTCGGGCAAAATGCACTCAGAGTGTACGGTGCGCGTGCTGCCTTCGACCAATGCGCTCTATACCGCCAAAGATGGGCTCGGTAACCCCATCGCCGACCCCAACCAAGTCGGGTGCCGACAGTACCAGGCCGAACGCCGCGACGAGCTGGTAACGCTCAAATCCTTCCGTAACCTCTGCCGTGAGGATCGCGTGGGTTGTTCTGCAGTGGTGGACACCTTCAATTCCACGAGCCCTAAAGAACGGTTGACGCAAGGGGATGAACCTATCAAAAAAGGCACGGAAGAGTTTGGCACCACGCATGTGAAGGGCGATGCGGTTGCCTACGTTGTGGACAATCCTGCCTTCTATTGCCCCTCCGAAGCGAAAGGCTGCATGGACGTGGCACTCCAACAGCGATCCGCGCGCACCGCGAGCGCTTTAGGCCCTTCCGGCTACAAAGAGGCCATACTCATCAATAACCCGGATCAATATCCGCAGACGCTCTGCATCGAACAAAATGTGGGGTGCAAGCTGTATCGCGCCGGAGCCAACTTCACTGTGTTTAAGGATCCAGCCGATGCCGTGTGCGACTATGTGATCAAACCTGGTGATACGGCGCCCAAGTGGTACAAGCGCTCGTTGCGTGAGAATGAAGAGCTTGAGCCCTGCCCCACGGTGATTGATCGCACCATTGGTTCCACCGGGCCCGTGGATACGCCGGCGGCATTGGATGTGGTGTTGCGGGGGGCAACAAATGAGCGCAAATATGTTCTGCCAGCGGGCCAACATTCCCGGTATGGCACTGAGCCGACAGTAACAGGCGACCAGAAGATTCCGATCAGTTCATTGCGCAATACCCAAATCTGGTGGGCCGGCAGTTGCCCCGAGACCGCCAATTCTTGCACTGAACTCGTGGACAGCCGATCAACGATCACCACTGGTATTGTCTTAAACGATGATTTCCAACAGAATCTCGAGAATCGCGCCGGTGTGTTTCGGCAAGAGCCGCCTCCTAGTGGCACCGCCTGCCCAGTGGGCACGCATTTAGTAAAGACAAAGCAAGTAAGCCTGGCCAATGGACTATCAGTTCCCCCCACCTCCACGACCGGTGTTACCGGTGTTGAAAAAGTTGTTACGGTGGGCAAGCGGGCATACTACTATGCCTGCCAGCAAGGGGAAGAACCCGGCGGATTTCGGTATGGGGCACCCACGATTTTCCCGCCGGAGTGTACTGTCGGACAACTCAATATTACGGAAGGAGACCAAACAGGATCTCGCTGCTATGTTGATCGCAGTCGTGTGGATAGTCTCTCGCCGATGGTCGGAGCATTCACCACCTTTGGCCCCACATCGTTACTGTCCGGAACCCACGAAGGAGTAGTACCAAATCTTTCTGGCTACCCCTGCCCCACGGGAACCGCATTGCAGTTTATTCGAAGTTACAGCGCTGTAACAGGCGGTTCGTACCCTGATCCCGAAGCATACGAGCGGCGGAGGCTCACGCAAAATGGAGCGGAATATTATACTTGTTTACGGGGTGCTAGTCTTAGTGGAACCCGCGCTGCGGGGATGCCGTATGGTCAAGACGCGAGTTGCCCCGGCGGCGTATTGACCGATCTATCGGTTCAAGGGGGAGGAACAACTGGTGGCCATGTCTGTCGATATCCCAAGACGGGAACATCGTCGACGGCAACACAGTCTGCATCGAATCGTTGCACCGGGCGTCCGGATTTGTGGGCAGACGCCAGCGGGTATGCCCCTGATGGCAATCAGTGCGCTATCACGGCCGGGACGCAGTCCGTGAAGATCGACCCAAACCGCCTGTATGTTGTCGAAGTCCGCGGCAAAGGGGCGCTCACAGCCACCGTGGGCAGTTGCGGGCCGGACACGGCTGTCAATTTTACCTCGTCTGATGCTTCCATGAGCGTTGAGTTGGACCAAGTGCATACTGTGGAGGTCGATATTGATGGCAAAAAGGTGAATCGCCCGCAGCCGTTTACGAAACTCGAATTGACCACGGCCAAGGATCCGCAGAATCCGGCACAATTTGAGTATCGCGTTGCCACTGGGCGGTTTATCCTTCGCCACAGTGATAACCAGCCTACGGGTCGTGGCTGTACCCTCACGGTGGGGGCAACTGGCACTGGAGCGGTTGTCAACGGGGTGACGATTCGCCCGGCCGGTGTCTATTATGCGATCGAAAATACCCTCACCAATAATCAATGCAACGGCGGCGTCAACCCCAGCATTGGCTGCGTGCTCATGAACAAACGATCGATTCAGAGTTCCAACACTTCAGTGAATTTAATCATCAACCCCGGGTTTGAGCAGACTAAGACCACACTCACTCGTCGGCCGCGGTCGGTGCCTGATGGAGCGAGAACGCTTCCGGGAGCAAACGGCGCGGCGTGCCCTCAAGGGACGCATTTGGGAGTTTCGCAATTTGCGGGAGACGATGAGGCGAATCCTCTAAAACTTCTCCCATTAGCGAGCGCCACTGATCTACGAGTTGAAGAATTTAACCCCGGCATCACAGTGTATTATGATTTTTCGTGTTTACCAGGGGCGGGTACTGACCCCGACCAATATGGATTGCGTCCGAACGCCGAAGCGCCCTGCCCGGACAGCGGCAACCCCCAGACGCGAAAGTTTGCGTATGGCGGTGATGGTGAGACCGGCGAAATTCCTGTGTGTAAGTATGTTGGAGGCAGTGGGACGGTTGAGGAACGACAAGAACAAATTCCGAGTGGTTGGCTTCCTAACGACACTGTGGCCAACTATGCCGCGGCAGACGGCAACTGGTTTGCCAAAGGATCCGTGTCACAAGAAGTCAAGGACCTTCCCCGCGGTCGATATCGGTTGTCGGCGGTGGGCACCGTCGGCGCCGCCGGCACTAGCGCTACCAATATCAGCATCACTTGTAGCGAAGGGCTCTCCCGAGGCCGTCTCAGGGCATTGGACTATCAGATTACGGGGAAACGAGTGAACTTTTATGAAGAGCAGAAGACTGTCTTCGTCCAATTAGAAGGTGGCGTCCGCGCTCCGTTCTTTGCCGAGGTGGTTCTCGAGCCGACGTCGACGCCAACGATTGATTGCACTGTTGGCGCTACCTCCCCGGTGTTCATCGATGACATCGCGCTGGTGCGCATCACCAACGAATCAACCAACAACATGGCAGAACTCAAATGGGACGCCAACCGATCCGGCAGAGATGAGTTGGACCCCATCACTGCAGGTAACAGCGTCACGCCCTTTGCGTGTGGAGCCAATGATCAAATAAACGCAACATGTCAGGCCAACAGCAACCTGTTGATTCAGGCAACCCCGGATCGCCAATGTGGCGCGTGGCTTAGCTGCCGCAGCGCCCTGGAATCCAAAGATGCCCAAGGCAACAGCCAGAGTTTGTGTTTTGATGTGGCGCGGTGTAACCAATTTGGCACTAATGGCGAGTGTGTGAACTTTGTGGTGCAAGACCAGAAGCGCGAAATCTACGATGCCGCGAGTATTATTTCGTTGCGTGACGAAACCGCGTATTCTAAACCCGGCAGAGCCTGGGCCGATCTTTCGCCCGATACGTCGCGATCCGGCACCGGGGTGAGAACATATCCCAACTACGGATTATTCCCCGTGGCAACGATGGATCAGGTGGGCAATGTGCTCGCCATCCCCAACGGCGGGTTTGAACAAGTGGCCGCCACCACCCAGCCCGGCAGTTGGCAAACCGAGGACCCCAGCGGCGGCGTGTTCGCGCCAGCCTGGACCCGAGGGTTCTTCCAAGCCATCGACAATCCGCTCGCGGCGCAAAAGGAAGGAGTCCAATCACATTCCGGCTTTAGTTATCTGGCCACGCGCGGGGAAAACCGGGCCGTCACCAGTTTAATCCTTGCCTTTGGCGATACGGATTATTCAGTAAGCGCCGCCATTAACACCGTTGCACTCAAGCCGCCGGCGTACGCGCAGGTGATCGTGGAGCAGTATGACGGAAAGCAGCAGATCATTGGTTCTCCGGTCGCTTGCGGATCGGGTAACTTCACTCCGGCACCGCAACGGTTGCGCGTAGAGGCTGGGCTCCAATGGCAGCAGAAGAATTTCTTGTTCCATACATGTCCGACGACGCAATATGTCCAGGTCAAGCTGACCGCCCTCTACAATCATACCGAGACGCCTCGCAATAACCTCTTCAAGCCCGAGGGCAGCACGTTCTTCGATAGCGTGCAGATGACCCCTGTGCTGGGTGCGGCCAACAACTTAAATATCACGCGCTCGTGCCGATTATATGCCACGGCCGATGCGCCGGCGTGTAGCTTCCACAATTACAGCGGTGTCAAATTCCGCGGGCAGGAAGGGTATTGCCTCCAGCGCGATCCCAGCAACGTGACTCAATGTTTGCAGTGGTACCCGGTGGATGTGATCAACGGCGACGAACGGGGCGAGACCGAAATCTCGTATAAAGGGAAATCGCCGCTCTACTATTGCACCGAAATGAAGGCGGTGGAAACAAGGTTGCTGGTACCCAAACAAATTGGACAAACAGTAAAAGTGAGGACCGGTCTGCTCTCCGGCGCCGGATTTGCAGTGGGGTACCTCTTGGGTGGTGGTAAAAATCCGCTGGCCGCGGTGGGCAGTATTTTAGACGCCATTTTTGCCCAACATAATTTTAAGGAACAATATAAGACCGGCGATTGCGCAAGCGAGCCGCAAAAGAATGGGTACACCACGTATCAAACACGCCAGACGCAAGGTCGTATTTTCTTGGGGCTCTTTGGCCGAAAAAAAACGACCATTAAAGAATTCTGCCAGGCATCGGGTGACATCTTATTTGTGAGCCGCGACAGCAATAATACGACCAAGAATTGGTATGAGTATAATGGGACACAATGGAGTATTTCGGGCGGGGCCGATGGCAGCGCCGGTTTTACCGAAGAGATTAAAGCCATTTGCCAGTCGATGACCAAAGTCGTGCAGTCGGACGGGGAAAATTTTGCCTGGAGCTCAAGGCTCACCGAAGGCGGACTCAAGTTTATCCCAGAGCTTGGCTATGACTATGGTAGCGACGCCGAACCCTTTGGCGCTGTGACTCCGCCGGCTACGGGCGATCCGGATAACCCCTCCACTTGGAAGCTGGACTTCCCGTTGCCGATTACCACCGACACCGGCATGGCCCGCGGCGGCAACCCGTATGCCTGCTCCAATGATAAACAGAATGTGTTGCCAGTGTGCCAGGTGGCGGCGCTCCACGGCGTGCTGTTGGGCACCACCACGAGCCCGCGCACGTATCCCATTGGGGGCTTGGAGCAATGTTCAGACGCCACCAGCCGGCTCAGGCATTTGTATGCCCTTAATTATGGCACATGGGAGTGGGGCGGGACATGTCGGCCGACGCCAAAAATTTGCGGCGGGTCGTCCGGAGATCCCGCCCCCGACTCCTTGGTCTATCGGTGTAATGGAGGAGCGAATGTTAACAGACCCTGTCTGGACAGCAACACTACTCTCGGTGGAATCAATCGTGATTGTCCGGGGGCGCTGTGTATAGGAATCCCTACGAACACCGCAGACATTTATGGTCGGGATGCTGTGATCTGCGAAACTGATGCGGATTGTCCGCGGGACGCGAAATTATGCAACCTTGTCCTCCAACCCGGGGCTGTTTCGGCGGCTGGCGCTGTTTCGTGTGGTGACCCATCAAACCCAACGTGCCGGCAGCAGGAGGTGGATGTGACGCTTAATTGCGCAGCGCTCGCCAGAGACTATCCCGAGGATGTAGAAAAATGTAATGCTGCAAATCGTGTTTCGTATGAAAATCGATATCTACCGGAAAGTTTTACAGGGGGGGTAAATTTTGACTCAGCTGGAAATCCATTATATACCGAGGGCCAAAACCTTGGTTATGTCCCAGCCCCTTGCCAGCCGAGCACTACCCCAGGGATTTGCCAGCTTCCCCCCTCCGAAGTGCCTAACCGTTGCCAGGGGGGCTTGAAGGGCGGGTTGCCCTGTGACATTAGTAAGAGCAATAAAGATTGCCGCGGCACCGGGGAAAAGGAGGGCTATGTGCCGCTGTCCGTCAACAACAACTCTTGCACCCAAGATTGGAATATACCGGGCGAAAACGACAAATGCCCCCTTCAATCAGAGTTGCGCTGTCAGGGTGGAGCCCGTGATGGCGAGGGATGTGGGGTTGATGCGGACTGTGGTAGTGGGGCGACATGCGCAAGCCAAGATCGCTCGGTCCGGCCGACGATCGACTTTGCCTATTGCAAGGATGCCAATGATTATTACACTTATGCGGGTGCGGGCTCCAGTCCAGCTCAAAAAGCCAATGTGAATAGTTATATTGGCCAGTGCGTGGGTGGGCCGCGCAATAATTTGCCATGTGTGACGCGCGACCCCATTGATCCGAGAAAATCCATCTTAGAAACCGATCCGAGCAAAGGGTGCCCGTCCGGAGTACAATCAGCGGCGACCTCCGCGCTATCGACTGGCACTGCCCGGCGCCGGAACTTCTTTGGCCTGTTTGGGGGCGGTGGCACCACGGTCACCGGCAACGGCCAGACGGCCGTGGATACAAGCATCGAGGTGTGCGCCGTGCCTCCGGTCGTGGGCAAGTGGAAAGGGAGAAAATAAGAAGGGCGATGC
>OBOI01000211.1_pt1 | contig 23421 bp, 17 predicted proteins | sample 1670151 | NCBI WGS metagenome assembly OBOI01 (sample SAMEA104232303, study PRJEB22302) | sediment metagenome | biome: forest; feature: aquifer; material: sediment | place: USA | collected 2011-08-07 | depth 0.01 m | reverse complement strand
TATGACGGCAATACGACGGCGACGGTGACCGGCACCGCGAGCTTCGGCAACATCATCAGCGGCGACGCGGTCAGCGTCGACGGGTCGATAGCGACGGCGAGCTTTCTGGATGCCAATGCCGGCACCAGCAAGGCGGTCAGCGTCGGCGGTTTGAGCCTGACTGGAGTCGATGCGGGCAACTACACGCTCACGGGCGCCGTGACCACCGCGACGGCGAACATTGCCCAGCGCCCGCTGACGGTCGTGGCGGACGCGAGGAGCATGATCTACGGCGATGCGCTGCCGGTGCTGAGCTACGCGCTCACGTCGGGCAGTCTGGTGAGCGGTGACAGTTTCGGCGGTGCGCTGACGACGGGTGGGAGCAGCAGCGCCGACGTCGGCAGCTACGCGATCACCCAGGGGACGCTGAGTGCCGGAGGCAACTACAGTGTTGCCTATACGGGCAACCAACTGACGATAGGCCAACGTGGGCTGACGGTGAGCGTGGGCGGCAGCAAGGTGTATGACCGTAGTACCACGCTGTCGGTACCGAGCTTCACGCTAGGCAACCTCGCCAACGGCGACAGTCTCACCGTGAGCGGCAGCGTCGTCTTCAGCGACAGCGCCAACGTCGGCAGCAACAAGCCGCTGGCGGCGACGGGCATTGCCGTGACGGGAGCCAGGGCGGGCAACTACCTCTTGACCAACACCATGGCGACCGGTACCGGCAGTATTCGCGAGCGGCCGACGGTGGCATGGCTTGGCGGTGTTGGCAACTGGTCCGACGCCGCCAAGTGGGAGAACGGTGCCTTGCCCGACGGCAACAACGTCCTCGCGGTGATGATTCCAGCTGGTAGCGAAGTCACTTTCGATGGTGCCAGTACCACCAACGGCTTCGTCGGCTATGCCAACCTCAACAGTCTGACGAGCCAGGGCAGTTTCAATCTGGCTAGCGGCACCCTTGGTATTAGTCACGCACTTACGACCTCAATCTATCACCAGACCGGCGGTACGCTCACCGGCAACGGCGCGCTGACGGTCAGTCAGAGCTTCGGCAAGTCAGGTGGACGTATAGCGTTGACAGGGCCCGTCGGCATCACACAGGCTTTCGGCCATCTCATCTTTGCCAACGACCACGCATTGAGGCTTGGTGCGGTGACTGCGGAGGCCGGCGACATCGCCCTCGACATCACAGGCGGACTGACCACCGGTTCGGCTCCCATCCTCGCTCGTTATGGCAGCGCGCGCTTGACCGTGCATAGCCCGATCATCATTGGTACGGGAGGTATAGATGCAAACAACGGCATCGCCATGGCGGCGATTACGCCCGAGGCTGCCAGCGCTATTACCCTTAACGGCCCGATGACGTCAAGCGCTGGTACCGTCGAGGTCAGCGCCTATGGCGCCATTGCGCAGAATGCCGACATCTCGGGAGCGAACATCCGTCTGACCAGTAGCAGCGGCAGCATCGCGATGGCGCCTTCCGCGGTAAGTACCGTTTCTGCCGGCGGAACGCTTGCCTATAGCGCTCCGCAGGGAAGCATTAGTTCCGGCGCCGGCAACTTTGCCGGAGCGACTCCAGTGCTGACGACTCGTGCCGGTACTACGGGTAACGAGCCGCCGACGGTCGACAACCAGTCCACCCAGCAGGTGACAGCCAGTCTGACAACGGCTACGGAGCGAGCCTCGGGGTCGGCGGACGACACGCGGTCGGTGACCTCGCCGGCGACCGAGACGCTGACGACCACCGGTGCCACGTCGTTGCTGCTGAGCAGCGTCAGCCTGACGATCGGCGGCAATGTTGGCGAGTTTGGCGACGCCGCCGCCGCATCTGTCCCGATGTCCGCCGCCGCGACCCCGCTGACGGCATCGACCACGACGATGTCGGCGACTGCCGGGAACGATACATCGACGCTGTCGGCCGCGGAAGCGGGTACGAAGCCGGACACGGCGACGGCGAAGACCGCGCAAACCAATGACGAGAAGAAGGACGAAAAGGGCGAAAAGGACAAACCGGCGAAGGAAGAAAAAAAGGAAACCGCCAAGCCGGCAAGCAAGCGCTCCAAGCAATGCTCGTGACGCAGCAAGCCTGACCCCGGGAAAAGCAGTTCACCACGGCGGGCGCGGCGAGAAATCATGGTGCTGCGACATACGCGCCTTCACACTATGGGTGAGTTGATGAATATCTCTCATGGGTTGCAGGACTCAACTGAAAGTGAGGATCGGTCGGCGCCGCGGGACGGCGCTTCCGCGACCGGCGGCAACGCGCCAGCGCAGCGCAGTCGCCATTCCGTCCAACAGTTTCGATTACACCGCGGGCCGCATGTTTCGCCGTAGCTTAATTCAGGTATTTAGCTTGATTCGACGCGCAGAGGCTTTGCGCGGAACCAGGCTTCTTCTCCTTCTGCACGGCGTCTATGCTGTAGCATCAATGGGCGCGCGACGAAAACGCCGGGATGGGGGTTTCTGCGCGGCGTTGGTGCGCAGCTATCGGCGCAGCGGCTTCGCCGTCTTGCTTGCGCCGATGGGACGAACCCGGGTCCTGAAAGAAGGCGATGCGGCGCCCGGTTGCCAAGCCGGCACCAGATGCTTCTTGCCGTTGCCGATCAGATCGGCGCGGCCCATGCGCTGCAAGGCTTCGCGCAGCAGCGGCCAGTTCTCCGGATCGTGGTAGCGCAGGAAGGCCTTGTGCAGTTTGCGCTGACGGCCGCCGCGAACGACGGCGACCTGCTCGCTGCCGGCTACCACGCGGCGCAGCGGGTTCCTTTCCGAGTGGTACATGGTCGTCGCCAGCGCCAGCGGCGTCGGCAGGAAGGTCTGCACCTGATCGAGGCGGAAGCCGTTGCGCTTGAGCCAGAGCGCGAGTTCGAGCATGTCTTCGTCGGTGGTGCCGGGGTGGGCGGCAATGAAGTAGGGGATCAGGTACTGCTCCTTGCCGGCGGATTGCGACGCAGCGTCGAACAGACGCTTGAATTTGTCGTAGGCGGCGATACCGGGCTTCATCATCTTCGACAGCGGGCCGGACTCGGTGTGCTCGGGCGCGATCTTGAGATACCCGCCGACGTGGTGGGCGGCGAGTTCCTTGATGTACTCGGGTGAGCGCACGGCGAGGTCGTACCTGAGGCCGGAGCCGATCAGCACCTTCTTGATGCCGGGCAGGCTGCGCGCCTTGCGGTAGAGAGCGATCAGCGGCGCATGGGAGGTAGACATGTGGCGGCAGATGTCGGGATAGACGCAGGACAGGCGCCGGCAGGCTGCTTCGATGGTCTCGTCTTCGCAGGCCATGCGGTACATGTTGGCGGTGGGGCCGCCGAGGTCGGAGACGATGCCGGTGAAGCCCACCGTCTTGTCGCGGATATCCTCGATCTCATGCAGGATCGATGCTTCGGAGCGGCTCTGGACGATGCGCCCCTCATGCTCGGTGATGGAGCAGAAGGTGCAGCCGCCGAAACAGCCGCGCATGATGCTGACCGAGTGGCGGATCATTTCCCAGGCCGGAATTTTGGCGCCCCCGTAAGCGGGGTGCGGAGCGCGGGCATAGGGCAGGCCGTAGACGTGATCCATTTCGGCGGTGGTGAGTGGTAGCGGCGGCGGGTTGAGCCAGACGTCGCGTTTGCCGTGGGCCTGTACCAGACAGCGCGCATTGCCAGGATTCGATTCGAGGTGGAAGCTGCGCGAAGCCTGGGCGTAGAGCTCGGCGTCGGCGGAAACCTCCTCGTAGGCAGGAAGGCGTACGTAAGTATGCGCACGCTCGACGTCGCGGCCCGATGCCGCTGCATCGCACCAGTCTTCGCCAGGTGTCCAGCCGCGGGGTGCCATGAAGGCAGTTCCGCGCAGATCGCGGATGTCGGCGATCTGCGCCCCCTTGGCCAGACGATGGGCCAGATCGACCAGCGCGCGCTCGGCGTTGCCGAACAGCAGCAGGTCGGCCTTGCTGTCGGGCAGGACGGAGCGGCGCACCTTGTCCGACCAGTAGTCGTAATGGGCGATACGGCGCAAGCTGGCTTCGATGCCGCCGATTACGACCGGAACGTCGCTGTAGGCCTCGCGTGCGCGCTGCGCATAGACGACGACGGCGTGGTCGGGACGTCTGTCGGGGGCCGCATTCGGCGTGTAGGCGTCGTCGGATCGGCTCTTGCGGTCGGAGGTGTAGCGGTTGACCATCGAGTCCATGTTGCCGGCGGTGATGCCGAAGAACAGCTTGGGTTTGCCGAGCTTGCGGAAGTCGGCTGCCGCATGCCAATCCGGTTGCGCGATGATGCCGACGCGGAAGCCCTGGGCTTCGAGCAGGCGTCCAACCAGGGCCATGCCGAAGCTGGGATGGTCGATGTACGCGTCGCCGGTGACGAGGATGATGTCGCAGGAATCCCAGCCGAGCGCCTCCATCTCCTCGCGCGACATGGGCAGGAAAGGCGCAACGCCGAAGCGTTTGGCCCAATAGGGACGGTAAGACGTGAGCGGCTTGGGTGGGTTCATGGAAATGGGGCGCATGGCGCCCGGCCGCCTAGGCGGCGAGTCTGATGCGGCTTTGCGACGGCAGGTGGCGCGCCAGGAAATCCATCTGGTCCACAAGGATGTTGCGATTGCAGAGGATCAGGTATTCGGCCTTGTTCGGTACGTAGGGCGCGTAAAGCAGTTCCATGGTGGCCTGTTCGGGCGTGCGCCCGCTTTTGGTCTGGTTGCAGGCGCGGCAGGCGGTGACCACGTTCATCCAGACGTCGCGTCCGCCCTGGGAGACCGGCATGACGTGGTCGCGCGTGAGGCGGCTGCCCGGCAACTCGTCGCCGCAATAGGCGCAAACGTGGCGGTCGCGATGGAAGAGTTCGCGATTGGACAGCGGCGGTACCTGGTGCAGCGACTTTCCGGCAAGCGCTTTGCCCTTGATGGCGATGATGCTGTTGGTCTCGATTGCGGAACGCTCACCGGTGCAGCGGTTGATGCCGCCATGGATGACGAAGCTGACTTCCCCGATAGACCAGGCCACGAGATCCTTGGCGTAATAGAAACAGGCATGCTGCCAGCTCACCCAGCGATGGGGGATGCCGTACTGGTCTAGCGTGAGGATCAGGGGGTATGCGCCCATCTCGTCTAGAATCGGTTGTTCCCGAACGTTATCAGATCAACGTGAGTTTTCAAAGCGTGTCGAACCGGGTGAAGTTCTTTCCCGCTTTGACAATTTCCATCCTGTTCCATCTCCTGCTGTTTTGGCCGGGGGCGTCGCCACGCCCCACTGGCGAACCGGCGCAACCGCTCGTCGCAACTTTGCGTCCGCTACCCGATCATCGGCCTGCACCGCAATTACCGTTGCCATCTGCGCTACTTCGCCATCGCCTTGCGCCCAGCGCCGAATCCGCACCGACACCTTCAGCGCCAACGCCTCTGGCTGCTGTCGATAGTTCGACCATGCCCCAGACCGTTCGTTCGGAAATTGCCTCGGCCGATTTCAATGGCAAAGCCGCGGTCGCCCCAGTCCCTGCGGTGGCAGCGTCGGCGCCTGACGATGGGCCCGATGCTGAAGGCGTACGCCAGTACCGTCTTGCGCTTGCGGTCGAGGCGCGCCGCTTCAGGCGCTATCCGCCTCAGGCCAAAGAAGCGAACATGACGGGAACGGTCGAAGTCCGGATTGCCGTGGCGACAGGCGGCATGGTGCCGGAGGCGTATGTGGCGCGGTCGAGCGGACATGATCTGCTGGACGCGTCCGCACTTGAGATGATGAAGCGCGCCGTACCACGCTCGGCAGTGCCGGTTTCCCTGCGCGGCCGGGCATTTGTCGTCAGCTTGCCGGTCGTGTTTGATTTGGCTAACGAGTAGTACCGGCCGGGGGGGCGATTTCACCGGTATGGAAACCGAAGCTGCCGGTGCGCTGGTCGGCGAAGTAATGCCTGAGCGTCATGGCGATGGTACGAAACGCAATCTCGTTCCAGGGGATTTCTGCTTCGCGAAACAGGGCTACTTCGAGGGACTCGTCGCCAGGCGCGAAATCGAGGTCGAGCAACCGGGCCCGGTAGATCACGTGCACCTGGCTGATGTAGGGCACCGATATCAGCGTGTAGATGCCATCGAGTTCGATATGGGCGCCGGACTCTTCGACAGTTTCCCGCACTGCCGCGGCGTCTACGGACTCGTTGTTCTCCATGAAGCCGGCTGGAAGCGTCCATTTGCCGTGGCACGGCTCGATGGCGCGTTTGCACAGGAGGACCCGGTTCTCCCAAACCGGCAAAGTACCGACCACGAGCTTCGGGTTACGGTAGTGGATCGCATTGCAACGGTCGCAGACATGGCGCGGCAGGGAATCGCCGGGGGGGATGGCAAGGAAGACGGGAGCGCCGCACGCGCTACAAAAGTTGAGGTCGGGGTCCATGTGATGCGCATTCTAGCGCGGTGTCTTTTCCCTTGTGGCCCGAGATGGGATAAGCTTCGGGCCTGCGGAATTTCCCTAGCGCGGTAATGGATACCATCGATCTTGCGAAGTTTGAGCAGCTAAAAACTTCCGGCGATCTGCCTTCGCCGAAAGGTGCTGCGCTGGCCATCATCAGGCTCACTCAGCGCGACGACACGTCGCTCGCCGACCTCGCCCACGCCGTGAAATCCGATCCGGCCTTTGTCGGCCGACTGATCAAGGCGGCGAACTCCGTGCACGCGGGCGGACGCAGACCGATAGCTTCGATTCAGGATGCTCTCATCGTGTTGGGCATCCCGGCGGTCAGGTCGATGGCGCTCGGATTCTCGCTGTTGTCGAATTTCACCAGCGGCAATTGCCGGAACTTTGACTACCCGCGTTTCTGGTCGCGCTCCCTGGCTTTCGCCGTTGCGCTTCAGTCTCTGGTCAAGCGTACTCACGCGGCGCCGCCCGACGAGGCGTTCAGTGTCGGCCTGCTGGCGCATATCGGCGAACTGGCGCTGGCGACGATATTCCCGGACGACTATTCGCGGCTGCTTGCCCAGCGCAAGGAACCGGGCGCCAAGAGCCTGCTGGAACTTGAGCAGGGGGCGTTCGTCATGACGCACAGTGCCCTGACGGCGGCAATGATGCTCGATTGGGGGCTCCCCAAGGTTTTCGCCGATCCGGTATTCCATCACGAACGGCCTGATGTGGCCGATTTCGACGAAGGGTCGCGCCAGCATGCGATGCTCTGGTCCCTGGTACTGGCTGAGCATATCGCCGACGTCTGTCTTGCGATCGATACCGAACGGCGCGCCATGATGCCCCAGTTGCTGCTGCTGGGCAGCAAACTCTCGATCAAGGCGGACACCCTGAACCGTTTGTGCGATCAGGTTGCGCGCGAGTGGCAGGAATGGGGAAACATGCTCGACGTTAAAACGAGTCGGGTTCCGCCTTTCGATGAGTTGTCGAAACCGTTGCCGCCGCCGCCATTCGCGGATGGAGAATTGTCCGACGGCGGCGAAGAGGGTTACCGCATGCGTATTCTCGTCGTCGACGACGATGCCAGCATGCGTGCCATCCTCAAGGCGATGCTGTCCGGGGCGGGGCATGTCGTGACGGAGGCGAGCAACGGTCAGCAGGCCTTTGAACTGGCGCTCGATCTGCATCCCCAGATCATGATCGTCGATTGGATGATGCCCGAGATGGACGGAATCGAACTGACGCGTTCTTTGCGGCAAACCAAGATCGGCCGCGGTATCTATGTCCTGATCCTCACCGGGCTCGAAGAGGACGACAAACTGGTTGAAGCTTTCGAGGCCGGCGTCGACGACTTCATGACCAAGCCGCTTAAGCCGCGCTTGCTGGCGGCGCGCTTGCGCGCCGGCCAACGCGTGGTGAAGCTACAGCAGGAGATAGAGCGCGACCGCGAGGAAATCCGCCATTTCGCTGCGGAACTGGCGGTCACCAACCGGCGCCTACAGGAAGTCGCGCTGACCGATTCGCTGACCGGTTTTCCCAACCGTCGCTACGCCATCGAGCGCATCGAGCAGGAGTGGGCCGCGTGCAGCCGCAACAAGAGACCGCTGGCCAGCATGGTGATCGACGTCGACCATTTCAAGAAAATCAACGATAGCTATGGGCATGACGTCGGCGATGCCGTGCTCAAGCAGACCGCGCTGGCGCTGAAGAGCGGTCTGCGTGCGCAAGATGTCATCAGTCGCCTGGGTGGCGATGAATTCCTGGTGATTTGTCCCGATACCGATCTGCATGCGGCCCTGATCTGTGCGGAGCGCATGCGCAAAGCCGTCGAGGCATTGCGCATCACCGCCGCTGCGCTGCAATTGCACAGCAGCGTGAGCATCGGTGCGGCGGTTCGTGACAAAAGCATGGCCGATGCCGATGCCTTGATCAAGTGTGCGGACCGTGGCGTCTATCTCGCGAAGCAGCGCGGCCGTAACCGCTTGGCTGCAATCCAGCATAAACCGTAAGGCGAAAAATGGTACGCGAACGTCCTATCCGCATGCTGATGGTCGAGGATTCCGAAGACGAAGCCTTTTTGCTCTATTCCGAGCTCAATGCCCGCGGCGTGCGGCTCGACTGGACTCGCGTCGACAATGGCCGCGACCTGGCCGTGGCTCTGTCGGGGAACGATTGGGACATCATTATCTGCGACCACAACATGCCGGGCTTCGATTCTTCCGCGGCCTTGCAGATCGTGAAGGTGAGCGGCAAGGACATTCCTTTCATCATCTACTCGGGCCAGATCAGCGACCAGCAGGCGGTGCTGGCCATGCACGATGGCGTGCAGGATTACATCGAAAAGGGCAATTACGTACGCCTGATGCCGGTCATCGAGCGCGAACTGAAAAACGCGGCGACCCGCGATGCGGTGCGACAGGCCGACAGCCGCATTCAGGAGTTGGCTTACTACGATGGACTGTCCAATCTCCCCAACCACAATCTGTTTTGCGCGCGGGTTACCGAATGGATACTGGAGGCCGAGAAGCGCGGCAAGACGCCCAGCGGCGCCATCATTTACATCGACGTCGACCGTTTTCTGCGCATCAATACCTCCTTCGGCTATGACACGGGCAACGATATCCTGCGCCAGATATCGCTGCGTCTGGGCCGTACGCTGCACGCCGACGCATTGTTGGCGAGGCTTTCGGGCGATACATTCGGTATCTTCATGCCGGAGACCTGTCTTGTCGAGAGCCTGAACAGCACTGCGCAATGGGTCAAGCAGGCTTTCGATGCCCCGTTCGAAAAGGGGGGGATCGAGCTTTACATCACGGCGAGCATTGGTATCGCGCGGCTGCCGGAAGACGGCAACGAAGTTTACGAACTGTTGATGAACGCCGAAACGGCGATGGCGTACGCCAAGCGTCTCGGCGGCAACGGCTTCCAGTTCTACCGTCGCGATATGAACGCCAATTCGGGCGAACGTGTGGCGATGGAGTCGGATCTGCGCCATGCCCTGGAACGCAACGAACTGTTCCTCCAGTTCCAGCCTTGTGTCGATGCCCAGAACGGTCGTACCGTCGGCGTGGAGGCGCTGGTGCGTTGGCAACACCCGACGCGCGGCCTGATTCCTCCCGACCGTTTCATCCCTATTGCTGACGAGTCCGGGCTGATCGTCGATATCGGCGAATGGGTGCTGCGACGCGCCTGCGAACAAGGCAAGGTCTGGCAGGACCTGGGTTTCGATATCTACCTTGCGGTCAACGTGTCGGCAGTGCAGTTCGGTCAGCCGCGCCTTCTCGAAGCCGTGAATCTCTCGCTCGCCGAAACCGGATTCACGCCGCAAGCCTTGCAGCTTGAGATTACGGAATCAGTGCTGATGCAGGATGCCGAGTCCGCTATCGGCATGCTGCGCGCCTTCAAGGGCATGGGGGTACGCATCTCGGTGGACGACTTCGGTACCGGTTATTCCTCCCTTTCCTATCTCAAGCGCTTCCCGATCGATATCCTCAAGATCGACAGATCCTTCGTTCGCGACCTGCCGGACGACGAGGAAGATGCCGCCATCGTGCGCGCCATCATCGCCCTGGCGCATTCGTTGCGATTGGCGACCGTTGCCGAGGGCGTCGAAACCGAGGCCCAGCTTGAGTTTCTGCGTGCCGAACGCTGTGATCGGTTCCAGGGTTTCTTTTATAGCCGTCCGGTGGACGCGGACGTCCTGGAAGCCCGTCTGTATTCTGAAAAGCAATAAAATCTAATAAATACATATCGTTGATGGTTGTTTGTAAGGTTTTTTCTTACAAACATCTCCTATCTATCTCTTACAATAGAAACGTTTTTCCGTTGATTTTTCTCTTGCCTAAGTTGGCCTGATAATGCCAATACCGTCAATCTGGCTGATGCGTGGGATATTCCCCGTGTGGTCGATGTCGGGAACAAGGAGTGCATGATGAAATCGACTGACACCTACAACGATATAAAGGAAGTCAATCTTGCCTACCTGATGCTGGCGCAGAGCATGGTTCGTTCCGATCGTGAAACGGCCATTTTTCGCCTTGGTGTCAGCGAGGAGATTGCCGATATTCTCGATCGCCTCACCCCGGGACAAGTCCTGAAAATGGCGGGTTCCGATATGCTTTTGTGCAACTTCCGCTTCGACGACACGCTGCTTCTCAACCTCCTGTCCAATCACGAACGTGACCGCGGCGTCGGTCATATTCATGCGGCGATTCTTGTCGCCGGCAGGCCGGTCGAAACCGTCGCTTAACGACACGTCGTCTCTACCTACTGCGGAGGTGCTATGCGCAACAAGTCCGTTATTCTGGAAGCGAGAGATATTCGCCTGGCCGTCGAGCTGATCGAGCTTGGCGCGCGTTTACAACTGCTGGAAGCCGAAACCAAGCTCTCGCGCGAGCGGCTGCTCAAGCTTTACAAGGAAGTGAGGGGCGAATCGCCGCCCAAAGGCATGCTGCCATTCTCTACGGACTGGTTCATGACCTGGCAGCCCAACGTGCATGCCTCGCTGTTCATGGCGTATTTCCACTTTCTGGAAAAGCATACCAAGCTGCGTGGGTTGGAGTTGATTATCAAGTCCTATCGTATGTATCTCGATCAAACGCGACGTAGCGGCATGGATATGGTGCTGTCGTTGACCCGTGCCTGGACCATGGTGCGTTTCTTCGAGGCGCGCATGCTGCAAATGGTGACTTGCAAGGAGTGCGGCGGCGAGTTCGTCACTCACGCCCATGAGCCTGTCAAGGGCTACGTCTGCGGACTCTGCCACATGCCGGCACGCGCCGGCAAGACCCGCCGCGCCGCGGTTCCGGTCGCTGCTTGATCCGTCGGGCGGCGCTACCGCCCGGCGTCTCCCTGCTGCTGCGAATGACGCGGCTTGACCGCGCCATCTTCGACCTTGTCGACAAATGAGTGTCGGCAAGGATTTCCGCTATCATTACGACCTCAGGCTGGCGGTCCGCAGGGAGGCGGCGCATGTTCGTAATCATCGGTTATGTCGTCATTCTCAGCGCGGTGCTTGGCGGGTTCATTCTCGCCGGCGGTCACGTTCATTCGCTGATCCAGCCGACGGAATTTCTGACCATCGGCGGATCTGCCTTGGGCCAGTTCCTGGTCGCCAACCCACCGACTGTCGTCAAGGCCACCTTGGCGGCCGTGCCGTCGGTGCTGAAGGGCTCGCACTTCAACAAAGCGCTCTACATGGATCTCCTTGCGATGCTCTACGAGATCCTGTCCAAGGTCCGCAAAGAAGGCCTGATGTCGATCGAAGGCGACGTCGAGAACCCGGAGTCGAGCCCGATCTTCACGAAGTACCCGGTGATTGCCGGCGACCACCATGCGATGGAGTTCCTCTGCGATTATTTGCGCATGATGGTCGGCGGCAACCTCAACGCCTTCGAGATCGAGAACCTGATGGACAACGAGATCGAGACCCACCACCACGAGGGCGAGGTGCCGATCCACGCCATGGCCAAGATTGCGGACGGTCTGCCGGCCTTCGGTATCGTCGCGGCGGTGATGGGCGTGGTGCATACGATGGAGTCTGTGGGCATTCCGCCCGCCGAACTCGGCAAATTGATCGCTGCGGCACTGGTCGGTACCTTCCTCGGCATTCTTCTGTCTTACGGTTTCGTCGCTCCGCTTGGTACGGCGCTGGAACACAAGCTGAACGAGAATGCAAAAATGTTCCAGACCATGAAGGTGGTCCTGTTGGCGAGCATGAACGGCTATGCACCGCAAGTGGCCGTCGAATTCGGTCGCAAGGTGCTGTTCTCTGCCGACCGGCCCAGCTTCCGCGAACTCGAAGAAGACCTCAAGGCGCGCAAGGGTAAATGAACGCTTACTCCCCATCCGCCCTCGATAGGAAAGGGGCGACAGCGATTCACGGGCTTTGGTTCGTTGAGCCGTCAACTGCTGGGGGCGTTCCGGCGCAGGCGACATGAGCGACGATACCCAGCAGCCCATCGTCGTCAAGAAAATCAAGAAAGGCGGTGGCGCCGCGCATGGCGGCGCCTGGAAGATTGCTTACGCCGACTTCGTGACGGCGATGATGGCCTTCTTCCTGCTGATGTGGCTGCTTGGCTCGACAACCAAGGGCGACCTCAAAGGCATCGCGGATTACTTTCAGACGCCGCTTAAGGTCGGGATGCTGGGCGGCTCCGGTTCCGGCGATGCCACGTCCATCATCAACGCCGGCGGCGAGGATTTGACGCGCAGCTATGGCCAGGTCAAGAAGGGCGACAATCAGTCCGAACGTACGACCATGAACTTGCAACGGCTGAAGGAAGATTTCGAGCGCAAGGAAAAAGAGCGTCTGGAAAGCCTGAAGCTGGACATCGAGAAAATGATCGACAATTCCGCATCGCTGCGACAGTTCAAGAGCCAGATGCTGCTTGACTTGACCAGCGAGGGCCTGCGCATCCAGATCGTCGACGAGAAGAACCGCCCGATGTTCGACCTGGCGAGTTCGGAGCTCAAACCCTATACCCGCGAGATTCTTCATGAGGTCGGCCGGACGCTCAATCAGGTTGAGAACAAGATATCGCTCTCCGGGCACACCGATGCCACTCCCTATGCGGGCGGCAACAAGGGTTTCGGCAACTGGGAGTTGTCCACCAACCGCGCCAATGCGTCGCGGCGCGAGCTATTGGTCGGCGGTATGGAAGAGCCCAAGATCATGCGTGTCGTTGGTCTCGCGTCGACGGTGTTGTACGACAAGCAGGATCCCTATAACCCGATCAATCGACGCATCAGTGTCGTCGTCATGAATAAGCGTACCGAGGAGGCGATTCTGCGCGATGGCGGTGTCGCCCCCGACGCAGACCAGGAAGCGGCCCAGCAGGAGAGCATGACGCCGCCGCCGCCGGGCTTAGCGAGGCCCATGGCTGGCGTATCGCACTAAAAGGTAGAATCCAACAATAAGCGGACGCCAAGACAAAGCGTCCGGATAAGAGGGAATTTCGAGGGGATATGGCTTTTTTCGGCAGATCGTTCTGGATCGGAATGGCATGGACACTCCTGGTCGGTGGATTGTTCTATGCGTTCTCGCCGCTTGGGCAGGTGGGGCCGGTTGCCGTCGCCGCATTCGTCTTGCTCGGATTCGGTTGGCAGGGCGCCGCCACTTTCGCTCCAGCTCGTGCCTCGTGTGCCGCTGAAGAAGACAAACGCCAGGAAGAAGAGCGCGTACTTTTAGCCGAGTTTCACCGCCTGCTGGCGGAGTGTGTTGCGGAGTTTACCAAGCAGTACGACGCCATCCAGAGCGAAATTGCGCGTGTTCAGTCGCTGCTTGCCGAAGCGATAGATGCCCTCACTCAAAGCTTCCACGGTATGCATGAACAGGCCGACCAGCAGCGCCAACTGGCCGTTTCCGTCACCGAAGGTTTGGGCGAGGGCGACTCGGGAGTCCGCTTCGACGAATTCGTTCTCAATACTTCAGACGTCATGCAGCGCGTGGTCGACAGCGTGATAGGAAACAGCCGGCTGGGCATGGAACTGGTGGAACTCACCGACGGTATCGCCCAGCGCGCGCACGATGTTCGGGGCATTCTTTCCGAAATCGGTTCGATTGCGAAGCAGACCAACCTGCTGGCCCTCAACGCCGCAATCGAGGCGGCGCGTGCCGGCGAGGCCGGTCGCGGTTTTGCCGTTGTGGCCGATGAAGTGCGCGACCTTTCTGCCCGCACGACGCAGTTCTCCCAGGAGATCAACGGCCTGATGCAGGGTATGCAGGAATCGGTGCAGCAGACGGAAGATGCCATCCAGCGCATGGCGAGTCAGGACATGACTTTCGCCCTGGAGTCGAAACAGCGTGTTCAGGAAATTATCCGTACGATGGAGTCCCAGAACCATTCGCGCCTGGCTGCCATCGGCCAACTTGGTGCAGCGGCTCAGGAAATGGATGGCCGCGTCAATACCGCCGTTACCGCTTTGCAGTTTCAGGACATGGTTTCCCAACTTATCGATCACGTCAAGTTACGCATCGAAGCACTCGACGGCGTGGTACGTCATCTGGGTGATCTGGGCGAGGCGCTAAGCCGGGATTCCGCTGCATCCGATACGCATTCTGCCGTTGACGCCCTGAAGCGCGAGACCGCGAACATTGCGTCTAGCCTTCATGTGCTGGCGACCGAGACTACCAAGAACCCTGTTAGCCAGCGGGCCATGACCCAAGGCGACGTCGAACTTTTCTAGGAGCCGTACCATGGCAAAGACCATACTCGCGATTGACGATTCCGCTTCCATCCGCCAGATGGTGGCGTTCACCCTCAAAAGTTCCGGCTATGAAGTCGTCGAGGCCGTCGATGGTATGGATGGGTTGGACAAGGCCAAGGCAAAAAGCTTCAATCTGATCCTCACGGACCAGAACATGCCGCGTATGGACGGCCTGACGCTGATCAAGAATCTGCGTGCCATGCCCCAGTACAAGACAGTCCCGATCCTGATGCTGACCACGGAATCGTCCGACGCCATGAAGCAGCAGGGACGCGCCGTCGGCGCTACCGGTTGGCTGGTCAAGCCGTTTGATCCGCAGAAGCTCATAGAGGTTGTGAAGAAAGTCATCGGCTGAACGCTTCATCCCAATCCATCCTCAGGGAGGCGTTATGGCTATCGACATGAGCCAGTTCTACCAGGTCTTCTACGAGGAGACGGGTGAGCATTTGGCCAGCATGGAATCTCTGCTACTTGGTCTGGATATCGAGAATCCGGATGCCGAGCAGCTCAATGCGGTCTTCCGTGCGGCCCATTCGATCAAGGGATCCGCCGGCACCTTCGGTTTTACCGATCTGGCCGAGGTCACGCACATTCTCGAAAACCTGCTTGATCGCATCCGCAAGGGTGAACTGGTCTTACGGGAGGAGATGATCGACGCCTTCCTGGACGCCGGCGACGTTCTGAAAGTGCTGCTGGCCGCGCACAAAGGCGAAGGCGAAGCGAACCGGGCGGACGTCGAGGCGATTTGTTCGCGCTTGCGCGACTTGACGACCAGCCCGTCTGCCGTCGCACCCGCCGAAGCGGTCCAGACCGTTGCCGAGCCGGTTGCCGCCGTGGCGGAGGCACTGCCCTCCGGCCTCGATCTGCATTTCGTTCTCGACGGCGACGCGGCGACGGTCCAGCGAACGCTCGACAACACGATGGCCGAACTTGAATCATTCGGCAGAGCGCGAGTGGTCGAGCGGCCTATGGCCCCCGGCCAGCCCTGGCGCGTCGAACTTGCCGGCGCCGCCGATGCCGATGCCGTACGCGGCGTACTCGATTTTGTCGCCAGGAGTGACAGCATCCGCGTGTCGCCGACGGGGGATCCTGCCGCATCGGCGTCGGCCGACTCGGCCGATGGCGCTTACGGTTTCTTTACCGACGAAGCGCCGGCGGCGACCGAGGACGCTTACGGTTTCTTCGACGCGCCGGCTGCCGCTGAAACGGAGACGAAGTCCGAGGAGGCTTATGGCTTTTTCGATCCCTTGCCTGCCGCGGACGTCGCAACGCCGGCCGCGCAGGCGGGTACAGCCGACGCTGCCGACGGCGCTTACGGCTTCTTCGTCGATCCCGCTGCGGCGGTGCTTGCTGCGCCAGCGGCCAAGTCCGGCGCGGCAGACGAGAGTTACGGATTTTTCGTCGACGTGCCGACTCCCGTGACGGAGACGGGATCGGCGCCAACGCCGGCGCTTAAGCCCGTGGCTCCCGAGAAGCCCGAAGCCAAGCGCGCTGCTGTTGCCGTCAAACCGGGTGGCGATACCTCGATTCGAGTCGGCGTCGAGAAAGTCGATCAGCTCATCAATCTCGTCGGCGAACTGGTGATTACCCAGGCGATGCTCGCCGAGGCCGCCTCGGGTGTCGACCCGGTCAAGTTCGAGCGCTTGATCAACGGCCTGGCCCAACTCGATCGCAATACCCGCGATATGCAGGAATCGGTGATGTCGATCCGCATGATGCCGATGTCGGTGGTGTTCAGCCGCTTCCCGCGCGTGGTGCGAGAAATTTCGCAGAAGCTCGGCAAGAAAGTCGAGCTGAAGATGATCGGCGAGGATACCGAACTCGACAAGGGTCTGATCGAACGCATCACCGACCCGCTCACCCACCTGGTACGCAACAGCCTCGATCATGGCGTCGAGATGCCCGACGATAGAGTCGCCAAGGGCAAGCAGGCGGCGGGGACGATCACGCTCAAGGCCTATCACCAGAGCGGCAACGTCGTCATCGAGGTTGGCGATGACGGCGCCGGCCTCAATCGCCAGAGAATTCTATCCAAGGCAAAAGAGCGCGGATTCGCAGTGCACGACTTGATGACCGACCAGGAAGTCTGGCAACTCATTTTCGAGGCGGGCTTTTCCACCGCCGACCAGATCACCGAGGTTTCCGGTCGCGGCGTCGGCATGGACGTGGTGAAGAAGAATATCGGCGCATTGGGTGGTCGCGTTGAAATCCAGTCGATGATGGGCATAGGCACGCGCATGACGGTCAAGTTGCCGCTGACGCTGGCGATTCTCGACGGCATGTCGGTGGCCGTCGGCCGTGAAATTTATATCGCGCCGCTCGGTTACGTCATCGAATCTCTGCAAGCCGACCGCAGCATGATCAAGAGCGTGTCCGGCGTCGAGCGCCTGCTTCAGGTGCGCGGCGAATACCTGCCCGTAATCGTCCTGCACGAGGTATTCCGCATCCCCGGCGCAATCGGTTCGCTCGACGAGGGCATCATGGTCATCCTCGAATCTGACGGCGTCAAAGCCGCCCTCTTCGTCGATGCCATGGTCGGGCAGCAGCAAGTGGTCATCAAGAGCCTCGAAACCAATTACCGCAAGGTGGTCGGGATTTCAGGCGCCACCATCATGGGCGACGGACATGTTGCCCTGATCCTCGACGTCGCAGCATTGGTCGGCATGGCGCGCAGCGCGCTGCCGGCTGCCGCCTAATTTCTTGCAGGAGTACATCATGGTCCAGGACAATGTCAAGCGGCAGGGCGAGGATACCGGGGAGGGCAGTTTCGCCCAGGAATACCTGACCTTTACGCTCGGCCCCGAGGAATACGCCATTGATATTTTGAAGGTGCAGGAGATTCGCGGCTACGAACAGCCGACCACCATTGCCAATGCGCCATCATTCATCAAAGGCGTCATCAACCTGCGCGGTACCATCGTCCCCATCGTCGATCTGCGCATCAAGTTCGGCGTGGGCGAGGCGGAATACACTCCCTTCACCGTCGTCATTATCCTCAACATCGGTAACCGTGTCGTCGGCATCGTCGTCGACGGCGTTTCCGACGTCACCAGCCTGCGCTCGGATCAGGTGCGGCCAGCGCCGGAGTTTGCCGCCACCGTCGATACTCACTATATCGATGGTCTTGGCACGCTCGGCGACCGCATGCTGATCGTGGTGGACATCGCCAAACTGATGTTGTCTGCCGAAATGGCGCTGGTGGATGAAGCCACCGCGCAGTCCTGACACTTCCTGTCATATCCTGCGACAACGAGAACACCATGAGAACCAATCTGCCCGTGACCCAGAACGAGATCGTCTTGAAGGACGATACGCTGATCGTCTCGAAGACCGACCTCAAGGGGCGCATTACTTACGTCAACAAGGGCTTTCTCGACATCAGCGGCTTTTCGGAGGAAGAACTGCTCGGCGAACCGCACAACATCGTGCGCCACCCGGATATGCCGCCGGAGGCCTTCGACGACTTGTGGACGGTATTGAAGGAAGGCCGTCCCTGGGTCGGCTACGTCAAGAACCGCGCCAAGAACGGCGACTTTTACTGGGTGGAAGCTCACGCGTCGCCGATCTGGGAAGGCACGGAAATAGTCGGCTACATGTCGGTGCGTTACAAGCCGCCGCGCGACAAGGTCGAGGCAGCCGAAGGCGCCTACCGCCTGTTCCGCGAGAAGAAGGCCGGAGGCCTGATGGTCAGCGAGGGCTGGGTCGCGTCTACGGGGCTGCTCGCACGTACGCGGCAGAAACTTGTCAACGCGTCGGTTTCCACCAAGATCATGCTGGGCTGCGTAGTGGGCGCTACCATCGTTATGATGGCGACGACCCAGTTCCTAGGCCGTTATCTTGGGGCGTCACTGAGTGCCCAAGGTCAAGCGGAGCTCAAGCAGAGTCTGGGACTGATTCGCTCCATGGTCGAGGTTCGTGCCACGGCGATGAAGCGCGAGGCGATGCGGCTCAACGATGTTTTCGGGGCCGATTTCTCCGAGGGATTCAGCATCGAGAGCGGCGACGATGTTCCGGTTCTCAAACACGGCAAGATCGTTGTCAACCAGCGTTTTCAGGAGGTTGACCGCTTTACCAGTCTGACCAACGCCGTGGCGACGGTATTCGTGCGTAAGGGCGACAACCTGATTCGCGTTACGACCTCCGTCAAGGATGAGAAGGGGGAGCGGGCGGTCGGCACCTTGCTGGCCATGGATCATCCGGGGCGCGTCAAACTGCTTGCCGGCGAACGTTTCACCGGTTTGGCGAAGCTCTTCGGCAAGGACTACTACACCTCCTATACGCCGATTAAGGACGGCGACGGACAGGTTATCGGCGCCACCTTCATCGGCGTCGACGTTTCCGCGGAGATTCCCGCCCTGCGCGATCAGATCAAGAAGGTCAAGATCGGCGAGACCGGCTATTTCTACGTTCTCGATGCCCGGCCGGGCAAGGACTACGGCACGCTCCTCGTTCATCCGGCGAAAGAGGGGACGAATCTTCTCGACGCCAAGGATGCGAATGGCCACGAGTTCATCAAGGAAATGCTCGAAAAGAAACAAGGCGAGATTCGCTACCCGTGGATGAACAAGGAACTTGGCGACAGTTCGGCACGCGAGAAGCTCGTGCTGTACGACACCTTTGCCGACTGGCAGTGGACCATAGGCGGCGGCACTTACCTCGACGAATTCGAGGGACTGTCCCGCACTATGCAGCGCTACCTCTGGGGCACGTCGATAATGGTGATCGTCGTCTTGTTCCTGATGATCTCCTGGCTGGTGCGCAAGCTGGTACGCGATCCCTTGCAGCAACAGGTACTGCCGGCTTTCCGCGCGCTGTCCGGCGGCAAGTACGACAATCGGCTCGATGCTGCGCGCAAGGACGAAATTGGCCAGGTGCTGCAAGGCCTGGAAACCATGCAGAACCGTCTCGGCTTCGAGGTTGCGGAAACCAAGCGCACCGCCGACGAGATGACGCGTATCAAGATCGGGCTCGACAATGTAACGGTGCCGATGACGATTTCCGGCGAGGACAACCGCCTGATCTACATGAACGGTGCGGCGCATCTCTTGTGGCAGGAGATGGCGGGCGGCATCACCGAACAGCACCCCGGTTTCGATGTCGGGAAGATGATCGGTTCGCCGTTGGCGCAATACTTCGAGGATGAGGATATCCGTGCCGCCTACCGGGCCGAACTCAAGGAGCCGAGAACCTTCGATACCATTCTCTCGGCCCACTACCTGAGAGTGACCGCCAGCCCCGTTTTCGACGCGCATGGCCATTACCTCGGCCGCGTTTCCCAGTGGCTGGATCGTACCGCGGAAGTCAAGGTCGAGCAGGAAGTCGCCGAGATCGTCGATGCCGCCTCCATGGGCATTCTGACCATGCGTATCGGCACCGAGGACAAGCAGGGCTTCTTCTCCAGCCTGAGTGTGGGCATCAACAATCTGCTGGGAACCACGCAGCAGGCTCTGGATACGACCTCGGAAGTTCTTAACCTGGTCGCCCGCGGCGACCTGACCCGCACCATAGACGGCGACTACGCAGGCATCTTTGGCCAACTGAAGGACGATACGAACGCAACGGTGGAACGTCTGCGCGAGGTGGTGGGGCGGATCAAGGACACGTCCGACGCGATCAATATTGCTTCCAAGGAGATAGCGGCGGGGAACCAGGATTTGTCGAGCCGGACGGAAGAGCAGGCATCGAGTCTGGAAGAGACGGCGAGTTCGATGGAGGAGTTGAACGCGACGGTGAAGCAGAATGCCGAGAATGCGAGGCAGGCGAACGAACTGGCGCACAGTTCGAACGAGATAGCGAGCCGTGGCGGCGAGATGGTGAAGCGGGTGGTGTCGACGATGGGCGACATTCAGGACAGTTCGAGAAAGATTGCCGACATTATTGGTGTGATCGACAGCATCGCCTTCCAGACCAACATTCTGGCGCTGAACGCTGCGGTGGAAGCGGCGCGTGCGGGAGAGCAGGGCCGGGGTTTTGCGGTGGTGGCGACGGAAGTGAGAAATCTGGCGCAGAGGAGTGCGACGGCGGCGAAGGAGATCAAGGCGCTGATCGCCGAGTCGGTGGACAAGGTGGAAGGCGGAGCGAAGCTGGTGCAACAGGCGGGCAGCACGATGGACGAGGTGGTGAATTCGTTCCAGCGGGTGGCGGCGCTGGTAGGGGACATCACGGCGGCGAGCCGGGAGCAGAGTTCGGGCATCGAGCAAGTGACGCAGGCGGTGAGCCAGATGGACGAAGTGACGCAGCAGAACGCGGCCTTGGTGGAAGAGGCGGCGGCGGCGGCGGAGAGTCTGGAGGAGCAGGCGAACGGGCTGGTGCAGGCGGTGGGGAGTTTCAAACTGGCGGAAGGAGAAGCGCCGGCCGCCCCGAGGGTGCCGCCGCGGCTGGCGAATCCGGACAAGCCGCGCGGGGCGCCGGCCCAGCAGAAGAAGATAGCGCCGCCCCATCTGGCCGACGACGACGAAGAGTGGGAAGAGTTCTGATAGCCGGCACTACCTGCGGATTCGGCGCTATAGCCGACGGTGGAACAGTACCCCAATGTGAATTGCCATGGCGATAATCCCTGACGCGAGCCGCGACGATGCTCCTTCGATCACCCCCGAGCGTGAATTTCATTTTACGCAAGAGGATTTCGACCGTGTCCGCAAGCTCATCTACGATCATGCCGGCATCTCGCTGGCGCCGATCAAGCGCGACATGGTTTATTCGCGGCTGGCGCGAAGGTTGCGCGCCCTGCGGTTTTCGACTTTCGTTGAGTACCTGGCTTATCTCGAAGAGGGAGACGAGCAGGAATGGGAAACCTTCGTCAATTCGCTGACGACCAACCTGACGTCGTTCTTTCGCGAGAACCATCACTTCCCGATCATGGCGTCGTATATGACGACGCTTTCACAGCGGCCGATACGGATATGGTGTTCGGCGGCCTCGACCGGTGAAGAGCCCTATTCACTGGCGATTACCGCGTGCGAAGCCTTTGGCAGCATAACTCCGCCGGTGACGATTTTCGCCAGCGATATCGATACCAACGTGCTGGCAACCGGCGAACGCGGGGTATACCCGGTGGACCGGGTTGAGAAGCTCGATCCGGAGCGGCTGCATCGTTTCTTTCTGAAGGGGGCCGGTAAACAGGCGGGCCATGTCCGGGTGAGGCCCGAGTTGCGCAAGCTGATTACGTTTTCCCGTTTTAATCTTCTCGATGCGCGCTGGACGCTGCAAGGGCCGTTCGACATCATCTTCTGCCGCAATGTAATGATCTATTTCGACAAGGAAACCCAGTACCAGATTCTCAAGAAGTTCGTGCCGATGTTGCGGGAGGATGGTCTTTTCTTTGCCGGGCACTCCGAGAGCTTTCTCCACGCCGGCGACCTGGTGCGGTCGCTTGGGCGCACGGTCTATGAGCGTACCGATCGCAAGGGGCCGTCGCGTGACATGAGAGTTCACCGGGCGCTATGAGGGGAGGGGAACTCGGCTTTGTCGAGCATCTGGCGGGAAACCGGTATTTCGACCGCCAGTTCGAGGTCGAGGCGGTCAAAGTGATGCCGGGCGAGTACTTTGTCACGGCGACCAACATGGTGCTGGTGACCGTTCTGGGGTCGTGCGTATCCGCCTGCGTGCGCGACCGCGAGAAAGGGGTCGGCGGAATGAACCACTTCATGCTCGCCGATGGCGGCGAGAACGAGATTCTTTCGGCCTCCGCCCGCTACGGCACCTATGCGATGGAAATTCTCATTAACCATTTGATGAAAATGGGAGCGAGAAAAAGCGCGCTCGAAGCCAAGGTGTTTGGCGGTGGCCGGGTTATGGCGAGCCTGACCAGTTCTCAGGTCGGAGAGCGCAATTCCCGATTCGTGATCGATTTTCTGGAAACCGAGGGCATCGCGGTTGCCGCCAGGGATCTGCTGGATGTCTATCCGCGCAAGGTTTACTACTTTCCCAATACTGGCCGGGTGCTCGTAAAAAAGCTGGTCAGGATGCATAACGATACCGTTCTGCGGCGGGAGAAGGAATACTCTGCCCGCTTGACCGAGGCACCCGTTGCCGGGGATATCGAACTCTTTACCTGATGGAAGTCTCGTGGCTATAAAAGTACTCATTGTCGACGACTCCGCGCTGATGCGCGCTCTGCTGACCGAAATCATCGGCGGTGCCCCCGATCTTGAAGTGGTTGGCAGTGCTCCCGACCCGATCGCGGCGCGCGAAATGATCAAGGTGCTCAACCCTGATGTGCTGACGCTCGATGTCGAGATGCCGAAAATGGACGGCCTTGAGTTCCTGGAACGCCTGATGCGTCTGCGGCCGATGCCGGTGGTGATGATTTCGTCGCTGACCGAGCGCGGCTCCGAGGTGACTTTGCAGGCGCTGGAAATCGGTGCCGTTGACTTCGTCGCCAAGCCGCGCGCCGAGAACATCACGCTCTTGCAGGCCTATGCCGACGAGATTCGCGACAAGATTCGCGGTGCCTGTGGCGCTCAGCTCAAGAAGCGGCTACCAACTCCAACACCGTCCGCCAAGACGGAATATCGCAGCGAGAGGTCGTCCCCGCTGGCCACCGGTTCCGGGCTGTCTCAGCAACTGCTGGCGGAAAAACTGATCGCCATCGGTGCCTCCACCGGCGGCACCGAAGCCATCAAGGATGTGCTGACGGCGCTACCCGAAGATGTTCCCGGTATCGTCATGGCACAGCACATGCCCGAATCGTTCACCGGTTCGTTTGCCAGGCGTCTCGACAGCTTGTGCCGGATTTCGGTAGTCGAATCTCAGGGCGGTGAACGCATCCGGCCGGGCCACGCCTACCTTGCGCCCGGCCATTCTCACCTTCTCGTCAGGCGCGTCGGCGGATATTTCGTGACTGAACTGTCCAAGTCCGAGCCGGTCAA
>OBOI01000210.1_pt1 | contig 23505 bp, 24 predicted proteins | sample 1670151 | NCBI WGS metagenome assembly OBOI01 (sample SAMEA104232303, study PRJEB22302) | sediment metagenome | biome: forest; feature: aquifer; material: sediment | place: USA | collected 2011-08-07 | depth 0.01 m | reverse complement strand
CTCGTAAAAAGTCACGCTTCCCCTCCCCTGGCGGGAGGGGATTGAGGGGAGGGGGAAAAACATGTGTTAATGCGACATGTTGTCACCCCCACCCTAACCCTCCCCCGTCAAGGGGGAGGAGATTTTGGACTTTTTACGAGACCGTCAAGCTTGGGGATTCATGACCAAATTTTTACTCGTTAAATTTTGGGGAGAGCATCAATTATGAAATCGAGTGGTGAGCATTGGGATGCAATATTTTCTGGCAACGAGAGTTCAAAGTTAGGATGGTACGAAAAAAGTGCGCCCAGGATGTTTGAATTATTGGATCAAATCTCAGGATGGGAGAAATCCACAGTATTCCTCCCTGGAGTTGGCACTTCATTTTTGATAGAAGAACTTTTAGCGAAGGGTGTAAAATTAATCCTCAATGATATTAGCGTTGAAGCTCTGAGCAGAATCAAAGAGAGGCTAAATGACAAAGGCGCCGAAATTAACTGGCTTTGCCAGGACATCGCCAAGCCAATTCAAAGCACAATGCCGGTTGTTGATATATGGATAGACCGAGCCGTCTTGCATTTCCTGACTGATGCAAGTGATATTGAAGGATACTTTGAAAATGTAAAATCAACCCTGAAAAAATCAAGCCATGCCATATTTGCCGAATTTTCAAAGACAGGTGCGTCAGAATGTGCTGGCTTAAGACTTCACCGGTACTCTATTGAAGAGCTATCGGAAAAATTGGGGGCGTCATTTAAGTTGATTTCACATTTTGACTATACGTACATAAACCCCGATGGCGAGCCAAAACCGTATATTTACGCCCTATACAGAAGAGAAAAGTAACAATAATGGCAAGCCGATATCACCCTCCTATTCTCCGTGGCAAAAGTTATGACCACGATTCATTATTTGTGCCCGAAAATTTACTGCGAGAGGCAAGGCGACAAAAAAACATTCCGGGGGGACAAATACCACCTATTTGCGTCCTTGACCCTGACGGAGACATTGTCAGAAATTTAATTGCTGCCGACAGGGCAAAAGTTAATCCCTATTGGGCGTGTTACCATACTCAGCTATACAACTTTGAGCACAGTGGCATCGAGTTCGGGATTGTTGGTTGTGCGGTAGGCGCTTCATTCGCAGTGTTAATTGCCGAAGAATTGTTCGTTTCTGGTTGTCAACTATTGATTAGCGTTACTTCTTCCGGACAGATTATTCCCCGGCAACAGCCGCCTTTTTTTGTGCTGATTGAACGTGCCTTGAGAGACGAAGGCACAAGTTATCACTATTTACCCCCGTCGGACTATTCACACATTGCCGCTGAATTGCTGGCAATGCTTGAGGATGCTTTTTTAAAACTGCCCACCCCGGTGTATCGGGGGGCTACATGGACAACGGACGCCCCTTTTCGGGAAACGACTACCGCCATCGAGCAAGCGGAGACAGAGGGCATTCTGGCCGTTGAAATGGAAGCGGCAGCCCTGTATGCTTTCGCTCAGGCCCGCCGTAAAGCTGTGCTTTGTTTCGCCCACGTTACAAATCAGATGGGGCACATTGAGGGTGACTTTGAAAAAGGTGAAGCTAATGGCAGTCAAGACGCCCTGGAGTTAATTGCTGCGGCGGCCCAAAAGTGGCTATCCGGGCAAGAGGGGTCTGGGGATGAATATGCGGACACTATGCCGGTTTTTTAGATTATCTTCTTGTAAGCAGGGAAACTCTTATGGAAAAAATGTTGAGAAAAATATTGATCGCGGCCTTGATTTTCTTCATGCTTGGCGCGGTTGCCGCATTAGCTGCGGAAACCATCAAGCTGGGCGTGGCCGGGGCGCATAGTGGCGATCTTGCCTCTTACGGCCTGCCCTCGGTCAGGGCAGCAGAGCTGGTGGTGGCGGATGTGAATGCCCGTGGAGGGATTCTCGGACGGAAGGTGGAGCTCTTCATTGAAGATGACGTATGCAAACCGGAAATCGCCACCAATACGGCTAATAAATTGATCTCCGAGGGGGTGCGTGTCGTGCTTGGTCATATCTGTAGCGGCGCAACCAAAGCCACCCTTGATCTTTATCATGATGCCGGGGTTACCGTCATGTCGCCTTCGGCCACGAATCCGGAGCTGACACAAAGCGGGCTCTATCCCAATTTTTTCCGCACCATTGCGTCCGATGACGCCCAGGCCCGGCTGGAAGTGGACTTTGCGCTGCGTGTCCTTAAGCTCAGAAGATTTGCCGTTCTCCATGATAAGGGAGATTACGGCAAAGGCCTGGCGGAGTATGCCCGCAAGTTCATCGAGGCTGCCCCACAGGCAAAATTAGTGCTTTATGAGGGTGTCACCCCCGGCGCTTTCGATTATTCCGCGGTAGTGCAAAAAATCAAACGCGCCGACGCCGACGCAGTAATATATGGCGGCTATCATCCCGAGGCGGCATTAATCGTGCGCCAGATGCGCAAGAAGCACAGCAAGGCAAGGTTTATTTCCGATGACGGCGTGAAAGACGCGACGTTTTTAAAAGTTGCCGGCGTTTATGCCGAGGGCGTCTATGCATCCGGCCCCCGGAATGTCTCCCAAAACCCTCTGGCGGTGGCTTCTATCGCCGCTCACGAAAAAACCTACGGCATGGAGCCCGGCGCTTTTTTTCTTAATGCCTATGCGGCTACGCAGGCCCTTCTGCAGGCGATAGAAAAGGCAGGCGGGACGGACTATGCCAAGGTCGGCAAGGCGCTGCGCACCAATTATGTCGCGACACCGCTGGGAAAGATTCGCTTCAATGATAAAGGCGACGCCTTAGGGGTGGGATTTTCCATGTATAAGGTAAGTAAAGGCGCTTTTGTCGAAGTACATTAGGCTATTTGACACAGGGGAGCGGGCGGGATGGAATATTTTTTGGGACTGCTGGTTAGCGGCTTGATTAAAGGCAGCATCTACGCGCTGATTGCCCTTGGCTATACGATGGTTTATGGCATCATTCAGCTAATCAATTTTGCCCACGGTGAAATATACATGCTGGGCGCTTTTATCGCCCTGATTGTGGCAACTGTTTTGACCATTGGCGGGATGTCAGGACCGGCCGTGCTGATCCTGGCATCTTTGGTGGCGGTTATTTATGCTGGCGCCTATGGCTTTACCATGGAGAAAATTGCCTATAAACCGCTGCGTCAGGCGCCCCGGTTGTCCCCCCTCATAAGCGCCGTGGGCATGTCCATTTTTCTGCAAAATTATGTACTGCTGGCGCAGAGCTCGGACTTTCTGCCTTTTCCCAATCTTCTCCCGGAGATGCCCTGGTTGGGACCGCTGGCTTCGGTCATGGAGCCCACGGAAGTCGTAATTGTTGGCACCACGGCGGTTATCATGCTGCTGCTCACGTTTTTTGTCAGGTTTACCAGCATAGGGAGGGCGATGCGCGCCACGGCGCAGGACCATAACATGGCGCTGCTCGTGGGAATCAATGTGAATCGTGTTATTTCCCATACGTTTATTATCGGGTCAGCCCTGGCGGCGGTAGGAGGGGTGCTGATTGCCTCCCATGTGGGCAGGGTCAACTTTTATATGGGATTTCTGGCTGGCATCAAGGCCTTTACCGCCGCCGTGCTGGGAGGAATCGGCAGTATTCCCGGCGCCGTCCTGGGGGGATTGCTCCTGGGCTGGACGGAAAGTTTTGCGACGGGATATATTTCCGGCGACTATGAGGATGCCTTTGCTTTTGTACTCTTGATTATGATCCTGATTGTCAAGCCGACGGGTATCTTCGGCAGGGAGGAAATGCAAAAACCATAATGTATCAATGGATTGAGCACTCTAAGTGGAAAAAGTCCCTGCTTGTTTCCCTATGGTTTGTCTTCCTTACTTTTCCCCTGCTGGTGATTAGAGTTAATACGATCGACGGGGTGGTGGAATGGCGCTGGCGAAACATGCTTTACGTGGCATTGGCGAGTCTCGCCCTGTCCGGGGTTTGGCAGTATTTTCAGGAAAGGATTAAGGGAAGGGCAAACGACACGGCCGAAATGGGCAGTCTCGTCCGGTACATCAAGGGCAATCCTCGAATCTCCGGGTTTGGGAAGGCTTTGTTGGGTTTGTTCCTGTTGGGTTCGCCCTTTATTCTTTCCACCTATCACACCAACGTTATGACCACGGCCCTGATCTATATTGTGCTGGGGCTCGGTCTCAATATCATCGTTGGTTTGACGGGGTTGCTTAATCTTGGCTACGTGGCCTTCTACGCTGTGGGAGCCTATTGTTATGCCCTCCTTAATCGTCATTTCGGGATAGGTTTCTGGGTAGCCCTCCCCCTGGGGGCGCTGGCAGGGAGCTTGGTCGGTTTTCTCCTTGCTTTACCGGTGGTAAGGTTGCGCGGTGATTACCTGGCCATTGTGACCCTCGGTTTTGGCGAGATTACCCGGCTGATTCTGGAAAACTGGAACGAATTTTCCTTCGGACCCAGCGGCATTGCCCGCATCCCTTCGCCCGGTTTTTTCGGGATGGATCTTAGTGTGCGAGCCAATACGATCTACATCTATTTTCTCATGCTGGTTTGCTGTCTTATTGCCATTTTTATAGTGCGGCGGTTGCAGGATTCCCGTATTGGCCGGGCCTGGATCGCCATTCGTGAGGATGAAACGGCCTCCCGGTCCATGGGTATCGACGCCGCCGGAGCGAAAAGAGCGGCTTTTGCAATCGGTGCAGGCTGGGCGGGGATGATGGGGGTAGTCTTTGCCGCGAAAACCACCTTCATCAACCCCGCCAGTTTCAATTTTATCGAATCGGCCATGATCCTTTCCATTGTGGTTTTAGGCGGCATCGGTTCCGTGCCGGGGATCATCCTTGCGGCCCTTCTGCTTATTCTCCTGCCGGAGTATCTCCGGGCTTTCAGCGCCTACCGGATGCTCATCTTCGGAGCCGCCATGGTCGGCATGATGATCTTCCGTCCCCAGGGCATCATCCCCTACGTGCGCCGCACCTATGAATTCCATCTCCGAAATAACCACGGCCGGAGGTTGTGACATGAAGCCGGTTATGGAAGTCAGGCGACTGGATATGAATTTCGGAGGGCTTAAAGCGCTGAGCAAGGTGGACCTGCAAGTGTCCGGGGGAGAAATCGTGGCCATAATTGGGCCTAATGGCGCGGGAAAAACCACCTTCTTTAATTGTCTTACGGGCATTTATACGCCGACGGGCGGCGATATCCTGGTTTGCCCTCCCGGTAAAAAAAATAAGCGGATCAACGGCATGAAAACCCACAGAATTGTGGCGCTGGGCATTGCCCGCACCTTTCAAAACGTCCGCCTCTTCCCCCGCATGACCGTGCTGGAAAACGTCATGGTGGGCAGGCATTGCCGCACCCGTGCCGGTTTGGCCGGCGCCATTTTCCGGGATAAAAAAACACGGGAGGAAGAAAAAAATATCGTTTCCCAAAGTTATGCCCTGCTGCAGAAAATCGGGCTTAGCGCTTACGTCAATGAATTGGCGGAAAATTTGCCTTACGGCGCCCAGCGGCGGCTGGAAATCGCCCGTGCCCTGGCTGCGGAGCCTTTCCTGCTGCTCCTGGATGAACCGGCGGCAGGACTGAATCCCCAGGAGACGCAGGAGCTGGAGGTCTTGATCAAGCGGCTCCGGGCGGAAGGCGGCTTGGCTATTCTCCTGATCGAGCATGATATGAAGCTGGTGATGAGCCTCTGTGACCGCATTTGTGTGATGGATTATGGTGAAAAAATTGCCGAGGGAGCGCCGGCGGTGGTGCGGGCCAATCCCCTGGTGATCAGCGCCTATCTGGGTGAGGGTGAACATGCTTGAATTGAAAAACCTCTGTGCCTGCTATGGGCAGATCATGGTCTTGAAGGACGTGAACCTCAAGGTTCTGTCAGGTGAGATTGTCACGCTCCTCGGCGCCAATGGCGCCGGGAAAAGTACCACTTTAATGTCAATCTCCGGCATCGTTCCTCCCCGGAGCGGGGAAGTGCTTTTTCTAGGGCGCCCCGTGCAAAGCTGCCGTCCGGAAGAGATCGTGGCGCTCGGTATCTGCCAGGTGCCCGAGGGAAGGCACATCTTCCCCCAGATGACGGTAAAGGAAAATCTGGCAATGGGGGCCTTCCTGCGTAAGGATAAGGCAGATATCCGGCGTGACTTGGAATATATTTACGAGCTTTTCCCGATCCTGGTGGAAAGGCGCCACCAGTCGGGGGGTACGCTTTCCGGTGGTGAGCAGCAAATGCTGGCCATTTCACGGGCCTTGATGGCCCGGCCCCGTCTTTTGCTCCTTGATGAACCGTCCCTGGGACTGGCGCCCCTGCTGGTGAAATTGATCTTTCAAATTATCAAGAAGATTAATGAGGAACAGGGGACCACCATCCTTCTGGTGGAACAAAATGCCAACATGGCGCTCAAGATTGCCCACCGCGGTTACGTGCTGGAAAACGGCAGTATTGTGATGACCGGTACGGCTGCGGATTTACTGAATAATGAAGCGGTAAAAAACGCCTACCTGGGGATATAGATGTGACGATGGAAGCGCCCCGGGAGTGCCCTGGGAGTGCCGCACCCCCGTGCGGCAATTACGACAAAGGTGAAGGCTCAGCGGTTAAGGTAGCCATTGCGACCCTCGGTTGCAAGGTGAACCAGTATGAATCAGCCGGCATGGCGGCAACGCTCCGGGAAAGCGGATTCGCCACCGTTGCCTTCGGCGCTTTGGCCGACGTCTGTATCGTTAATACTTGCATCGTGACAGGCAAAGCCGCTTACCAGTCACGGCAGTTGATCAGACGTGCGTTAAAACGCAATCCTGCGGCGGAGGTGCTGGTAACCGGTTGCTATGCCCAGGTCCTTCCGGAAGAAGTTGCCGCTATTCCAGGTGTGAAAATGGTGGCCGGTAATCTGGAGAAGGACAATATCCTGCCCATAGTCCATGAAATGGCACGGGGCGGGAAGAAAATCTGCCGGAGTGATGTCCGCCGGGCACGGGAATTTACCACACCTGCGGCTCGCGGCTTTGCGGGACGGACGCGGGGGTTGCTCAAGATTCAGGATGGCTGTGATACCTTCTGCCGTTACTGCATTGTGCCCTATGCCCGGGGAAAGAGCCGTAGCCTGGCGGTAAGTGAGGTACTGGGGAGATTGGCGGAGCTGGATCAGGCGGGCTACCGGGAGTTGGCGCTCACGGGCGTCAATCTGGGCGCCTACGGACGTGATCTTTGCCCGGCAACGAATTTGTTGGCGCTCCTGCGGCGGGTGGAGGCCGCAAGACCGCTGTCGCGCTTGCGTCTCAGCTCGCTGGAGCCGGGGGAAATCACCGAGGAGATTTTATCATTTTTTCGGGAACAGGAGATTTTTTGCCCCCACTTCCACATTCCCCTGCAAAGCTGTCATGACGGGATTCTTGCCCTGATGGGCCGGAACTACGACACACTTTTTATCCGCCGATTGGTCGAAAAAATCCTGGTTTATCTGCCCGATGCGGCAATCGGCGCGGATATTATGGTAGGTTTCCCCGGCGAAGGCGAAGCGGCATTTGCCGGCACGAAAATGGTGCTCGCAGAGTTGCCGCTGGCCTATTTGCATGTCTTTCGCTATTCACCGCGCCCCGGTACGCCGGCAGCCTCTTTGCCCGGCAAGGTGCAGGAAGCGGAGAAGAAGAAGCGGGGGGATATCCTGAGGGAATTAAGCGAAAAAAAACGCGCCCGCTTTGCGGAGAAGTTCCTGGGGCGAAGGCTGGGCGTGCTTCTGGAAGGGGAACCGGATAAAAAAACCGGTATGATGCGGGGTTTTTCCTCGAACTACATACCGGTGGTGGTCGTAAATGGTGATGCTGCCCGGGCCGATACCCTGGTGGAAGTGGAGACATACGAGGCAAGGAAAGGAAAACTGTTCGGCAGGATGTTATGACGGAAGAAAGAAGCGCCTCCTTAAAAGAACTGGAACGGAACCTGGGTTGTTTATTTCAGGATGTGGAGCTCCTGGACAATGCGCTGAGCCATCGTTCTTTTGTAAACGAGAATCCGGATCTTGCCGTCCGGGATAACGAACGGCTGGAGTTTCTCGGTGATGCCGTGCTGGGGCTATGCATAAGTGATATGCTGATGGAAGCTTTTCCCGGCCATGCGGAAGGACAGCTTTCCAAGATTCGGGCGTCGCTGGTCAACGAGCAGTCGCTGGCGGAGCTGGCCAGGAAATTTAACCTTGGTGACTATCTGCTCCTGGGCAAAGGTGAGGAAATTACCGGCGGCAGGGAGAAGCCTTCCCTCCTTGCCAATACTTTTGAGGCCCTGATTGCCGCCCTGTATCTTGATTGCGGTTTCAACCGGACTCTGGCGTTCGTGATCCGGCTCTTTAGCCCCATGATTGCCCAGGGAACGGGAAAGTTAATCTATCGCGATTATAAAACGGCCTTGCAGGAAATGGTGCGAACCCACTTCAAGGCAATGCCTCAGTATGTCATGATCGGGTCATACGGACCCGACCATGACAAGATTTTCCAGGTAAGATTGACGGTGAATGGCATCATCGAGGCTTACGGTACGGGGAAAAGTAAAAAGGAAGCGGAGCAGCAGGCTGCCAAGGAGGCATTGGAAAGATTAAAGGCCTCAGACGCATTGCCGCCAGCACCGCTTGTTGCCCAGGCGGTGCAGACTATGAATTCTGTGAACCAAACTTTGCCGGAGAACTTAGGCGCGAAAAAAAGAAATATCGCGGGAAGCACGGTATGAAAATTTAGCTGTTTATTAGCTTTACATCACATCGAAGTTGTTGTATGAGATAAAGCATATCGGTAAAATTCCGAGACTTTTACCGATATTGTTATTAATTGCGGGGGTTTAAAAGTAATGGCAGAGACAGCAAAGCGGGAATGGGTTTACGATGATATCGTCAAAGGGATGCAATTGCCCGATATTAATTATACGATCACCTCAGAGATTCTGGAGCGCTACCTCAACGGCATCGATGATCTCAACCCCATTTACCTCGATGAAGACTACGCAAAGAAATCGCCCTTTGGAGGACGTATTGCCCCCCCAATTTCCATGGCTATTTACACCACAGTGAGCAATCTCATCAAACCCCTGGGCATGGTCATCCCGCCGGGGTTGGTGCAGGCCTATCAGCGTTATGAGTTTTCCGGCATCGTCCGGCCCGATGAGAAGCTGCTGATCAAAAGCGTTGTCGAGGATAAGTATGAGAAAAAAGGGAGAAAATTCGTTCAATTAAAGTCGGAAGTATTTAATGAAAAAGGTGAAAAGGTCGGGACAAGCTGGCTCACGCCCATTTGGTCAAAATAGTGCAAGAAAAGGATATGGCAAGGGGAAAACTCATGTGTTCGGAAAAAAGATTTGATGAGTTTCAGAGTGGCGATGAATTTGCGCCGCTGATCAAGAAAATGACCCAAGAGAAGATTAACGCCTATGTAAGCACGGCAGAGGATTACAACCCTATTCACGTGGATGTCGAATTTGCCAAAAAGACGCCTTTTGGGGGAACGATCGCCCCGGGATTTCAGTGCATGGCGTATATATCAGAGTTAATGGCCAGAGAATTCGGACTCGGCTGGTACATCAGCGGGACCTTGGATCTCCGCTTGACCCGGCCGACGAAGCCGGGCGATACGCTTTTTACCAGGGCCAAGGTGGTGGAAAAGAAAGTTGCGGCTGAAAGTAAGATCGTTCTTTGCGAGGTTCGCATCACGAATCAAAACAAGGAGGATGTAATGGTAGGAAGCGCCGGGGTCGCTTTCCCGATTACTGATTAGTGAGTGGCATAGGAGAGAATATAAACATAGATTAAAAATGGAAAAGGAGAAAGAAACATGGCTAATTTATTGGATTATCAGGATGTAGTGTTGATAGACGGGGCCAGGACCCCCATCGGCAAGTTTGGGGGGACTCTGAGGGATTTAGTGGTATGGCAGATAGGCGCTATGGCCATTAAGGCAGTTGTGGAAAGAACCGGCATAGACCCGGAAGCAATTGACGAGGTGATAATGTCCCACACCCGGCAAGATGGGACGGGGACCAACCCGGCCCGCAACATGCTGCTGTTTGCCGGTTTGCCTAAAAAGATTCCCGCCCACACGGTAAATATGGTCTGTGCTGCCGGGTTGAAGGCGTTGCATCTTGCCGTCCAGTCGATCAGAACGGGGGAGACACAGGTAGCGGTTGTCGGCGGCTCAGAAAGCATGAGCAATATTCCCCACCTTTTAAAGGGAGCCCGGTGGAAACCCTTGGGAAGGTTGAATGATATAACCATTGGCGATGGTTTTCTCTATCTGTCCGATAGTTACAGCGGCTTAACGCCGGGGCTGACCGCTGAGCGTTGCTGCGAGAAACACGGTCTTACCCGTGAGGAAAATGATCAGATAGGCTATGAAAGCCACGTCAAGGCAGCCAAGGCATGGGAAACCGGCGTCTTCGATGACGAGGTATTTCCGGTGGATGTTCCCGCGGAGAAAGGTAAAAAAATTACCTTTTACGCTGATGAGTGCTATCGCAAGGATGCCACCATAGAAAGCATGCGAAAACTTACGGCCCCCTTCAAAAAAGATGGAACGGTGACGGCAGGAAGCTCATCGGGCATTACCGACGGTGCCGGTGCCAGTTTGATTATGTCTCGCAAGAGGGCCCAGGAATTGGGTCTTAAGCCGATGGCCTCCTTTGTTGATTTTCTCTTTTATGGGTTAGAGCCGGCTGATTTCCCGGATGGACCCGGATTATCCATTCCGGCCATTCTGAAGAGGAACAATTTGACCATCAATGATATGAAATCTGTGGAAATTAACGAAGCTTTCGGTTGTGTTTGTCTGGCTGCAGAAAAGATGATGAATTGGCGCGATCGTGAAAAAATGAATCCTCACGGCGGCTGCATTGCCTTGGGACATCCCACCGGTTATAGTGGCGCCCGACTTACCCTGCATCTTGCGCATACGTTAAACAGTGGAGAGTACGGATTGGCCTGTCTTTGCGGGGGCGGCGGCATGGCCGGAAATATGATCCTGAAAAGTGAGCGGGATCCGGAGCAAAAGTATAAAAAGGTTATCGTGGGTCTTGATGAGAAGACGGGGCACGCCTATTCGCGTGAGCCTTCTCCCGAAGATTTGGAAAAAATGAAGAATCATCAAACCTTTTAGTATATACGAAATTATTTTTTGCGCTTTTCTGGCAAAAAATAATTTCGTAAGCATACTTATCCCGTTTATCGGGGTTGAGATAGCAATTGGTTGGATAAAATAGAAGGAGGCGACAGATATGGAAATCAAGAAAGTAGTGGTTGTGGGCATGGGTCTGATGGGTTCAGGGATTGCTCAAACCTACGCCGAAGGCGGCTGTGAAGTATATGTGACGGATGTTACCGAGGAGTATGTCAAGAAGGGCATCGGCAGCATCGAGAAGTATTTGTCCAAATCGGTTGAGAAGGGCAAGCTGGACGCGGCAAAGAAGGCGGAAATCCTGGGGCGGATCAAGCCCATCAAGAGTCTCGAAGAGGCGAAGGATGTTGATCTGGGACAGGAGGCCGTGCCCGAAAACATGGAGTTGAAAAAGAAAATCCATGCCCAGATGGATGCTGTCTTGCCGGCTCATGCCATTCAGGCCGTATGTACCTCTGCCCTTTGCATCAGTGAAATCGCTTCGGCCACGAAGCGTCCCGAGCAGGTCATCGGCACCCATTTTCACAGCCCGGCGCAGGTGATGAAGCTGGTGGAGGTTATTAGGGGGTTGAAAACCTCCGACGAGGCGGTGCAGGCGATGAATGATATCCTGAAGAAATGCAATAAGCTGGCAATCAATGTCGCCGATTCTTCGGGATTCATTACCAGCCGCGTCTGGTGTCCCTTCGGCATGGCTGCCATCCAGACCATGGTGGAGGGTGTGGCCACGCCAGAAGACATCGATGCGGCCCTTAAGGGTGGGTTCAACCATCCCATGGGTCCGCTGGAGCTGATGGATGTCATCGGTTTGGATGTTATGCTGCACGCCGCGGAAGACCTGACCAAAAATTTCGGCCCGGCCTATGCTCCGCCGCCGCGTCTCAGAACGATGGTCGCCGCGGGGATGCTGGGCGTTAAGACCGGCCAGGGTTTTTACAAATACCCCCGGAAATAATCAGTCGGGGACACAACGTGATTGGGGACAGATTTGGGAATATGGGGACAGATTTGAAATCTGTCCCCATAAGTGAGTGTCCCCATAAGTAAGGGCGTAAAATGAGCTATCAAGATATTCTCTATGCCGTTGAAGACGGTATTGCCAGACTCACGCTGAATATCCCGGAAAAAATGAACCGCCTCAGCATTACCACCATGAAAGAGGTAGTTGATGCCCTGAACCGGGCCAAGGCGGATAGAGAGGTCCGCGTGGTCGTCATTCAGGCGGCGGGCGACAAAGCCTTTTGCGCCGGCGCCAACATCGCGGATTTTGCCGGGCTTTCTCCCTTAGAGAGCCGGGAGGTTTTCCGGGCCTTTGTGGATTTATCCAAGGTCTTTATTGACATGCACAAACCTTCCATTGCCGCGGTTAACGGCTTGGCATTGGCGGGCGGCTGCGGGCTGGCTCTCTATCCGGATATCACCATTGCCTCCGACAGGGCCAAGTTCGGGCTGCCGGAGATCAACGTGGGGATCTGGTCATGCATGGTATCCGCATCTCTGCCGAACCTCGTGGGGAGAAAAAAGGCTCTGGAGCTGCTGATTACAGGCGACATGATCGATGCCCAGGAAGCGGAAAGGATCGGGCTTATCAACCGGGTTGTTCCCCACGATCAGCTCGAACAAGCCGTAACAGATCTGGCGCGTAAAATCAGCAAGAAAAGCCCGGCCGTCATGCGCCTGGGAAGAGATTCCTACTATACTCTCCTGGATATGGAATATGGCAAATCCCTGGAATATGTTCTCTATGTTCTGGCCCTGATCTCAAGTACGGATGATCATAAGGAAGGGGTGGCAGCATTCCTGGAACAAAGAAAACCGGTTTGGAAGAACAGGTAGGGGTGGAAATTGGCTGGCAAGGCTAAGGAAGATAAAAAAGAGGCGGTGCTTTTCTCCCGGCAGGGGCATGTGGGCGTCATCACACTGAATCGTCCGGAGGCCATGAACAGTCTGAATGGCCCTTTATGTTCGCGGTTAAGTGAAATCCTGGAGGCGATTGAGCGGGACGACGATATCCATGCCGCCATTATTACAGGGGCCGGTGAGAAGGCCTTTTGCGCCGGGATTGACTTAAGGGAGCGGCACGGAATGAGCGATGGGGATGTCAATGCTTTGCGGCGTTTTGTCATCTTCCCCGTTTTCCGACAGCTTGAGGCCCTGAGCAAGCCGCTCATCGGTGCGATCAATGGCTTAGCCCTGGGTGGCGGGGCGGAGATAGCCCTGCTCTGCGACATTAGGATTGCCTCGGAAAATGCCAGATTCGGCCAGGCGGAGGTTAAATGGGCGATTATTCCGGCGGCCGGGGCATGTCAAAGGTTGCCCAACATCGTGGGTGTCGGTCGTGCCAAAGAACTTCTCCTTACCGGGCGGATTGTCAATGCCGACGAGGGAGAACGGATCGGCCTCTACAACCATCTGGCGACTGCTCAAGATTTGCCTGGCAAGGCCATGGAAACGGCGCAGATGATTGCCGAGAATGGCCCCGTAGCCGTCCGCCAGATTAAAAAAGCCATCTATATGGGGACGGAGAATCAGTTGGCCCTGGCCTTTGATCGTGAAGCATCGGAAATCTGCTACCACACCCAGGACCGGCTGGAAGGGGTGGCCGCCTTTAATGAGAAAAGAAAACCCAATTATCGGGGGAAGTAAGAATACAACGGCAGCATCGTTGGCTATACGTACTGATAACAAGGAGGTTCTTGAGCTATGGAAGATATAAAAACGATCGACATCATGAATTACCCGAATCAAGTGAAGGATGTTCCCTATAACTTCAACGACTGGGAAGAGTGGCGCAAGATCTGTACGACCACCTTCAAGCCCTTCTTTCCCTTGGGACGCTTTCCCCAGTCACCCGAAGATTATGAGAAGCATAAACACCTCTACGGCACGGCCTTTTATCCCTATGAATCCCTGGACACCTTTATTGAGGCGATGGATAAGGAGGGATACGACCGGGTCTGCATGGCAGCGGTAAAGATGTGGTCCTTCCGGAGGAGTTTCAAGCTGATCTTTGATTTTACCATTGATCAGGTGAACGATCTGGTGAAACGCAGCCACGGCCGGATTATCGGCGCGGCGGGCTATAATCCCTACCGGATCACGGAAAGCCTTTATGACATCGAAAAATCAGTCAAGGAATATGGCTTTAAGTTTGTCTATGTGCATAGTATCAGTTTCGGCATTCCCTTTAACGACAGAAAGCTTTACCCCCTGTACGGACTTTGCAGCTCCTTGAAAATTCCGGTGTCCCTGCAGGCCGGGCATTCCGCCGAGGCGCTGCCCAGTTGGGTAGGAAATCCCATGGCCATTGATGAAGTGGTGATGGACTTCCCCGATCTGAAGATCAACCTTTCCCATACCGGTTTCCCCTGGATCAAGGAATGGATTGATCTGGTCTGGAAGCATGAAAATGTCTATGGGGATATTTCCGCTTACATGCCCGAGAGTTTGGACCCGGAATTGATCAAGTTCATGTCCAGCGGCAAGGGCAACGGCAAGGTAATGTGGGGGACGAATGGACTCGGACTCCGGCACGGCAAACAGTCTATCCTGAAAATGGAGATGAAAGACGCATACAAGGAAAACCTTCTGCGCAACAATGCGCTGAAATTCCTGGGTTTGGAGTCCTGACCCAGAAATTCCTCCCCCTCGACGGGGGAGGGTGTGGGTGGGGGTGAAAGGGATAACAGATAATGCCGCTATATCCCCCTCCCCTCAATCCCCTCCCGCCAGGGGAGGGGAAGGGTACTTACTGCGAACTTACTTTAATATTAAGGAGAAATAAAGATGGATTTTGATTTAGCGCCTGAACATATACAGATTCAGGATACGATACGAAAGTTTTGCCAGAAAGAAGTGACGCCCCATGCCGAGGAGTGGGAAAAGAACGAATATTTCCCTCGGGAGGTCATCAGGAAGATGGGCGGACTCGGCTTTTTTGCCTCTCCCTTTCCTGAGCAGTACGGCGGGACGGAACTCGGTTTCCTGGCCAATATTATCGTGGCGGAAGAGTTGGGCCGGGCTTCCCTGGGGTTGGCCTGCTGCCTGAACATGCAAAGCGGCACCTGTCCCATGACCCTGCTTTTAAACGGGAACGAGAGACAGAAAGAGAAATTTCTGCCGGGCATCATCAGCGGTGAACTGCTGGGCTGCTTCGGCGTTACGGAACCGAACGCGGCCACCGATGTGGCGGGCATCGAGACCAAGGCCATCAAAGACGGCAACGATTACATCTTAAACGGGTCGAAGATGTGGATTACCCATGCCTCCGTCTTCGATGTGGGGATCTGCTTTGCCAAAACCGACCCCAGCCAGCGCCACAAAGGCCTGTCGGCGTTTATTATTGAAAAAGGCATGCCCGGTCTGAAGGGGATTGCCATCCATGACAAACTGGGCGTCCGCAGCTCCGATACGGGGGAGCTTGTTTTTGAAGATTGCCGGGTGCCTAAGGAGAACCTCATCGGTGAGGAAGGGCAGGGTTTTAAAATTGCCGAGAGCGCGCTTACCTATGGCCGTGCCAATATTGCCGGCCGTTCCCTGGGGATTGGCCAGGCGGCGGTGGACGCCGCTCTTCGTTACGCCAACGAAAGGGAACAGTTCGGACAGAAGATCGGCACTTTCCAGATGAACAAACAGATCATCGCCGATATGGTGGCCGAGATTGATGCCTCCCGGCTGCTGGTATATCGTGCGGCCTGGCTGCAGGACCAGGGACGTCCCAGTTCCATGGAGAGCACCATTGCGAAGTTTTATGCCTCGGAAGCGGCAGTGCGGGCCGTCATCGGCGCCGCCAAGATCCATGGGGCCTACACCTATTCGTCGGAGTATGCCGTCGCCCGGTTGTATCGGGACGTGATGCTGATGACGGCCGGGGAAGGAACCTCCAATATTCAGAGACTGATTATTGCAAATAACGCGTTAGGTTGGAAATAAAAGAAAGGATAGCGGTGATGAAAATGATCTTAGCAGGTAAAGTAGCGATAGTAACGGGGGCAGGCAGAGGCGTCGGCCGGGCCATTGCCTTGGATTTAGCCAAGGAAGGCGCCGATGTGCTGGTGAATTACAGCCAAAGCAAGGAACCGGCGGAAGAGGTGGTGCGGCAGATTGAGGGCATGGGCCGTAAGGCCATTGCCTATAAGGCCGACGTATCACAGGAGTCTGAGGTCGTAGGCATGGTGGCTGCGGCTATTGAGAAATTCGGCAAACTCGACATCTTGATTAACAACTCCGGCAACTCAGCGCCGGCGATGATGCATAAGATGACCATCGAACAGTGGAATGCCGTCATCGGCGTGCATCTTACCGGGACCTTTCTGTGCATGCGCGAGGCCGCCAAACACATGATCGAGAGAAAACAGGGAAAGATCATCAATGTGATCTCCGTGGCCGGCCTCCAGGGTTCGATGGGGCAGTGCAACTATTCCTCCGCCAAAGGGGGCGTCATCGGCCTGACCAAGAGCGGGGCGAAGGAATTGTCCCGCTACGGCATCTTCGTCAATGCCGTGAGTCTCGGGGTCACGAGCACAGATATGACCGCTAAGATCATGACCGACGAAAAGCTCAAGGAGGCAACACTGAGCCGGGTTTTGCTCCGCCGGGCCTACGAATCGGAAGAAATCGCGCCCCTCTTCTCGTTTTTGGCTTCCGATGCCATGAACAGCATTCAGGGGCAGGTCATTGCGGCGGACGGCGGAATCGCTGGATTGGGCTAAAGATGATGGGAAATCAACCCCGCGTAGGGAAAATTGACGCTGCCGAGGCGATCGGAATGATAAAAAGCGGGCAGCGCGTGGCCTTGAGCCCCGTCTGCGCCGAGCCGCTCAATTTAGTCAAGGAGCTGCTTGCCGCAAAGGATCGCCTGGAAAACGTCACCATTTACACCATGATGCCCATGGGGGATTGCGGGTACGCCGGTCCGGAAATGTTGCCGCACTTCAACGTCAAGGCCTTTTCCGTCGGCCCCCGTTTGATGGAGGCCCTTAATAAAGGCTATGCGGAATATGTCCCCTGTCATCTTTCCCAGATTCCCGTGTTTTTTCGCGAGCATCTTATCGAGCCGCCGGATGTTGCCCTCATTCAACTGTCGCCTCCGGACAGCCACGGATACTGCAGCCTGGGGGTAAGCGTCAGCTATATCCGGCCGGTTATCGATAATGCCAAGGTCGTCATCGCCGAGATAAACGAAGAGATGCCCCGGACTCAGGGTGATGCCCTGGTGCATCTTTCCCAGGTGGATTATGTCGTGGAATCGAATCATCCGCTGCCCGTCATTCCCCCCCCCAAGATCGGTCGGATCGAGAAAAAAATTGCTGAATTTACCGCGGAGCTCGTGCCGGATGGGGCGGTCATCCAGGTGGGGATCGGCAACATCGCCGATGCTATCCTCCAGGAACTGACGACGAAGAAGAATTTATCCGTCCATACGGGGACTTTTTCCGATGGCGTGATGACGCTGGTGAACGCAGGAGCCGTGGAGGCAAGGAGGGGGGAATCCCAGAGCGGCAGGTTGACGACGACTGAGATTATCGGCAGTGCGGAACTCTACAGGTTTTGTGATGATAATCCCCTGGTAGCCCTGTGCCCCATTGATTATACCCATAATATCGGTATCTTGAGCAGGATAGAAAAGCTGATCAGTGTTACAGCGGGAATTGAGATAGACTTGAGCGGGCAGGTCAATGCGGAAATGCGGGGAGAAACCCTCGTGAACGGTATCGGTGGCCAGCTGGATTTTTTACGGGGTGCCGTTGCCTCGCCGGGTGGCAAAGGTGTGATTGTCTTTCCCTCTACCGCGCGCAATGGGCAAGTCTCCCGCATCGTTCCTCAAATAGGGGCGGGAACCACCGTGACTGTAGGCCGGGCGGATATCGACTTTGTGATTACCGAGTATGGTGTGGCGCAATTGCGAGGTAAATCGCTCGCGGAAAGAGCTGGGGAATTGATCGCCGTTGCCCATCCCGACTTTCGAGAAGAGCTGAAGAGTGCATATAATAAGACAAAACGTTAGGAGGTAAGAGAACATGAAAAAAGTTGTCATTGGTTCCGGCTCCGCCTTTTGGGGAGATATTTTCGATCCCGCCCTGGAAATGGCGCAGAGCGGCGAAGTTCAATATATGGGGTTTGATCACCTGGCGGAATTGACCATGGCGATTCTCAATCGCATGAAGGATAAAAACCCGGAAGCGGGCTATATTCCGGACATCATCCCCTGGATGAAAAGGCTCCTGCCCGTCACCACCAAGAATAACATCAAGATGATTTCCAACGCGGGCGGCGCCAACCCCCTGCAGGCGGCGCTGGAGGTAAAAAAGGTCATTCAGGAGTTGAAACTGGGCCCCATGAAGATCGGCGTGGTTTCCGGCGACGACATCCTGCCCTATCTCGACGATATTCGGGCGCAGGGCTGGAAGTTCAAGAACCTGGACACTGGTGAGGAAGACATCGATTCCATCCGGGACCGGATTGCCGCCGCCAATGCCTATACCGGCGCCGACCTGATCGTCAAAGAGCTGGCCAATGGCGCGGATTTGATTATTGCCGGCCGGGTTTCCGATAATGCCCTCTATGTGGGACCCCTAATGCACGAGTTCGGCTGGAAGTTCGACGATCCCGCTTATGTCGATCTGCTGGCCGCTGCCGTCACGGTGGGCCACATCATCGAATGTTCCGCCTGTGTGAGCGGCGGCATGTCCAATATGTGGAAACTCTCGGAACGGCCCTGGGACATCGGTTTTCCCATCGCCGAGTTTTATGAAAACGGCGAAGCCGTCATCACCAAGCCGAAGGGGTCCGGCGGCATCGTCAACCAGTGGACGGTAAAGGAGCATCTGCTCTATGAAATCATTGATCCGGCGAACTATCTGATGCCCGACGGGATCGGCGATTTTACGGCGCTCGAACTGCACGAGGAGGAACGGAACCGGGTGCGCGTCACGGGTATGAAGGGCAAGAAGCGCCCCGATACCCTGAAGGTCTGCATCGGTTTTAAGGACGGGTTTATCGGCGAAGGTTTGGTCTATTTCCCCGGACCAGACGCCCTGGCCAAGGCCAAATGGGCCGAAAAATGGGTGCGCGAGCGCTTCAAGAAGAGCGGTATCAATTTCCGCGAGCTGCGCATCGATTTCATGGGTGTGAACATGCTCCATGGCGACGCCGCGGAGATCGAGGATCGGGATTACAACGAAGTCGGGCTGCGCATCGCCGCGCGGGCCAATACCTATAAGGAAGCGGAAGCCGTGCGCCGTGAGGCCACGCATCTCTGGACGATGGGGCCCGTGGGCTCCAGTTTCGGCGTACCCATGAACGTCCGTCCGGTTATCAAACTCTGGCCGTCCCTGGTTCCCCGGGACGCCGTCAAGATTGAAAGTCAGCTTATGGAGGTGGAATAATCATGAAAAAGGTAAAGCTTGCGCAATTAGCCTTTGCGCGGTCCGGTGATAAGGGAGATATCAGCAATATCGGCTTGATGGCCAAAACCAAGAATATCTATGAGTTTCTGCTGCAGACCCTGACACCCGAAAAGATCAAGGAATATTTCGGAGGGATGGTGAAAGGCGGCGTGGAAATTTACCCCGTACCCAAACTCGACAGCCTGGAGATCATCCTGCGCCAGGCCTTGGGGGGCGGCGCCACCTGCACCCTGAGGTTTGACCAGACGGGCAAGTCCATGGGGCCGGTTTTATTGGGGATGGAGATCCAGGTCACCGAAGAGATGTTGGCGGAAGCCATCGCCGCGGATCAAGCCATCGAAAGGCAGTACACCTGCGGCTGAACTTCCCTCCCCCTCGACGGGGGAGGGTTAGGGTGGGGGTGCCTCACCCTCCCCTTAATCCCCTCCCGTCAAGGGAGGGGAAATTGAACCATTAGATAGGAGCAAAAAATGGATTTTTCACTTACTGAAGAACAGATCATCTTCCGGGACCAGATCCGTAATTTTGCGCAGACGGAAATCGCCCCCTTAGTCGAAGAGGCGGAGGAAACCGGGGTAACGCCTTTGCAACTTTTTCCCATGATGGGGAAACTGGGCTACCTGGGCATTACTTATCCGGAAAAGTACGGCGCCGCCGAGACCGATAAAATTACGGAGATGATCCTGATCGAAGAGTTGAACAAGGTCTGTGGCGGCATTGCCGGGGCCGTGAGCACCACCCATTCCGGGTTGGGGCTCCGGGCGATCAACAATTTCGGCAATGAGGAGCAAAAGCAAAAGTTTCTGGTGCCCGCCATCAGGGGGGAAAAGATTGCGGCCTTTGCCTTGACGGAACCAGACTCCGGGTCCGACGCCATTGCCATGCGGACCAGGGCCGTCCGGGACGGCAATCATTTTGTCATCAACGGCAGCAAAATCTTCATCAGCAACGGTACCTTCGCCGATTTTGTCACGCTGGCCTGTTACACCACGGACCCGAAGCAAGTGGCAAAGCGGGGCCAGGGAATCAGCATGATCGTCGTGGAGAAGGGTACGCCCGGCTTTACGTCCCGCAAGCTGCACAAGGTGGGAAATAATTCGCAGGAAACCGCCGAGCTCTTCTTTGAAGACGTGCGGGTGCCGGTGGAAAACCTGCTGGGTGTGGAAGGCGAAGGGCTGGCGCAGGTCCTGGCTACCCTGAAAGCCGGTCGGCTGGCCTATGGCGCGCGCGCGACGGGCCTGGCCCAGGCGGCCTATGACATCGTCTTCAAGTACGCCCACGACCGGGTGCAGTTCGGCAAGCCTATCGCCTCCTTCCAAGCCAATGCCTTTAAACTTGTGGATATGGCCATCAACATTGACATCATGCGCACGATGACCTACCGTGGGGCCTGGCTTGCGGATCAGGGCGTTGATTACATGAAAGAGGCCTGCATGGTAAAGGTCTTTGCCACAGAAACTCTTCAGCAGTTGATGCTTAACGCCCTTTCCATTCATGGGGGATACGGCTACATGATGGAATATCCCATCCAGCGGATCTGGCGGGATGCCAAGATGCTTAACGTCACCGAAGGCACCACCGAGATGAGCCGCCTGGCCATCGCCCGCGAACTGGGGATTTAAGCTCAGCTACTGCCAAAACGTGCAACGGGGGACAGATTTGAAATCTGTCCCCATAATCCGATAACCGCGATAACCGAAGGGGTTGGACTATGGATATAAAAAAAGTATTTGTCGTGGGCGCCGGTTTAATGGGGGGCGGCATCGCCCAAGTGTGCGCCCAATCCGGCATCGAGGTGCTTTTAAACGATATCAGCACGGAGGCGATCGATAAGGGCCTGAAGAATATCTCCTGGTCCGTCGGCAAGCTGGTGGAAAAGGGGAAGCTAGCGGAGACGAAAGAGGCTATCATGAATCGCATCACGCCCTGCCCCGATTTTACCGGGGCGGCGGCAGCGGATCTGGCTATGGAAGTGGTCTTCGAAAAACTTGAGGTAAAACAACAGATTTTTGCCAAGCTGGATGAAGTATGCAAGGTCGGCGCCCTTTTGGCTACCAACACCTCCGCAATTCCCATCACGGAAATTGCTGTGGCCACCAAACGTCCGGAAGATATGATCGGGCTGCATTTCTTTAGTCCCGTGGTCATGATGGCTACCGTCGAGGTAGTCAAAGGCGTGAACTCCTCGCCTGCATCCATGCAGCGGGGGGTGGATTTTGTCCGCGCCCTGGGCAAGGAACCCATCCGCGTGGAAAGTGACGGAGCGGGTTTTCTCCTGAACCGCATCAACCTGGTAAGCTATGTGGAGGCCATCCGCTGTTTGGAGCAGGGCATTGGCACCGTCGATGATATCGACAAGGGGGTGCGCCTCGCCTTCGGCAGGAAGATGGGTCCCTTCGAGACGGGCGACATGGTGGGCCTGGATATATCCTTCGGGGCGCTCTCCGCCATTTACGAAGAAAGCAAGGACATGCGCTTCTATCCTCCCCAGTTGCTCCGGCGCAAGGTCAAGGCCGGGCAATTGGGCCGCAAGACGGGCCGGGGCTGGTTTATGTACAACAGCGACGGCACGAGAAAGGAGAGCTGAATGGCGGAGCTGGTTCACTACGAAATTCAGGAGCAGGTTGCAGTCGTCACGCTCGATAACCCGCCCATGAATGCCCTGGACGTGCCCACTAAGGAGAAACTCTGCGAGGTTTTCACGGAGCTCGATGCCCGCCGTGGGGATATCCGGGTGGTGATCCTGACGGGGGGCGGAGACAAGGCCTTTGCCGCAGGAGCCGACATCAAGGCTTTTCTGGACTTGCAGCCCGATACGGCCAAACGTCGTTTGATGAAGAGTCACCGCATCTATGGTGTCGTCGAAAACTGTGAGTGGCCGGTAATTGCGGCGATCCACGGCTATTGTCTGGGCGGCGGGCTGGAGCTCGCCCTCTGCTGCGATATCCGTTATGCCGAGGATACCGCCCAGTTCGGTTTTCCCGAGGTGTCGCTGTCCATTTTTCCCGGCAACGGGGGGACAAGGCGGGCTCTATATCAAACCAACCTGGGCAGGATGAAAGAGTTGGTTTACACGGGCGAGATGATCAGCGCCGAGGAGGCCTTGCGCCTCGGTTTGATCGAGAAAGTGGCGCCTGCGGGAACGGTGATGGCCAAGGCGCGTGAGCTCGCGGCCAAGATTTGCAAAAGAGGTCCCCTGGGGGTGGCGGCGGCCAAAAAGGTGCTGAACCGCACGCGGGATCTCTCTCTGGAGCAGGGGCTGGAGTTGGAATCCGACGTCTGGGCGAGTCTTGCGGCCACGGAAGATATGAAAGAAGGGGCGCGAGCCTTTGTGGAAAAAAGAAAACCTAAATATCAATGTAAATAGAGGAGTTAAGCCTTATGGCAAGAGAGCTGAATGAAGTAGTGGTAGTAGATGCAGTCCGGACGGCCTTTGGCAAGGCCGGTGACAAAGGCATTTTCTGGAAGACGCGGGCGGACGATCTGGTCGTTGCCCTGCTAAAGGCCTTGATCAAGCGGAATCCGCAGGTCAAGCCGGAGATGATTGAAGACAGCCTTTGGGGCATTACCAATCAAATGAAGGAGCAGGGGGGAACCCTGGGACGGGTCGCCACCATGCTGGCCGATTGGGGATACAGCGTGCCCGGCTGTTCTATCGACCGCATGTGCGCCGGAGGCCTCACGGCCGTAAGCTTCGGCGTAACCCATATCGCTACGGGCATGGCGGATTGTATATTGGCGGGCGGCGTGGAGCATATGGGGCATCTGCCTATGGGTTTCATGCGCGATCCCCACCCCCGGTCCGAAGAAGTCATGGGCGGGCCGTCGGCCTTGAATATGGGCCAGACAGCCGAGAATATTCATGAACGGTTCCCCGAATTTACCAGGGAGATGTCGGACCGATACGCGGTGGAATGCCAGCGCAAGGCGGACGAGGCCATCAAGGCCGGCAAGATGAAGGAGATGATCATCCCCATCGAGGTGGAATTGGCCGA
>OBOI01000209.1_pt1 | contig 23580 bp, 24 predicted proteins | sample 1670151 | NCBI WGS metagenome assembly OBOI01 (sample SAMEA104232303, study PRJEB22302) | sediment metagenome | biome: forest; feature: aquifer; material: sediment | place: USA | collected 2011-08-07 | depth 0.01 m | reverse complement strand
TCCGAAACCTTAAACATATTTGTTTAGGTTTATCCCAATATCCATAATAAGCTTTGAAAACTTGGAACCATCAATAAGAGAAATGCACGGCTTGACAGAATGTTCAGACTCCTGAATGGCGGCTTTAGTGAAGTGGCTGGTAGTAACAAAAACTCCTTTTGCAGTTGTGTGCAATGCACCACGAAAATTATTAATCTCAACACTGCCCACAGAATGTCGCCAACGCTTTACTTGGAATTGTACATGAGTTTTCGAGAAAAAATAGTCGGAATCTTCCACATAAGCATTCACATCTATTCCCCCGTCTTGTGAGGGCGGTGTTACTGTGACATTGGTAAGGCCTTTAGATTCAACAACATCTTTGACGAGAGATTCGAAACGGTATGGCTTAATTTGAAGAAGATGAGAGCGAATCTCTTCTGCTTCATAGTTTCCCACTTCAAGAACCTCTTGTGGCGCATCGAACATGATAACTTCTCTCTCTTCCCTGTCAATTTTATGGATTTTTCTTGATTCCTTAAATATTGCGGCAACTATATCTTTTGCATGTTGTATAGGAATAATAGGTATTTCATTGTGAATGAAAAATTCAAAGATCCAGACTTTCCTTAAGACATTCTTCTTGTCAATTTGATATTCTTGGAAATGACGAAGAAGCTCAAGTAATCCAAGGAAAGTATATGTCTGCTTGCCTTCATTAGAAAAACCGTAAAATGGGATAGGGTTTTCATATTGTTCAAGAATCCTTTTGTTCCTGCCAATGATATCCTGATTGCCCGTTCTGCCTTGGGCTGTATAAGTGAGGATATTATTTTCAATTCTGTCATGATATGGATTTTCCGATATATTTTTCTCGTATTGTTCTGTAGTGGTTAAAATAACAAGATGGTTGAGGTTTTTACTTGAATCGACAGAAGGACGAATGCCGCCTAAGTTTTCAACATTTAAGGCAAAGCGAAGCTGATCATTCGTATATTTTTCACCAACCTTAAATTCTGTTATCATAGTCTAAACGCCTCGAAGTCGCGGCCGCCGTGAGACGTCAAGAACCCGGCCACGTTTTCGAGCAGCACGAGGGGCGGCCGCCGATCGCCCATTTCGTCAAGTATGCGCACAAACCCCCAATATGCCGATGATTCTTTGCCAGCTAAGCCCTTGCGCATACCGGCCAAGGAAAGATCGTTGCAGGGGAAGGATGCTGTTGCCAATGTGACCGTTGGGATGGTGTTGGTCTTCAAATTGTGTATGTCATCAATGATGAAATGAGGGTTAACGTCACGAAAGTGTTCTGAATACATCTCGTATTTGTCAGCGGCCATGTCGTTGGCGAACGCGATCGTCCATCCTTCCTTTTCCAGTCCCATGCGCATCAGTCCGATGCCCGCAAAAAATTCCGCGAACGCTTTCTTGCGCAGAATGTCAATGCATGATGCATCATTGCTGATGCAGTCAGCCTGCTTTGTCATTATTTTTGCCTCCGACAACTATCTGCCTTCTCTTGGTTAGCATCATTTATACACGCTTGATATTAGAAAATGCGATCATTAGTTGCCCCGTATTTGACAGAAAAAAATAAAACCATATCTCCCCTCGCCCACCCCAGGCATAGCTTATGATTACGAAAGGCCTCCTGCAAGCGTTTGATCTCCTCCGGCTCCAGCTTCCTATTTCCCGCCGCCTCAATAAGTTTGGCAATATCATCAGCCCCGCCGGTGCCATCAAACCGCAACGTCGGCGCCAGATGCGGATTATAGGCATACTGAATCCGCTTCTCCCTGGCGATCTCCCCCCGCGCCTCTCCAACCCCGCCGGCGGAATATTCAACCGCGTCACAGTCTTATGCCGGTAATCAACCACATTCTCCCCGGCCTTAACCGTATCCACTTTCCGCTTTCTCATGAATTTCCCTCACCATTAACTGCCAACGTTCGGCCTAACCAGACGGTGGCTCACCGAGGGCCATTGATCTGGTTCAGACCGTTGTCAAGTCTATCTTTCTTGCTTCCCAAGTTTCGACTAGAAACATCGCCATTGCTCCGGCCAGGTTGACGGCAAGACCGGCATGCCTTGGTGAAGGACGAACGCAACGTTTGCCTTGGCCGTGTGCATCTCCGAGTTTGTTGCGCAATGAACCAAGTCCTTCGATTACAGATGAACAACCTCCAAGGATTTGCTTAAAAGCCTTCTCTGTGTGTTGAGAGGGGGACAAATTCATTTTCTTGGCAACGAGAGAGTACAGTTCAGGCAAATCGGGATGAGATCCATACTCTGCACCAAGTTCATCAAGGAGATGCTTACACACTGTTTCCAGCAGCGTTCGCGCGGCTGTTACGGCCCCTTCCGGATCGCTTCCCTTCCGCTCGTTTGCCTTGGACCATGCAGCATGAACAATCTCGGCATTGAAGTGGGCAAGAACCTCTGACATTTCCTTGGCACAGGGTGATGCTCCACCTTTCTCAAGAAATTCCAGGAGTGGGGTGAACTCATGCCAGATAAACTGCCTCCGCTCGTGGTAGTGGGCAAACTTGTACTTAATGAACTGCCAGAATTGGGACAAGTCGCGGTTAGTGCGAACGAACCGTGGCACAAGGTCTTTGGTGTCGGGTTTTTCAAGAAAGTGCAGACGTAACTCACCGTAATCCATGTTATCGGCAGTACCGCTCGTTGCTTGAGCAATCAGCATGTTCTGCAGATACTCGGCGCGCTCGAAGTCTGATTCAAGATGCTCGGTGGTCATGTTTCTTCTCTGCCCCAATATGACGCCGCCTGGTAAAATATCAAATTCCAAAACGACGTCGCGACCAGATGTCACCATTGGCTTCGGTTTTGATTATCTTCTTCCCTTAAGGCATGATGGAAATGGTGCAGTTTACCTCTCATGCGGAAGCCTTTTTGCGCCTCGACCCGGAGGGCGGCATGGCCTCAATCAGGGCACGTAGCGCTTTGTTCACGGAATCCGGGGTCTGAAATACTTCAGATACGTCGGGATCAAGTGTCACGATAACTCGTCCCTCATCCTGCCGAGCGGCGAACCGATTAGGTTTTGCTTTCCGGTAATCAAAGTTATACTCCGGCAGCATATCCTCTTTAATGCCTGTGGTTTCCTTAGATACTGATGTTTTCTTCATGATTCTCTCGTTCCTTTTTCGTAGCCGGCCTGGCGCTGATGATGCGGATTACGCCTTCCGCTCTTTCCGTGAAATATACTATCACCAAACGCCTGCCAACACTATGACCGATGATGATTTCCCGCGGCTCGTCCTCAGAATGGCTCTCATCATCAAAAATAAAAGCCAGTGGGTCACGAAAGACGGTGCTGGCTTCTTCAAATGTTACGCCATGTTTCCCCGCGTTGGCAATTGCTTTCCGTCTGTCCCATTCGAAACGATAGCCCATAAAATGCCTCAAACCAAATCTGACGGCCTCGTAAAAAAAGTCCACCAAACGGTCATACCGGCGAAAGCCGGTATCCAGAACTATTTAAAAACACTGGATTCCGGGTCAGGCCCGGAATGACAAAAGAGGCATATTACGACTTTTTACGAGATCGTCAAATCTTAGAAATTTCCGGTGACATCCTTACTTATTTCATAATATAGTCTGGAACTCTACCACAGCGCCTATTGCAGACTCAACGCATAATTCGGCTGGTAAATCCCGCTGTCGCGCCTCGGCATTTCGCCATACGTTGTGCCGTCCAAGAGTCTGCCCGCTTTCTTTTTATTGACGCCGCCCCACTGTTTGAAAAAGAAAGGAACTTTTGCGTCATGGCATTGCTGCTGGATGTCGATTACCCAGATTTTGTTCATGGGCCGGGCGCCGGGGCCGCTTTCTCCGCCGACGATTACCCAATCGATCTTCGTAAGATCCATATCTGGTATTGGACTCAACAGCGGTTCGAGGGAAAGAAACCTGACGGCAGCCGTTACATTGCGCAGATATTCAAGCCGGTAAAGGTAGGCGGCGCTTTCCACCGTCACCCCCATCCAGATGTTCTCCGTCCAGCTTAGTGATGGCGCAAGGTCGGCAAGACGTTCCGCCCTTTTTGTCAGAATCTGAAAACGGTGCCAACAAGCTTTGTTCATGATCTCAAATGCTTGCTGTATATAAGAAAGCGGCACCTCATGGTGGAAAAGGTCGCTCATGGAGTTGACAAAAATCATCTGAGGTCTTTTCGCTTTCAGGGGTGTGCTTAAGGTATGGGGATGTAGCGTGACGTCGAACCCGTTGCAGTAGTTTTTCTGTCCCATCGCTTTGAGCCGTCGGGCCATACGTTCGGCATAGCAATGTGCGCATCCTTCGCTAATCTTTGTACAACCGGTCACGGGGTTCCAGGTTGATTCCGTCCATTCAATGGATGATCTGGCAACCATATTTAATCCTTCCTATCCGGAAATGTTGCGAGAACATCTTCGGCAAACGTTCCCTTTCTTGGTTTTGAGCCATCAGGCTTTTTCGCGGTTATCTTCCCATTCTTCACCATAATTTTCAACACTTCCTTGTAGTTCGATTTGATGTAGGGTCTATCGACGCTGTGCTTCTCATATATTTCCTCCATGGAACAAGTACGCCCGGCAAATTCACTCAGCAGCATGTCCTGTAAATCATCGAGCGGTTGCGACAGTTGAAAGAGAAGACCCTGCTTGGGCAGGAAGTCCGCGGGGCTATATTCGAATGATGGAACACCCTGTTCAGCCCCGGAGCTTTCCTTAGCCATGATTTCTTTCATGATATCGTAGCCCCGGAAGTTTTTACTGACAAAAATCAAGTGGTGACTCGTGCGTTTACCCTTCGCATCCCTGAATCGGAAGGGCAGTGTAAAACGTCCTCCATAGGATTTGATTGCCTGGCATAGCTCTTCGATGATCATAAATTCCCGTTGCGCGGGTCTCCCGAGTTCAAGCTTCGGTCTCAAGGTGTCCGCCCTTTCTTCGCCAAGAAGGGCGTCCATATGCGGTTTGACCGCCGGATTACTCATGCCCATGCTAATCCGGTTGTAATTGAAGAAGAAAATACAGTCGCAACCCCAGTCCTTCAAAACGGAATTAACAAGACGAAGCGAGAGGCCTTTATAGCCCCAGGGATCTACAAAAAACAAGGTGGGAACAAGCTTCATCTCCTCAAACATTTTAACGATTTCTTCCCCGACTTCTTCATTGTCCACCTGGGGCTTATATTTCAAGGTTTCGATTCCGGGAATATCTGCGATGGTCTTCTCAAGAGACCTGGCATTTGCTGCATCTTTATCGTTAAAATGCGCAACAAGACGGTCCCTAATATCTGGCTTCTGCGTGGCATTCTGAAGAATCCTCAAAGGGGTGGATTGAGAACCGTCTTTATAACGCCCCGGTCCGGCAAAGAGATCAATATAGGCAATCTTTTGCGTCTGCTGAGGATAGCGTTTCTGAGTGGCAATGATGACGTTTGCCCACACATCGAAGTATTTAGCCACAATCGTTGCTTTTACAAGAGATTGCTCGGTCTGTTCATCGAAAAAGCTGTCACCTGCCATAATTGAGCCTCACATTTTCGAAGATTTCGAGATCAACTGAAAACCAGCCGATTCACTTGACCAGATACACATCCTTCCTATGACCGATTTTTACCACCCAAACGGTCAAATCATCGTCCTGTATGGAGTAGATGATGCGGTAATTCCCCTGACGGATGCGGTAGCGTTCCTGGGCGGAGAGTTTTTCACAGCCGGGTGGGCGTGGGTTCACGGCGAGTGCCGCGATACGTTTCATAATTTGTTGCAGATACTGCTTGGGAATATTTTCAATGTCATGCCAGACAGAGCTTCGAAAGGAAACCTTATATGCGGCCATCTGCTTTCAGCCTCTTCAGCATGTCCTCATAGCCGAGCAACGGTTCATTGACCCGTGTCTCGAAAGCGGCAATATCCTCTGCGTCTTCGGCGAGGCACTCCCGTACGGCATTGTTGACCAATTCCGAAACAGATAGGGACGTTTCCGCCGACTTCATCCGCAGCGCCTTGTGCAAGGCAGAATCGAAATAGATTGTGGCTCGTTTCGTTCCGTTTTCCATTATATAACCTCCTAACATCTTTGGCGGCAGCCTAACATCATAACGCTATAACGTCAAGGGCTGCATAAACAAAAAAAAGGGAGGGGAGACTTTTGATTGGTTGACCTTCATATCCAAACTCTTTCAGTGCGTATCCGCAACTTAAAGTTCATAATTCCATGCGGCGCCAATGTCACGTAAAGGAAGAACCGTAATGTTCTCGGCCAGGCGGTAGGCGGCCTGGCCCGGATAAACAATCCAGAGGCCTGCCAATTGCAGGTCCGTCATGGCCGACTTTATGGACTTGGTTAGCCGGGGAGCGTCGGCATATTTAAATTCCACGCCCCAGTTTTTACCGCCCTGCTGCCAGAAAAGGTCAAGTTCCGCCCCGGCATGGGTATGCCAGAAATAAAGACTGACGTCATCCTTGCCCAAGGTGCGGCTGACACTCTCCAGGGCAAAGCCTTCCCAGGAGGCGCCGAGTTTCGGTGAGCCGAAAAGCTGTTCCTGCTTCTCGAAAGACATAAGCGCATGAAAAAGGCCTGCGTCCCGCAGATACAGTTTCGGTCTTTTGACCACCCGTTTTCCGGCATTTACGTGCCAAGGCGGGAGGATGCGAATCATAAAGGTGCCTTCCAGAATGTCACAGTATCGTCTAATGGTCATATCGGAGACGCCGAAAGATCGCCCCAGTTCCGCATAGTTTATAATCTGACCGTGATAATGGGCAAGCATGATCCAGAAGCGCCGGAGCGTCCGGGCAGGAATGGCAATCCCTAATTGAGGAATATCCCGTTCGAGAAAGGTCGTTATGTACTGATTGCGCCATAAAAGGCTTGCTTCATCCGAAGCCGCCAGAAAAGAACGGGGCAGCCCGCCTCGCCACCACAAGGTTTTTAGGTGGTCCCGATCAATATCGGTAATGCGAAATCCGCCCAAATGAAAGTAGGCAATCCGTCCCGCCAGAGATTCCGAGCTTTGTCGAATCAGCTCCCGGGAAGCGCTTCCCAGAATTACGTATTTCTGCTCTTTACGGTGGTCCACCAAGTAACGGAGTAAGGGGAAAAGATCAGGCTGCCGCTGGATTTCGTCGATGACAATAAGGCCCGCTAGGTCTTCAAGGGCGAGCTGGGGGTTTTCCAGTCTTGCTAAATCCTGGGGATTCTCCAAATCGAAATAGTGCTTTGCTCCAAGATCCCGCGCGAGCGTTGTTTTTCCGCATTGCCTGGGACCGAGGATGGCGGTAATCTGAAAGGTCGCCAGCAGCCGGGCGATTTCCTGTTGATCCGTCTTTCTTGCGATGAAATCCATGGTGGCAGCATATGCTATATTCATTGAAAAATCAACAGCCACATTTGATGTTTCAATGACAAAACCGGTAAAAAAAGGGAGGGGAGACTTTTGATTGGTTGAGTGTCTCCACCTCCCTGATTTTTTATGATGCCAAATTAGTTGGTTTTGTGAAAAACCACTTGTAATGCCGGTTAGGCGCCGATACCGATAAGCTTCAGCAGCGGATTGGCGTAGATTATGACCAAAGCAATGACCAGCGCGTAGATGGCCAGGGATTCGATCATGGCGAGACCTACCATCATGGTGGTTAAAATCTTGCCCTGCGCTTCCGGATTTCTGCCGACCGCGTTGACTGCGCCGTTCAAACCGTGGCCCATGCCCAAGGCAGTGCTCAGGGTGCCGGCAGCCATTACCATGGCGGCGGCAAAGATGCTGACAGCCACGACGATTGCCTTGCCGTAATCGCCTGATGCGGCGACGGGCGCTGCTGCCTCTGCCGCTGCCGCCACCGAGGTGGTGAGGGCAATAGCCAGGGCGCTGAATGCGGCATATCCAAATTTCTTTTTCATCTGCTTCCTCCTTTCTTTGATTTTTTTTATTTATAGGGTCTGCCGTGATTCCCGCCTTCCTCTGCCTTAAAAAGGCCGGAGCGGCAAATCCGAGAGGCCCGACCCGGCACATTTAGCCAGACGAAAAAAAATTGTCAAGGGATATTTGTTCATGCTATAGGGTGCAAGGTTAAGGTTTGTGAAGGAAAACAAGCAGCATCAGCAAAGGAGAGGCCATGAATGCCAGGTTATTTGCGGAAGCAAAAGAAGTAATTCCCGGCGGCGTGAACAGCCCGGTGCGAGCCTTCGGTTCCGTCGGGGCGACGCCGCTTTTTATTGAGCGTGCCCAGGGAGCCAGAATCTACGACAGTGAAGGCCGGGAATATATTGATTACGTGCTTTCCTGGGGGCCTGCCATACTGGGGCACGCCCATCCACTGGTGATTGAGGCCATCGTTGCGGCAGCCCGCCGCGGTACATCCTACGGCGCGCCGACAGAGGCGGAGATCGAGATGGCCCGCCTGATCATTGATGCCATTCCTTCCGTAGAGATGGTGCGGATGGTCAGTTCGGGGACGGAGGCCGTCATGAGCGCCATCCGTCTGGCCAGGGGGTACACCGGGAGAGACAAAATTCTCAAGTTCGAGGGCTGTTACCACGGGCATTCCGATTCGCTGCTGGTTAAGGCCGGTTCCGGCGTGGCCACCCTGGGCATTCCCGGCAGCCCCGGCATTCCCAGGGCCTTGGCGGAACTGACGATCACCGTTCCCTACAACGATCTTGCGGCTGTTCAAGCCATCCTGGATCAGGAGGGCGGGAAAATCGCCTGTATTATTGTGGAGCCGGTAGCCGGCAACATGGGGGTGGTGCTGCCGGCGGAGGGCTTTCTTAAGGGGCTGCGGGAGCTTTCCCGAAAGCACGGTATCCTGCTGATTTTTGATGAAGTCATCACCGGCTTTCGCCTTGCCTACGGGGGCTTCCAGAATCTGGCTGGCATCGATCCGGATTTAACCTGTCTGGGAAAGATTATTGGCGGCGGGCTGCCCGTGGGGGCTTTTGGCGGCAAAAAGGCCATCATGGAGCAGTTGGCGCCCGTAGGTCCGGTTTACCAGGCCGGCACCCTCTCGGGAAATCCCGTGGCGATGGCGGCGGGTATCGCCACGTTAAAGATACTTAAGGAAAATAAAGGGGAATATGAGCGACTGGCCGGGATGACCGCTGCGGCCTGCGAAAAAATGGCGGCGCTTTTTGCCGCCCGGCAGTTGCCGGTCCGGATCAACCAGATTGGCTCCCTCTTTACGATCTTCTTTACCGGTGCGGCGGTAACAAACTATGCCGCCGCCGCGCAAAGCGATACAAAGCAGTTTGCCCGCTATTTTCGGGGCATGCTGAGCCGGGGCATCAATCTGGCCCCATCCCAGTTTGAAGCTGCCTTCCTGTCCTTTGCCCATACGGACGAAGACATGGAAAAAACCCTGGCCGCCTGCGCGGAGACGATAAAAACTCTTTAACGGTGGAAAGATATTGAAAAACAAGCGAATCGTCATCACGGGCGGCACGGGCTTTCTGGGGCGCCAACTGGTAGATAATCTGGTACGTCAGGGCTACGGCAATCTTTTTGTGGCGGACCACAAATCCTACGATTTAGTTCGTATCGAGGATATCCGGCGCCTCTACGCCGATGCCAGGCCGGAGATTGTGATCCATCTGGCGGCCAAGGTCGGGGGTATCGGTTTCAATCAGGAAAACCCCGCCACCCTGTTCTATGAAAACCTGATGATGGGGGTGCAGTTGCTCCATGAAGGCTTCCTGGCTGGCCTAGAGAAGTTTGTCGCCATTGGCACGATTTGCGCCTATCCCAAGTTCACGCCCGTTCCCTTCCACGAAAGCGCCCTCTGGGACGGCTACCCCGAGGAAACGAATGCCCCTTACGGCCTGGCCAAAAAAATGATGCTGGTCCAATCCCAGGCCTACCGTCGGCAATATGGCTTTAACTCCATCTTCCTCCTGCCCGTCAACCTCTATGGCCCGGGTGATAATTTTGATCCCCGTTCTTCCCATGTGATTCCCGCCCTGATCAAAAAATGCGTGGATGCCACGCGAAGCAAGGCGCGTGAGATCACTGTCTGGGGGACAGGCCGGGCCACCCGGGAATTCTTTTACGTGGAGGATGCGGCGGAGGCGATCCGCCTTGCCACGGAGCAATACAACACCAGCGAGGCGATGAACTTAGGCGCGGGTTTTGAAATCTCCATCAAGGCTCTGGTGGAGTTGATCGTGGAATTAACAGGATTTTCCGGCCGGATCATCTGGGATGCCACCCAGCCGGACGGCCAGCCCCGGCGCATGCTGGACACCAGCCGTGCTTTTCAGGAACTGGGCTTTAAAGCGGCGACGGATCTGCGGGAAGGCCTAAAGAAAACCATTGCCTGGTATCGGGAGGATCAGCGATAAACAAGAAGGTCACGGTTAATTGTTGATTGATTATTTGGGCAGTTTGTGATAGAGGCCGCCCTATCGATGGATAAAGAAACGAGCCAGGCCCTCCTCCGGGTGGCCAACATCAGCAGCATGGGCATTGCCCTTGGCCTGACGATCTTCGGTTGCTTTTTTATTGGCCTTTATCTGGACCGTAAGTTCGGCACGGGGTATTTTTTTGCCTTCGTTTTTCTCCTGTTGGGCATTGTGGCTGGTTTTAAGAATATTTACGTGCTCATAAAGAGAAGTATCGCCGACGAAAAGCCTGCGGGAGATAAGGAGCACGCGGATCGGGAAAAGTTCTCTGCAAAGAAGGATTGAATTTACCAGTTGGCTCGTGATGGGAACCATGCTGCTTGCAAGCAGCTTCTTTGCGTCGCGGGGTTTTACGTTGGGTCTCCTGGCCGGCGGTTTGATAAGTATCTTGAATTTTTATGGTCTTTGCTGGGGCCTGCAAAAAGCCTTCGGGCAATGGGAAGCGGACAACAAATTGTCCAAGACGCCCTTCGTTGTTAGATATTTGTTGCGCCTGGCCGCTATCGGCCTCGTGTTGTATGTTTTGCTGGCAAGAACCACGGCGGACATTTTCGGCCTCGTCCTTGGCCTTGCCACGGTGATCATTGCCATTACCATGACGATCATCCGGGCGTATTTTAATAAAAGTCACTCTGAGGAGGTTTGATAAAAAGATGCACCCTCTACTGCTGTTGGAAAACCATTTGGTTCCGGCGCACGTTGCCTATTCCTGGTTCATCATGGCCGCGCTGGCAGTCCTGTCGTATTTTGCCACCCGTCGGCTGGATATTTATCCCCACAAGCTGCAAAATGTCATGGAAGCGGTGCTGAGCAGCATCGACACCTTCCTGACGGACACTGTGGGGCATGAAGGCCGCAGGTATTTCCCCCTGGTCGCCACCATTGGCCTTTACATCCTTTCCTGCAACCTGCTGGGCCTGCTCCCCGGCTTTGAATCCCCCACCTCCAACATCAACACCACCGCCTCAGTGGCAATTGTCGTTTTCTTCATGACCCATATCATCGGGGTAAGGACGCACGGCATGAAGTACCTCAAGCACTTCATGGGACCGATCTGGTGGTTAAGTCCCCTGATGTTCGTCATTGAACTCATCGGACACTTCGCCCGGCCTTTGTCCTTGACCATGCGTCTCTTCGGCAATATCAAGGGGGAAGATATCGTGCTGGCGGTAGTGCTTTTGCTCGTGCCTGCCCTGGTGCCGCTGCCGGTATTTGTTCTCATGATCTTCACTTCCCTTATCCAGACGGTGGTCTTCATGCTGCTTTCCATGATGTATATCGCCGGCGCCCTGGAAGAAGCGCACTGATTTCAGTTGGGAAAGGATGATGTATGGGGGCCGGAATATGTGATTATACCCGCTTTATTGTGGATCTCCGCCGACATATGTGGATCGATGGCGTGGAAACGGAATTGCGCCGTCTAATCTGGCAGATCGCCGTAACAGGCAAATACATTTCCGCCAAGATTCACGAATCTAACCGTAAACTGGCGGGTTTGCAGAATATATACGGCGAGGAACAATTAGACCTTGATTGCAGCGCTGATGAAATCCTGAAAAACCAGCTCCAGTACTCCGGCTTCGTGCGGGAGTATGCTTCGGAGGAACAGGAAACCATCGTCAAAATCGGCAAGGGGCATGAGAGGTATTTCGTCACCGCTGACCCCCTCGATGGCTCTTCGCTGGTGGATACCAACCTGTCCATCGGCACGATCATCGGCATCCACCAGGAAGCAGTTTTAGGAACGGGCCGCAATTCCATGGTGGCAGCTCTTTACATTACATATGGCCCCTTGATAACCATGGTGTATTCCGCCGGCAAAGGCACCCACGAGTTTGTGCTGAACCGGGAAGGGGAATATGTCCTTTCCCAGGAAAATATCACCCTGAAAGAAAAAGGGGCGATTTACAGCCCCGGCGGCCTGAGAAGGGATTGTCTCCCCGGGCATCTGGCTTTTCTGGAACATCTGGAACAGAAGGGCTATAAACTTCGCTACAGTGGGGGCTTTGTGCCGGATATCAATCAGCTCCTCATCAAAAAGGGGGGCATCTTCACCTACCCCGCCTTGCAAAAGGAGCCCAACGGCAAGCTGCGTCTGCTCTTCGAACTGCAACCCATGGCCTTCATTGTGGAACAGGCCGGCGGCCTGGCCACCAATGGTGAAGAGGACATATTGTCCCTTAAGGTAACGGATTTGGAACAGCGGGCGCCGATCTATATCGGGAGTCGCCAGGAAGTGGAGAAGGCGAAAGTATTTCTTAATCGGCAGGCAATGAAATGACACAACCTGTGCAGGAGGTGGCGGCGATGATTTGTGAAAACGTCCAACAGTTGAGAACAGCCTATCAGGGAATCCTGGCGGTCAGAGGGAATGACGTGGAGGTTCTGGACGGGGAGAAGCTACGCACGGAGTTGATTGATACTCTGATCGGCGCCGCCGTTTTCGTTCCCTCGGAGGAAATGCTGGGCGCCGCCCGCTGGCTGATCAGACGGACGGCGACGGCCCTGGGCATCCGGCTAGCCTCCATCCAACCCCTTTACGAGGCGATGGGACGCGGCGAGGTTGCCGGTTTTACCGTCCCGGCTGTCAATATCCGGGGGTTGACCTATGATGTGGTGCAGGCGGCGTTGCGAGCCGCCATGAAGGAAAAAGTTGGCGCCGTCCTCTTCGAAATCGCCCGTTCGGAAATTGGTTACACTTATCAGCGACCGGCCGAATACGCCGCTGCGGTAACGGCGGCGGCCATCAAGACGGGCTATCGCGGCCCCTTGTTTATTCAGGGCGATCACTTTCAGGTCATTGCAAAAAGGTATCAGCAGGACGCCGACCAGGAAGTAAAGGCCCTCAAGAACCTGATCTGGGAAGCCTTGGAGGCCGGTTTTTACAACATTGACATCGACACCTCCACCCTCGTCGATCTTGCCAAAACAAGCATCCCGGAACAACAGGAACTGAACTATACCCTGGCGGCCGAATTAACCGCCCTTATCCGTGATCTGGAACCGGCGGCGCTGACGGTTTCCGTAGGCGGCGAGATTGGCGAAGTGGGCAGCAAAAACAGCACGGTGGAAGAATTGCAGGCCTTTATGAACGGCTACCTCGCGGAACTGCAAAAGTATGACAAAAATTTTAAGGGCATCAGCAAGATCAGTGTGCAGACCGGGACGACGCACGGTGGCGTGCCTCTCTCTGACGGCACGATTGCCAAGGTAAACCTCGATTTTGACACTCTGGCCAAGCTGTCCCGCGCCGCCCGAGAGTCCTTCGGGCTGGCGGGGGCCGTGCAGCATGGGGCTTCGACCCTGCCTGCTACCGCTTTCGATAAGTTTCCCGCCATCGGTACGGCGGAGATACATCTGGCTACGGGCTTTCAAAACATGATTTTCGACAGCAAATATTTCCCCGATGAGCTGCGACGGCGAATTTACGAGGACTTGCACCAGGCGCACGGCAGTGAAAAGAAGCCAGGTGACTCGGATGAGCAGTTCATTTATAAGACCAGGAAACAGAGCTTTGGCGTTTTCAAGCGCGAGCTGTGGCAGTTGCCGCCGGAAACCCGGCGCGCCCTGGGCGAAGAATTGGAGCAGCAGTTCGACTTCCTCTTCAAAAAGCTCAACATGGTCGATACGCAGGAAACGGTGCAGCGCCATGTTGAGCCCCCGGACATTCCGGTACCGGCCCCGCCCGCTTTGCGGGCGTGATAACGGACTTATCATGCCCCGGGGCGGCTATGCCCTATCGTATGTATCGTTGTAGGGATAATTAGGTCTCTAAGAATGGGCAATAACGAAAGGGAACAATCAGACCTTGTCGAAATTTTAGTTCTTGAAAATCAACCCGATGAAGAAGCGCCGATGCCTCCCTGGTTGTTTCGGCATGATGATTTGCTCAAGGTTTTGTCCTCCGCCCCCTTGCTGGAAAAAAAGAAGCTGACCAACGTCCTTAACCACATACATTTTCAAGGGGGGCATGTCCACATTCTCATGAAACACCCCTTGTATGAGGAATGCGTGCTGTTCAAAGCTAAGCCCGAACCGTGCATGGGAGATAAATTGACCTGCCTGTGGGACCAGGGCTATGTTGATTACAACCTGGGGCGCTACCTTTTTCAATACCTGATCGTTGCCCATGAACAGGCGGTTATTGTAGTGCCTGCGGCATTGCTCTTAAACGGCAGCGATAACCTGACGCTGCAACTGCCGGAAAAGAGCCATGTCATCAGCGACCGGCAGGTCGCACGTTTTATCTGTCACGACGTAAATGCCGAACTATGGCAAAACGGTTTCCAGGCGACGGGAGAGCTAATTGATTTCAGCCCCCATGCCTTTCGCATCCGGATGCAAGCCACGCCGCCCTCCTCCTTCCAGTGGTTTAACACCGAGACGCCCTCCACCATTCGCTTCTCCCATGGCCGGGAGGTGTTATTTTCAGGCAACTGCACATGTCTCCAGCAGAAGCAGAACGGGCATGGTAGAGAGATCGTGCTCGCCACCATGCATGACCAGATAAAAAGATTCCCGGCCAAGGTATTGCGCAACCCCCGCCGGCAGCCATCCCCACCCTTTAATGCCCTCTTCGAGCACCCTTTTTCCCGGAAGAAGATCCAGCGTGAAATTTTTGACATCTCCACCTCCGGTATTTCCATCTATGATAAATCCGACGAGGTAGTGCTGATGCCGGGCATGATCATTCCGGAGATGAACCTTGTCTATGCCGGTATCCTTAAAATCCAATGCAAGGCACAGGTCATCTACCGCAAGGAAGAAGACGGCAAAGTGCGTTTCGGCATAGCGATCTTGGATATGGATTTGACTAATTACAATAATCTCAGCCAGATATTGAACAATATCCAAGACCTTAATACGGCGACATTTAGTACGGTTGATTTAGATGAGCTTTGGGAATTCTTTTTTGATACAGATTTCATCTATCCCAAAAAATACAAGGTTGTTCAATCATTTAAGCAGGATTTTCGTCATATCTATCGACGGCTCTATGAAGAAACTAATGAAATTGCTAAACATTTTACCTATCAGAATAAAGGACGCATATATGGTCATGTATCCATACTAAGGACTTACGAGCGGGCCTGGATGGGACATCATTTGGCAGCCAGGCCAAAGGGAGGTAAACCCATAGGTCTGGCTGTGATGAAACAGATGCTTTCTTATTTGAATGATGTTTGCCGTCTGCCATCTGCCAACATGGATTACATAATAAATTATTTTAGCCCCGGCAATAAGTTTCCTGAGTACTTATTCGGTGGATTCACTAAGGAAGAGGACAATCCACAGCACTGTTCACAGGATCGCTTTACTTATTTAACTTTCCCCGTAGGATCGAAGTGCGGGAAACTCCCGGAAGGATGGACGCTGTGTAACTGTTCTGCCTCGAACTTTTGGGAATTCGAACATTTTTATAGAAATCGTTCCGGCGGCCTTTTTTGTTCGGTCCTGATGCCTGAGCATTTGCCCAGCACAGAATCCCTTGAGGAAGTATATGCAAGGAACGGCTTTCTTAGAAGATGGAAGACTTTTGCTCTCGTATATCTGGGTGAAATGAAAGCTTTTATTATTTCAGAAGAATCAGATACGGGGATCAATCTGTCAAATCTGTTGAACGGCTTTAAAATCTTCGTCATGACTCCCCATTTACCACCGGACATCCTTTTTCTCGCCGTTTCCGAGCTGTCAAAAAACCATAGCACAGAATCCGTGTCCCTGTTGATTTATCCCGATGACTATGCTCACTTGAAAAGTGTGATTTATGAAGATAAGAAATACTACTTATGGATTCTGGATGTCCAATATCTGACTAAATATCTTGAATATGTGAAACGAAAATTTCGGATAATGTTTGCTTAATAGGATAGGGGTGAGATGCAAGAGCCGCGTTTATACAACAGCAGAATAATCAGCACATATTTGGAATATTTCAGAAACGTCCGACCGGATATCGATATTGAGGAACTACTCCTGGATTCTGGTATCACGTCATACGAGGTAGAGGACGAGGGACATTGGCTTACACAAAGGCAGGTGGACGATTTTAGTGATGCCTTGATGAAACAAACGAATGATTACACACTTTTCCGAACGGGTGGGCGTTATATGGCCTCTTCCCGTTCCATCACTGCAGTACGACAATTTATTGTCAGCTTCGTGACACCTATCCAAGCATATGCCATGTTGGCAAAGATCTCTTCATATATAACCCGAGGTGGCACAGTCGAAGTCCAAAAAGTGACCAAAACCAAGGTACGGATAATATCCAAGCCCTGTGAAGGAGTACAAGAAAAACCATACCAATGCGAAAATAGAAAAGGCGCGCTTGAGACTGTAGCGATACTTTTCACACATAGATTGCCTATACTTGAGCATGAAAAATGTGTACATCAGGGAAATAATCACTGTGAATACATTATAAGCTGGGAAGAACCGGTATTTTTGAAATGGAAACGTGTCCGAAATTACAGTGCGGTTGCTGCCGCAATCCTTCTGATTACCGGATGCAGTCTTAAGATTCCTCTTTTACCCCTAACTGGCCTGGCATTGCTACTTACATTTGGAATCATCGGAATTTCTTATTATGCCGATTCCATGGAGAGAAGGGATGTCTATGCCAAAGTAGAGGCTCAGGGGGAGGCCGCTAACCGCTTGTTGGATCAAATAACAGTAAGTTATAACAACAACCTGCTTATTCAGGAAGTAGGTCAGGCCGTAGCCAGCATCCTTAATATCGACGAACTTCTCAAGTTCATTATGAATACCCTGCAGAAACGCCTTGATTTCGACCGGGGCATGATCATGCTTGCCAATCCGGAAAAGACGGAACTTATTTACGTGTGTGGATTCGGTTACCATCCCGATCATGCGGGACTGGTGCGAAATACCGCTTTTAATCTCAACCACCCCGCCTCAAAAGGCCCCTTTGTTAAATCCTTTAGAGAACAAATTCCTTGTTTGGTCACTGATATCGGTGATTTTCAGGGAATGCTTTCCACCCGGAGTCACAAATTTGCCGAGGCCCTGGGTGTAAAATCGTTTATCTGCGTCCCCATTATCTATGAAGGGCAATCGCGAGGAATCCTTGCCGTCGATAACCTCCGTTCCAGCAGACCGCTTAGTCAAAGCGACGTGAGTCTCTTAATGGGGATTGCGCCCCAAATTGCCATCAGCATCAACAACGCCAAATCCCTTCAGCAAGCGCAAGAAAGTGAGGAACGCTTCCGAGCTCTGGGCGAAAATTCGCCCGATATCATTTATACTATGGATACCGAGGGATTATTAACCTATGTCAATCCGGCCGGGGAAAGCATTTTGGGGTATAAAAGAGAAGATTTGCTCGGCCTGTCTTTGCTCAAGCACATCAAAGAAGAAGAGGGGGACGTTTATCTCCAGCTTTTGCACAGGATCAGGCAAGACAAGGAAATTATTAAAAATTTTAAAGTAACTTTTATATCCAGGGATGGCCGGGAAAAATTCTTTGACATGAGCGGGGCGCCCAACTTCGATGCTAAGGGAAATATTACCGGCATAGTTGGCACCTTAAAAGATTACACGGAACAGCACTATATGGAAGGACAGCTCAACCAAGCCTCCAAAATGAGCGCCCTCGGCACCCTGACGGGAGGGATATCCCATGATTTCAACAATATCCTTCAGGCTATCAGCACCTATAACCAATTGCTGATGTTGAAAAAGAAGGAAACGGACCCGGATTGGAAACATCTGGCAAGTATCGACCATCTAACCCAGCGGGCCGCCGACCTGATTAAGCAGCTTCTCCTTTTCAGCCGAAAAACGGATAGCAAACTGGAGCCTCTTGACCTCAATGAAGAAATCAGAAAGTTTTATGCGCTTTTGCTAAACACCCTCCCCAAAACGATCGAGATTAAAATGGCGTTATCAGATGACCTTCATATCGTCAGCGGCGACGCGTCACAACTGAGTCAGGTTATTATGAACATCTCTGTAAACGCCAAGGATGCCATGCCGACCGGCGGTCTAATTTCCATCTGTACGGAAAATGTCATCATCAATCATCCTGGCGATTGCAGCGCCATCCAGCTTAAAGAGGGGGAATACGTCCGGTTGAGAATTTCCGATACCGGCTGCGGCATGGATAAAGAAACGCTAACGCACGTGTTTGAACCATTTTTCACGACCAAAGAGATGGGTAAGGGAACGGGTATCGGTCTCGCCGTTGTTTATGGAATTCTGAAAAATCACAACGGGCATGTTTTCTGCGACAGCGAACCCGGTCGGGGCACTACTTTTGATTTTTATTTGCCCGCACAGGGCGTAAGGGTCTTTGAAGGCGCGAGAGAGGCTGCCGGCACACCGGAATTATACGGCGGACGCGAAACCATATTACTGGTGGACGATGAACCTCACCTCCTGGAGACGGGCCGTGAGCTCCTGACCTTTTCCGGCTACCAAGTTTTGGCGGCAACATCGGGAGAAGAAGCCCTGTCTGTTATAAGAGAGGATAAGGGGAGCATTGCGCTCGTTATCCTTGACCTGATGATGCCCGGGATGGGGGGGCTTAAATGCCTTGCCGAGCTGTTGAAGCTTGTGCCGCAAATGAAAGTGATCGTAGCCAGCGGCTATTCCGCCAATGTAAGAACCAAGGAAATAATGGAACAAGGGGCTGCCGCTTTCATCAAAAAACCCTATCGCTATGAAGAGTTGAACAAAATAATCAGGAAAGTTCTAGAAGATTAATCAACCGGCGGACGTCTCCCCTTGCAGAGAATCAAAGGGGTATAGGTGAAGCGCCTGGGATCTGAAAAGAAGCTTTTGAAGTCGTTAAAAAAGACCTCATAACCGCCCGGATAACAGGTGAAAAATCCCGACAAGCGGGCGGCGGCTATTTCCAATTTTTTTATCCAGTTGAAGATATCCTCATGCCTGACCGTCCCATATATCAAATGATGAGCCATCATCTCCACCTCGATGTTTTCATATTTCCCGTCATACAGGTAGGAATACAGCTTCCGGCCCGCATGGGCGTCGAAGTTATATGCGTCCTCCAACGCAGCTATCAGTTTCGGCAGGACCTCGGCTAATGCGGCGGGCAGCTCATAGTGACTGAGACAATTGTAATCAAGGTCTATGAGGCAGAGAAAACCTCCCGGTTTCAATAGCCCTTTAAGATTATTAACAATTGCGGGGCTTTCCCGACGGTAATATTCAAGGACAAAGCGCACCCATATTACATCGAATTGCCCGATGCTCTCGCAGGGCTCCGTCAAATCATGGTGAAAGAATTCCAAGCCTTCTTTATCGCCGTAATGCTTTTTGGCATAATGAATACGTTCGGCAGAGTAATCAACGCCGACAACGCTTCCGGCCGGCTGCACCAGTTCATGAAGTAAAGAGGTTGTTTTTCCGGCCCCGCACCCCAGATCGAGCACGCGTGATCCCGGTTTAATGCCACACCAATGGGCTTGTTTACGAAGGGCAGCGGGGTCTGTTTTGATATTGAGACGTATGATCTCGTCTCTGTTTTCCATCAGGTACTCTTGAGATTGTTTCATAGCTCCTTCTATTAACAACGCCTTGTTATGCTACAGGCAGACGATGGCTTTGCGTCCCTCGTGCTGCTGTTGAACAGCGCTGCTATGATGTTTTAATTTGCTGAAATAGCCTCGTTGAATTGGGACGGCAATCCTCATATCTTTGGGGGCAAATTCACAGGCAAGACAACACTCGGGGACCCTAACGACCTTGCGGGATATTGTCAAGATGAAAAGAAGAAATCTGACTCTTTCTCATTTCAAGTGGGCAACTTTCCCTTTACGGGAAAGGGTGCCCAGCTTTCTTCCCCTCCCTTGACGGGAGGGGATTGAGGGGAGGGTGTATAAATACGGGATATGCTGTTACTTCCCCCCCCCACTAACCATCCCCCGCCAGGGGGAGGGGATATATTTACCCACTCAGTTCGAGAAGGAACCAGAAATCTGAGAAGACTCTACCGGTAGCACCTTTCGGCATCGATATAAGCCCGCACTGGATCCGGGACAAGATAGCGGCTGGACTTGCCTGCTTTTATCCTGGTTCTCAGCTCGGAAGATGAGACGTCAAGAAGTGTAACCGGCCGAAAATAGATGGTCTGGCCGGTAGGGCCTTGATAACCGTTTTGTGCCTCGTTATATAAGAACCGGTCGGCAAAAGCGGGTGGAAGAACGTCGGCCGGGGCCGTATTTTGGTAGCCCGGCCGGGTCATCACCACCGTGTGGCACGATAAAAGCAGCTTTTCCCAGTCTTTCCAGGTTTTTATTTCCTGAAAGGCGTCTTGCCCCATGATAAAATAAAGTTCCAACCCCTTATTTTGCGAGAGTAATTCCCCTACGGTTTCCACCGCATAGGACGGGCCTGCCCGCTTTCCTTCCAGATCGGAAAAAGAAAAAGTCGGCTGGCCGGCAATCGCCAATTGCACCATCCGGGCGCGTTGCGCAAAGGAGGTGACCTGCGGGGTATCCTTGTGGGGTGGTCGGCTAGCGGGGATGAAGATGACCCGCTCCAGGGAAAATGCTTCCCCTATTTCCTCGGCGCCGCGCAGGTGCCCGATGTGAATGGGATCGAAGGTGCCGCCCAGTATCCCCCATTTCATGTCCGGACCTGCCCGTCGCCATAAATGATGAATTTGCTCGTGGTCAGTTCCTCCAACCCCATCGGGCCGAAGGCGTGCAGCTTAGTGGTGCTGATGCCGATTTCCGCCCCCAACCCCAGCTCAAAGCCGTCGCTGAACCGGGTTGAGGCATTAACCAGAACCGTGGAGGAATTGACCTCGTTTAAGAAACGCTGCGCGTTATGATAATCTTTGGTAATGATTGCCTCGGTATGGAGGGAACCGTATTTTTCGATATGGGCGATGGCTTCATCCATGTCCCGGACCACGCGCACCGCCAGAACGAGATCAAGGTACTCGCGATACCAGTCATCTTCCGTCGCCGGTTCCATCCCCGGCGCCCAAGCCCGCGCTTTTTCGCATCCCCGTAGGGCAACGCCGGCGGCTTGCAGTTTTGCGGCCGCGCCCGGCAGAAATTGTGCGGCCACATCCTGATGAACCAGGAGGGTTTCCAGGGCATTGCAAACACCGGGGCGTTGGGTCTTGGCGTTCAGGCAGATGTTTTCCGCCATTCCGATTTCTGCAGCAGCATCCACAAAGATATGGCAAACGCCTTTATAATGCTTGATGACGGGTATCTTGGACTGCTGGACTACCGCCCGGATTAACTCCTCGCCGCCACGGGGGATGATGACATCGATATATTCCTCCAGCTTCAGCATCTCTGAGACGGCCTTGCGGTCCGTGATGGGGATGAGCTGGATGGCCGCCTCGGGCAGGGCCTGTTTTTTCAACACGCCCTGCAGGATGTCGGCGATCGCGCGATTGGAATGGATAGCCTCGGAACCGCCGCGCAGGATGACGGCATTGCCCGATTTCAGGCACAGGGCGGCGGCATCCGCCGTAACGTTGGGACGGGATTCGTAGATGATGCCGATCACGCCGAGGGGGATCCGCATCCGCCCCACCAAGAGGCCATTCGGTCGCCGCCACATGGAGGTGACCTTGCCGACGGGATCGGGCAGGGCGGCCACTTCGTCGAGGCCCGCCGCCATTGCCGCGATAGTGCTGTCTTTCAGGGAGAGGCGATCAATCATTGCCGCCGCCAGTCCGGCCTGGCGTGCCGCCGCCAAGTCTTGAGCATTTTTCTCCTTCAGCATCTCTTTCTGGCGGACCAGTTCCTGCGCCATCTCCGCCAAGGCCCGGTTTTTTTGCTCAGCGGAACAGCGTGCCAGACCGGCGGCGGCCGCGCGAGCATTTTGGGCAATCTCGATTACCTGTGCTTTGATATTCATGGAGAGTTCCTTTCTAGCTTTGATGGCCTGGTAAAAAGTCGTCATTACGGCGGCGGCCGGAATCCAGAGATTATGTAACTACCTTAAAAGACTTGATTCACGATCAAATCCGGAATGACAAAAATGGAGTTTTTCGACTTTTTTCGGGGTCATCCATTTTAAAACAATAAAAAATTGATAAATTCCGCCATGTCGGTATATGAAGTGTCGGCGGCTACTCTACAAAAGGGGGGAAATTGTGTCAAGGTCATTTCGGTGCAGGGAGCAAGTGGCGATGCTGCATGATCTGCTGCGCTGTTGCACACTTTGCCCGCGACAGTGCCGGGTGGACAGAACCAGGGGCGAGCTGGGCTTCTGCCGTCTGGGCGCGGAAGCGGTCATGGACCGGGCCGTGCCACATTATGGCGAAGAACCACCGCTTTCCGGCCATTGCGGCGCCGGGACCATCTTTTTCTCCTCCTGCAACTTGAAATGCAGCTATTGCCAGAACTATCAGATCAGTCATGTTGTGCAGGGGGAGAGACCCGACCGCCTTGCCTTGGCTGAGATCATGCTTTCACTCCAAGCCCGGGGTTGTCATAATATCGAGCCAGTTACCCCCACACCCCAGACGCCTCAAATTATGGCCGCCTTCCTTGCAGCGCGAGAACAGGGCCTGACGCTGCCTTTGGTTTATAACTGCGGCGGTTACGAGGCGGCGGAAGTTGTTGCCTTGCTGGAGGGGATGGTGGATATTTATCTGCCGGATTTTAAATACGGCAGCGGCGAGGCGGGGCTGCTTTTTTCCGGTGTGCCGGCTTACCCGACCCATGCCGTGGCAGCGCTCCGGGAAATGGTCCGCCAGGTAGGTGATGATCTGGAGTTGGACGGCGAGGTGGCGGCCCGGGGAGTGCTGATTCGCCATCTGGTGCTGCCCGGCAACGTGGAAAACAGTTTCGCAGCGCTGCGGCTCATTCAGGAAAACATCGCCACCTGCGTTCCCCTCAGCATCATGTCCCAATATTCGCCCACCCCCGCCGTGGTGGGGCATGCTGCCCTGGGGAGAAGGGTAACCCGCCAGGAATACGAGTCCGTGGTCAATTTTGCCCTGGACCTCGGTTTTGAGACGATCTTTACTCAGGAAGTAAACGACCAGTCCCTCTCGCCCGATTTTGCCAAAGAGGCGCCCTTTAATTGGTAGGGCGGGACACTGTGCGATTTCTTTAAATTTGATGACCTCGTAAAAAATCACGCTTCCCCTCCCCTGGCGGGAGGGGATTGAGGGGAGGGGGGAAAACATGCGTTAATGCGACATGTTGTCACCCCCGCCCTAACCCTCCCCCGTCAA
>OBOI01000207.1_pt1 | contig 23874 bp, 22 predicted proteins | sample 1670151 | NCBI WGS metagenome assembly OBOI01 (sample SAMEA104232303, study PRJEB22302) | sediment metagenome | biome: forest; feature: aquifer; material: sediment | place: USA | collected 2011-08-07 | depth 0.01 m | reverse complement strand
GCTCACTCCCCGCCAACCCCAGCCTGGTGATCTGCTCTTCTTTGCTACCGCCAGCAGCGGCCGGGTCTCCCATGTGGGGATCTATGTGGGTGACGGCCTCTTTATTCATGCCCCGGGCAGCGGCAAGACCGTATGTCGCGCCAGCCTTACCTCCACCTACTTTCGTAAACGCTATCTCGGCGCCCGGGCCTATCTCTAAGGCCTCTTCTCCATCTCCTCAACCGGACCCCTACCCATGCGAAAATTCGAACCATCTGCCTCCCTCTCTCTCGTCTCCGGTGAACATCGGTTTCTGCCGCCGGAGGATCTGGCGGTCAGACTCATGGAGCTGCCGGCTCGGCAGCGGCTTGATCTGTTGCTCGACAGGCCGGACGCCGCTGCCGTGGTCGCGGCCCTGGCGGAGCAGGATTTTTATCTCTTTGTCCGCGAGCTGGGGGAGTACGAGGTGGCCCCTCTGTTGGCCCTAGCGAGCTTTGAACAGTTCAACCACATCCTCGATATGGAGGGGTGGCAGGGAGACGAGGTCCAGGGGGGAAGGGCGCTGGTCTGGTGTTCCCGCTTGGCCGAGGCCAACCTGGCCGGCCTCTTTTCCTGGGTGTGGCAGGCGGACATCGAACTCTTCTTCCTCCTTTTCCAACAGTGGGTGGAGGTGTTGCCTTTTCCCGAGGATGAGCAGGACGAGACCGAGGCCATGGACCGGGTGCCCTCCCTGACCATTGATGGGCAGTTCTATTTCAGGGTCCGCTACCCTGACCACGAACACACCATCCGCCAACTGCTCCAGGCCCTGTTCGAAGAAGACCGCTCGCAGTATCAGAAACTCATGCTCCATCTGCAACAGGGAGCGGACGCCGAGGTTGCCGAATTGGCCTATCGCTTTCACCGCGGCCGGCTGGAAGACCTGGCCATCCCGGTGCTGGCCGAGGCGACGCATATCTATCTACCCCTGAGATCCGGACAGGTCATGGTCAAAAAAGGGATTCCCCTGGTGGCTGAATACCGGGCGCCGAACTTTGTTCTGGCCCTGGCACCGAGGGAAGGGCTGTTGGCGCAGGCACTGGCAGGGATCAGCGACCTGGCCGTGGGGGCAGGGATCCGCTTGGAACTCACGGCCTTGGCCAACAAGGTGGTGGTAGCGGACGAACTGGCAGCGGAAGAGCCCCAGAGTCTGCGCCGGGCTGTGGCCAAAGTGACTGCCTTTGTGGAATTGGGGCTCGCCGTGGTCGCAGGCGGCGAGGTCGGGCAGGCAACCGGGATCCTGCAGCGCCTTTTTCTGGAGGACATCTTTCGCTTGGGATACACCGGGCTGGCCGAGGTGGCGGCCAGACTGTCCAGAATGAGGCGTGAGGGGTGGATGCGGGATTGGCCCCACGGCCTGGCCATTCTCGATCAACCGTGGGAAGAGCGCGCCACCCTACTCGGCGGACAGACCCCCATGATCCTGCGTCCGGGCATAGGCGCGGCCAGCGAGGGGGTGGAGGACTACCCCAGGACCCTGGCCGATCTTCAGGAAACGGGCGAATTCGTGGCCATGCTGGAGACCCTGGCCCCGATCTATACGGCGATGCGGGCGGAGTGGCCCGCGGGCTGGGACCCCTTGGCCGAGATGCTCTGGGCCGATGGCCAGGCGAGAACGCTGACGGCGGTCACCTTGGGCACTCTGTGCTGCACGGCTGCCGCCAACTTTCTCTGGCAGGGGGTCTGGCGCGCAGCCCCACTCCCCGTGGGCGCATGGCCGGAGATCTTGCCGCTGCTCACCCCGGAGGCACTGGGGCGATCCGTGGCCGAACACCTCAGGGAACTTCTGCCAACGGCAGAGGGGCGCCAAAGGGCCGGGCGTTACTTGGCCCCGGTGTTGGCGCGATATGCCGAGGAGATGACGGCACTGGATCCGCGACAGCTGCCGGACCCGCGTTTCATGCACCTCTTTCTCTTTACCGCCTCCGACCATTGACCGTTAAGCAGATGGTGGCGAGGATGAGAGCATATCTCCTGCCGCCTGCCCGTCCCGCCTTCCCATGTTGCATGATGAACAGGGCTAAGCTGGTTGATATGCTGGTAAAATTTCACAGGATAGCCATGTCGGCCAGCAGGGCCCCACATCTTCCGTTTGACAACGCTTGATCTATCTGCCTACACTTTTGAGTAAGGGAGGGGAGCTGACGCCAAACCATTCAACACGGAAAAGGAGGGGTACAATGAAAAAGAAGAGCTATCTGTATTGCGTAGTCCTTGCTACAATTTTCATGATGATTCCCACATCAAGTCAAGCGCAGGCGAAAGCCGCGCCAATGGCCGATGCAAGCAAGATGATGCTCGAACATATCGACATGGATTGCACGGTCTGCCATGGCGAGGCTGGTCCCAAAGGGATGAAGATGGGCATGCATCCCAAACAGAAATGCACGGATTGCCACGTGCAAGGGGTAACCAAGGTCCTTACCCGCAAAGAGAAGCGCACGAGCATCGCCCGGGAGATGATGCTCAAACATGGAGCTGCCCTGCAATGCAAACTCTGTCATGGGGAGGGGGCACAGGGAGGGATGATGATGGAGCATATCGGCATGGATTGTCAGACCTGTCATGTGGTGGACGCACGATAACTATTCCAGGGGGATCCAGGGGCCACAATCGGCAGTATGCTGTTGAGCCCAGTGACCAACGGCGCATCCTGCCTGTTCGGGTAGGATCTCCTCCCTCCCAAGGTCGCTGACTACCTGTCGCCCTGTCCCACTCAGGGCCAGAGACAACGAAGGCCTCGTCACATGAGTGACGAGGCCTTCGTTGTTTTGTCGTGGAACCAATAGCCGGTGGCTATTGGGGGGTCATGGCGCTACGGTGGTGGTTGTGGTCTCGGTGGTGGTTGTGGGCGCTACTGTCGTGGTAGTCTCTGTTGTCGTGGTCGTGGTGGTCGTTGTGGGAACTCCGTGACCGTCGATGTCCGTTTGGCTGTGGCAGGTGGTACAAGGACCAGGGGTAACCGCGATGGCCTTGGTGATTTGATAGGCGTTCAAATCCATCTTAAGGGCAAAATAACTGCTCTCATGGCAAGTGACACACATCCGTTTGTGCACCCCCCAGACGGTGTTGCCAGGGTGGCAGCCGGCCACATCACTACAGGAGGGGTTGCGGTCCACTTGGCCCGTATGGTCAAACGCCTTCGGATGGCTGAGCGCGTCATTGGCGATATTCCGATGGCAATTGGTGCAGTCGCCCGGTCCGTACTGGGCGGCTAGGCTGATCTTCTCGCCGAAGGAACCGTCAACATTGGGGGCCATGTCGTGACAGTGGGTGCACTGCCCCTTATGGATGTCGGTGATGGTGTCCGCCTGGTCGTGGTAGTGACAGGCGCTGGTGCAGTTGGGTACCGCCTTGTCCACCTGGCCGACATGACTCACCTTGTGGAGGTGGTTGTCGAAATAATCCGCGCCATGGCACTCTCCGCAGTCGCCGAGGGCTGGTGGTGAGTTGAGGGGGGTCCAGGCAGGGGGATCCTGACGGAACGGGGTGGTGATGTCCGCCGGTTTCAAGGCTGGCGGGCCACCCGCGGCATGACAGGTGCTGCAGTTGAACTGATGGATGGTCTCGACCACCTTGGCCTGGGTGTGGCAGCTGCCGCATGAGGTGAGCCGGGCAATAAACTCGTCGTGGTTCGGGTAATTCGGTTTGAAGCCGGCGGCGATGGTGTGACAGGAGGTACAGACCGAGCCGTCGTTATGGATGGCGAGCGTGCCATCGTTACGCCAGTAAGTGGTCTGGGTGTGGCACACTTGACAGATGGCCTTGGTGGCAGCGCCGCTGGCAGGGTCGACAAAGCCGTCCTGGGAATCGAAGAGTTTGACATCCTTGGCGCCGCTGTTGGGGGTCTGGATAGCGGATTTGACGAGTTGGCCGTAGATGAGGCCGAAGTTGCCGCCGGTATATTTTTGCGCATCCACCGGGTCGCCGCCGCTCTGGACGGTGATGCTGCCAGCGCCGCTGCCGCCGGCGCCGTTGGTAATGGGGGCGGTGTCCGTGGCGGCGATGATCTCATAGGTCTTGTCGGCGGTGGTGTAGCCCAGGGAGAGGAGCAGTCCCCTGCCGTCGGTTCCTGACTTCTTGCTCCAGCGCGCGGTCTCCTGCCACGGCGCTTTGGCCGCGGCGTTGGTGAAGGTGATGGTGGTGGTGCCGTCACCATTGTCGGTAATGGTGCCGATGGTGCCTTCGGCCAGATAGAGACCACCGGCCAGGGAACCATCGCCAAAGGTGGCGCTGGTGGAGAGCCAGTTGAGTTGTGGTTGCAGGTGGGGGTTATGGCAGTCGATGCACTTGGTGCTCCAGTCGCCGAGGGCGGTGTTATGGGTGTCACCCATGGAGAGGGAGGAGTGGGATACCTTGCGGACCTCGCTGCCGCTGGCGCCGTGGCAGTTGTTGCAGACGGCATCGGTGCGCCCCGAGTACTCCTGGGTGCCGGGGGTGGTGGGTGAAAATTGCCACCACAGGGAGTAGGAGTGGCATGAGCCGCAACGGACATCGTGTGACTCGTTGTGGGGGGCGTCAAGGACCGAGGCGGCATTGGCGCTTCCTGCCGCCAGCAGGGCCGCCAGCAGGCCGGCCGTGGCCCAGCCGTTGGGGAGGGGGTTCCATGGGTTTTTCATTTTGGCTCCTTTTTGGTTATTTATGGGAATTTGTTGGTGATTATGATCTGCCGGGTAAACATGGTCACGACGGCAAACAATAATACCAATTTTTTTTGATGACTATACCATACCAAAGAGCAAATGCAATATCTTGGCACATCCGCTAAAACAGCAGGTCCGGCGCCGGTCTAGTAGGAGTCCCCGAGGAGTCCCATCTTCGTGGCGTACCGGACTAGGTCCGCCGTATTGTGGAGATCGAGCTTGGCCCTGATATTGGCGCGATGGTTGTCCACCGTCTTGGCGGTGATGAGCAGGCGCTCGGCAATCTCCTTGGTCGACACCCCCTGGGCCACCAAACGCAAGACCTCCTGTTCCCGCTGGCTCAAGGCGCCATAGGTCAGATCGGCGCTGCACGTCTGCTCGGAGGGTTCAATCAGTTTCATGACAATCTCCTGGGTCAGGGAGGGGTCAAGATAGTATTCGCCAAGAATTGCCTTTTCCAGACTTTCCAGCAGGCATTGGGACACCGACTCCTTGACGACGTAGCCCAAGGCGCCGGCCCGTAAGGCGCTGACAATATAGTCAATTTTGGCGTGCATGCTGACAATGACGATCTTGATGCTCGGCATGGCGGCGGTGAGGATGCTCGTCAGTTGAATGCCGCTCTTATCCGGCAGGGAGAGGTCGACCACGGCCAGGTCCGGCTTTAGGGCAATGGTCAGCCTCTCGCCGTCGCGGCCATCGCCAGCCTCGCCGATAACTTCAAAGGTTTGCGAGCGGTTGATAATCCGCTTTGAACTCTCCCTGAACAGGGGGTGGTCATCAATAATGAGTACCTTCTTTTTCTCGGACATCTCCCTTCTCCCGTGGAATTTCTATGAAGATCTTCATGCCCTCGCGTGGGCGTGAAACAATGGTTACTGAACCGGACAGGGACTTGACCCGTTCCTGAATCCCCAACAGGCCAAGTCGTTTGCCAAGGAGGGCCTTTTCGCGCACGGCAACAAGATCGCACCCTTGACCATCATCCTCGATCTGGAGCAGAATTTTTGACCCGGCCGACAAAAGTCGTACCTTGGCGTGGCTGGCTGCCGCATGCTTGTTGATGTTGTTTAAGGCCTCCTGCACCAGGCGGTAGAGATTGATGGCGATATCATAATCCAGCGCCAGGGACAGGGTGTCCATGCCTGCCGAGGTGAATTCAATGGGGATGCCTTTTTTCTTCGAAAAATCACGGCAATACGAAGAGAGCGCGCTCTTGATGCCCAGATGTTCAAGCCCGGGGGGCATCAGATTGTAGGAGAGTTCGCGGATGGTGCCCACACAGCGATTGAGCACTTCCGACCACTCTTCCATCTGCCGGCGCAGTTCGGCTGGCTCCATGGTGTGCTCAAGACCCAGGGATTCACTGAGCACCTTCAGGGCGGAAAGCTCTTGCGCCACATTGTCGTGCAGGTCAAGGGCAATCCGCTTGCGTTCAATCTCCTGGACCTTGATCAGCTCCTGGGTCAGCGTATGGACCTGGGCCTCGGCCTTTTTCTGTTCCTCCTCCGCCTGAATCCGTTCGTTGATCTCCTTGGTCAGATCGGTATTGGCCTGGGATAGCTCCCGGGTCCTGGCCAGCACCTTTTGGTCCAACTGGGAGTATGAGTCCGCAAGCTTACTGGCCATGGCCGTGAACTCATCGGCCAGGGCCTCGAACTCGTCGCCGGTCTTTAAATCGAAATGATAGTTGAGCAGGCCATTGCCGATCTGTTTGGCACCCTCCTGGAGCACCTTGATCGGGGTTAAAATGGTCCTGGCCATATAGATGATCATAAACAAGGTGATGGCGAGTCCCGTGCCGATGGCGGCCCAAATAATGAAGACACCGATGCGAGAGGAAGCCGCGATCTCTTTTTCAGAGCGGGAAAGGTCATGCAAGTGGTTTGTCAGTTCTTGTTCCAAGATGGTGCCGAGTTCACTCTGCTCCTGATGGATGCTGGCATAGAGTTGGGCGATCTTGTCATCCTGCCAGCTATTCTCGGTCAAGTTGAGGATGTAGCGGGCCAGACTCATGACCCGAATGGCCCGAAGTCGCAGGTCTTGCTCCGCCTTTTTGGCCGCCACATTCCGTTGATCATCCAGCGGCAGATGTTTCTTGATCAGGGTCTTCAAACGGCGGATTTGGCCCTCGATCTCTTCTCGGTTAATCTCTCTGGCATTGATGGCCGCCTCCAACGAGATCAACACCTCTTTGAACTCCATCATGGCAAAGGCGCTGGGGGCGATGTGTTTCTGTAGATTTTGAAAGATCTGATTGGCCGAAAAAAAGGCCCTGCTCCCGAAAATGCCGAAGACAAAGATGATCAGCAACAACGGGGCGAAGATAAGAATGAATTTATGGCGTAACTTCAGATGGAAATTCATAAGGATAGGGGGATGGCCTGGTTACTGTGATCGGTTTGGCAAATACCGCTCAGCCGACGCCGGCACACACTGTATCGTGGCGAGGCGGATGGCGAGTTCGGTCTGTGGGCGAGACCATATAATTGCGCCGGGGAGTGCCGGAGAACCATTAATACGCGAAAGTCTACGGCATAAATAACCCGAGCCGGGAGTTGTGTCATTGAATTTCGTGGCCCTCCCCCCTGGCGGGGAGTCGGTTCCAGGAAAGATGATGGTCTCGTGAAAAGTCGTGAAGCTGACCATCTGCCAATGTAATTTCAATGGGTTACGGGGCGTGCCAGCGTCGGTTGAGCTGTTTTTGCGAAGCCGGCAAATATCGATTGACACGGTAGCACAGAAAAATTATACATGGCACACGAACGGTGTTACAAACAAAATAATCATCACATTCACGGGAGGGCCATCATGCACATGGCAGATGCGTTGCTATCCCCCGCCGTTGGCGGGATAATGTGGGCCGCCACCGCGGGCTTGGCTCTGTATGGTTCGCGCAAGGTCGGTCAGGAGATGGATGACGGCAAGGTCCCCCTCATGGGGGTGTTGGGCGCCTTCATCTTTGCCTCCCAGATGATCAACTTTACCATCCCCGGCACAGGCTCCAGCGGCCATTTGGGTGGTGGGCTGATCCTGGCGATTCTCCTCGGGCCCTACGCCGCCTTTCTGGTGATGGCCTCGGTGCTGACCGTGCAGGCCCTCTTCTTTGCCGATGGCGGTCTCTTGGCGCTGGGGGCCAATATCTTCAACCTTGGCTTCTTCCCTTGTTTTGTCGCCCTGCCCCTTGTCTATAAGGGCCTAGTCGGCAGGAATCCCAGCCGGCGGCGGATTACCCTGGCCGCCATCGTGGCTGGCGTGGTTGGCCTGCAACTGGGTGCCTTGGGGGTGGTTTGCGAAACCGTGACCTCGGGGATCTCGGCACTGCCGTTCACCACCTTCTTGTTGCTCATGCTGCCGATTCACCTGGGCATCGGGCTGGTGGAAGGGGTGGTGACCGCCGCGGTGGTCAACTTCGTCTGGACCACCCAACCGGAGATCATGGCTCGCTCCGCGGCCCATCAAGGCATGGGTGGCATCTCCATCAAGAAGGTGGTCGTCGCCCTGGCCGTGGTGACCATCATCACCGGCGGCGCCCTCTCCTGGTTTGCCTCGTCCAACCCGGATGGCTTGGAGTGGTCCATTGCCAAGGTCGCCGGCAACAATGGCGAACTGGAAAGCACTGGTGGGATCCACCAGGCGTTGGCCAAGCTCCAGGAGAAGCTCGCTTTCTTGCCTGACTATGGCTTTCGCTCCTCCGGGGCAGAGGCCACCGTCGACGACACGGCGAAAGCGGCGTGGCCCGCCGTGGACCCCGGCACCAGCGTTGCCGGTCTGGTCGGTGGCCTCTTGACCCTGCTCGTTGCCGTCGTCATCGGCTGGTTGTTGCGCAGACCACGGAGGAGTTGACCGCTGATGTGGAAAACAGATATAACCTTACGAGGTTTTACTGGTGAACCCGGCAAAGCGCCTCCGGCGCGAGCACGTGTCCATGGCGTCGTGGCCGAGGCGTCAACAGCATCCGGGGCCAGCGTCTGAATGACGGAAAGGTTAGCTGAAAATTCTCGAAAGGGCCACCGAGAACAATCATACCAAGGAGAGACTCTCATGAAAAAGATGGTGGGGATGGCGGCGTTCGTGAGTAGCGTTTTGCTCTTGGGGGTGGGCCATGCCCTTGCCTTGTCGCCGGAAACGACCATGCTCCTGGAACTGCTCAAGGCCAAAGGGGTGATCAGCCAACAGGAGGCCGATGAGTTTACCAAGACCCTGGAGGCCAAGGTGCCGGCGGCCAGCGAGGAGGATCATCACCATAGTGTGCAGTCGCTCTCCGACCGCGTCCAGCGGCTTGAGGGCAAGGAGGGGCGGTGGGATGAAGGTATCGGCAAAGTCCGCTTCAGCGGCCTCGTCGAGGTCGATATGGGCACGGCGCGGACCAAGGACGCGGCGGGCCATAAGGCGAATAGCAGCGATGTCACCCTCGCCACGGCGCAACTGAATGCCGATGCCACGATCAACCAATACCTCAATGGCCATCTGGTCGTGCTCTACGAAGAGGATCCCCTGGCTTCCGGCGACAATGGCCTGGGCCTGGATGAGGCCGTCATCGGTCTCAAGGGGGGGGAGACCTTCTCGGCCTACGCCAATGCCGGGCGCATGTATGTACCGTTTGGCCACTTCAGCAGCCACTTCATCACCGACCCGCTGACCTTGGCCTTGGGTGAGACCAATGATACGGCGGTGGTTGCGGGCTTTGCCAACGAGACCTTTGATGTCAATGCCGGTGTCTTTAAGGGAAAGGTCAAGGAGACGGGGAGGAGCGATCAGATCAACAGCGCGGTGGCCTCGGCAACCCTGTCGCTGCCAGCGGCAAGCGATGAGGGGTTGGCCCTGCGCGGGGGGCTCTCCTACCTCTCCAATCTGGCGGCCACGGATGGCTTGGAGGCCGAGACCGTGACCTCCGGCGAGGTGGCGGATAGCGTGGGCGGGGTGAGTGCCTTTGTGAGCCTGGCCTATGGCGAGAAGTTCTTCGTTGACGCCGAATACCTGGGCGCCCTGGATCATTTTGCCGTAGGGGATTTTAGCTTTAGCGACGCCGACAACCGCAGGCCCCAGGCCTGGAACCTGGAGGCGGCGGCCAGGATCGCCAACGGCACGGAACTGGCCCTGCGTTACGGCGGCAGTAAGCAAGCCGGCAACTTCCTGGCCGAGGACGAGTATGGTGCCGCCTTGCTGTATGAACTCTTTCCCGAGACCTCCGTCATCATTGAGTACCTGTTCCAAGAGTTCCAGGATGAGAGCAATAACAGCCAAGCCACCATGGAGTTGGCAGTGGAGTTTTAGGCGGCGGTTGCTTAGTCTATCGACAAAACGGTTTGGTCAATTTCCCGCCCACAGCGCCCCGGCGACCAGAGCCCCCGCTTGGTAATTCCCCTCAATCCTTACAGAGTCGGGCCAGGATGGCCAGCCCGTCCGGGGTGAAGTTGGCCCCGGTCGCGGCCAGGACCGCCGCCGGCTCCATGAACTCCCCGCTCTCCACCTCCGCTTCCTGCAACACAAACGGGCCGTCGTGCCGGCAGCGAAAGACCCGGCCCCAGACCTGGTTGTGCCGGTCGCTGAAGAATGTGTCGCCCAGGCACTCCAGTTCGGCCGTGATCCCCAACTCCTCCCGCAACTCACGGCGGGCGGACTCCTCGTAGCTCTCCCCCGCCAGGACCACGCCACCGGCGGCAATGTCGTAGTAGCCCGGGTAGAGGTCCTTGCTCTGCGTCCGTTTCTGGACAAAGAGTTGCCCTTGGCTGTTGAACACCAAGATATAGCTCGCCCGGTGGATGAGGTTTTCCCGCCGCATCCGGCGCCGGCTGGCCTGACCGATGACCCGGTTTTCGCGATCAACGATGGTCACCACCTCATCCCCCGGGGAGGTGGTGGCGTCGAGGCAGGGAGAGGTGAGGCAGGGGAGCAGGGTACGGGCCAGGAGGTCAACGATATCGCTGACCTCGGCCGGGGTGGTCAGCCGCGCCTGGTTGATCTCGATCTCCACCCCCAGGTAGCGGGCGGGTGGGAGTTGCCGGCGCAGCCAGGTGGCGAGGCCATCCATGCGCCCCAGATAGGGGTAGTTGCGGCGTATCCGCCACTCCGCTCTCTCCTTTCGCAAGGCCCCCTGCCAGGACAGGCAGAGGGCGCGTTCCCCTTCTCTGCCGCTGTCATAGAGCAGGCCGAGGTCGGCGCGGCGGGGCTGGTTTTGCAGGACCGGGGTGAAGCTGTGGATGGCCAGGTGGAGCACGGTGCGGCCGGCCGCGATGGCCGTGGTTACCGCCTGCAGCACCCGCTGGCGATGGGGGAGGTAGTAGTTGCTGGCGATGGCCTCCCTCTCTGGGCACGGCAGGGGGCGGCTGAACTGGGAGAAGAGGTAGCGGTGGCCGGGTGAGCGGTTGAGGTCGATGAGCAGGCGGCTGACGGTGGCGGCCAGCAGGGGGGCTGCCAGCCGGCCAGCCAACTCTTGCGCCACTGGCAAGGCCCCCGGGTCCCAACCGCGATGGCTCGCCAACAGGGCTTCCTGCCGCTGAAAGAGGGCGGCGTAGGGAGGGGGGATGGTGTTGCCGCCATGCTCGCAGGTGATGATGAGATAGGGGGTGGTCACCGGGGATCGCCCCCGGGCCCGGGACCTCCGCGAGCCGATCTCTCCTCCGCCCGCGTCTTGCTGGGTTGGGCTAGCTGGGCTGCGGTGGTCAACCCGTCTCCTGCCGCGCCCATCCGTGTTACTGCCACGAGAACAGCTCCCCTGCCGCCAGACACCCCGCCAACCGGCCGTAGACCTCGGCCAGCCGCGTCCGGCCCGGGTTCGGCCCGGTGGCCTGCAACAGCCGGCGGGCCAGCGGCCCTTGGTTGACCATGCGCTCAAGGGCCGGCCAGTTCTCATCTCCCTGGTCCACGGTCTCGGTCAGCAACCGTTGCCACAGCTCGCCGGCCAGGCAATGCGGGCCCTCCACCCCGAAGAGAGCCAGATAGGCCGGGTCAGCGATCACCGCCTGATCGCCCAGGCGGATGGTCTGCTCCAGGATCTGGGCCAGGGGTTCCACCGGGTAGGCCTGCTGTGCCGTTATCCGGCTCCAGCGCTCGTCGGTCAAGGCCCGGAGCACGGCGACCAGGGCGGTGATCACCGCCAGATCGGCCCTTGGGCACTCCTGGATATCCACCAGCCGGATCTCGATGGCAGAGCGTTGGAAGCGGGCAATGGCCCCTCGGGAGTTCAGCCACTCGTCCTGGAGGATCCCCTCCGGGTCAAAGGGGGCGATGTCGCGGTAGTTGCGCGCCAGGATGGTCTGTTGGTACTCTTCTTGGGTGTAGACCGCCTCGGGGATGATCGCCCCGGTGAGAGAGGGGATGCGGGCCTGATTGCCGCGATAGAACTGCAAGCGGTTGTCGAGGATACCGGTGTCTCGGCCATCGACAAAGGGGGAGCTGGCGGCGAGGGCCGGGATCAAGGGCAGGAGCAGGCGGATGGCCCCGTGCAGGCGGCCGAACTCCTCGTCGCCGTTAAAGGCCAGGTTCAAGTGGACCGATTGCAGGTTTGACCAGCCGTGGCCCTGGCAGTTGAAGATGCGGTCGTAGGCCTCGTAGACCGCCCGGTAGCCATGGGGCCACAGCCTGGTCTCCCAAAAGGGGTTCATCCACGGGTGCATGGCCGTGGGCAAGAGGGTGGCCCCCATGGGCAGCAGCAGCCGGTTCATGGTCCGGACCTCCTCCTGGAAGCCCGCAGCCAGCCCCTGGAGGTTGGGGGCCGGGCCGTTGGTCTTCATCTCGACCACATGCAGGGAGAGCTCGTTGGACCAGGCAAAGGGACCGCGCTCCACATCGTTGACCATCCCCCCGTCACCGGCCGCGGCCAGGAGGAGGTCGGCCACCGGCAGAACATGCAAGGTCTCCAGGTTGACAATCATGTACTCCAGCTCGATGCCGAAGCCCGCGAAGATATGGGGGGTAGCCGTCATGGACGCGCTCTCCGATGCCCTTAGGGCAGGGTTGATGTTGGTGGTGCGGAACGGCAGGGCCGGTGGCCATGGTGATTGGCCGCGCCCACCGCCGCGGGGTGCTGGCTGCGCCAGGGGGCATGGCCCGGGGTAACGCATGATGGCCGCCACCGCCCTTTTCTCTACCCTCCTTGGCCTCGATCTGTCAAGGTGGGACCTCGGCTCGCCCCCTTTTTTCGCGGGGCAGCGGAGGATGCCCGGCCATGCCGTATCGCCGCGCCCATGAGAAGGAGAGGGCGCGGCGGCCAAGTGGCCAGCGGGCCACCCTGAAATCCACTGGCCATCCGGCGTAATATCGGCTATCCCATGAAGACGATTACCGCTGTCTGGTCGCGTGCCCCGTCGAGCCGGGAAGGAACCGGGCGCCGGCATCACCCCTGTTGCCGGGGGCGCCTCGGGCGGGCCGCCGAGGCCGGCATGCCGCGCCACCGGGTGACGGGGCGCTGGCGGATGATGAGTCAATGGCCTGTTGGCGGCAGCAGCAACCGTTGGCAATAGCAACCACAGGAGAGATCATGCCCCCCAGTCGCGCCCCCGAGCCTCTTGCCACCCTCCCCCAGGGGGTCCAACCCGTTGCCCAGCCGGGGAGCGCCGCCGGTCAGCCGCCGGCGTGGCCACCCAGGCAGGAGGTCATCGACCTCCATTGCCATGCCGCCGGCATCGGGGCCGGTAACAGCGGCTGCTTGGTCGCGCGGGCGTTGCGTAAAAGCTGGCGGTTCGGGGTCTATCTCAAGGCCTTTGGCGTCAGCGAGCAGGAGCTGCACCGAGAGGGGGACGCCTTCATCATCCGCCTGCTCGCCCAGACCCTTAGCCAATCCCGCCGGGTGGCAGCCGCCGTGGTGCTGGCCATGGACGGGGTGATCGCGGCCAACGGGGAGTTGGACAGCGCGCACACCGAGATCTTCATCCCCAACGCCTTCGTGGCCCGGGAGTGCGGCCGTCACCCCAATCTCCTCTTTGGCGCCAGCATCAACCCCTATCGGACGGATGCCCGGGAGCGGCTGCGGCAGGTGGTGGCGGACGGGGCCGTGCTGCTGAAGTGGCTGCCGTCGATCCAGCACATCGATCCGGCGGATAGGCGGCTCATCCCCTTTTACCGGCAACTCCGCGAGCTGGGGCTGCCCCTGCTCAGCCATACCGGTTCGGAGCACTCCTTTACTAAGGCCCGCAATGAGCTCGGCGACCCCGAGCGGCTGCGCCTGCCGCTCAGCCTCGGGGTGACGGTGATCGCCGCCCATGCCGGTGGCAGCGGCAGGTTCCACGGCGAGCAAAGCCGGGAGCGCTTCCTGCGGCTGGCCCGCGAGTATGCCACCCTCCACGCCGACCTCTCGGCCTTGACCCAACTGAACCGCTTGGGCCATCTCCCCTGGCTGCTCAGCCACCCGGAACTCCACGGCCGCCTCTGCTATGGCTCCGACATGCCGCTGTTGAACACCGCCGTGGTCACTGCCTGGGGTTATCTGTTGCGGCTGCCGCTGGGGAAGATCCTGGCCATCAACCGCCTTGCCAACCCCTGGGACCGGGATGTGGCCTTGAAGGAGGCCTTGGGGGTTACACCCGGGATGCTGCAAAGCGGCACGACCCTGCTTCGCCGTTCCGCCCAGCAGGGGTGATGATCGGGGCGGCCGATACCTGTTATTTTCCGACTCTGGTTATGTCCCGGTTTGCAGGTTGCCAGCCCATCTCCTCCATCAACGGGACCCGTTGGAGTTGCCCGGAAACTGGCTACCTCGCAGAAAAACCTTGTCTAGGCCCCTGGGATGGGATAGTTAAACAAGACGTGAAGGAGTTTGGAAGAGTTTCAGGCTAACCACAGGATTCCGGGGTTGTTGGCCGCTGGGACTTTCAGGGAGCTGGTTCCTGCTTTGTCGGGTGGAGATAAACGGAAACTAGTTAATAATTTGTCGGGTTGCAAAATAATAATGCTTTATATCTGGTCAAAAATATTATCCATTTCACTTTTTGTAATTACTTTTCTATTGCTAGGATTGATCCTCTTTCGCTCAATATTTCCAGATAAACATATATCACCAAATACACACGCCGAGACCTACGCAGAAACTCTGCAAGAAAATAAAAGAGATAACGGCAACAAGGAAGAGACCAAGACCTTCTGGCAGAGGACATTGAGTGAACCCATAGTTCTCTATACATTTGCCCTTGCTGTACTTACTTGCTTTTTGGTCATCACTTCTGCTTTCCAAATCGCGCACCTCATAAGGTCTAATGTTGAAGCAGCTAAGGCCGCCGCTGCCGCTGAAAAAGCTGCCAATGCAGCTATAGCCAGCAATGAAATTAGCCGCGAAATCATGGTTGCGGAACAACGACCATGGGTTGCAGTTGATGTTGATATTGCTGGCTCGCTTGCCTATGACGATAAAGATTGGGATGCCGGTGTGCGTTGGCACATTCCTTTGAAATATACCATGCGTAATATTGGTAAGACACCGGCAACCAACGTATCTTTTTTTGCCGAAGTAATCCCCTTTGTATTATCGCATAGGCCCGCTGATAAGATCAGAGACGGGGAACCATATGGAATACCCACACCAGGAACTGACGTAACAAAAGAAATTGAAAGCATTTGTGGCTTCCCTGAAAAGATGAGTTCTCACAATATGGGGTGGGGGAAAGTTCTTTTCCCCGGCGAAGAAACGGGAGGGGTTTTTGGTTTGAACGGGAATCCTGGTCGTTTTGTCGAGATAGATTATGCTGACGGCGGGTATACAGGACAATTTCTTATAATCGTGTGTACATCCTATGGGTCCACATACACGGACAGTTTTTATAGGACGGCTAAATCGTTCAATTTATATAAACGTACTGGTGATAGCATGATAAATCTTAGCGGCGAACATATCCCCTTGGATGCACTTGCCCTTGCTCAACATCCAGACCAAAAAGGAAGCCAAGCAAAATAACGAAATAGTATCTACCTGAATTCGGGGTGGCAAAGAGAGTATTAGGGACGCCCTTAAGTTTTAAAGTTTGGCGCCGCTCCGAGCGTGACTCCACCAGCCCGGTCCGGTTGGGCTCAGACCAAGATAACTGATCGATATCAATTGATAATATGCCGTAGGGATGGCTGTTTTCGGGGCTATAATGAGTTTTTAGGCCGTAAAAAGCATTATGGTGGCGTGGCGAGTGTCCTATATCTTCATTTGTTGAGGCCTAAAATGAAGATATAGGGGTAAATAGCGTCACTTTTTTGATTCTTATTTAGACATATTAAATGGTTAACTTGGTCAGGCCCCATAATAACTGGTGCGGTATTGCTGGCTGTGTCCCGCCATTGAGCTAACGGTCTTGATCTAAAGTAGTTTATAAGTTACACTGAAGCATGATCGAATTACGCCGGTATCAACTTGCAGAGGGAAGCGTCCCTGTCACGGAGTGGCTTTGTGGGCTACGAGACATACGGGCTCGGGCACAAATTGAGGTTCGGTTACGGCGCATATCCACTGGTAACTTTGGAGATTGTAAGGCGGTAGGCGAAGGGGTCTCTGAACTTCGGCTGGATATTGGGGCCGGTTATCGCGTGTATTACGGGAAGCACGGACAGGCGCTGGTGATTCTGTTGTGTGGGGGTGATAAAGGATCTCAACAAGCAGACATCACGCGTGCCAAGGCATATTGGGCAGACTGGAAACGGAGGAACTCATGAAAAAAACAGTGATCGGTTCTGTGTCCCACACCGAGGAAACCATTAAAGAGTTGCGTGCTAATCGTCAGTTTGCCATCGAGTATCTGAAGGCAGCACTGGAGGAACTGGACGACCCCTGCAACCGTGCTGCCGGCCTGTTGGCCTTGCGCGATGTAGTCGAAGCCTATGGTGGCTTGGCGACTGTTGCGACACAGGCAGGCATAAGTAGGGAAGCACTTTACCGGTCGTTATCCCCGAAAGGTAATCCGACGCTGAAGACACTGCTGGCGGTGTTAAAGTCTGTGGGGATGCGACTATCGGTTGAGCCCGGGCATCACGTTCACGCATGATGACCTCTCGCCCAGCGGGCCGGCTGTCGCTCTCCCGACCACATGACCATGGGGGCGGAGGTGGCCGCCCCTGCCGGAGCGGCCGAGGGAGTTTGGCCTTTCAAGCCTGCACGCAGGTGAGTGATGCACCATGATGAAAAAGATCGATCTCGCCCACTACAAGCGGAGGGGGATGTTTGCCGCCTTTAAGGACCGGGACATCCCCTATTTTGCCGTCACCACCCATATTGACATCACGCGGCTCAAGGGATTTGTCGATGAACAGCGCTGCGGCTTCTTTGTCTCCTTAAGCTTTCTCATCTCCCACGCCGTCAATCAGGTGCCCGAACTGCGGCATCGCATCATTAGCGGTGAGTTGTTTGAAATGAGCAGGGTTGACCCAGGATTTACCGTGCTGCTGGACGATCAGACCTTCTCCTTTTGCGACGCGCGTCATTTTGCTTCCTTTGCCGAGTATCGGGCATACACCAACGCCAAGATCCGGGAGGTCAAAGAGCACCCCGACCAAGGGGTAGGCGACAAACATCAGATGTTTTTTATCACGGACATCCCGTGGTTTAGCTTCACCTCCATTGTCCACCCCTATGATAAACAGTATGGCTCGATTCCCATTGTCTCGATTGGTAAATACTTCAGCGAACAGGAGAAGTGGCTGGTGCCGATTGGCGTGCAGGTCAACCATGGCCTGGTGGATGCCATCCATGTCGGCCAATTCTACACCCACCTGGCAACGATGTGTCAAAGCCCGGCTGCCTGGTTGGGGGATCAACAGTCAACAACAGCGGCCTAGGCCGCGGCAACCGGAGAGGGTGACTCGGACCATGCCGCGCCTGCTTGCGATGCTCTGCTGCCTCTTCGCCCTGGCGGGGTGTGACAATACCGACGTGCTCACCGTGGCCGGTGCGGGCTTGGATGCGGTCAAGGCCTTGACCCTCTCCGAGCAGGAGGTGCGGGAGATTGCCAGCCAATCCGCGCGCTATGCCGATGAGCGCCACACCCTGGCCCCCCCTGGCAGCCGCCATGACCTGCGCCTGCGCGGTCTGGTCGGGGAGCAGCTTCAAGAGGGCGATCGCCAATTCAATTATGCCGTTTACCTCTCCCCCGAGGTCAATGCCTTTGCCATGGCCAACGGCACGATTCGCCTCTATAGCGGTCTCATGGATATGCTGACCGATGGCGAACTGCGCTTCGTGATCGGCCATGAGATGGGGCATGTGGTGAAAAGACACATCCGTAAAAAGATACAGCTGGCCTATGCCGCCCGCGCGGTGAGGAAGGGGGTCGCGGCACAGGGCAACGTGGCCGGCGAGATCGCCCGCTCCGTATTCGGCGGGCTGGCCGAGACCCTGATGAACGCGCAATTCTCGCAGCTGGAGGAGAAAGAGGCGGATGACTATGGCTTGGAGTATCTGCGGCAACAGAAGTTTGCCCCCCGGGATGCGGTCTCGGCCTTAACCAAGATTGCCGCGCTGGCGCCAGGACACTCCTTCTTGTCCAGCCACCCCGACCCGGCGAAGAGGGCCGAACGGCTGGAGGCTCAACTGGCAGGGAGGGCCGTGCCCATCGAGGGGCAGTGGGCAGACCTCATCGCCCGGTTCAAGGCCTTTGTGGCGGAGCGATTCCCCTTCCTCCCCGAGCAATGGGGCAGGGAGTAAGCGGCACTGATGGGATGGGCACGCCCGGGGTGTGTAGGTGGGGACGCCCTTAATTTTTTTCTTTTCATTACTGTGCGACAATTTATTACAAGCGTATCCTTGACGGTGGACCTTAAAAGCCAGTATCGTTTTAGAGGTGAACGGCCTGGCACCGTTAGCTTGGTGACTACTTTTTACGATTGCATAACTTGTTTTGGCTGCTGATAGTCAAGGAGATGAGGTGACCCGATGAGTACGTTTACCGCTGTGGTGCATAAAGAAGATAACCTGTATGTGGCGGCATGTCCCGAAGTGGGTACGGCTAGCCAGGGAGAGACCATTGAGGAAGCAGTGCAAAATCTTCAGGAAGCGACAGAGCTATACCTTGAAGAGTTCCCCTTGAAGCAGGTCTATCGCCCCATCCTCACCACCTTTGAGGTGCCAGCCCATGCCTGAGCTGCCGCGGCTCTCAGGCGATGAAGCCATCAAGGTTTTCCAGAAGCTCGGATTTTATCCGGTACGCCAGAGAGGGAGCCACGTCGTATTGCGCAGGGGCGATAAAGGGTGTGTCATACCCCGGCACAAAGAACTTGCCCTCGGTACTCTCCGGAGTGCTATCAAACAGGCCGACATTTCGGTTGATGAATTTATTGCCGCTTGCGAAGGCAGGTAGGTAAGGGGCGTAGCAGTCACTTCTTTCCCTCATCATCCCCGCATGAAGTTAGCCGGCATCCTGATCGACGTGACGCCCTGGACCCCGGCCGGCGCCGGGGTGACGGTGAAGGAGTACCTCTTCCTGTAAGTCAACAGCATCGACCACCGCCCCCCCCCTGTCCACCTCCCTGCCTTGTCTTTACACCACCCCTTTCGGACAAGAGATCTTGTCCCCCTTGATGTCGTTGCCAAAGACCTCCATCCCCTTTTTCATGGCGCAGAAGTCGCCGCACATGGTGCAGGTGTCGTCATTGGCCGGGGTGCGGCCGGCCCTGATCTCTCTTGCCACCTTGGGGAACATCAACAAGGCCTCCAGGTCCTGCCAGCGGGTGTCGCGCCGGGCCATGGCCGCCTGTTTCTCGATCTCGCGGCGTTCCGGGTACTTGGCGATGTCCCCCACCCGCACCGCCAGGCGGGTGGCGCGCACCCCCTCGCGGACATCCTGTTCATTGGGCAGGGCCAGGTGTTCGGCCGGGGTGATGTAGCAGACCAGGTCGGCGCCGTAGCGGGCGGAGTTGGCGGCGCCGATGGCGGCGGCGATGTGGTCGTAGCCGGCGCCGGTGTCCAGGGGGATGGGGCCGAGGACATAGTAGGGGGCATTGCCGCTCATCCGCTTCTCCAGCATGATGTTGCCCTCGATCTCGTTTAGGGGCACGTGGCCCGGCCCTTCCACCATCATCTGGCACCCCATCTCGCGGCCCAGTTCGGCCAGCTCGCAGTTGATGATCATCTCCGCCATCTGGGCGCGGTCGTGGCTGTCGTGGATGGCGCCGGCGCGGATGCCGTTGCCTAGGGAGAGCACGGCGTCGTACTTCTTCATCAGGCCGCACACCCGGTCGAACTGTTCGTAGAGCGGGTTCTCGCGGCCGTTGATATCCATCCAGGCCACCATGAAGGTGCCCCCCTTGGAGACCAGGCCGCCGTAGCGGTACCCCTGCTTGCGCAAGCGTTCGATGGTGTACTGGTTGATGCCGCAGTGGATGGCCATGAAGCTGATGCCGTCGGCCAGCTGCCGTTCGATGAGGTCGAAGAGGTACTCCGGGTCCAGCTTGCCCGGGTTGGCGTAGCGGCGGGTGGTCTCCTTGAAGGCCTGATAGAGCGGCACGTTGCCCACCGGCAGGTTGGTGCTGGCGATGACCGCCCGCCTGATGGCATCGAGATCGCCGTCAGCGGAGAGCTCCATCAGGGTGTCGGCCCCCTCCTCCTCGGCGGCGCGGGCCTTTTGGCACTCCATGGCGATGTCGCAGATGTCGGACGAGGTGCCGATGGAGGCGTTGACCTTGGTGCGCAGGCCGGTGCCGATGCCGACGATCTTCTGGTTGGGCCTATTGGGGTGGCTGGCGATGACGATCTCGCCCGCTGCCACCCGCGCCCGGATCAGCTCCGGTGGCAACCCTTCGGCCGTGGCCACCCCCTTCATCTGTTCCGTCACCACTCCTTCCCTGGCAAGTTCAAGCTGTGTCTTCATCTTCTCTTTCTCCTGTAAACGTTGCCATGCCTTGCCGGAAATAAAAAAAGGGCTCCGACAGGGCATGCATGCCCGTCAGAACCCTTTACCATCGTGTTCCAGCTGTTGAAAGTTCTCTGGTTCGTCTTCTGGCTTCCCCCTCTGGCGACAGCCTTCCCATCCCGGGGTAGGGGACAGTGACCATGTTCGTCGTCAGATCGTCCTGCCAGGCAGGAGGGGGTTACAGCGTTGGGAGCGCCACGGAGTTGCACCGTGTTCCGTTAACCTGAGCACTTGTGATTGTAGTGTACAGCAGCGGATAACAAAATTGGTTACCCGGGTCAAGGGGAAATTTTTTGCCGTGGCTGGATCCCGATGGAGGGCGCTCCTGGATTGGGGTGGTACCCACAAGAAATGAGTTGATTTTCTCGGTCGGCAACTTATAACATTGTTATAACTATGGAGGTGGTCAAGATGCGAACAACAATACGGAAAGTGGGAAACTCCCGGGGGGTGCTGATCCCCGCGGCTTTTTTGGCGGCGTGCCAAATCACGAATGAAATCGAGATGAGACAGGAGGGGCAGCGCATCATTATCGAGCCGGTCAAGGGCGTGCGGGCGGGTTGGTTTGCCGGCTATCAGGCGGCTACGGATGAGGACGTGTGGGCCGGGGTGGAAGATACGGCCAGCGAAGGGGAGGAGTGGCAATGGTAAGGCGCGGCGAGGTCTACTGGGTCAATCTCGACCCCACCGTGGGCACGGAGATTAAAAAGACGCGCCCGGCGCTCATTGTCTCGCCGGATGACATGAATGCCGCCTTGCCTCGGGTGATCATCGCGCCTCTCACCAGCAAGGGGCAGCCCTTGGGGTGCCGTCCCGAGGTAACGGTGGCCGGCAAACAGGCACGAATTCTCCTGGATCAGCTACGCGCTGTCGATAAGGTACGGTTGACCGGCAAGATCGGCGAGATTGACCTCGCCCTGTGGCACCCGCTGCTGCTGGAGATGCTGGCGTAAGCCGCCGCAGAGACTACCACACCCCGCGCTCGTTTCGGTGCTCGATGCGGCGCAGGAAGACCCGCATGATCCTAAGGTAGAGCTCCTCCCGGAGGATGGCGTCCTCGACGCCGGTGTCGATGTTGGGGTTGTCGTTGATCTCGATGACGTAGAACTTCTTGCCGATCTCCTTGATGTCCACCCCGTAGAGGCCGTCGCCGATGAGGTTCGCGGCCTTGAGCGCGGTGCGGATCAGCTGGTCTGGGGCGTGCTCCACCGGCAGGGTGGTGAAGGCGCCGTCGGCGGTCTTGCTGCCGTTTGCGTCCCGTTTGATGATCTGCCAGTGCTTCTTGGCCATGAAGTATTTGCAGACAAAGAGGGGCTGGCGGTCGAAGATCCCCACCCGCCAGTCAAAGGCGGTGGGCAGGAACTCCTGGGCGATGATCAGATCGGACTTGGCCAGCAGCTTCCCCACCTGGAGCTTCAGCTCGTCCGGGCTCTCCACCTTGACCACCCCTTGGGAAAAGGAGGAGTCGGGCTGCTTCAAGACGCAGGGCAGGCCCAACTGGCTCACCACCTCATGGCTGTTCTCCTTGTGGACGATCACCGTCCTCGGGATCAGCACCTTGTTGCGTGCCAGGACCTCGGCTAGGAAGACCTTGTTGGTGCACTTCAGGATCGACTCCGGGTCGTCCACCACCACCATCTTCTTGGCCACCGCCCGGCGGGCGAAGCGGTAGGTGTGGTGGTTGACGCTGGTGGTCTCGCGGATGAACAGGGCGTCGAACTCGGCTAAGCGCCCATAGTCGTTCTTGTCGATGAACTCGGTGTCGATGCCGAGGCTGGCGGCGGCCTGGGCAAAGTGGTGCAAGGCCCGTTCGCTGGAGGGGGGTTCCGGGTCCTTGGGGTCCTGGAGGATGGCCAGATCGTAGCGGTTCTGGGCCCGGCGCTTGACCACCCGGCGGCGGCCCATGAAGTATTCGCGGGCCACCCCCACCACGAACTCACGGTGCTCGGCGGGGATCTCGCTGGTGGGGATGGGGTTGATGTTCTGCAAAAACCATTTGGCGTTCTTGTCGTTATAGACGAAGAAGGCCCGGAAGAAGGGGGCCTGGAACTGGCGGAAGAGGTGTTGGCTCAATTGATCGTGCTGCTTGGCCACGTTGTGGCCGAAGTAGACGCTGAGCACAAACTCCTTGGAGCGCAGGTGGCCTAGGCTCTTCTGGATGAGGTGGTCCGCCTCCTCGGAGACGATGCGGATGATGGTCTGGCTCTTGAAGTCCTGGATGGTGGTGATGTCCGGCAAGGGCTTGTGGCCCCGGGCCGCGGCCAGGAGCGAGACATAGTAGCCGCTGCTTTGGTAGCGGTAGTAGCGGCAGAGGTTGAAGACCTGGGCGCTCCGCAGCTTGGCGTAGGCCGGGTCGGTCAGGTAGGCGCGGGCCGCCACCAACTCGATCCCCTTGATCTCCAGGGGCCAGTCGCTGGGGTCATTGACAACGATCAGGGTCAGCACGGTGAGGGCCTTTGTGGTGGTTGTGGCGCGGGGGCTGGATGATCAGGAAGTTGGCGTCGTGGGTCAGGACCCCCAGGAGGATGGCGCTGATCACCCGGTCGATATGGACATGGTAGTGGTGGCTGCTGGACATGGGGTTCTTGTGGTAGGGGTCGGCGATGAGGACTGAGCGCTCCGCGCGGTCGTAGCCGGAGAGGACCACGAAGTGGCCGCTGGGCTCGCCGCGCAGGTCGTCGTCGATCCCCTCGGGCCCATACTCCCGCATGCTGCGGTAGAGGTAGGTGGAGCTCAGGCCGGTAATGATCGGCAAGGACTTCTTGAGGTAGCTCCGGATCAGGCCACGGTTCAGGTCCGAGAAACAGAGCTTGCCGCCCAGGGCGAGAAAGTCGAGGTAGCCGTGGGCCGCTGCCAACAGCCGCGGGTCATCCTTTTTTAGGGTGGCCTGGGCCAGGAGTTTCTCCTGCAACTCAAGGGGGCTTAGGGCAAACCAGGTCGGGTCGAAGAAGTGGAGGTTGTAGGTGTAGAGGCGGGCGCTGTACCCCCGGCGCAGGGCGTGGCAGGCCAGGTAGACCGCCAAGGTGCCGCCGGAGTCCAGGGTGGTCACCTCGCGGATGATCTCATCCAGGTCGAGCGGGTCCCCGAAGTAGTTGTAGACCGCCTGCAGCGAGGTCGGCCCACAGGTGGTGTCATCGGGTTGGGGCAGGATGGTGAGCGCGAGATCGGTCTTCATCGGGTGCCGTGGGGGAGGATGGTGCCTGGAAAGGACGGAGCCCAGGGGCAGTCAAGGTAAACGTTAAATGCTTAAAAACCACGAAGGGCACGAAGGGATCATCAACGTAGGGTGGGCACGCGTTTCACCTGCCCACCAGATGCCGGCCCAGATCGCGAGAACCCCAATTCACCTCGATTTGCACCGTAAACCGGTGGGCAAGGTGAATCATTTTGCCCAC
>OBOI01000205.1_pt1 | contig 23918 bp, 25 predicted proteins | sample 1670151 | NCBI WGS metagenome assembly OBOI01 (sample SAMEA104232303, study PRJEB22302) | sediment metagenome | biome: forest; feature: aquifer; material: sediment | place: USA | collected 2011-08-07 | depth 0.01 m | reverse complement strand
TTGCCGCGCCGCAAGCGGCTGAGCCGCCGGCTGCCGTGGTGCCGCCGGCGCCGCCCTGGCCGCGCCAGGGGCGCATACATTACGCCGTCACCTACGGCGACAAGGGTTTCGTGATCGGTGGAATCACCCATGAATGGCGCGTCGACGGAAATCGATATTCGATACGTTCCTTTGCCGAACCGACGGGCCTTGCGGCGATGTTCGGCAAGACGCGCACGCAGTCGAGCGAGGGCGAAGTGACGGCCGAGGGGCTGCGCCCCGCGGAATTTCGCGATCAGCGCGAAGGCCGCACACAGGAATCCGCCAGTTTCGACTGGCCGGGTGCCCGCGTGGTGTTCTCCGGCGGGCGCGGCGAAGATCGTCTGGCGCCGGGGACGCAGGACATGGTGTCGGTGTTCTATCAACTGGCCTGGCTGGCGCCGCGCCGCAATGTCGATATCCCGGTGGCCACCGCCAGCCGCGTCGGCCGCGGAACTTTCGAGTGGCTGGGCGAGGAGGAAATCGGGCTGGCGCAGGGGCCGCAACTGACCCTGCACTTGCGCACCCATGCCGAGGGCGATACCACCGACGTCTGGCTGGCGCCCGCCCACGGCGGCCTGCCGGTTAAAATTCGCCATGTCGACCGCAAGGGCGACGTCTTCGAGCAGTCCGCAGACTCACAGGAACTGAACTGATGCCCATCACCACAAAAATGATCGAAGGCGCTGCGGTGATGACCGCGGAACTGCTCAAGTTCGCCCAACCCGCCGATGCGGCGCTCTCCGCCTATTTTCGCGCCCAGCGCAGCGGCAGCCGTGAGCGCGCCTTCATCGCCGAAACGGCGTATTCCGTGCTGCGCCGCCGACGCTGGCTGATGCGACTGGCGGGCGAGAAGGCCAATCCGGGCCAACTCGCGCTGGCGGCGCTGGTGCGCTTGCAGGGCGTGACCCAGCGCCAACTGGAGAACGCGCTCGACAAGGACGAGATGGCCTGGGTGCTGGAGTTGAAGGCGCGGCCGGAGCCGGAATTGAATCTGGCCGAGCAGGCGGATTTTCCCGATTGGCTGACGGAGCGGCTGTCGGCGCGCATGGGCGCCGACGAATTGCTGACGCTGGCGCGCGGGCTCAACCGGCCGGCGCCGCTGGACTTGCGCGTCAATGAATTCAAGGCCAAGCGCGACGAGGTGCTGGCGCAATTCACCGCCGAAGGCATCGCCGCCGAGCCCTGCCGTTACGCGCCCGACGGGCTGCGGTTGAAGACCCGGCCGGCGCTGTCGCGCCATCCGCTCTACCTCGAAGGCAAGATCGAGGTGCAGGACGAAGGCTCGCAACTGCTGGGCTACCTGCTTGCGCCCAAGCGCGGCGAGATGGTGGTCGACTTCTGTGCCGGCGCCGGCGGCAAGACGCTGCTGCTGGGGGCGCTGATGCGCTCCACCGGCCGGCTCTACGCCTTCGACGTCTCCGACAAGCGGCTGGCGAAACTGAAGCCGCGCGTGGCGCGTTCCGGGCTTTCCAACGTTCACCCCGTCGCCATCGTCGGCGAGAACGACCCGCGCGTGAAACGCCTTGCCGGCAAGATCGACCGCGTGCTCGTCGACGCGCCCTGCTCGGGGCTGGGCACGCTGCGGCGCAACCCCGACCTCAAATGGCGGCAGACGCCCGAAAGCGTGGCCGAACTGACGCGCAAGCAGGCCGACATCCTCGCCAGCGCCGCGCGCCTCGTCAAGGCCGGTGGCCGGCTCGTCTACGCCACATGCAGCATCCTTGCCGAGGAGAACGAAGGCGTTGTCGACGCCTTTCTGGCTGCGCATCCGGAGTTCGCACGGCTTTCGGCGGCCGAGTTGCTGGCGAAGCAGGGCATCGCCATCGCCTGCGGCGCAGACATGCATCTGGCGCCGCATAGCCACGGTACCGACGGCTTCTACGCCGCGGTACTCGAACGCAGCAAATGATGCGCATCGCCGCGCTGCTGTGCGCCTTCGCCCTGTCGCCGGCGGCGTGGGCCGGTGCGCCGCTGCCGGCGCAGGGCACGGTCGAGGTGTATTTCACGCCCTGGGACGATGCCGAGGGCGCGCTGCTGCGCGTGATTCAGCAGGCCAAACGCAGCATCCACGTCCAGGCCTACACCTTCAGCAGCCGCAACATCGGCTGGGCGCTGGGCGAGGCGAAGAAGCGCGGCGTGCAGATCGAAATGCTCACCGACCGCGAGCAGGCGACGCGCAACGAACACAGCCTCGTCAATACGCTGCACGACAGCGGTATTCCGATCTGGTTCGAGGTGCGCTACGCCAGCGCCCACAACAAGGTCATGCTCATCGACGCCGAAGGCCCCGATCCGGTGCTGGTCACCGGCAGCTACAATTTCACTTACTCCGCGCAGGCGCGCAATGCCGAGAACCTGCTGATCCTGCGCGGCAACCCGGCGCTGGTGAAAGTCTATCTGGACAACTGGCGGCGTCATCGCCAGGATGCCGTGCCCTATTCGAGGTGACCATGAGACAGGTTCCGAGATGAACCCCAGCGAATTCGGCAGCCTGTTGATCGAACTCTGGCACGACTTGCAGGAGCCCATGGTGCTGTGGCAGGCCGGCGTGCTGCTGCTGTGCCTGGGGCTGGGCTGGACGGCGGATCGCCTGGTGCGCGGCCGCGCGCTGGGCGAAGCGGGCGAAGGGCGTCGCGGACAGGCGATGGTTCTCGGTCACCGCGGCCTGCGGCGCCTGGTGTTCCCGCTGGCGTCCCTGCTGCTGGTGCTGGTGGCGCGCGTCATCATGGGGCAGTGGCATCACGTGAACCTGCTGTCGGTGGCGGTGCCGCTGCTGGCCTCGCTGGCCGTGATTCGCAGCGTGTTTTTCGTCTTGCGCCACAGTTTTTCGGACGCCGGCTGGCTGGCGTCTTTCGAGCGCAGTTTTGCGCTGCTGGCCTGGGCCATCGTCGCGCTGCACATCCTTGGCCTGTTGCCGCAACTGATCGATCTGCTCGAAGGCATCGGTTTCGCCGTCGGCAAGCAAAGGCTCAACCTGTGGATGTTCATTCAAGGCGTCGGCGCTGTGCTGGCGACGTTGCTGGCGGCGCTGTGGGTCGGCGGGCTGATCGAGGCGCGGCTGATGGCTGCGGCGGGCCTCGACTCCAACCTGCGCGTCGTGCTTACGCGCATCTCGAAGGCGCTGTTGATCGTAATCGCGGTACTGGTCGGCCTGCCGCTGGTCGGCATCGACCTCACCATGCTCTCGGTGTTCGGCGGCGCGCTCGGCGTCGGCCTCGGCTTCGGCTTGCAGAAAATCGCCGCCAACTACATCTCCGGCTTCATCATCCTGCTCGACCGCTCCATCCGCATCGGCGACCTCATCGGCGTGGACGGCAACAAGGGCCAGGTCACCCAGATCACCACGCGCTACACGGTGTTGAAGGGCCTCACCGGCGTCGAGGCCATCGTCCCCAACGAGGTGCTGGTGTCCAGCGTCGTACAGAACGAGTCCTACACCGACCCGAAAGTGCGCGTGGCGCTGACGGTACAGGTGGGCTATGCCACCGACGTCGAGCGCGCGATGGAAATCCTCGTCGCCGCCGCGCTGGCCCAGCCGCGCGTGCTGCGCGACCCGCCGCCGAAGGCGCTGCTGCTGGCGTTTGCCGATTCCGGCATCGACCTCGAACTCGGCTTCTGGATTGGCGACCCGCAGAACGGCAGCGGCCCGGTGCGCTCCGACATCAACCTCGCCATCTGGAAAGCCTTCAAGGCGGCAGGCATAGAGATTCCGTATCCGCAGCGCGAGGTGAGGATCGTCGGCGGGGGCTAAGCCCCGCGCGCAATAAAAAACCCGCCAGCGGCGGGTTTTCGGGGCAGCTTGCCGCTACGCGCGGCTTACTTCAGCTTCACTTCCTTGTACAGCACATGCTTGCGAGCCTTGGGGTCGTACTTCATGAACTCAAGCTTCGCGGGCGTGGTGCGCTTGTTCTTGGACGTGGTGTAGAAGTGCCCGGTTCCGGCAGAGGACTCGAGCTTGATTTTTTCGCGGGCGCCTTTGGCCATGGCGATTCTCCTTAGACAGCCTCGCCGCGTGCACGCAGCTCGGTGAGGATGATGTCGATGCCCTTCTTGTCGATGGTGCGCAGGCCGGCGTTGGATACGCGCAGATGCACCCAACGATTTTCGGACTCGACCCAGAACTTGCGGGATTGCAGATTCGGCAGAAAGCGGCGCTTGGTCCTGTTGTTGGCGTGGGAAACGTTGTTCCCTACCATCGGGGCCTTGCCTGTCACTTGGCAGACGCGGGACATGGTGTAACTCCAGTTATTCCGATTCGGAATGCGAAAGAATTCAAGAAGGCTAATGCCCGCATTGGCGGGCGCTACGCCGGAACCAAAAAGAGCCGCGCATTCTACCGGATAATCCGCAGACGGTTCAAGCGCTTTTTTCGATTCTGGTCGGGATCGGCATTGCGGATGCGGTTTATTGTGTCCGCCAAAATCAATCTGCGCCACGCGCATTGCCGGCTTTTCCCAGTGCTGCCAGCCGGTCCCTCGCTGGCGGCCTGGCGCTTAAAGCCGCCAGCGAATACCGTCGGAATAGCAATCATCTGCTAATATTCGCGCTCGCCAATTTCTCCTTCGCTGCCTTGTGTCGTCCGAACCCCTCGTCAAACTGACCGATGTCAATTTTACCTATGACCGGCGACCCGTTCTCCAAGGCATCAACATGGAGATTGCGCGCGGGAAGGTCGTGGCGATCATGGGGCTCTCCGGTTGCGGCAAGACGACGACGCTGCGTTTGATCGGCGGCCAGCTCAAGGCGACTTCCGGCGAAGTCAAAGTCGACGGCAAGGTTGTGGGCGACCTTGATAGCGACGGGCTCTATGCCCTGCGCCGGCGCATGGGCATGCTGTTTCAGTTCGGGGCGCTGTTTACCGACATGTCGGTTTATGACAACGTCGCCTTCCAGATGCGCGAGCACACCGACCTGCCGGAAGAACTGATTCACGATCTGGTGATGATGAAGCTGCATGCGGTCGGCCTGCGCGGTGCCCAAAGCCTGATGCCGTCCGAACTCTCGGGCGGCATGGCGCGCCGCGTGGCGCTGGCCCGCGCCATCGCGCTCGACCCGATGCTGATCATGTACGACGAGCCCTTCGCCGGCCTTGATCCGATTTCGCTGTCCATCGTCGGCGAGTTGATCCGCACCTTGAACGACGCGCTCGGCATCAGCTCCATCGTCGTCACTCACGACATTCAGGAATCGCTGAAGATCGTCGATCACGTCTATTTCGTTTCCGAGGGCAAGATCGTCGCCGAAGGCACGGCCGACGACATCAGGCACTCGACGGAACCCTACGTGCACCAGTTTGTCTGGGGCGAGGGCGATGGCCCGGTGAGCTTCCACTATCCCGCCAAGGCCTACGGCGAGCAAATTTACACGGAGGCGCCCCGTGCGCGATAACTTCTTTTCCGGCGGCCTGCGCGGGCTGGGCCGGCGCGTGACCGACCGTATCTGGCGCCTGGGCTTTGCCGCCCGCTTTCTGTTTGCGATTGTTCTTTACTCGGGCACAGCGCTCAGGCGCTTCAACCTGACGATACGCGAGATCTATTTCACCGGCGTTCTTTCGCTCATCATCATTCTCGTCTCCGGCCTGTTCGTCGGCATGGTGCTGGGTTTGCAGGGTTACGACACCTTGCAGCGCTATGGCTCTTCCGAGGCACTCGGCATTCTGGTGGCGCTGTCCCTGGTACGCGAACTCGGGCCGGTGGTGGCGGCCTTGCTGTTCGCCAGCCGCGCCGGTTCGGCCATCACCGCCGAGATCGGCCTCATGAAGGCCACCGAGCAACTGTCGGCGATGGAAATGATGGCCGTCGACCCTATCGCTCGCGTCGTCGCCCCGCGCTTCTGGGCGGGCGTCATCTCGATGCCGCTCCTGGCGGCGCTGTTCTCGGCCATGGGCGTCTTCGGCGGCTACCTGGTCGGCGTGCAGTTGATCGGCGTCGACGAGGGCTCGTTCTGGTCGCAGATGCAGGCTTCCGTCGATTTTCGCGAAGACATCATGAACGGCGTCATCAAGAGCTTCGTCTTCGGCATCATCATCAGCTGGATCGCCGTTTTCGAGGGTTATGATTGTGAACCCACGGCCGAGGGCGTGTCCGGCGCCACCACTCGCACTGTCGTGACCTCGTCCCTGGCGGTACTTGCCGCCGACTTCATCCTTACCGCCTTAATGTTCAGAGGTGCCTAAATGAATCGTGCCACCCTCGACCTCTGGGTCGGATTCTTCGTTGCCATCGGCCTCGCCGCTCTGTTGTTCCTGGCCCTCAAGGTCGGCAATCTCGCGTCGTCCAACGTCGGCGAAACATACCGTCTGCAAGCCGAATTTGATAACATCGGAGGCTTGAAGGTACGGGCGCCGGTGAAAAGCGCCGGGGTTGTGGTGGGACGCGTCGCCGAAATTCGTTTCGATGCGGAAAACTACAAGGCGGTGGTCGGGATGCAGGTAGACAACCGCTACAAGTTTCCGCGCGATACGATCCTGACCATCAATACCTCAGGCATTCTCGGCGAGCAGTACATCGGTTTTGAGGTCGGCGGCGAAGAGGAAATGCTGAAGGACGGTGCTACGGTCAAGAAGACCCAGTCGGCCGTGGTGCTGGAAAAGCTGATCAGCCAGTTCATGTTCAACAAAGCGCAGGACGAAAAAAAGTAGGCAATGCGAAAGGACGTGTCGTGACCCTAGGCAGAAAAATAGCGAAAAGCTCGACCATGCTGGCCCTGGCTGCCGGTATCGCCGTTGGCGGTTGCGCTACCTCAGGCAATCCCAAGGATCCGATCGAGGGCTTCAATCGCGCCATGTTCTCGTTCAACGAGGGCCTCGACATGGTGATCATCAAGCCGGTGGCACAGGGTTATGAAGCCGTGTTGCCGACGCCGGTGCGCACCGGCATCACCAATTTCTTCGGCAACATTGCCGACGTCTTCATTGCCGTCAACAACCTGCTGCAAGGCAAGGTGCCCGAAGCCGTCTCCGACACCGGCCGCGTTCTGGTCAACAGCACCATTGGCATTTTCGGGTTCGTCGATTGGGCCTCCGACATGGGCATGGAGAAGCACGACGAAGACTTCGGCCAGACTTTCGGCCGCTGGGGCGTTGGCAACGGCGCTTATGTCGTCGTTCCCTTCTTCGGGCCGCGTACCGTGCGCGACACCGTCGGTCTGGTGCTCGACACCCAGGCCGATCCGGTGGCGAACGTGAACAACGTCCCCGCCCGCAATACGCTTCTGGTCCTGCGCGTCGTCAGCGATCGCGCCACCATGCTGCCCGCCGACAAGGTCATCGAGGAAGCCGCGCTCGACAAGTATTCCTATGTTCGCGACGGCTACTTGCAGCGTCGCCGCAACTTGATTCACGACGGCAACCCGCCGCGCGATCTCGACGCCGAAGCCGACGATCCCCTCGGCGAGCGTCCGGCATTGGCCGCGGAGCCCGTAGCGGCGCCGGCCGAGACCGTAACGGCTGTCCGGCCCGAAATACATGAGAGCGGAACCACCCTGGCCCAGGCCATGGTCATAAGCCGCCCGTAACCCCTCCCCCCGACTTGAGGATCATTCCATGAAGTGGTTGTTCGGCATGCTGGCGGGGCTTGTCCTCGCCGCCGGCGCAAGTGCCCAGGAAATTGCCCCCGATGCCCTGATCAAAGGCGTATCCGAGGATGTGCTCGACATTGTGCGCAAGGACAAGGACATCCAGTCCGGCAACACCAAAAAGGCGATCGAACTTGTCGAGGCCAAGGTGCTGCCGCACTTCAACTTTACGCGCATGACGCAGTTGGCCATGGCTCGCGACTGGCGCCAGGCAACGCCGGCGCAGCAGAAATCGCTGATCGACGAGTTCCACTCCCTGCTGGTGCGCACCTATTCGAAGGCGCTGACCGAGTACAAGAACCAGGTCATCAACTACAAGCCGCTCAAGATGAAGGCCGACGACACCGACGTCAAGGTGCGTACCGAGATCAAGCAGCCCGGCGGCAAGCCGGTTCAACTCGACTACTATCTCGAAAAGCAGGGATCGGCCTGGAAGGTGTACGACATCGAGGTCGGCGGCATCAGCCTGATCATCAACTACCGCGAGTCGTTTGCCAACGAGGTGCGTCAGGGCGGCATCGACGGTCTCATCAAGTCGCTACAGGCCAAGAACAAGTCCGGCGAAGCCTCTTCCGTAAAGAAATAGCCATGCGCGACCTCGGCGACCGCATCGAAGTCGACGGCAAGATGACCCTGGAGGCCGCTGCCGGCCTGCTGACCGAGGGCTCGGCGTTTCTGGATCGTGACAACCCCGTGTTCGACTTGTCCGGCGTTACCGATGTCGATTCTTCCGGCCTGGCCGTGATTTTCGGCTGGCAGCGTGCCGCGAAGCGGCTCGCCAAGAACGTTCGTATCGTCAATCCGCCGCAAAACTTGCGCAGCCTTGCCGACGTCTATGGCGTCAGCGAGTTGTTGCCGCTATAAATCCAGCGCCCGCGGGCGCCGCACTGTCGTGACCGTTCCCGCCATCCGAATTTCCGGAGTCGCCAAGCATTTCGGTTCCGTGTGCGCGCTCGACGGTATCGACCTCGACATTGCCGGCGGCGAATTTTTCGGCCTGCTCGGCCCCAACGGCGCCGGCAAAACCACCCTGATCTCGGCGCTGGCCGGCTTGGTGCGGCCCGACGCCGGCAAGCTCGAAGTCATGGGGCACGACGTCCAGACCGACTATCGCAATGCGCGCCGTCGGCTCGGCGTCGTGCCGCAGGAACTGGTGTTCGATCCATTTTTCAGCGTACGCGAAACCCTGCGCATCCAGTCCGGCTACTTCGGCATTCGCGGCAACGACGACTGGATCGACGAAATCCTCCACAACCTCGATCTGACGTCCAAGGCCGGCGCCAATATGCGCACGTTATCGGGCGGCATGAAGCGGCGCGTGCTGGTGGCTCAAGCCCTGGTGCATCGTCCGCCGGTGATCGTGCTCGACGAGCCGACGGCCGGCGTCGACGTCGAACTGCGCCAGGGACTGTGGCGCTTCATCCGTCGTCTCAACGAAGACGGCCACACCATCGTCCTCACCACGCATTACCTGGAAGAAGCCGAAAGCGAGTGCGCCCGTATCGCCATGATGAAGGCCGGCCGCATCGTCGCCCTCGACACCACGGCCAACCTGCTGCAACGTTTCGGCCGCGAAGCTCTGAGCCTGGAAGAAGTCTTCGTGCGGGTGATGAATTCACCTGATTAGCCATGATGTTCAACCGACCAACCAAAGCGCAAGCCAACCCTGCTCTCCCCCCTTCAACGAGGGGGATGGAGGTAGGCGGGGGCTATCGAGAAGAGGCAAATACGGCCGCGCGATCTCCCCATCCCCTCCCCAGCCCTCCCCTTGAAGGGGAGGGAGATCGTGTCTACGTGAACGATGTGGCTTGTGAGGTGCACTCATGATCGGCTTCTGGACCCTGTTCTACAAGGAAGTGCTGCGCTTCTGGAAAGTCGGCTTTCAGACCATTGCCGCGCCGGTACTCACCGCCATGCTCTACCTGCTGATCTTCTCGCATGTGCTGGAAGATCATGTGCGCGTACATGATCTTCCCTACACGGCCTTTCTCGTGCCGGGCCTGGTGATGATGTCGATACTGCAAAACGCCTTTGCCAATTCCTCGTCCTCGCTGATCCAGTCCAAGGTGACCGGCAGCATCGTCTTCGTCCTGCTGCCGCCGATTTCCTATCGCGTTTTCGGCGCCGCCTATGTGCTGGCCGCCGTGGCGCGCGGGCTGGTGGTGGGGCTGGGCGTGCTGGCCGTCACCTGCTGGTTCGCGCCGCTGCGCTTCGAGGCGCCGCTCTGGATATTGGTCTTCGCCGTGCTGGGTGGCGCCATCCTGGGTACACTGGGCGTCATCGCCGGCATTTGGGCCGACAAGTTCGACCAGCTCGCCGCCTTCCAGAATTTTCTCATCATGCCGCTGACCTTCCTTTCCGGCGTCTTCTACTCGATTCATTCGCTGCCGCTGTTCTGGCAGCAGGTGTCGCATTTCAATCCGGTGTTCTACATGATCGACGGCTTCCGCTACGGCTTCTTCGGCGTTTCTGATACTTCGCCCTGGACCAGCCTCGCCGTCGTCGCCATCTGCTTTTTCGCACTGGCAGCCGTCACCCTGGCCCTGCTACAGCGCGGCTACAAACTGAGGATGTAAGCGTGGATAAATTATTGATAGAAGGCGGTACCCGGCTCATGGGCGAAGCCGCCATCTCCGGCGCCAAGAACGCCGCCCTGCCGTTGCTGACGGCCGCCCTGCTGACGCCGGAGCCGCTGACGCTGACCAACGTTCCCGCCCTCAATGACATCGGCACCATGCTGAAGCTGCTGGCGCAGATGGGCGTGAAAGTCTTTCGCGAAGGCGACAGCGTGACGCTCGACGCCTCCGGCCTCGACAATCCTGTCGCCCCCTACGAACTGGTCAAGACCATGCGCGCCTCGGTGCTGGTGCTGGGGCCGCTGATGGCGCGCTGCGGCGAGGCGAAGGTGTCCCTGCCCGGCGGCTGCGCCATCGGCGCGCGTCCGGTCGACCAGCACATCAAGGGATTGCAGGCCATGGGCGCCGAGGTTGCCGTCGAGCATGGCTATGTGCATGCCAAGTCGCCCAAACTGCGCGGCGCGAAGCTGTTCACCGACATGGTCACCGTCACCGGCACCGAGAACCTGATGATGGCGGCTTGTCTGGCGGAGGGCGAAACCATCATCGAGAATGCGGCGCGCGAACCCGAAGTCGTCGACCTCGCCAACTGCCTCGTCGCCATGGGCGCGCGCATCTCCGGCGCCGGCACCGACGTCATCCGCATCCGCGGCGTCGAGCGACTTTCCGGCACTACCCACCGCATCATGCCCGACCGCATCGAGACCGGCACCTACCTCTGCGCCGCAGCCGCCACCGGCGGCGAGGTGCGCCTGACCAACACCTCCGCCTGTTATCTCGATTCCGTCATCGACAAGCTGATGGATGCCGGCTGCGAGATCGAATCCACGCGCGACGCCATCCGCATCAAGGCGCCGCCGCGCCTCACGGCGGTGTCGCTGCGTACCTCGCCCTATCCGGCCTTTCCCACCGACATGCAGGCGCAGTTCATGGCCATCAACGCAGTGGCCGAAGGCACCGCCGTGATCCGCGAAACGATATTCGAGAACCGCTACATGCACGCGGTGGAACTCATCCGCCTCGGCGCCGACATCAAGATCGACGGCAACACTGCCGTCGTCCGCGGCAAGGAAAAGCTCGACGGCGCCACGGTCATGGCCACCGACCTGCGCGCCTCGGCCAGCCTCGTCATTGCCGGTCTGGTGGCGCAAGGCGAAACCCTGGTCGACCGCATCTATCACCTCGACCGCGGCTACGAGAATCTGGAACAAAAGCTGACGGCGCTGGGTGCGCGCGTGCGGCGGGTAAAATAGCGCCTATGAACGGAATCACCATCGCCCTCTCGAAGGGCCGCATCTTCGAGGAAACCCTGCCGCTGCTGGCCGCGGCGGGTATCGTGCCGGTCGAGGACCCGGAGTCTTCGCGCAAGCTCATCATCGGCACCAATCGCGATGACGTGCGCGTCGTTATTGTGCGCGCCTCCGACGTGCCGACCTACGTGCAGTACGGCGCCGCCGACCTGGGCATTGCCGGCAAGGATGTGCTGATCGAGCATGGCGGCGCCGGCCTCTACCAGCCGCTCGATCTCAAGATCGCCAAGTGCCGCATGTGCGTTGCCGCCCCGGTCGGCTTTGATTATGCCGCGGCCGTGCAGCGCGGCGCACGCTTGCGCATCGCCACCAAGTACGTCGGCATTGCGCGTGAGCATTTCGCCGCCAAGGGCGTGCATGTCGATCTGATCAAGCTCTACGGTTCCATGGAACTGGCGCCCTTGGCCGGGCTGGCCGAGGCCATCGTCGACCTCGTTTCCAGCGGCGGTACGCTCAAGGCCAACCATCTGGTCGAGGTCGAGCAGATCATGGATATCTCCTCGCGTCTGGTCGTGAACCAGGCCTCGCTGAAAACCAAGCACGACCTGATTCAGCCGGTCATCGAGGCATTTGCGGGAGCGGTGACGTGAGCGTCATCATCAGGCGCCTGTCGACGCGCGACCCCGAGTTTCTCGCCACGCTCGATGCGCTGCTGCACTTCGACAGTTCCACCGACGAATCCATCGAAAAGACTGTCGCCGAAATTCTCGCCAACGTGCGCACGCTCGGCGATCCCGCCGTGCTCGATTACACGCGCCGCTTCGACAAGCTCGAAGCGACCTCGATGGCGCAACTGGAACTGACGCGCGAGTCCCTGCGCGCCGCTTTCGACGGCTTGCCGGCCGAACAGAAATCGGCGCTCGAACAGGCCGCCGCCCGCGTGACGAGCTATCACGAGCGCCAGAAGACCGAGTCCTGGGAATACTTTGAGCCCGATGGCACACGGCTGGGCCAGAAGATCACGCCGCTCGACCGCGTCGGCCTCTATGTCCCCGGTGGCAAGGCCGCCTATCCGTCGTCGGTGCTGATGAATGCGCTGCCGGCCAAGGTTGCCGGCGTGGGCGAACTCATCATGGTGGTGCCGACGCCGCGCGGCGAGAAGAACGCGCTGGTACTCGCCGCCGCCCATCTCGCCGGCGTCGATCGGGTGTTTACCATCGGCGGCGCTCAGGCCGTCGCCGCGCTGGCCTACGGCACGCAGACCATTCCTCAGGTCGACAAGATCGTCGGCCCCGGCAATGCCTATGTTGCGTCCGCCAAGCGGCGCGTCTTCGGCACGGTGGGCATCGACATGGTCGCCGGCCCCTCCGAAGTGCTGGTCATCGCCGACGCCAGCGCCAACCCCGACTGGGTCGCCATCGACCTTTTCGCCCAGGCCGAGCACGACGAACTGGCGCAGTCCATTCTGCTTTGCCCCGATGCCGATTTCATCGAGCGTGTGCAGGCCAGTATCGATCGCCTGCTGCCGACCATGCCGCGTCGCGAGACCATCACCGCCTCGCTCGGCGGTCGTGGCGCGCTGATCCACGTGACCGACCTCGACGAGGCCTGCACCATCGCTAACCGCATCGCCCCCGAACATCTCGAACTGTCGGTGGCCGAACCGCGCGAACTGGTCGAAAAGATCCGCCACGCCGGCGCCATTTTCATCGGTCACTACAGTTCCGAGTCGCTGGGCGACTACTGCGCCGGCCCCAACCACGTGCTGCCAACTTCGCGCAGCGCCCGCTTTTCCTCGCCGCTGGGCGTCTACGATTTCCAGAAGCGGTCGAGCCTGATCGAGGTGTCGCGTGCCGGTGCGCAAATGCTCGGCCCCATTGCCTCAACGCTGGCGCACGGCGAAGGGCTCACCGCTCACGCGCGGGCGGCGGAGTTGCGCCTGAAAGGCTGATCGATGACGACACAAGTACGCACGCATGCACGCATGGGCTTGTCGGGATGTTTGCTGGCGGCCATGGTCTTCATTCTGGCGGCGTGCGGCGACAACGACGCGGCGAAGACGGCTGACGCCGATGGCATTCCTGCTGCGTACATGCGTCCCGTCGGTGCCATGAGCGAAGCTGACGCCAGGCTGTTCGAGGCCGTCGGCAAGGGCGACGTCGAAGGCTTCGAGCAAGCGATCGAGGCGGGAGCGAATGTCAGTGCGACCGACATGCTGAAGCGCACCCCTTTATTCGGGGCGGCGTTCTCAAATCAGACCGAGACGGCAAACCTTCTCCTAGAGCGCGGCGCCGATGTCAATGCGACCGACGCCGGCGGTTTCGCTCCCCTCCATGCCGGCGTCGTCGCCGGCGGCAAGGAAGTCGTCTCCGCCTTGATCGCCAAGGGAGCCAACGTCAACGCCCGCATCGTGAGCAACCGGACGGCCTTGCATCTTGCGGCAGCAACCAATCAGGCGGACTTGGTCGTGCTGCTGCTGGACAGCGGGGCCGATCCCCAGCCGAAGGATCGCGACGGACTCACACCGGCCGCGCTGGCCGCGAGAAACGATCACAGTGCCGTCGGCGCCTTGATCAGGCGCCGGGTGGCGGCGCGCCACGCCAAATAGATGTAGGCCGACACTTGGCCGGTTCTGCCGATGAACTCTCCCGGTAAGGCAAAAAGCGCGATGACGTCTACCGGTACCCGCGTGCAGGCGCAGACCTGCAAGGGTTGCGCCCACTTTTTCGTGACGTACGACCTGAACTTTCCCTATGGCTGCCGGGCGATGGCCTTCAAGAGCCGGCGCTATCCCTACCATGAGGTGGAGGCGGCCTCGGGTGCGCCGTGTCAGATGCGTCTGGCGACAGGCGCAAGCCGTACCGGATGACGGTTGCGATAAGCGCTAGCCCAACATCCGGGCGTAAGTTGCCTGGTTGGTCTCGTAACGGCCAAAGACGGCTGGCTCCAGGCTGTCCGCGGTCGGAACCCGCGATATCTCCGCGTCTGCCTTGGGCAACAGACGGTTGAATTCCTTCCTAACCACCGCATAGCACTCGCAGGTTCGCGCTTCCAGCCCCGCTCTGTCGATCACCGTGATGTGGCCACGGTTGTACTTGATCAGGCCGGCTCTTTGTAAGTTGCCGGCGGCTTCGGTAACGCCCTCGCGACGCACGCCAAGCATGTTGGCGATCAGTTCCTGCGTCATGACCAGTTCGTTGGAGGACAAGCGGTCAAGATTCAGCAGCAGGCAGCGGCAGAGCTGCTGATCCAGCGAATGATGTCTGTTGCATACTCCGGTCTGCGCCATTTGCGTTAGCAGAGCCTGGGTGTAACGCAGCAATAGGTGCAGCATCGGCCCGCTGCGATGGAACTCGTCCTTCAGTAACTGTGCCTTCAATCGGTAGGCGTAGCCGGCGCTCTGCACGGCCGCCCGGCTTGCCGTCGTTTCGCCGCCCATGAAGATGGAAATGCCGACGATGCCCTCGTTGCCGACCACGGCGATTTCACCCGTGGCGCCATCCGCCATGACGCAGAGCAGTGAAACGATGGCGGTGGTGGGGAAGTAGGCGTAGCGCATCGGCGTGCCGGACTCGTAAAGTACCTGACCGCGCAGCATCGGGACCAGTTCCAGTGTGGGAAGCAGGCGCAGCCAATCGTCGGCTGGCAGGGCGGCAAGCAGATGATTTTGACGGGGACCAGGAGGGCCGGACAAGAGTGAACTCGCCATATCTAGGCTCCTTGATAGATGCGCGCCGCGGTGGCCGCAACTTGCATTTGGCGAGCCATTGGGTACGACTGATGACCATGGTTCAATGCCGGCGGACGGACGAGTGCCGTGTGGCCGGCATCCGGATTCAGATCGATGATTTCCAGCGCTTTGGCGCTGGTTTGCAGCATCGTCGCCGCCGCCTTCGATGCGAACGGGCCAAGATAGCGAAGCTCCCAACTATAGACGGACGGACACGTCCCGGCTGGCCACAAGGCCAGGTAAAACCCCGGCGCCAAGGGCTCGCCATCCGCCGTTTCATAGCGGCAAGCCAGTTGCCGGGAATTGACGAGGAATAGGGGCGAGTCGACGCGAACAATTTCGCTCAACTTCAATTTTGTGTGCCGACGTCTTTTCATATCCGGCGATCTCCATAGATGCGATGGGCATTTCCACAGCAATCGAATAGCCACGGAACCCGTGTGAATCGTAGGGCGGCCGGGGGGGTGGCGAAATACGGACAACCGAGTATTTCGGCTACCCGTATACCCGTAGTCGAAGTCGATGGCCGTTGCAGCGGCGGCTTTCCGCCTAACGTGAAATATCAGGATTGGCGGCTGGTGATACCGAGCGCAGCGAGCCGGACCCGACGCCAGCATCCGTGATCGAAGTGGAAATTTTGACTACGGGTATCCCGGTATTCGGAATACTCGTACCCTTGTATTTCGCGCCGGCCCGCGTTTCGCTACGATGCCTTCCATACCTGGCCACCGTATGAAATGTGGCTGACAGCCTCAGTTGGCCGCAGGGACCCAATTCTCTGCGGCGGCCGGACGGAGATATACAAATGGAATCAGGCGCAGGGCTCAAGGTTGAGTCGCATTGGGGGAGTCTCTTTGCCAGCAATCGTTCTCGTAAGCGCGCCTGGCAGCGCTCGCCGGGCACCGCGATTGCGTCGGAATCGGAAGAGTCCGCTGTTGTCGACCAGGCGTTCGAAGCCGCTCTCGGCGATGCGCCGGAGCGCCGCTTCGATTTTCGCGACATGCGGCTGAAAACGGGAGACAGAATCCAGTTGCAACCACCGCCCGTGGTGGATGGCGGGCGCCATGTCGTCAAATTGATCGGCTATGTCGATAAGGTCGGCCTTCTGGTCACGGCGCCGCAAAAGAACGGCGTGCTCCTGCCATTGGCGGAGAACGACGAAATTGTTGCCCGCACCCTGTCCAGCCAGAACGTCTTTGCCTTCAGCAGCATCGTCAAGCGAGTCTGCAAAACGCCCTACAGCTATTTGCACCTGTCCTTCCCCGAGCGCATACATAGCCTGCAAATACGCAAGGCGCCGCGGGTACGCACCAACATCGTCGCCATGATCGGCAAGTCGGGCCATGTCGAAGGCAAAAGCGAGCAGCAGGGCGTTATCGTCAATCTGAGCGCCGACGGCGCTTGCATCAGACTGCGTACGCCGCTGTTCGACGAGGGGGAGACGATACGGCTTTCATTCGACGTCACTCTCCATAGCGTCGACGCCCATCTGGTGATAAACGCGGTTGTCCGCAGCACCTTCTGCAACGAGGACCGGGATGGCGGCAGTGAAGCCCGGTTCAATCATGGTCTTCAGTTTCAGGATTTGCCGCCGAACGACAGCGCGCTTTTGCAGAGCCTGATCTATCGACAGATGATAGAAGAGCCGCATTCAGTGGCCTAGCGGCGACTCGGTGAGTGTGCCAACCGGTGCGGACGCTAACCGCCGTTGGTCGCGCTGGTCGTGATGCCGTTGCGGATGGCGTACTTGGTGAGCTCGGCGACGTTGTGCAGATCCAGCTTGCGCATGATGTTGCGGCGATGAACTTCGACCGTCGATAGCGCAACGTGCAGGCGTTCGGCGATTTCGGCCGAGGTGCTGCCTTCGGCGACCAGTTGCAGAACCTGGCGCTCACGCGGACCGATGCTCGGGGCCGCCGGGCTGCCGCCGGCGCCGTCCATCAAGGCGCCGGTCAGGGTCGATGCGATTTCCGGGCACAAATAGGTACGATTAAGCCGCACCGACCGAATCGCCCGCAGCAACTCATCGCCGGTTTCGGCTTTCGTTACGTAGCCGGATGCACCGGCCTTCAGCATATCCAGAACGAAGTCCCTGTCGGTGAATGCGGAAAGTCCGATCACTTTGATATCCGGGTTGATGGCGCGCAGGCGCCGCGTGGCTTCGATGCCGTTCATCCTGGGCATGCCGATGTCCATGCAGACGACATCCACTGCCGTCTCGGCGGCGATCTTCAGCAAGGCCTGCCCATCGCCGGCTTCGCCGACCACAAGAATGCTCGACTCCTTTTCCAGCATGATTCGCAACGCATGCCTGAACATCTGGTGATCGTCGGCTAAAAGTACGCGAGTTTTCATGGTGGCATCTGTTCTCTATGAAAATACGGTTGCCTGGCCCCGGACTATGAACACGCGGACTGACTCTCAAAGCGGGAAGATACCGCCCGGTGCGGGTCAGGTGCGCCAAAATTTTCCAACTCGACCTTGATTTCGGTTCCCGTCATGGCCTGCGACGTAACAGTGAGTTTTCCGCCGATGAACTCGGCTCTTTCCTTCATGGTGACCAGGCCGAGTCCGGAAAAGTTACCGGACTGTAGCAGTGCATTGGGGTCGAAGCCAAATCCATCGTCGTTGATCGTCAAAGCGACATGTCTTTCGGACTGGGTAAATTCGATGTCGATTTTTTTCGCGCAGGCGTGTTTGGCACAGTTGGTCAGGGCTTCCTGCGCAATGCGAAACAATGCGGATTCCACATTCAAGGCGAGGCGGGTGACATGCTGCGGCTTCTTGACGCGAACGGTAACGGCCGTGCGCTTCATGAACTGTGCCGCATACCCTTCCAGCGCCGGCATCAGGCCGGTGTAGTCGAGTACGGGCGGCCGCAGATCGGCGCAGATGTCGCGAATGCCGGCGGTCGTGTCGTCCAGCAGCGCCTGCGCATCCTCGAGGCAGGATTCCGCGCTGGCGAGCGCCTGCTTCGGCAGCGCTGCGGCCAGGGTGCCGAGCGTGATTTTGATCGCGGCCAGATTCGGGCTGGCCCGGTCATGCAATTCTCCCGCGAGTCGCCGCCGTTCCTCTTCCTGTACCGCGACCAGGCGATGGGACAATTCTCCGAGGCGCTTTGCCTGCATCATCTGCCGGCGCTCCAGCTTTCTGCGCTCGGTGATGTCATAGACCGTGGTACGGCTGAAGATATAGCGCCCATCGGTATCGAAGACCGCCGTGGCACTCACGATCACCGGCAGTATCGAGCCGTCCTTGCGCATCATCTCCATTTCCAGATCCTGCGTCGTCCCCGTGTTCTTGAAGCGGGCAAAGTTTTCGGAGAACGTATCGCGGCTGGCAGCGGTGAGAATGTCGAGGATGTTCATACGGCAGACGACTTCCTCGCGCGTGTAGCCCAGCCAGCCAAGTTCGGTGTCGTTGATGCGGGTCAAGGTGCCGTCGGCGGCAATCGAATGGTAGCCGCAAGGTGCGTTCTGATAGAGATCCTCCACCTCGGCCGCATACTGCTTCAAGGCCATTTCCGCCCGCTTGCTGGCGGTGATGTCCCAGAACACGCCCAGCACGCCGACGATTTCCCCTTGCGCGTTTCTGACCGGCGCCTTGATGGTGTGGACGAATCGTTGTTGTCCCTGCTCGACATATTCTTCATGCAGGTCTTCGACGACACCGGAATTCAGGACGCGCCTGTCGTCGCTCCGGTATTTCTCAGCCAGTTCCGTCGGATAAAAGTCGTAATCCGTCATACCGGAAATGTGACCGGGAACGATGCCAAGAGCCCGTGCATAGACCGGGTTGCATGAAACGTAGATCGAGTTGGCATCCTTGATAAATACGTTTTGCGGCAGATTCTCCACCAGAGTTCTGAATTTCTCCTCGCTTAGCCGCAACGCATGCTCGGCCTGTCGGCGTTGTGCATCCTGATCGAACTGATCGATAGCGAAAGAAATGTTTTGCGCCATCGCCACCAGCAGGCTTACCGACTCGTCGTCGAAGAAGTTCCTCTCCGGCCCGTAAACATTCAGCGCGCCATAAGGCTTGCCATCGCGCTGCAAAGGCAGCGAAATCGATGAGAAAAGGCCGTAGGCCGCAGCGCGATCGCGCCAGGGGCCGAAGGCATGATCGGCGAAGATGTCGTTGCATATATAGACGCGTTGTTCGCGGTAGGCGATAGCGCTCGGTCCGCGTCCTTCCCGGACATCGGTGCTGGTACTAATGACGACGCCGTCAAGATAGCCGGAGCCAGGGCCGGCAACCGCGACGGGATCGATGTGCTTCCCATCGGGATCGGCAAGGCCGACCCAGGCGAGACGGAACTCGCCGTGCGCGATACAAGCCTGGCAGACGGCTCGATAGACCTCCGCGGGCGCCCTGCTATGGATGATTGCCCGATTGGTTTCGGAAATCGCGGATTTAAGCTGGGAAAGTCTTTGTATGCGTGCGGCAGCAGCCTTCTGCGCGGTGATGTCCTGAGTTTGGGAAAGCACGTACGAGGGATTGCCATCGGCGCCCCTGACCAGCGTCCGGTTGATGGACAGGTGAAGAATGCGCCCGTCTTTATGAATGGCCCGCTTCTCTACCGTGTTGCATCCATCTCCGCTCGTCGCGAGCGCGGAAATCCAATTGGCATCAATATCCAGATCGGCAGAATACGTGATGTCGCGGAACGTCATGGCGGTGAGTTCGGCCTGGCTGTATCCGGTCAGACGGCAACTTGAAGAATTCACGGCGAGAAAGCGACCGTCCAGACCGACCATCGCCATGCCGATGGGCGCATGGTCGAAGGCCTGGCGAAACTGCTCTTCACTGGCACGTAACGTCAGCTCCAACCGCTTGCGCTCGGTAATATCGCGAATCACCCCTTGAATGTAGGACTTGCCGTCGATCTGGATCATGCGGGCGCTGATTTCCACCGGGAAAATATGGCCATCCTTGCGCATGCTCTCCGTCTCATAGGTCATATCCGCGCCGGCCAACAATTTTTTCACCGTTGTCCGCAGGCCTTCGCGCAGATACGCCGGACGAAGTTCGAGGATATTCATTTCGACAATTTCTTCGCGCGTATAGCCGTAGGTGGCCAGGCAGCGCTCATTGGCTTCGACGATGGCTCCATCCAGTTCGGCCAGAACCATTGCGTCGTTCGCATACCTCGACAGGAAGTTGAGACGTTTGACCAGCAATTCCTGTTCGGCAAGGTGGCAATAGCGGGCTGCGGCATAGCGGGTATGTACGAATATCCACCACGCCGCCATGAACAGCAGGAGGGTGGCGGTGACAGCGGCGAAGAGCGTCACCGTGTTCAGCAGCGCATAAGCTTCGGCCGCATCGATCTTGGATATCATGAGCCAGGCGGTTCCTGCCACCGGCAGCGCGTAGCCGAGAGACGGCACGTTCCGGTAATCGACGCCGATCAGCGCACCCAATTGTCCTCGTGCTGCCTGCGCCGCGAGAAGTTCCGGGTCGGATACCGGGAGGCGGAAGTGCAGCGCGCCGTTTGCATGGTGGCGCGGATTGTTCAAATAGACCACATCCTGTCCGTCGTGCCTGAATAGCAGCGTCTCCGCAGAGGGGCTGGCTCCGGGCCAGCGGCCCAGAAGGGGGAACAGGAAGTCGGCCGGGTTGTCATGGATGTCGACTACGGCGAGCGCTGTCGACATTCCCGCCACGCTTATCGGGAAATAGAAGTCGAGACCCATATCCTCGGAGCCTGCCGCGAGAAAATGCAGGTCGTCAAAGAGGGGCTTCATTCCCTTGGCGGCGGCCACGGCGTTGGCCCTATCCTTCTCAACGTCGGCAAAAGTTCCACTGGTCAGCAGCAGCGCGCCGTCTGCGGCCGCGCGTATGCCGATATCGCGATAGTGCCCGGCTACGGACAGACTCCTTAGCTGATCGAGCAGTCGTGCGCGGCGGCGATTGTCACGCCGGCCGTCCTCCAGCCAGCGTTGCAGTTCCGTGGCGAACAAGGGGGCATCGACGGACAATTGCGCATCTTTGCGATGCTGATCCAGCCAGCGTTCGATTTCGCTGACCTTAAGCCTGGCGATGGATTCGAGGGTGTCGTGAGTCGCCTGCGTTACCGAATCTCTGGCAGAAAGATAGATGGCCGATCCAGTGCCGGCAATCATCAGCGCAAACAGAAGCAGTGCCAGCAGGGGCATCAGCCAGAGCGGGGGTTTTTCTGCGATCCCGCTACCGGCGTTCGGTACCGGTAGCCTGTCGAACAGGAATGATTTCCACTGCCTGGTCAGCGGAGCGGATTGCCGACCGAGATTCATACAGGATGCCTCCGGTGACCATTACATCAAGCCGGTGATTTAACCCCATGGCGCCACGCATGGGGAATACCGGTTTACAGGTAATCGCTCCAGGCAATCGCTCCGGATTTGGCGGAAAGCAGGTTCGTATTACTGGTAATCGGGTAGCCAAAATAGTCGAACCCCGGTATTCCCTGCGGCTGTCGCTCTTCGCTATATTCAATTTTCATCGAAGCAGTCTGGCCCTGCGCACTGGGGAAGCACTGTATCGACATAGAACCACGGAGACTTGCCTATGCCGGAACTCGACGCCCATGACCCTGCGGCCGAGCGCGACGCCGAGGGTCGTTGCGTGACATCGCCGGAGCCCAGCGGGATTATCGAGGACTGGGGAAAAACGCTGCTGCAACGCCGCCTCGATCTTGCTACTGCGGAATTGCTGGCGACCCGCGTCCGCTTGCAGCAGGAACTCGCCGCCAGGTCGCGCGTGCATGAAGCGCTAAGAATGGCCTTGTCCGGCTTGCGGCGCGAGCGTGGCGACGGGCAGGCCGCAAACGATGAAGGCGACATCGAGCAACTGGCCGGCCAGTTGGCAGGCCTGGCGACCGAACGCGAGCGCACCGAAGAACAGTTGCGGCTGTGGGCGAAAGTATTCGAGGCCAGCCGCGAGGGGATAGTCATCACCGACGAGCGCGAGCGCATTCTGTCCGTCAACGCAGCGGTGACCGCGATTACCGGCTATGCGGCCGATGAACTCGTCGGCCGGACGCCGCGACTGCTTTCTTCCGGCCGGCACGGCCGCGAGTTTTATCGTGCCATGTGGGATGCCATTGCCGCGAATGGATATTGGGAAGGCGAAATCCTGGATCGCCGCAAGAATGGAGAGGTCTATACGAAATGGCTGACGATTGGCAGTGTGCATAATCAGGCGAACCAGGTCACGCATTACATCGCCTCATTTACGGACATTACCGAGCGCAAAGCCAACGAGGAGCGCATCCGCCATATTGCCTACCATGATGCGCTGACCGGATTGCCGAATCGGGTACTCCTGTGCGACCGCTTCGAGCAGGAGATGGCGAACGCCCGCCGCATCGATTGCCGAATCGGGCTGCTGTTTCTTGATTTCGACCATTTCAAGACCATCAACGATTCGCTCGGCCACCCCGTCGGCGACAAGCTGTTGTGCGCGGCCACCGGGCGCCTGAAATGCGGCCTGCGGGAATCCGACATCATCAGCCGGCAGGGCGGCGATGAGTTCGTCATCGTGCTGTCGGGCAGAGGCGCGGACGACAATATCCCGCTCATCGCCCGCAATCTGCTGGATCGGCTCAATGAACCTTTCGAGATCGACGGTCATGTTGTGCAGGTCTCGTCGAGCATCGGCATCAGCATCTTTCCGGATGATGGCGACGACCTCGACACCCTGCTGCAAAAGGCCGACACCGCCTTGTATCGCGCGAAGGCGGATGGCCGCGGCACATTTCGCCATTTCGACGAGCGGATGAACTCGGCGTCGGCGCTACCCGTAAACCGGTAGTCGAAATACCGTGAACAAGGAATTCTGTTGGCGTGCTGCGCAAAATAGTATGCCTTCACCCCGGCGAGAGACGCCAAGGGGGCTGCCATATCAAAAAGAATTCAACAGGAGGCCATCATGTTCTCACCATCAAGATGGCAAAGCGAAGCGCGCTGCCTGAGCGATCGGCCCGGTCGATTGCTGAGCCCAGACAAAGGAAATTTCATCATGGATAAGCGTGCCACAGAGTCTCTTGCCCTGTTCTGCATTGCTCAACGCAATGCGTTCTATTTCGACGACTGGTTTCTTCTGTTGAATATCAATCGAAAAGCGATTGCGCTTGCCGCCAAGTATTTGTCGATGACGAGCTGGTATGGCCACGAAACGGAACTGGAGGAGATCGCTGCGGCGACGTATCTATTCGTTGACAGCAGCCACGGCCTCTATCGCGAGTCGCAAATGATCGGCTTCGATCTGCCCTACTTTTCGGCCAAGGTGCGCTTCGGTATCGCCAAGGATCGTATCGAACTGGAATCGCGCCCGCCCGATGCGTGTCTCGCCGGGGCGGGTCGTGGTTAAGCTGGGCCGGTCCGGCACAACTTCAACGTAGCGCGAACACATCGCCGGCTACGCCCGACGTGTGCATACCGCTTTTCAAATGCGCCGGCGGGACACCGCCGCTACCACTCCACCTCTGCACCGAGTTTCCTGTCCCAAGCTCAGCAAGCTTCGGATCGGGCCAGGGCAATCGCATGAACAAGCCGCGTCTATTTTAGTGGGGCTCGCACTGCGCGCCTTGCGTTCGCTGCGAGGCGTGAAAAATAGCGTGATTGAGGTCGGCGCGCGCCCAGGGAGGCGGGTGGCCGACGCTGCTCGTGTCCCCCTGGCTGGGCTGCGCCCAGCCATTCCCCCTTTACCTCGCCGCATCGGCCACCCGCCTCCCTGGGCTGGATATGCCCGCGCATTGGAGCCGCAAACCAGCACGGCGTATCC
>OBOI01000204.1_pt1 | contig 23929 bp, 23 predicted proteins | sample 1670151 | NCBI WGS metagenome assembly OBOI01 (sample SAMEA104232303, study PRJEB22302) | sediment metagenome | biome: forest; feature: aquifer; material: sediment | place: USA | collected 2011-08-07 | depth 0.01 m | reverse complement strand
AAATCTAATGACATAACCTTGACAAGGTTGTGCCGATGAAGACTTTTTAAGGGACGACTAGTGGTTAGTATATTTCAAAAACTCTCATGATATTTAGGGCATCTCTAAAAACTATGTTTGTAAAAATATAGAACACGGATAACACGGATGAAACAGATTTTCACGGATTATTTTATTGAGGGCAGTTCCAAAAATTAAAAACATAAAGAATTTATGCCACTAAGACACAGAGACGCGAAGAATCACAAAGAGTGCGTAACTACATTTTTCTTCGTGTAACTTTGTGCCTCTGCCCTGTTAAATAACTATGTTTCAATTCAGTTGGATTTAACAGAGCAAATATTTAACAGGGTGAATGCCTTTGTGGCAATAATTAGAACTGCCCTTGATTTTTAGAGATGCCCTTTATTTACTTTTGTGGGTAGTTATTTGTGTAGAATGTCGGAATGAAGAATTGTTCGATATTCCCCCGGCTTCAATGCTCCAATTTCTAAACTTCCAATCATAATTTTAATAAATCCGAACATTTTGTGCGCATATTGACAATACCTATAAAAAAAACTATCTTTCAATTAAATATTTTTGGTACAAATAGAAATTTACAAATGAATACTTTCGATCAAACACTCGACGCGGTAATGAGTCTTTCACAGAATGAAAGAGAATCTCTTGTTGAGATATTGCAGCAGAGAAGAATTGAAGAGTGGAGAAATGAAACGGCTGCCATGGTAAAAGAAAGTGCCATAATGTACAAAACAGGACAGATTCTTCCGCAAACTGCCGATGAAGTGATAGAGACACTTCATTCCTCCCTACGTTTATCCGATGAATAAACTTGTTCTTACCCCGCATTTCACAAGGGCGTACAAAAAATTTGTTCGAAGATCACCGTTGTTGAAAGAAAAGATTGATGAAACGCTCCGCTTACTGGAAAAAAATATCTACGATTCCAAACTTCAAACCCACAAATTATTCGGTGTGCTCGTCGGATGTTTAGCATGCAGTGCGGATATGATTGCAGGATTGTTTTTCAATTTGATAATGCTGAAAACTCAAACGACGGAGTGATTACTTTGATTACAATAGGGACTCATCAACAAGTGTATTAACTATTTCACTTTTCCTTACTTCATTCCACTCCCCCGGCTTTAAATTTCCGATCCCCAAACTTCCAATCTTGATTCGCACTAATCGCAATGTTGGATGACCAACAGCCGCGGTCATTTTTCGCACTTGTCTGTTCCGTCCTTCACGCAAAGTAATTTCGATCCACGCTGTGGGAACTGTTTTACGAAATCTGATGGGAACAGAGCGTGGAGGAAGATTCGGTTCTTCGGTTAACAGTCTCACATCGACAGGCTGTGTTATTTTTCCTTCAATGGCTACACCGTGACGTAACCGGTTCAGCGATTCTTCGGTCGGGATCCGTTCTACTTGGGCGAGATATGTTTTGGGATGGTGGAATTTTGGATCGGTGAGTTCGTGTTTTACCGCGTTATCGTTTGTCAACAACAGCAATCCTTCGCTGTCGTAATCCAATCGTCCGACGGGGTAGATATCTTTTGGAAGGGAAAGAAAATCTTTAAGAGTTTGTTTTCCTTGTTCGGGAGAGAATTGGGAAAGAACGGCGCAGGGTTTATAAAATAAAATGTATTTCATTATCAAGATTACAAAATTACAAGATTTTCAAGATCATGATAATTATGCAATCTTGATAATCTTGCAATCATTAAAATCCCATCGCCTTATTCAAAAAATTCACCAGCGGTGCAAGTTCTTTGCAGTAATTTGCGATTTTGACGGCAAAATCTTTTTTGTAACAGACTTCTTCGTTCAAATCAATTCCCGTGAAGAATTGTTTCATCTTTAACCATTCTATCATCGGATGATCCGGTTGATATCCTTTTGGCGGGCGGGAAAGTTTTTGTCCGTTGATAGCGCCGAACATTTTTTTGAATGATGGTTTGTTCACGATCGCCAAAAATTCTTTTGAGTGTTCAGCAAGCGCTTTTCTGATTTTTTTTAACTGATCGTTGTCCGGCATGTAAATTCCGCCGCCGAGAAATACTTCACCGGGCGCGATGTGGAGATAGTAACCGGAACCTTCAAATCCTTTTGGTTTTCCTCGCAGCACAAAATGCGCCGCAACGTGTGTTTTGTACGGTGTCTTATCTTTACTGAATCGTGTGTCGCGGTAAATTCTGAACATTGAACGTTTCGGATGAACGTCGAACTCTGGCGCGAAACCGGCAAAGTGCGGCTGAAGGGACGCAATGTAGCACTGCATCGGGAATTTGACGAACTCTTCGAAATCACTTTTATGCTTCGTGAACCATTCGCGGTTATTGTTCTTCTTCAGTTTCTTTAAAAACGCGATCCCCTCTTTAGGAAATCCGTCGAAAGGAGGGAAGATATGTTCGTCAAACTCGGGTTTCATTGTTTCACCGGTACGTGATTATGATGATGCGACGGGAAGCGTTACCGTTACTTTCGTCCCTTTGTTCAATCCGCTGTCGACGGCAATGATTCCGCCGACCAATTGCACATACTGCCGAACGATCGTCAACCCCAATCCCGTTCCGTGAACATTGCCGGCGTTCGATGCGCGGAAGAACGAGGTGAACAGATGTTTTTGTTCTCCCGCAGGGATTCCGATGCCGTGATCTTCGATCGTGACCACGCACTGCGAATCGTTGCGTTCAATGTGGATCTTCACTTCGCTTCTGTCGGGAGAATATTTGAACGCGTTGGAAAGAAGATGGTAGAGAATTGTCCGGGTGACGTGATCGTCGAGTGGTACTGCATGGATACTTCCCTGTTCGGAGAGGATGAAGTTGTGTTCACCGCCGACCTCCGCCATGATCTCTTTGGCAATCGATTGCGTGAGCGATTCAAGATTCACCGGCGTGATCGTCTGCTTGTACTGATCGGGATCAATGCCGGTGGCGGATTCGACATCGCGCAGCAGTTCCATCATCTGTTTCAACGATTCGTTGATCCGGAAGAATGCACGGTACCGTTTTTCGTCGCTCCATTTGAACACGAACCGTTCGAGCAATTCGGCATTGGTCCCGACGGTCACAAGCGCCGTGCGAAGCTGGTTGCTTACCATGGCGATGAACCGCGATTTTAACTGCTGCAATTCTTCTTCACGCCGTTTCGCTTCCGCGTAGTGGCGTTCGGCTTCGTGTTCGTGTGTTTTGTCATAGATAAAGCCGACAAATTTCCTTTCAAAACCGGTGTGTATCTCCACGAAATTCATCTCCGCGGTGATGGTATCGCCGGTGGATGTCAGGATATGCGTTTCACCTTTGAACTCTTCGGTGCGGTTCGCCGTCTGTTTCCATTGATCTTCGTAGAACGTGCGCTCGCTTTCGGGAAATATTTTCGAGAAATGTTTTCCCGCAAGATCCTCTTCCGAAAAACCGATTGCTGTTTGTAATCCTTCGTTGGAAAACTCACACATGCCGTGTTCGTTCACCACAAAGACTGGAATCGGCGAATTATTGATGATATTGTACACAGCTTTTTCCAGGCTCTGGATTCTGGCATCCGCCCCTTTGATCGTTTCCCGCTGTTCGCCGATGATACGATCCCGATCCGTTAGCTTTTGCTCCAATTCATGAATGAGCGCGTACAGTTTTTCTTTGCTTTCTTGAAGAGCTTTTTCCGTTGTTACGCGCGCGTTGTTCTCTTCCAGCAGCATCTCGGATGTCCGCTGATACTCCGCATCGAGTGCGGTAAGCCGGGATTCAAGAAGCGTGATCGTATTCTGCAGTTCCGTTTCGCCGCTCTGTTTTGTATGCTCAGTTATCCGGCGTGACGACGTTTCATTCTGCAGTTGCTCCGTCAGCGAAGCAGCTTCCCGCGTGAGCGATGCAACGGTGACATTCAACTCATTGATTGTCTGCCGGTACGACTCTTCCTTGGCGGCGAGGATCTCCTCCACGCGCTTGCGCATCACCGATTCGTCGTGCAGTTGCTGCTGGATGCGTTGAAGTTCCGTCGACCGTTCTTCGATGGTGGAATGAAGTTGTGCAGTGGTGGCGGCGCCTGCGGCGCCACAGGCGCCGATGAGTTCCTTCGTTTTATGCAATTGTTCTTCCGCCACACTTCGCTGTGAGGATTTTTGAGAGAGTTGACGCAGGAGCACTTCAAGTTTCGATTCCACTTCTTTTTCTTTGCCGGAGTGCTGCGATAATTCCCGCGAAAGGAGTTCGATCTGTCGTTTTGTTTGTTCAAGTTCTTCGGCGAGAAAACCGTTCTTTTGCTTCAACTGCGATTCGCTGATGGCAAGGGAGTTTGCGCGATCCTCTTCGGTGGTCAATTGACGGGCATACCGCCGTTTCAGTGTGTAGACCGAAAAACTGAAGAGTGTTCCGAAGACAACAAGTGAGATGATGACGAGTTCCATGGCACAAAGATAAAAAATTAGTGTGTGAGAGGAAACAAAAGAATCATCTTTCCTCAATTTCCGGAGGATGTGTGGTCATGCACGATATGCCACGTTCCGTTGTTTTTACGGAAAAGAAGGGTGAACAATCCCCGCGGTTTGTCCTGTTCTCTCTGTAATGTCCATGTGCCGAAGGCCAATGCGGCATCACCGGAAATAATGGTGACGGAGATATCGCTGAATTGCAATATACCCATTCTTTCTTTTGTGGAATAACTCTTTTTGTAGCGTTCGAGCATGGTTTTCCAGCCGTATGTAACGGTTCCGCCGGAGGCAAAACGAAGCGAATTCGCCTGTGCATACCCCTTCATGAACGCATCGATACTGCCGTTGTTCCAGCCCCGCACCTGTTCATCCATTATGGAAAGGATCGTTGCTGCGATGTCGGCGGAATCAATTGCCGCAGGCTGAGCGGGAAGGGAGAGTGAAAAGAGAACGAGCAAAACGGCGATCTGTTTCATGGTTTTGAGTGCCCTCGGCGCCTGTGGCGCCGCAGGCGCCACCATCACGCGAAAGGCGTGAGTTGTTTTTTATCGAAAGAATTCCTCGATGCGAGTGACGGAAAGTTTTCATTCAAAAGTTTTATTCGATAAATCGTGAACGCACTGTTGCGTGAGGGATCACACACGAATCATACTTGCCGAAAAATCTGTAACGATATTGTGCAAATGTGTCGTACATCCAATTCCGCACGGGGCGTGGAATGATTGTGAAGACCATCAGCACTTTCCACCAGCTGCCGAGATAATTGACACACCGGAACACTGCCGTTGAACGGAGAAATGCGCGCGCATTTTTTTCAGGATCAATTTCGAGATAGACAATGGAATCAATTCCATGCAATTCCTGATGGCGTTTGATGATGTTTCTTGCAAATTCGCTTTGCAATGGGGAGAACATCATCGTTTTCTTTCTGTCATATTTTAAAATCAATCGTACTGACCAATTGCAAAATCCGCAGATGCCATCATACAGCAGGTAAATTTGAGGTTCGGAATTTGTCATGGATTGAACCTTGCAAAGGTTTTACCTGCCCGCCTTCTTTTTGGCGGGAACCTTTGCAAGATTGGTAGAAATGTTAACGATGGTCAAGAAACAGATCAACAATCATAGGCGCTTCTTTGATCGGATCGGCGTTGTTTCTATTAGTGAGGATGACAACCGTACTATACTTCATAGCATAATTTTTCATTCTCAATTGAATTAGTTTGCCATAGCCCGCAATGTAAACCGCGGAATATTGATCTTGAATTGTTCACCGTTCGCCCGTTTCATGGTGTACGTTCCTTCCATCCAGCCTTCGAATGTTTCCAGAATACAAAAACTATTATACTCGTGAAATTTTCCCGGCGCAATGACCGGCTGTTTTCCGATGACTCCTTCTCCCTCCACTTCTTCCACCTTGCCCGTGTCGTGCGTGATGAACCAATGCCGGCGCAGGAGCTGGACGGTCCCGGTGCTGTGATTGTCAATACGAATGAAATACGCAAAGACAAACTTACCGGAAAAGACGTTCGACTCATGTTCCAGATACAACGAACGAACCGTCACGGTGATGTTTTCTGTGGTTTCGCTGTAGGATATCATAACAGAATATAAACTATTTTTTATTCTAAAAAAGTTTTGCTGAAAAACGAAGAAACCCTTCTCTACGAGTCGTAGACCAGAGTTACCTGTTTGGCTTACACCAACCTTCAAGATTTTATTGTAGAAACTTCTGAAAAATAATTTTTTAAGAAGATGTCTGACATCTCATCAATGAATTTCACAAAATTTTCAAGTTTGTTCATTCTAAATAGGCAAGATGTCTGACATCTTTCGAGTTATTCAGAAGTCTCTTGTATTGAATGAGAAGATCTGGAAGGGTTGTGTAATTATTTTTTGTTGATTAACAATCCGTACGTCCACGTTCCAAGGATAATTGCAAGTCCAATACCTGCAATGATTAACGACTGACTCCACGATCCAATTGCCATGATAACAAAAGCGCCAAAGCGAGTGAGATCAATAGTTTTATTATACGTCCGTTTGTAATATCTGCCGAATGAAGAATTTTTTATTCTTTCGAGATTGACAAAACGAACAACGATTAAAGAAATGATAAGCGATGGAATAAATGCAACCACAATTGCGGGAACAAGTTCTTGCTGCCATAACAAATAGCACGCATACAAACCGGTTGACCAATCTACAAGCAAACGTGCTGGATGAATTTGTTGGTAAAGATTTTTTTCGGGTAAGTTCATAATAATAAAACCTTGCGAAGGTTTTAAACCTTCGCAAGGTTACATAGTCGATAAAAATTCACCGACATCTTTTGTTCCATTGTGCAATTGTATCTGTTCAATATTTTGTTGAAATGTTTTGTACTGTTCATTGTTTGAGCAAAGATTGCGGATAATCTCCGGAAGTTTTGCAATGTCCCGTTCGAAAACTCCCAATCGATTATCCCGCACGAATTCCATGTTCCCCAGTTCTTGTTCCCACAGAAAATCATTGATGATCGGGATCTTTTTCATCAATAAAATCTCCATGATCGTCGACGCGCCGCATTTGGTAATCACGATATCCGCCGCATTAAGGAGTTCGTACACAAAATCGACGAATCCGAAGACCTTGAGTGCAGGGTATTTCTTCTGAAATTCCAGAGCATCGGTATGCAGTTGTTTGTTCTTTCCGCACACGATCGCGGTCTCGACATCGAGCGATGCGCCGAGCAAATGATGAAGAATGAATTTTCCGTTCGGGATGCCATCGCCGCCGCCGATGATGAGCACGATTTTTTTTCCCGAAGTGAAACCGAATCGTTCCTTGATGATCTTTACTTCCGATGCGGAACTCGGCGTCGAAAATTTTTCGTCGATGATGAACGGAAAAACGCGGAGTTTGTGCTCGGGAATTTTTTGTTTATCGATGCAGTATTGTTTCAACCGTTCGCTAAAAACAATGAACCGCTGGTTTTCCCGTTGGAACCATAACGGGTGCGCTGTGAACGGATCGGTCACCACCGTTACAACGGGAATATCCACGCCAAGCTCTTTCAAGATCTCATACATGGGAGCGATAAGGAAAAAATGGAAGATGACGATCTTCGACGGGCGGTCTTCGGTGATCCTTTTTTTGAGATACGGTTTGATGAAAAATTTCGCCAGTGCAACATTCAAATAACCGATCGGAGGAAATTTATTCGTTGCATAGAGGAATTCATAATACCATTTCGCCCGTGCCTGCAACAGACGGTAACCGTCTTCGATGATATAACGGGCAAAAGATCGTGCATCCGTAAGACCATCCACCAGCACCGGTTCGATCGCGTTTCCGTGGACAGCGGAAAGATATTTCGCTATCGAACGGGCGGGAGCAAGATGTCCGCCGCCTGTTTTGAGATAGAGAAGAAAATATTTTTTTTTATGTCCGTTCATAAAAATTAGTTGGCAGGTCGGCGTTAACGCCGACCTGCCACATTATTACCGTTCCAACGGTGAATTACTGCGCGTCATTTTTCCCGTTTCCAGCACTTCCATTATTTTCAGTGTGCCGAGTTTGCGGGCTTTCAAAAATCCTGACCACGCCATATCGGCAATGTGTCCGTCATTCAGCATTTCAAACAGCCACTGATGGGTAAAGTCGGGATTTTCCTGCCGCATCCCTGCGTGAATTTCGTGCAGCCATTGCCGGTTGAACCGTTCCTGAGAACCGATCGTCGGCGTCATAATGATCGGAATGCCAAGTCCTGCGTAAAACGAAAGTTCACTCGGTTTGGTCCACAATATATCTGTTTCGCGCATTGCCGTATTGAATTGCTGAAAATATTCATGCAGCGTTTCTGCAAAGATGATATGGATATTGTCCGATCCGATCTCATTCTTTAGATTACAGAAGTACGAATGAACTTCCGGACGAATTCCCGCGACAAGGTTCAACCGGACATCTCCTCGATGGATCTTTTCTCTTAGGCTTAGAGCAATCCGTCCGCCGATTTCTTTTTGCGCGCCGGCGCCGCCGACCGCGTACGTGATTGTCAGCGGCCGTTTGTTTTTGAGGAGACAGTTCTTTTTTCCAAGAAAGTATTCGACACTCCGTTTATGATTCGTCCAAAATCGTTTATTCGGATCGAGGTGCAGCAAGCGCTGACCAAGATCGGATTTTAATATGGCGAGATCTTTTCCCAGCAGATCGAGAGGAAGGGGAAATCCCGTAAGAAAAATCCTCTCCTCCGGTACACCGTACGATTTTAACCGTTGTGCGGCTTTACCGCACGTCGCGAAATAGTTGATGCGGCTTTCCCACGGCTGTTTTGCCACCCACACGCGATTGATATCCGCATCGCAAATGATGCAGTAGATCGGTTCGTAGCCGCGGATATCGGCGGCAATTGCCGGCGCATAAAAGGATGTGATCAATGGTAACTGCTTTGTCGGGATCTTTTCCATCATTCCGTTGCACAATCCGTTCTTAATATTTGCCTCCAGCAGGTCAACCTGATACGTGCTGCGCGAAAGATTCCGGATCGGATAGAATTCGGGAATATGCATCAGCGCGTCGAGCATCGCAAAGATCGATTTGCCAACCAACGGGATGCCGCGCGCACGGGAGAACGATTCGTACACGTTCAACAATCGCGTCCATTGACGTTTCTCTTTCTCGGATGAATTATCATTTTTGCCGACGGTGATCAGCCCTTCTTCGGCAATGCCGTTCAGCGGAAAGACCGCGCGTTGGTGTCCGTAGCCCATATCGGCAGAAACGACCCACGCCGTCGTAGTTTTTATTTTTCTTGATCGTTGAGGTGATGGTTTCATATTGCATAAAGATACACATTTTTTTGAATTGAGTTAAAAAGATTTCACAAAAACAAAACCCGAAGCTTGCAATAAAAACATATGCAAACTTCGGGTTTATTGAGGAGCAGAGGAGAGGTTATAACGAATTCATTCCGAACATTTTTTTCTGTAAACTCTGTGAAACTGCGATAAAGAATGCTTCGGGTTCGTTTGTTTGCACTGTATTTTCCTGCGAATACCATTCCGGATTACTGCAAATATTGGAGGTAAGAAATGCTTTGTATCGCATTGCACCGGAAGGATGTGCAACCGATAAACTGTCCAACACATATTGTAATTCTGTAACTTTTAACGATGGTTCACTCATCTTGATCTTTGCGATCAACATCATTACTGATTCAATGACCCCATCATTGTTTGAATGAAGACCTAACATGACATTTTTCTTCACAAATGCATATCGCGCTTCTTTAGTAGTAAATTTTTTTGCAGGTTGTATTTCTTGTGCAAATATTTGCGCCACGACGATCATTATTGTTATTGCTGCAATTGCTATTCTCGTTTTGCGAAGCATACTTTGTATCATGGCATCCCCCTTTAGGATTTATTCGTTGAAAATTTTTTCTAAAAATCGCTGAAACTTATTGATCTCTTTTCTATAATGATTTCCGCTTTCTACATCCCATGTACGATATTCTTTTTCTGTAATGATCCCTATTGGTCCTTCGTAAATTCCGCCGATCTTGTAGTTATCATACACTCTCACTGCCAGCACATTTTTTTGTCCAAATTTTATTGTCGATGCCGGAATGGTGTATGCCCGTGTCTCTAAATATTCTTCCCGGACATTTCGTACCGTTCCGTCGCTTCGTATTCTTCCCGTGTTTCCGATCTTTTCACCATTCAAAAATGCTTCATCAATATCATCAATCTTACCAAGCATCAATACTAATTTTTCATTTTGTAGATTTGAAGGAACATCGAATGTTACGCGATACCAACCGAATCCATCGTAATCTCTGTATCCTTGAAAATCCCATTGTGCCGGAACGATCAACTCTTGCCATTTGCTGTCATCAAGTGCCGGATCTAACCATTCTTTGCTGTCACCTTTTTTGAATTTCCACATTTCGGGGAATCGCACAACAAATTTAAATTCATCCTGATGTTCAAACAATCCGACCTTGCCTCTCACAATTCCGCCGTTCAACCGATCATCATACACGCGGATCGCAACGACATTTTCTTGATTGAACTTTAAGAACTTTTGCGGAATTAAAAAAATTTCTTTCCGATCGTATGCTGTTTCAAATTCCGGTGGAAATTGTCCGCCTTCTCCGATCAGATTTCCATTCACATATACTCCGCACGCGTCATCCACATATCCTGCGTGGAAATACAGGGTTTTTCCTTGCACTGATGCCGGAATTGTGAATTTTTTTCTGTACCAAGCGTAACCATCGTAACCGGGATATCCTTCGTTTTCCCAATCTGCCGGAACAAAAATTTCTCCCCACTTACCGTCATCAAATTTTGGATCTGCATATTTTTTGTTATCGCCGATCTCAAATTTCCAGTTGCCGCGAAGATCCACGATCTGTTTCTGGTCTTGAGCGTTTCCCGTAAAAATTGTTACAACGAGTGTTGTGATGATTATTGCAATTTGTTTCATGGTGGGCTCCTTAATTTATCTGGACAAATTTACGGCAGGGGAATATGAAAGATGTCGTAATAGCGTCAAAGAATTGTAAAAAATTGTCACGAAGGAATCAGGGGGAAATAAGTCAACATAGCATCACACGGCATTCCGGCGATCTGCCCGCTCAACGAGTCGAGTCTTCGACCAACGGTTAGGCGTGAAGACGGAATCTATGCGAAGCATCCTTCGGATAAAGAGTAATACTGGATGGCTGTTTAATAATCTAAATTTGTTTTATGGAATCAACTTATATCCCGCTCCGTGAACGGTGATGATATGTTTTGGATGGGAGGGATCTTTTTCAATATTTTTTCGGAGTTTCATGATGAAATTATCGACTGTGCGCGAAGTAATTGATTCATCATATCCCCACACTTGCGTGAGCAGATCATCTCTACTGATGACTTGTTTTTGATGCTGCCATAAGTAGCGAATGACTTCAAATTCTTTTGAAGTCATCGCGACTGATTTTCCTTTTTTTGTTGCGGTGTAACTCACAAAATTTATTTCTAATATGCCAATCGTAATTTTTGTTTCATTCAAAGATGTGTCCGATGAAGTTCGTCGCAGTACCGCTTTAACGCGCGCAAGAAGTTCTCGCAGACTAAATGGTTTTGTGATGTAATCATCTGCGCCGAATTCCAATCCCAATACTTTGTCAACTTCTTCGCCTTTTGCGGTCAACATGATGATCGGCGTTGCAACACCTTCGGCGCGTGCTTTTTTGCAAACATCAAAGCCGGACATTTCCGGAAGCATCAAATCGAGCAAGACAAGATCGAATTTTTTCTTTGTCAGCGCTTCTAATCCTTCTTTGCCATTGCCGATCACTTCAACATTATATCCTTCAAACTCCAAATTGTCGCGCAAGCCGCGCTGCATTTCTGGTTCGTCTTCTATAACAAGTATGCGTGCCATAATAGTTATGCCGTTTTTGGTAGAGTAATTATGAATGTGCTGCCAATTCCAATTTCACTTCGCACTGCAATTGTTCCATTGTGTGCAGCGATGATATGTTGAACCAAAGAAAGACCAAGTCCGCTTCCTTTCGCCGTATGAATAAGACCGTGCGAGACACGGTAAAATTTTTCAAAGATCCTGCTGTGATGTTCCTGAGAAATTCCGATTCCGCGATCTTCAACTTCTATTGATGTCGTAGATTCATAACTTTTTGTTGCAACGCGCAGATGTTTTTTTTCTGCGCTGTATTTGATAGAGTTGTCTATTAGATTGTGAAGTGCTTCAGCAAGAGCTTCCGCATCCACAGAAATTGGTTTGATCTTATCATCTAACTCAATCGTTACTTCAAATTTTTTTGTTTTCAATTGATATGAATAGACATTCAGCACAGATCGAACGATCTCATTAATATCTGCAGATTGAAATTGATATTTTCGCGTATTCGATTCCATTCGTGAAAAATTCAGGATATTGTTGATCAGTCGCGAAAGTCGTTCTGTTTCCTGGAGAATGATTGAATAATATTCCTGCTTTTTCTTTTCTGTCTTTACGCGTTTCATTTCGAGCGTTTCAGCGAACATTCTGACCAGCGCAAGAGGCGTTCGCAGTTCGTGAGAAACATTCGAGATAAAATCCGATTTAAGTGCGACCAATTCCATTTCTCGTTTGATCGTGCGATAGACAAACCACACCCCGGCGATCAAAATAATATCGAGAATAGCGATCAAAATAAGATTGCGGTTGAATCGTTTCTGCGCGATCTCTTGGATCGTGATTCCTTTCAGCCGAATACCGAGTGAATAATCAGGAAAGATCCAAAGCTGGCGGAGCGAGGAAAGGTCTTCGATTTTGATATCGGATGTTCTGTACACAATGTTATTTGAAGACTGCTGAACAACGGCAAGAAGGAATTCATTTTGTCCGACATCCGAAAGTTTTTTCCCGATGATGTCTTTGATGAATTGTGAACCGCTTATCAAAATTCCAATAATTTTATTTTTACTTGTTGTTGGCACAAAAACGATCATTACCGATGTATCAGCAACAATGATCGGTTCAAGTTTTCGATATGAAATATTTTTATAACGAAAGAGCCGTTCAATTTTTTCCCGGTTATCGGTTAATATCTTTTTGTGCAAATGAGGTTTCTCATTTTGACCAATAACTGAAATATGTTCCAACATGCTATCAGAAATGACGATTGAATATATCGAAGGATTAGAGCGCAGAAAATTGTCAAACGTATGTGAAGGCGACAGCGTTTCTACCTGTGTCGCCCAACTTGAAGTAACATCTAACACATATTGATTAACAGAAAAAAGAATAGCATCGAGCTGTCGCTCATACATCTGACTCAACATCTGCTCTGTGTCGTCGAGCGACGAGATTTCATATCCCGAATAAAAGATGGCGGGGAGCAGAACGATACAAAAAAGAATGATGAATATTTTTTTGTTGCTCTTCATTTTACTGTTTTAATTTTACGGACCATCCTCAACAACGATTCTTCCGTAGTATAATCGGTAATGTTATCAAGAGCAATCCATGCAAGATCTTTGGACTCGTTCGTGACGGTCAGCGGTTCGGTCTCATCTGCTTCGAACAAAAAACGAATGTCGTAGTGAAAGTGTGCAGGTTCGTTCTTCCCCGCGGGAATTTCGTGAACATCCATGTCGAAAATTTCCTCCGAAACAGTCCGAACAGATTTCAGTCCCGATTCTTCCCGCGCTTCGCGAAGAGCGACATTCAGCGTGTCCGAATTGCCGTCGGAATGTCCGCCGAGCTGCAGCCATTTTTCCAACTTGTGATGATGGGTGAGCAACGTGTGTGTGCGATTGTGGTTGACAATAAACGCCGAAGCGGTGATGTGTCCGATGAGCAGGGATCGGTCGAAGCAGTTGGGATGTGCTTCGACAAATTCTACAATCCGCCGGCGCATTTGTTGTTCGTGTGCATCGGCAGGATGATAGTTGTTCAGCTTTGTAAGAAGAGAATTTCGGTGCATCACATCCTTCCGGATTTCATTCCTGATACAGCGAGAATAAATTATACGCGCTGACCGTGAAACTCACTTTGTGCAGCCTTCCGTTCAATGACCAGTAATGAAGGTACTCTTTGTCCTCTTCAAATTTCTGATTGAAGGAATATGATACGCTCATGGTCAGAAATGATGTCGCCGGTATTTTTATCATCGCATTAATCCCGAACGAGAACGGATTGTGTATCATGCCGGTATTTTGGGTCGTGACATTTTGTTCGGGAGATGAAAATGATGCGGGGTACCACACCGTCGTATTCCGCGTAAAATCCGCGTTTCCCCACAGCCACGAAGGCATGATGTGGAGAGAGGCGTTTTTACCGTCGGGATTTTGTGCGTGGAGGGATATGCACATCGTAAAGATAAAAAACAGAATGAATTTTTTCATAGGTCGATTTCCGGTTTTGTTTTTAGCTGATAATGTTCGAAATATCAAAATGAGAACGTGTCAACTCACAACATTCTTCGGTTTGCCGTTGATGAAAGCTTTCACGTTCTCGACCACCGTTTTCATCAACCGTTCGCGGGCGGAACGTGTTGCCCATGCATAATGCGGAGTGATGATACAATTTTTTGCCGTGAGCAACGGATTATCGGACGGCGGTGGTTCAACGGAAAGTACATCAAGTCCTGCGCCTGCGATTTGATTATTGTTGAGCGCATTTGCCAATGCCTGTTCGTCAACAAGTCCGCCGCGACTTGTGTTGATGAGATACGCGCTCGGATTCATTAATGCAAGACTTTCTGAATTGACAAGATGTTTCGTTTCATCCGTGAGAGCGCAATGAAGAGAAATAACATCGCTTGTTGTGAAGAGTGTTTCTGTATCAACGAAAGAAACTTTCCAAGTCTCTGAGACTTGGAAAGTTTTGTGCTTTTCCGGCGTGCGTGTAGAAACTTGCACATTCATTCCGAGTGCGCTCGCAATTTTTGCCGCCGCTTGTCCGATGTTTCCAAATCCGATGATGCCAAATTTTTTTTCCGCAAGTTCCACCAGCGGAAAATCCCAAAAGGAAAAATCGTTGCTCGCCGTCCATCGTCCGTTCCGCACAGCATCGGCATGATGTCCGATGCGATGGGTCAATTCGAGCAACAGCGCAAAGACCAATTGGGCAACGGACATTGTGCCGTATGCCGGAACATTGGTGACGACGATACCGCGTTTTTTTGCTGCGGTAACATCAACAACATTATATCCTGTTGCCAGAACTCCGATGTATTTCACCTTTGGAAGTTGTGTAATGATCTCGCTTGTTAACGGTACTTTATTGGTAAGAATGATCTCCGCATCTTTTGCGCGGGCGGCAACTTCTTCGCCAACGCTTCTGTCGTACACGGCACAATTGCCGAGCGATCGAAGTTCATTCCAACTGAGATCGCCGGGATTGAGAGTGTAGCCGTCAAGAACAACGATGTTCATGTGTTTGCCATTGTTTTATCGTAACTACTCACCCGTATGCAAGATTTCCCGCAGATTACGCCCGCCTGCCATAGTCCCGATGGAATCGGGACGGCGGGCAGGCAGATAAACGCAGGGGAAAAAACTTGGAATACTTGTAAATTTTAATACGTCCGATATTGCGAAAAGTATTTTCAGAAAAGTAAATAAATTGTGAAAAATACCCGCAAATCAACGGTAAAAATATCAGCGAATATCAGCGATATCTGCGGGAAAATATTAGCCACCTGAGTAGTAACGTTTTATCAATAATACACAGAAGAGAGGAGAAATTGAAATCTATAAACAGAAAAGGCGCAGTTGCCCGCGCCTTTGAATAACGGAGATTTTCCGAATCTCAAAGATTTGGAAAATCTTTTCATTGTCAATTAATTCTCCAGCCACTTCTTCCATCCGTTAAAATTAAAATCCCGTCCCAAAAATTCTTTCACCAACACATTTGCCGGCTTCGACCCTCCCGCAGAAAGAATAGTAGTCCGGTATTTCGTGGCAACGCCCGGTTCCATCATATTCTTTTGATCGAATTTCGTGAAAAGATCTTTTGCAATTACCAGCGACCACATATAGGTATAATAGATCGCAGAGTATCCGTCGAGATGTCCGAATGCCGTTTGCATGTGTGTTCCTTCCACATGTTTATAGGGCGTGTAGCGTTCACGTAATGCTTTGACCAACTCATCGGTGTTGAGCTTCTTCGGATCGTTATCATAACAGGAGAGCGACAGTCTTGCATAGAACATTTGCTGCCGCACCTGCAATCCTTTGCCGAATTCATCGGCACGGCGCATTTGTTTGACGAGTTCGGTGGGAATCGGTTCGCCGGTGTGATAATGTTTCGCGAATGTCTGCAGTACGGAAGCATCCCACGCCCATTCTTCGAGCAACTGAGACGGCACTTCAACAAAATCCCATTCGGTGGAAATTCCCCCGATACCGATCCATGGCTGGCGTCCCGCAAAAAGATGATGGAGCAAATGTCCGAACTCGTGGAAAAATGTCTCGACATCGCCATGTTCCATCAGACCGGGATCTCCTTTGTCGCCGCCGGGGAAATTGCAAATGAGCGCCGCTTCGGGAATTTGTTTCCCTGCAACGCCGTTGCGGACGCCGAACTGCGCCGCGTGATTGTATTTATTCTCGCGCGGATGCATGTCAAGATAAAATCTGCCGACAAGTTTCCCTCCTTCGAACAGGTCGTAGCATTCGACGGATTCATGCCATACGGGTGCACTCGTGTTTTGTTTGAACGCTACGGCGAACAATGTGCTTGTTACCGAAAGAACACCCTCTTTCACTTTATCGTACGGAAGATACGGCCGGACCTTCTGCGCGTCAACATCGTATTCGCTCTTGCGCAACAGTTCGGAATAGTGCCCCGATTCCCACGGATTCACTTCTGCCGCTCCGGGAACATCTTTTTGTTTCCGGGCGAGAAGTTGTTTGTAATCCTGTTCGGATTTCGTTTTTGATGCGGCGGCAATTTTTTCGATGAAGTCCGCAGCATTTTTTTCGCTGCCGACCATTTTATCTGCGGTGACGGCTGCAGCCCAATTCGGGAAGCCAAGCAACTGTGCAAGTTCGTGGCGCTTTGCAATCAGCTTATTGAGCACCTCAACATTCTTGGGATAGGCGCGGTTGCTGTATTCCATATACATCCGTTTGCGGAGAGATTCATTCTTCGCATACGTAAACACCGGAATTGCATCGGGATAGTTGATCGTCAGTGTAATGACGCCGTTCGAATCGGGTTTGTGGCGGTCGATGTAATCCTGCGGGAGTCCGTCAAGCTCTTTCACATCCGTCACTTTAACCGTGCGCACATCTTCACGAATGTTGCGTGAAAACTCCTGACCGATCAGGACAAGTTCATCGCGCAGCGCTTTGATCTTCTTGCGTGTTTCGTCATCCTTATCCACGCCGGAGAGACGAAAATTGCGCAGGGTTTTTTCCACATAAAATTTTGTTTTCGCATCCGCTTTGGAAATATCCATTGCTGCAAGTGCATCGTACACGGCGCGATTCAACGAGAGTTCTGCTCCGAATGCCGCCGCTTTTTGGCTGAACTGTTCGGCGGTCGTTCTCATCGCTTCTTGCGGATGGACATTTTCTATCAGTGATGCTTGATTGGCAACCGCATCGAGATAAATGAGGATCTCGTCGTACGGTTTCAACGTATTGTCAACGGTGCGTTTGCCTTTCACATTCACCATGTTCTCCAACGCTGCTTGTGCTTTGGCAAGATGGTCATCCTGTGTTTTGGAGAAATCCTCCGATGATATGATTCCGACCAGAAACGGTGTATTGTCGCCCGGCGGCGCATCCGAATTGACCATCAGCAGTGTTCCGAGAACGAGTGTCATAAACATTTGGTACTCCGATGTGAAACATATGAATTAAAAACCCCTCTTAACCTTTCTGTCTCAGCCATAGGCTGATCCGCTCGCCGAGTCTTCGACCTGTGGCGGAATTACAAGGGTAAGAGGGGTTGAATAAATATGCGAAAAAAATGCGAAAGATGGGAGAGGAAACCTTTCGTATAGTGGAAGTCGGGCACACCAATCTTATTTCTATTTTAATTTATATGTTTTTGTCACACTCTTTGAAGCGCCGATAAACATTCCAATGGCATCTCCGCTCACATTCCAAGCTATTGGTTTCGGCTCAATGGAAAAATTGCTTTCTCCAATAGCACCGCTTGAAGTTAAATAATATCTGTAATATGGTTCGTCATAGTTTTTGAGTGTAAAGATAAGTCGTTGATCTATGGTTGTGGTTCGTCCATTAAAAAGTGTAAATTTTTTGGTGAGAATATCTGCAATGCTATTGTCCGTTTGCGTCCGCTTTTGGACATTACTTCCGAAACCAAATCCATACGTATGTTTGGTCGTATCATTATAGATTTCTGTTCCCTCAAATTTTACCGCAAGAGAAAGAATATTGTTCACCGTAGTTCGGGCATATCCGGAACAAATATATTCTGTTTGCTTCCCATACTCGTAGATAGCAATATTTTTATATGAAACATTCACTGAATCCAAAATAGGTGGTTCCGGTATTCTTGTAACCGCATCGGCAGTTTTATCTTTCCATGTAACATGTAAACTATATGTTTTGCCAGTTGCCCCAATTAATGAATCATTTTTATAATAGCCGTTTTTGAAATATTTTAAAGTGTACGTTTGATCGCCGACCGATACGGTCACCACTGCATCTTTTACATCACTATTTAGATCATTTTCCACATATGTGGAATCTTTGGGATTCCAGTAACTGCTTCGAGATTCCTCATACGGCAATGTTCGTCCTACATAGAGTGATTTAACGGTGTCACCGTCGGTCATAATACCTCGAATAACAAGTTTTTCTTCATACGGTAAGTTCGTATCGTTTATAACTTCATCACAACCGTACTGAAAGATGAGAAGTAGCGATGATAAAAAAAATAATTTCTGTTTCATAAATTTTTCTCAGCCATTTACGACAACAATATATTTCGCAATTCTATTTTCGATTGAAATTGTACTTCGATTATTAAAAAACAAAACTCCATCCGGCAGTTGGAATAATTGGGAATAATGAAAATTGCTTCAATACAGATTTTCTCTGATTGTTTTCATAATTGGAGCCCATATAAATATAAAACGGGTTCTTTCTGCTATAGGCATTGTAGATATTGAATGAAATTTCGGATTCCAAACCAAAGACGGTTCTGTGATAAATGAAATTCAAATCCAATCTGTGGTATGCAGGTGCACGATAATTATTTCGTTCTGAAATATACTGTTGTGAAGACCATGATTCGTAGCCTGAGCTATACATTTCAGACCATCCATCTATTGGAGCAAACAAATAAAATCCCTCAGGAATTGTAAACGCCTGTCCAGTTCCATATACCCACGATGCGCCAAGCTCCCATTTCTCACCTAATTTGTAATTCAACACAATCGAAATATCATGCCTTCTGTCGTACCGAGGATAAAATTCTCTGCCGAGATTCAACGCTTCAAACTTCCGTTTTGTCCATGATAATGTGTATCCGATCCAGCCGGTAAATGAACCGATGCGCTTGTTGAGAAATATTTCCATTCCGTACGAATATCCTGTGCCCGATGTGAATTGATTTTCCAACGGAACCCCGAACGAAAATTCAGCATCGTCTTTGTATTCATAAAGATGCTGCATGCCTTTATAATAGAACTCGATACTGGAAAAATATTCATTCCCTAACAGTGATGTTTCTAATCCTGTTACAACCTGCCACGACTTGCTTGGACTGACGGTTGAGGTGGATGGAAACCATACATCGGTTGGAAGCAGCGTTTCATTGCGTGTTATCAGATGAAGATATTGGTGCCCAACTGAGTACGACGCCTTTGCAGTTGTACCTTCATCAAGAGCGTATGCAAAAGAAATGCGCGGTTCAAGATTGATATAATTTCCATTCTGAAAATAATATAAGCGGGAACCGATGTTTGCATTCAGCAGCGGAGAAATGCGCCATTCATCCTGAATATACAGAGCGCCTTCAACTGCCGATACTTTTGTCTGACTCAGTTCAAAATTAATATTCAGGTTCGTATTCGCGTTTGCAATAAATGAATGGTGTGTCGCATCCACGCCGGCTTTAATCAAATGATCCTCGTTTGCATAGTACTGCACATCGCCCCGCGCAACAAAATCCTGGACCTGTGAGATCGACTTGAAATTCAGATTATTGCCAATCCCTTCCTTGCTTTCAATCAGTGTGTTAAAACGGAAGTTCGTGTAGATCAGAGAAAAATTTGTAAACAATTGTGCATTAATGATATGCATCCACCGCAAGTTTGTGGTCGCGTTTCCCCAAAAAATATTTAACACAGGATCGCCGATTTCCGGCGGTGACGTTAAGACATCTCCGCCATAGTAGCCGCTGAGAAATAATCTATCATCAGATGAAAGCGTATAATTTAATTTTGCATTGAAATCGTAGAAGTAATACCGGGGCGCCTTATCTATTCCACCGGCAAGCCATTGGAGTATGTCAAGATACATTCTCCTTCCAGAAACCATATACGTCATGTTGTCTGTAATCGGTCCCTGCAATGTTAGTTTGGAAGAGATCAGACTGATTCCTCCTTTTCCCATAAATTTTTCTTTCGTTCCTTCTTTCATCGTCATTTCAATCACCGATGAAAGCCGTCCGCCGTATTCTGCTGGAAATGCGCCTTTCATTAATTGTACGTTCAACAACGCATCGGGATTGAATGTGCTGAGAAACCCGCCAAGATGGAACGGATTATACACAATAACTCCGTCAAGCAACACAAGATTCTGATCGGCAGACCCGCCGCGAATATATAACCCGCTGGAGACTTCCGATGAAGACTTTACTCCCGGAAGCAATTGCAGAACACGGAAGACATCCTTTTCACTTCCAAAGGAGGGCATTGTTTGAAGAATTTCTGTTGATACATTTATCCGACTTAACGTTGGCGTGTTTGCTAACTCCCGTGAATCAACAATAGTCACTTCTTCCAACTGAATAGGATCTTCTTCGACTAAGATATTTTTTTTAACATTTTCAAAAGATACAATAGCAACACTATCCTTGAAAATTTTATACCCGATCAGTCGGACGAATAAAATATATTTACCATCCGGAATTTGCGTTATTGAATAAAAGCCAAACTTATTTGTCAGGGTCGAACGAAATGGCGATTTGTACGAAGTAACTGTATCCGGATACAGTAGAAGCTCTGCATTGATGGCAACTTCGCCGGATTTGGAATTGGTGATAATTCCGGAGATAGTGGCTTGCGAAAACGAAACGGAAAAGCTAATTACGATGAGAATGGAAATACGAAGCCATACAAAGTATAATTTCTGCATAGAATAAAAATAGTGAAAATAATTTACCTTACAAACACATTGTTCAACAAGTGAAACCTTTCATCTAGAGACGTGGACGAAAAGTCGATTTACCCCGTGAGATAGAATGTCTTCATCATTCGTTTCTCTGCCAAACATATACTATCTCACGGGGTGAAGTTTTAGTTTCTAAAAGAAAAATATCGATTCTGCCCCTGTGAGATAAACTTATGCCACAGAGTAAAGCTTGTCTGACAGCGTGAACTATCTCACGGGGCTAACGCAGAATGGGAGTTCTCGTCCATGTCTTTAGTTGATATATTTTCCGTGACAGTGTTTGAATTTTTTTCCGCTTCCGCACGGGCATAATTCATTTCTTCCCACGATGGGGAAAGGAAGAATATTCGGATTCATAAAATCCTTGATTTCATTTTCTTCTTCATATTCATCAATGATGTCATCGTCATAATCAGGCAAGCCAAACTTATTAAACATATCATCGTACGCTGAATAAATGGATAGCGGCGGATGAAATGAAGTTGACAATGTATGGTCGAACGCAGCGTAAATATCTCGCGGTCTGAAAAGAATAGGCTCTTGGCCAAGTTTCATTGAACGCGCAAACGCAAAAGCAGTATCTTTCAATTCATCCAACCGGGCAACCGCGCATTCCCAAAAATACCCTGCAATAGTGTCTTCATGAATTGTTATCTGTGGCGAAGCGTTGAGTTCAATAAAGAAAGAAACAATATCAGATCGAATTTCAGGATGAAAAAACGGCATCCAAATAAGGCCGGATGAGATTGGATATTGAGCGATATCATCTTTGGAAATTGACAGATAGAATTTTTGTAATTCTTTGATATACAAGTGACCCGTTTGTGCGATCGGGAGAAAAAGATGCTCGGTTAACACATCGCCAAAGACTTGGTTAAGATCTTCTTCTTTCATCTTTAACATCTCAAGAAGTTTCGGCAGCGCCGAATGATCGCCTTTGTGCGCTAAAAGAAACACAGCGTGGAAATCAGTTGCATCAATAGGGTTTTCCGTGCGAGGCACTGTTCCGAGACGCAGTCTCCGGTCTAGTGCGTCGTGGAGATATTTGTGGAAAAAATCCCAATCAGCGAAGATATCATCAATATCTTCTGGAAACAGAAAAATTGTTTCGCGAAGAAAGCACATAATTCTTTTCGCCGTTGAGGGATGATAATGCTCTGGTGAGTGTCCATTGTGTTCCTATAATTTTTCAAACAACCATCGTAATATTTTCAACTTCCACTCGCTGTACGGCGGAGTTTTAAGAAACCAAAATTCCAACCATGTTGCTTTTTCCATTATAGACTTGTAGTGTGAAAAAGTTTTGAATCCTTCGTAGCCGTGATACGCGCCAATTCCGCTCGATCCGATTCCGCCGAGAGGGAGATGGTCATTGGCGAAATACATCACGGTATCATTGAGTGAACCGCCGCCGAACGATAATTCACGGAATAATTTTTCTATGTCATCATCGTTCGATCCGAACACGTAGAGCGATAACGGTTTCGGATACTGTTTCACTTTTTTTATTGCTTCATTCAGATCATCATACCGTACGACGGGAAGAATTGGTCCGAAAATTTCTTCTTTCATTACTTCGTCATCGAACGTTACGTTATTCATAATGGTCGGGCTGATGAACAACCGCTCTTTGTCGAACACGCCGCCGTAAAAAATTTTCTTCGAATCAACCAGATGTGTAATTCGATCAAAATGTCTCTCATTCACGATCGCCATAAAGTTTTCGCCGATCTCATTCTTCTTGAAATGACGATCCAACACTTTTTTCATTTCATCGAGTAATTGTTGCTCAATGGATGAATGAACCAGCAGATAATCCGGCGCAACGCATGTTTGACCGGCATTCAAAAATTTCCCCCACACAATCCGTTTTGCAGTGATGTTGATATCGCAATCCGGCAGAACAAACGCGGGATTTTTTCCGCCAAGTTCTAATGTGACGGGAGTAAGATGTTTTGCCGCCGCTTCGTACACGATCTTTCCGATATTTGTTCCGCCGGTGAAGAAAATGTAATCGAATTTTTGTTCAAGAATTTCTTTTGCAACATCGGCGCCTCCTTCGATAACACGGCAATATTCTGCAGGAAAAGTTTCGTTGATGATCGCAGCCATTGCCGCCGATGTGTGCGGCGCAACTTCGCTTGGTTTTACAACGGCTGTATTGCCTGCGGCTAATGAATCCACCAAAGGAAGCAGTGTGAGTTGATACGGATAATTCCACGCACCGGCGATGTACGTAACGCCGTACGGTTCCGGCAGAAGATAACTTCGCGCGGGAAAATTTACGAGATTCGTTCCGACACGTTTTTTCCTGCTCCACTTTCGGATGTTTCTTGACATAAACGATATTTCACGATACACCAGCGACAGTTCTGATGTGAACGTATCGTACCGCGACTTTTTCAGATCGGCATAGATCGCATCGAGCAATAATTGCTCGTTGGCTTTCATCGCTCGTTCAAATTTCTTCAGTTGATTGATTCTGAAGTCGATACCGCGCGTTGCGCCGGATTCGAAAAATGTTCGTTGGGCAGAAATAAATTCAGCAATTTTCATAAGGGTAGTTCCAAAAACTATGTTTTTATCAAGATGTCTGACATCTTTTTAATTTGATGCAACAAATTTCGTCAAT
>OBOI01000202.1_pt1 | contig 23975 bp, 24 predicted proteins | sample 1670151 | NCBI WGS metagenome assembly OBOI01 (sample SAMEA104232303, study PRJEB22302) | sediment metagenome | biome: forest; feature: aquifer; material: sediment | place: USA | collected 2011-08-07 | depth 0.01 m | reverse complement strand
GGTGGCGGCGATCCCCGCGCCACCGGCAAGCCCCGCTGCACCGGCAACTTCCGCGGCGACAGCCGCCGCCATCGCCAAGGCGCCGGGTCCGGTTGTCAAAACCATCTCACCGCCGCCAACGCCGGCCAAAACCGCCGACCTGCGCCCCGCCGCGCCGAAGAAGCCCGCTGCGGAAAGCGGTGGCCCTGTGCGGGAGGCCACGGGCCCAATTGCCAGGGAGAAGACCGTCGCAACCGCGGCCAGGCCGCCGGATCGCGCCCCCGCGCCGGCCCCAACGGCGGCAGCGCCCACCAAGGAGGCTGTCGCGTCGTCGGAGCCCACCAGCATCGACAAGCGTCCGCGCTCCGGGTCAGCCAGCGACGGCGCCGACAACGAATACCGCCGCGCGATGGCGGCGCTGCGTCGCGGCGCCGCGCCCGAGGCGCAGGAAGGCCTGCGTGCGACATTGCGCCTGGACGCCCGCCATATCTCGGCACGCCAGGCGCTGTTGAGCCTGCTGGTCGACCAGCAGCAGTGGAGCGATGCGCAGTCCCTGATTGAGGACGGACTGGCGCTCGATCCAAGCCAGGTGGGATGGGCCATGGCACTGGCGCGGCTGCAATTGGAAAGCGGCAAGCTGGCCGAAGCGGCCGAGACCCTGTCGCGCCACGCACGCCACGCCGAGCACAGCGCCGACTACCTGGCGTTCCAGGCGCTGGTGTTACAGAAGCTGAAGCGGCCGCACGAGGCCGCCGACCGCTATCGCGCCGCCCTGGCCTTGAAGCCCGCCGAGTCGCGCTGGTGGTATGGCCTGGGAACGGCGCTGGAAGCGGAGCAAAAGCCGCAGGAGGCGCGCGACGCCTTCCTCAAGGCGCGGGATACCGGCAACCTGCCGCCGGAACTGGTAAACGTCGTCGAACAGCGGCTACGGTGATTCCCTGGCATTGACCGGGGATAGCAGCGGGCGCAAGGTGCGTAGATCGTCTTCGTCCAGTAGCGGTTCGATGGTATCCACATAGCCCTTGGCGAGTTCGGGAAAGGCGCGGTTGGCCGACGTCCACAGGCGTTCCGCGTCGCGATCGGCACCGGCAAGCCTATAGATCAGCGCGCAACTGAATACGGCCGGAGCAGTCGGCTGGAACGCCAGGTTGATCCGGCACAAGGTCGCCTTCGATTGCAGTCCGCTCGATGCGGGCATCATGAGGGTCAGGAAGGCGCTGTCGACATAGGGTTTCAACAGGCTACCTTTGCGCAGTTCCAGCATGGTGTCGCTGCGCCGCTGTATCGTCGCGACCAGGTCGGAGACGCGTCCGCGCACGGGTCCGCCGAGCGTCTGGAGCAGAAGATAGTCGCGCAGAAGCAGGCCGCAAATGGCGGCTCCCATGACGACAGGCCCGATGATTGCAAGCGGCCCTAAACGCAAGGGCCGCGGCTTGACCTCGCCCAGCGCCAGCATCACGGCGAACACGCCGAGAAAGTAGCTGTACCAGAGCGGATATTCGACCAGCGAATGGATCAGGACGATGCCGGCAATGCCGACCAGCCAGCCGGTTTCGGGCTCCAGCCGCGCCTTCAGCGCATGGCGTGCCCAGGCAAAAAAAGCGATGGCGGTTCCCAGGCCGGCGAAGATGCCCAGCTCGCCGAGCAACTGGGCCACGAGATTGTGGGCATGCTCGCCCTTGCCGATCCAATCCGGCTGGCTGGCGGCGAGATTGAAGCTTTCGCGCGCGAAACTGCCGAATCCGTTGCCTAGCCAGGGCGACTGGAGAAACATTTCCCAGCCGATCAGGAACAGCGCAGGACGCACGCCCCCAAACGACGAAGCTTCGTCTGTCATGCGAATTGTCGGTGCGGTATCTTCCCAACTCGGTACGAGTGGCAACAGAATCGCGCAGGCGAGGTAAGCAATGGCGACGATACGGCAACGCCGAAAGCCTCCTAACCCCCCGAAGTAATGCGATATACCGGCCATCCATATCGCGTATAACATGGCAGCCCGCGAAACCGAAAGAGCGGCGGCCGGTAACAGGACGCACAGGAGCAGCAGCAGCAGATAGCGCGGCAGACGGTTCCTCGCCGACAGAAAAAGCCCACTGAGGATGCCAAGCCAGAGTTGGTGGCCAAAGTGATTGCGCTGGGCCAGGTTGCCAAAGAGGCTGTGCTCCTTGTCAGGCATGATCCACACGCTGTGGATTCCGGAATGCGCCATAAATCCGACGAGCGCATTGACCACGGCCCCGGCAAGAATCCAGATCGCCAGATGTTCCGCCACCGCCGCCAGTCCCAGCCTCTCCTTCAGCGTGGAGGCAACGATCATGACCAGCGCAGCCCAGATCAGGTACAGCATGGCGAGCAGCCCGGTTTCGGCATAGGGCAGCAGTCCGCTCAGGGTCTGGGCCAGCAATACGCCGACGAGCAGCAGCGGCAGGTAGCCGACTGCCGGCCAGAAGGCGGGCTGGTGCCGCGAGAACAATACCGGCGTCGCGGCAAGGCCCAGGGCGCAGGCCAGCCACTCGGAGTAGAAGGTGCCGATCGGCGCCACATGAATGGGCACCAGAAAGGGCAAACACACCATGGCGCCGAGCATCCAGAGCGAAAACCTGGTGGGGGTCATTGTATTTTCCGGTTCAATCCTTCAGCGCCCGCGCCACTACCCAGTTCGTCACCTTGACGGCACCGTGGCGCTTGAGCGTGCGGGCGAATTCGTCCAGCGTGGCGCCGGTGGTCATGACGTCGTCGATGACGATGACGGACTTGCCCGACAGGTCGATGCGGCACTCGAAGGCGTCCTTGACGTTGCGGCGGCGCTCCTTCCAGGGCAGGCTGGTCTGGGTCACCGTGTCCCGCACGCGCAGGCAGTCGTCCAGGCTCAGGGGAAGCTTCAAGGCCCTGGCCAGCGGACGCGCAATCTCGACGGCCTGGTTGAAGCCGCGGCTGCGCAGGCGGGCCGGCGACAAAGGCAACGGTATCAACAGGTCTCCGGCCGGGCGCGGCCCGGCAAGCGTCTGTGCGGCGAACAATCTGCCGAGGGCAAGGCGGTGCTGGTATTTCAGCGCCTGGATCAGCTTGTCGAGAGGGAAGGCGTAACGCCAAGCGGCCAGCGTGGCGTCGTATGCGGGCGAAGTCTTCAGACAGGTGCCGCAAATCTCCCCGCCCGGCACCGGCAGCGCGCAAACGGGGCAGCGCGGTGCGGACAGCGCCGGGAGCGCATTGGCGCAGTCGTCGCATAACAGCGTAGCGGCGCTCGCGGCGCCGCAAAGCAGGCATTCCTGCGGCAGCAGAATAGCCAGTACTTGCTGCGTAGCAGTCGAAATTGACAACCCAGGCTCCTTGCCGGATGATGCGCCTCCCCCATTCTACCGACCGGTACCTCCATGCCGACCGTGACTGCCCCAAATATTGCCAGGCCGGCTGCGCCTGCCGTGACCCGCTGGAGCGCCGAGAATATCGAGGCACTTTTCGCACTGCCGTTCAACGATCTGATGTTCCGTGCGCAACAGGTGCATCGCGAACATTTCGACGCCAATGCCATACAGCGCTCGGCCCTGCTGTCGGTGAAGACCGGCGGTTGTTCGGAGGACTGCAAGTACTGCTCGCAGTCGGCGCGTCATGAAGCGAAGGTCGAGCGCGAATCCATGCTCGAACTGGAGCAGGTGCTGGCAGCGGCCAGGACGGCGAAGGAAAAGGGCGCAACGCGTTTCTGCATGGGCGCCGCCTGGCGCGGGCCCAAGGACAGAGACCTGGATCGCGTGCTGGAAATGGTAAGTTCGGTCAAGTCGCTGGGGCTGGAAACCTGCGTCACGCTGGGCCTGTTGAAGGAAGGCCAAGCGGAAAAGCTCGCCGCCGCCGGGCTCGATTTCTACAACCACAATCTCGATACCGCCGAGGAGTTCTACGGTGAGATCGTGAGCACGCATACCTATGCGGAACGGATGGCGACGCTGGAAAAAGCGCGCGCCGCCGGCATGAAAATCTGCTGCGGCGGCATTATCGGCATGGGCGAATCGCGCCGCATCCGCGCCGGGCTTCTGGCCCAGCTGGCCAACATGAACCCGGCGCCGGAATCGGTGCCTATCAATCACCTCGTCGCCATTGCCGGCACGCCGATGGAGAACTTGCCGCCGCTGGACGTTTTCGAGTTCGTGCGCACCATCGCCTGCGCGCGCATCAGCATGCCCAAGAGCTACGTGCGACTGTCGGCCGGCCGCCAGGAGATGAGCGACGAGTTGCAGGCGCTGTGCTATCTGGCCGGCGCCAATTCGATTTTCTACGGCGACAAGCTGCTCACCACTGCCAACGCCGAGTCTGCCCGCGACGAGGCGCTGTTCGCGCGGCTGGGGTTGAAGGGTAGATAATTTTCACCACGGCGAACACGGCGACACGGCGGTGAAAACCGAAGGCCATTTCTGTTTGGGCGTTCTGCGGTGTTCGCCGTGTCGCCGTGCCCACCGTGCTTAATTCTCAATTCAACTTCGGCCGCGCCGCTGCGTCTTACGACGAGGTCGCCGTGCTGGCGCGGGAGACCGGGGGCCGCATGGCGCAGCGGCTCGATTACGTCAGGATTGCGCCGCGCCGTATGGCCGACATCGGCTGCGCCACGGGCGACGGCATTCGCGAACTCCAGCGCCGCTATCCGCAGGCCTTGCCGCTGGCCATCGATTACGCCCGGCCGATGCTACGCGAGGTGCGCGCACGCACCTCGCTGATCGGCCGCCTGGCCGGTCGCGCGCCCCGCCTTGTCAATGCCGACGTGCGCCGGCTGCCGCTCGCCGACGGATCGCTGGGGCTGGCCTGGTCGAACCTGATGCTGCACTGGCTGGACGATCCGCTGCCGGCCCTGTGCGAGCTGCACCGCGTGCTGGAGGTCGGCGGGCTGTTGATGTTTTCGCTGCTCGGCCCGGATACGCTGAAGGAATTGCGCATTGCCGGAGCGACGACGCTGCGGCGTTTTCACGACATGCACGACATCGGCGACATGCTGGTGGCCGCCGGTTTTTCCGACGCGGTGATGGACATGGAGATGGTCGAATTCGCCTACGCGAGTCCGCGCGGCCTGCTGCGCGACCAGCGCCTGCTGGGCGTGCGCGACGGCCTGCTGGGGAATATGGGCTTCCGCGACGGGCGCCGGGTATTCCGTACCTGGGAGGCGCAACGGCACGAGGGTCGACTGCCGGCGACCTTCGAGGTGGTCTACGGCCATGCCTGGAAGGCGGAGCCGCGAATTGCGGCCGATGGGCGCGCCATCGTCAAGTTCGGCAAACCGTGAACACAAGGGCCTGATTTGAACCACGGCGGGCACGGCGACACGGCGAAATTCATGGCATCGTAAAGACATTCCAATTTACCCATCGGATCGGACATTCTTTTCGCCGCACGCCTTGCTTTTCCGCCGTGTCGCCGTGCCCGCCGTGGTGAACTGCCTGCCAGACAGCAAGGGCTAACGCTCATGGCTCCGATGGCCCACCCCGCATCATGAAACACGCCGTCTTTGCTGCGCCTCAAGCTGGCAAATGGGCCCGCCCCTCCCATCCTCCCCTCACGGGGAGGCTATTGCCTGGCTCGCTACGCTCGATATCACCAGCGGCCCATCCTGTTGTTTCACGTTAACGCTTCACCGCAATCTCGATGACCCGGCCTTTGGCCTTCGGCAGGTAAGCCCCTGCCAGTTGCCGCCGCTTCTCCTGCACGCGCCAAAGCACGCGCAAGCCCAGCAGCACGGCCGCAATCGCCGCATAGACGAGCGGCTGCGCGACATCGAGCTTGACCATCCAGGTGTAGTGCACTACACCGATGATGGCGATGGGATAGACGCTGCGATGCAGGGCGAGCCAGTGCTTGCCGCCAAGCCGCCGCACCATGGCATTGTTCGAGGTCGCCGCCAGCGGGATTAACAGCATGAAGGCGATGAAGCCGGCGGTGATGAAGGGACGTTTCAGAATGTCTTTGGCGATGGCGGTCCAGTCGAAGAACTGGTCGAACCAGAGATAGCTGGTGACATGCAGGGCGGCGTAGAAGAAGCAATAGAGACCGAGCATGCGGCGCAGCCGCGCCAGCCAGGCCAGGCCAGTGTAGCGACGCAGCGGCGTCACCGTCAGCGTAATCAGCAGGAAGTTGAGTGCCCAGTCGCCCAGGCCACGGGTGACGGCTTCGATGGGATTGGCGCCGAGCGCGTCGTTCCAGGCGTTGTGCGCGAGCAGCGCCAGGGGCAGCAGGCAGGCCAAGAACAGCGCCACTTTCACGGCGGCAATCTGCCGTGCCGACAACTGGGATGAAACGGGCATCAGAAGTATTTCCTCAGGTCCATGCCCGAGTATAGCTGCGCGACCTGGTCGCCGTAGCCGTTGAACATCAGCGTGTCGCGCTTCAGGAATTCGCCGATACGGCGTTCGCGCGCCTGACTCCAGCGCTTGTGGTCGACCGTAGGATTGACGTTGGAATAGAAGCCGTATTCGTCGGGCGCCGCCTTCATCCACGCGGTTTCTGGCGGGCGCTCGACGAGACGGATCCTGACGATGGACTTGGCGCCCTTGAAGCCGTATTTCCACGGCACCGCAAGCCGTAGCGGCGCGCCGTTCTGCTTGGGCAGCACCTCGCCGTAGAGACCGACGACCAGGAGCGTGAGCGGATGCATGGCCTCGTCCAGACGCAGGCCTTCAAGGTAGGGCCAGTCGAGAATTTTCCGGCCGACATTGGGCATGATTTTGGCATCGGCAAGCGAGACGAACTCGACGAACCTGGCGCTGCCCAGCGGCTCGACCTGCTTCAGCAGCGCCGCCAGCGGAAACCCGACCCAGGGCACGACCATACTCCAGCCTTCGACGCAGCGGTGGCGGTAGATGCGCTCCTCCAGCGGCGCCAGACGCAGGATGTCCTCGATGGCGAAGGTCTTCGGCTTGGCGACCAAGCCTTCGACCGCCACCGTCCACGGCCGCGTCTTCATGGCCTGGGCGGGTTCGACATGGCCGCTCTTGTCGGTGGAAAACTCGTAGAAGTTGCCGTAACCGGCGATGTCTTTCAAGCGCGTCGGCGTTTCGGTCAGCGTGTAGGAACTCTTGCGCACGCCGGACAAGCCTTCGCCGGCCAGCGCAGGCGGCAACAGCGAACCCAGGGCGGCGCCAGTCGCCAGACGCAGAAACTCGCGCCGGCGCTCGTACAGGTCGCGGGGAGTTATCTCGGAAGGCTGGATAGGATAGGCCGGCATATCGTATAGTTCCCCAGTCTGGCAAAACCGTTTTCGGTTGGACGGCGCAATGGCGGATATTGTTCCCGTTCCGTACCGCCAATCACGATACTTGGTTCGATATGGCGACAGAAAAACTCTTCTTTCATCAAGACGCGTTGTCCAAGCTCAACGAGGATGTGCCCCTGTCGGAGAAGCTGTCCGACGTGCATCGCTTCGTGAAGAGTCACATGCCTTTCGTCGCACGCATCGCCGTGGCGCTCTACGATACGGCGACGGATACGCTGAAGACTTTTGCCCATTCGACCGACGGCGCCAACCCGCTGCCGTTTTACGAAGCCAGGCTCGGCGACAGCGCCTCGTTGCAGGAACTGGTGCAGCGCCGCCAGCCACGTATCGTCAATGACATCGATCTCTACGGGCCGGGGGTGACGCACGCGAAAAATATCCGCGCCGGCGGTTTCGGTTCGAGCTATACGTTGCCAATTTTTCGCAACGGCGAGTTTCTCGGCCTTCTGTTCTTCAATGCCGTCGAGAAGGATGCGTTCGGTGACGCGTCGCTGCATTTCTTCGATCTGCTGGGACATCTGCTGTCCTTGCTCGTCATCGACGGTCTGGCCGTGCCCAAAGCCCTGGTGGCGACTGTACGCACGGTGACCGGACTCGCCCAGCACCGCGATTTCGAGACCGGCACCCATCTCGACCGCATGGCTTACTACGCCCGCATCGTTGCGCGCGAGATTGCCCCGAAGTACGGGTTGACCGACGCCGACGTCGAACACATCTTTCTGTTCGCGCCGCTCCACGACATCGGCAAGATCGCCATTCCCGACGAGATCATGCTGAAAACCGGCGCGCTGACCGTAGCCGAGTTCGAGGTGATGAAGACGCACACGACCAAGGGCCACGAGATCATCGAGGACATGCTCGACAATTTTCACCTCGACAGCACCGCCCATTCCGGCGTGCTGCGCAATATCGCCCTTTATCACCACGAAGCGTTAAACGGCGGCGGCTACCCGTCGGGCCGTAGCGGCACCGACATCCCGATTGAGGCGCGCATTGCCGCCGTTGCGGATGTTTTCGATGCTTTAACCAGCCGACGGCCCTACAAGCGGGCCTGGTCGGTCGATGAGGCCTTCCAGTTCCTGATCGAGAACGCCGACAGCCGCTTCGACCGCGATTGCGTGGCGGCGCTGGTCAAGCATCGCGAAGATGTCGAGCGCATTCAGACCCGGTTCGCGGAAGACAAGATCGGCTGATGCAAATAGAAAGGGCGGCCGCGGCCGCCCTTTCCTTCGGTCGCGAAACGTTTAACGCAGTCCCGCCGTGTAGTCGGCCACTGCCTTGATTTCGGCATCGGTCATCTTGAGGGCAATCATGCGCATCATCTTGTTGGGGTCGTTGGCACGGGTACCGTCACGGAAGGCCTTCAACTGGACTTCGATGTAATCGGAGAACTGGCCGCCGATACGCGGAAACTGGGCGGGAACGCCAGTGCCGGTCGGGCCGTGACAGGCGGCGCAGGCGGGCAGGCCTTTGCTGGCATCGCCGGCACGATAGAGCTTTTGGCCGTATTCGATGGTGTCGCGATTCTTCGCCAGATCGCCAATCTGTTTCTGCGAGCCGAAATAGGCAGCGATGTCGCGCAATTGCTCGTCGTCAAAGGCAGCGATCATGCCGTTCATGATGGGATTGGAACGTTCCGGCTGCTTGCCGTCCGCGCCCTTGAAATTCTTCATCTGCTTGAGCAGGTACTCGGGATGCTGTCCTGCGAGCTTGGGATTGGCTGGGCCGGTGCTGTTGCCGTCGGCAGCATGACAAGCTGCGCAGACGGTAGAACCGATAGCCTGTCCTTTGGCCGGGTCACCCTTGGGGGCAGCCTTGGCATGGTCGGCGGCGCCGACTGACGACATAAAACCTGCCAACAGCAGGGACAGGAGCGTGAAACGCTTCATCTGGAAAACTCCTCGGCAATGCAGATTCATAAACATGCTATTCTACAACAACTAATCCGCTTGCTGCATTCCCATGCCACTGTTCCGCCACGCGGCCTTCGAGACCTCGGTGGCCCAACCGGATCGACTGCCGCCGCCGACGGCACCCGAGATAGCCTTCGCCGGTCGCTCCAACGCGGGCAAGTCGTCGGCCATCAATACCCTCGTCGGCCATACCCGGCTCGCCTTCGTTTCAAAGACGCCGGGCCGTACCCAGCTTATCAACCTGTTCCGGTTGAGAAACGGCGCCGCCCTGGTGGATTTGCCGGGCTACGGCTATGCCGATGTGCCCTTGAGCGTGCGCCTCCAGTGGCAGGGGCTTCTTGAGCGTTACCTGACCGAACGCCCCAACCTGGTCGGCCTCGTCCTCATCATGGACGCCCGCCGCCCTTTCACCGACCTGGATTGCCAGATGGTGAAATGGTTTGCCACAACCGGACGGCCCATCCACTGCCTGCTGACCAAGGCCGACAAGCTGACCCGCAGCGAACAAGCCAAGGCCATGAAGGCCGCCAAAGAAGCCGCCACCAAGATGCTGGGCGCGATCAGCCTGCAACTTTTTTCGAGTCTGAAAAAGACGGGGATGGACGAAGCCGAGCAAGTAATCGGCCCCTGGCTGGAACCCGAAGCCGAGCCGGTAGTCGAAACACACGAAAATGAGCCGGCTGCGCCGGCGGACTGACTTAATCCCCCTCCCAGGGGAGGGGGCAGGGGGAGGGTGTCCACCACGGCCCGGCTTCGCCGGGGGTCTTTCTTTTATGGGCTATGCCCATAAAAGAAAGACCCCCGGCCAAGGGGAATAGGCCGGGGGTCAAATGCCTTAAATGAGGTTAAGGCGCCCGCTCAGGGAGGTGAAGCGGGAGACGGTTCAGCACCATCTGCTACGTAGGATAGTAAATTGCAGGGAAAGTTCAAATCATTTTGCGAGCTAAGACCATGATAATGAAGGGCCTATTCCCGTCAACACGCATGCGCCGCATGCGCCGCGACGAGTTCTCCCGGCGCCTGATGCGCGAAAACGTGCTGACGCCGGCCGATTTCATCTATCCCGTTTTCGTCCTCGAAGGCAACGGCCGCACGGAGGCGGTAGCCTCCATGCCCGGCGTCGAGCGCGTCAGCCTCGACCGGCTGCTGCCCGTGGCCGAAAAGACGCTCAAGCTCGGCGTGCCGGCGTTAGCCCTGTTCCCCGTCATCGACGCGGCGAAGAAGAGCGAGGGCGCCGAGGAAGCCTGGAACCCCGATGGCCTGGTGCCAACGGTGGTGGCGCGACTGAAGAAGGAATTCCCGGAACTGGGCATCATCACCGACGTGGCGCTCGATCCCTACACCAGCCACGGCCAGGACGGATTGATCGACGCGGCCGACCCGCGCGGCTACGTGCTCAACGACGAGACCCTTGAAGCGCTGGCGAAACAGGCGCTTTGCCATGCGCGTGCCGGCGCCGACGTGGTAGCGCCCTCGGACATGATGGATGGCCGTATCGGCCGTATCCGCGGCGTTCTCGATGCCGAGAAGCTCATCCATACCCGCATCCTCGCCTATGCGGCCAAGTATGCGTCCAGTTTCTACGGCCCCTTCCGCGATGCCGTCGGCTCGGCCGGCAACCTCGGCAAGGGCAACAAGAACACCTACCAGATGGACCCGGCCAACTCGGATGAAGCGCTGCGCGAAGTGGCGCTCGACATTGAGGAAGGCGCCGACATGGTGATGGTGAAGCCGGGCATGCCCTACCTCGACATCGTGCGCCGCGTGAAAGACGAATTCGGCGTGCCGACCTACGCCTACCAGGTCAGCGGCGAATACGCCATGCTGAAGGCCGCCGCCGCCAACGGCTGGCTGGACCATGATGCCTGCATGATGGAGGCTCTACTCTGTTTCAAGCGCGCCGGGGCCGACGGGATACTGACCTACTGCGCGCTCGAAGCCGCTCAACTGCTCCGCAGGAACTGACCAGTCACCTCCCCCGTGAGGCGGAGGGACCGCTTGCCGAAGGCCTTTGCTCGCGTTACGCGAGCAAAGGCCACTGCTCCGGCCACTGGCCGAGCGGATCGTCCTTGAAGCCGCCTTTGACGAAGCGCAGCCAACGGCCGGCGACGTAGCAGACCAGCATGTCGGCATGGGCGGCGAAGTCGTGTTCGGCCGGCAGTGCGCCCTGCGTCGCCGCGACTTTCAGGCACTGCTTGAGCGTTGCCTCGATGCGGCCGAGCAACTGGTTGATGCGCACCTGCAGGCGCGGATTTTCGTGCACCAGCGCGTCGCCGACCAGCACGCGCATCAGGCCGCGGTTCTTCTGGGCGAAACGCAACAGGCTAACGACGATCATCTCCGCTTGTTTCAGCCCCGCCGCCTCGCCTTCGGCGATCTGATTGATGACCGAGAACAGGCTGGTTTCGATGAACTCGATGAGCCCCTCGTACATCTGCGCCTTGCTGGCGAAATGGCGATAGAGCGCGGCTTCCGAAACGTCGAGCTTCGCCGCCAGCGCCGCCGTAGTCACTTTCTCGCCAGCCGGGTTCTCCAGCATTTCGGCAATGGTTTGCAGGATTTGCAGCTTGCGCTCGCCGGGTTTGGTGGCCATTATGACCTCGCTGGGCCGCCCCAAGAGGGCATACGCCCCCCCGTGGGGGGCAACGAACACAAGGCCGAAGGCCGCAGGACAGCCGCAGGCTGGTCCCGCGAAGCGGGATGCGGCTCTGCCGCACAAATGTGAGTGTGGGGGGCCATAAGTTTAGAGTTTTCCAAGGTGTCGGGGCAGGTCGAGGACGGATTGTAGCCGCAGGTCGACGTGGGCGGGCACGCGCAGGCTGCAGGAAATCAGCACGGTCTTCATTCCCAGCCGCTTGGCCGTCGTCAGGTTGAGCGCGCTGTCTTCGATCATGACGCAATTCGCGGCATGCAGTCGCTCGTGATGCAGCAGGCGCAGAAAGCCGCCGAGCTGGGGCTTGGGCTGGAAGCGCAGGCGCTCGATGCACCAGACCGCATCGAAATACCGCCCGATGCCGGCCAGTTGCAGCACCGTTTGCGTGTAGCGTAGCGGCGCATTCGAGAAGACGATCTTGCGCCCCGGCAGCTTCCTCAGCATTGCGCCCACGGCGCGATCGAACACGACCATGCTGCCCAGGTCGGGGAATCGATGGGTGTGGTGCAGGAAGTGGTGCGGATCGGTGCCGTGATGGCGCATCAGCCCGAGCAGCGTAGCGCCATAGCGGGACCAGTAGGCCTCGCGAATGCGCGTCGCCTCGTCTTCATCCACGCCCAGATAGCGCTCGATGTATTCGCGCATCGAGCGGTGCAGGTGGGGAAAGATGTGCGGACTGGCGTCGTGAAGCGTGTTGTCGAGGTCGAACAGCCAGGTGCGCCCGGTCATTACTTCGACTTGATCAACGTACCGACGCCTTCGTCGGTGAGGATTTCCAGCAGCAGCGCGTGTTCGACGCGGCCGTCGATGATATGCACGCTTTTCACGCCGCTGCGGGCCGCATCGAGCGCCGAGCCGATTTTCGGCAGCATGCCGCCGGAAAGCGTGCCGTCGGTCACCATGTCGTCGATCTGCTTGGGCGTGATGCCGGTAAGCAGCTTGCCCGCCTCGTCGAGGACGCCGGGCGTGTTGGTCAGCATCACCAGCTTCTCGGCCTTCAGCACTTCGGCGATCTTGCCGGCAACGACGTCGGCATTGATGTTGTAGGTCTCGCCCTCGGCACCGACGCCGATGGGCGCAATCACGGGGATGAAGGCGCCGGTGTCGAGCAAGGCGATCAGCGAAGGATCGATGGCGACGATGTCGCCGACCTGGCCGATGTCTATCATGTCGTCCGGGTTGTCCTTGTGCGGCATCAGGAGCTTCTTGGCGCGGATGAAGGAGCCATCCTTGCCGGTAAGGCCGACGGCCTTGCCGCCGGCCTGGTTGATGAGGTTCACCACATCCTTGTTCACCTGGCCGCCCAGCACCATCTCGACGACTTCCATGGTCTCGGCGTCGGTGACGCGCATGCCCTGAACGAATTCGCCCTTCTTGCCGACGCGCGCAAGCATGTTCTCGATCTGCGGCCCGCCGCCGTGCACGACCACGACGTTCATGCCGACAAGTTTCAACAGCACCACGTCGCGGGCGAAACACTGCTTCAGATGCGCATCGGTCATGGCGTTGCCGCCGTACTTGACGACGATGGTCTTGCCGTGGAAACGCTTGATGTAAGGCAGGGCTTCAGCGAGGATGCCGGCTTTGACTTGCGGGGCGGTCGTTTCGGTCATGGCGGGATGGGCTTCAACTGACGGAAGGCCCGTATTCTAGTTCGAAAAGCGGGCGCCGATCCCGTACCCTACAATGCGCGACATGAACGCGACAACGACATTTCACGAGGCTTCGGTCTGCCCGCGCTGTGGGCGCGCATTCACTTGCGGAATGCAGGCAGGGCATGCCAAATGCTGGTGCGCGGAATTCCCCGCCAAACTTCCCCTACCCATACCCGGAGAAGGTTCCGGGTGCTATTGCCCGGAGTGTTTGAAGCAGGTGCTGGCGGAGGCCGATCGGCGTAGCAACTCCGGCTGAAGATCGGAAAGCATCAGGATTGCATCCCGGTTGCTCCAGGAAAAGCAGGCGGCGGCGGCTTCGCGTTGCGGCAGCCAGCGGCAGGCGAGATGCTCGGCGGGTGAGATCGTTACCGATGTTCCATCCGGCACGCAAAGGCTGAAGACATGCTCGGTATTGTGGCTGACGCCTGGGCCATAGCGATAGCGCCACTCGGCAAAAATCTCGAAACGGTTGGAAAGCCGCCAATCGACGAATGCCCCTGCCGGGGCGACGATGCCGGATTCCTCCGCAACTTCGCGCGCCGCCGTGGCAATCAAAGCCTCCTCATCTTCCTGGCTGCCGGTGACCGATTGCCAGAAGCCCGGATGCGATGCACGCTCCAGCAGCAGCACCCGCAGGTCCGGCGTGTGGATGACCACCAGCACCGAAACCGGACGCTTGGGAGCTTGCCCCATGAAATCATGCGCACACATTTTTCATGGGAAAGGCGCCGGGCTCATGGAATGTCCGGCAGCCAGTTGATGCCGTCGGCCTGCATCTCGACGAAACACCAGAACGCGACGCCCTGTTCGCGCCACTCGTCGGCGGCCTGCTCGAAGATTTGCAGCGTGGCGACGAAGTCGGCTTCGGCGCGACCGTGAATGCCGTCACAATGTTCGAGCAAAACGAAATAGCCTTCGGCGGATCGCCAGCCCATGTCGTTGAGACAGTCAGCCAGAGCGTCGAAATTGTGGCCGAACCAGTCAGGAAAACCCATCGCCTTGCCAATGGCATCGAGCATGCCGGCCTTGTCCTGCGCAAGCGAAAGATCGATGCGGTAGGTTGCGAACCCGTTCGCGTCGGCGGCGCGGATCAAGGGCTGCGGGTCCACCTGCGGCATGTGATAGACGCCCGCTTTGGCCGCATCGCCAAGTATGGCCTGGTATCGATCGATTTCGCTCATTCGAGGAGGTGCCGGAAGCTTCGGTAGTGGTCGTCAGTGTAATAGCGTTCGCCGCCTTCGCCGGCAACAATGCGCCGGGCGCCGCGATCACGCGCGCCCGGCGTCGGTACCGTGTATTCGCGGTAGTAGCCGCGCGGGCGCGTAGGCAGCCGCTGTTCGCGGTTGCCGAAAATGGCGCCGTCGCGTTTATAGGGAAAGGGGCCGCCCGCGTCGATCAGGCGCAGCACTTGGCGCGCCTCGGGCGGCAGGTCGGCGATGGTGATCGCGCCGCTGCCCGCAACCGCCAGTCCCGCAACGGCGACCAGCAGCAGGATCAAGGCGCGGATCGCGCGCATCATGCCCGCGCCGAGCCGCCCCAAGGGGGCAAACGCCCCCCCGATGGGGGCAGCGAACGTAGGTGAGCGTGGGGGGGCAACTACGCCTTGCCGACGTCGACCTGGGTTTCGACTTTTTGCCGTAAGCGGATGTGCAGTTCGCGCAACTGTTTTTCGTCGACGCCGGACGGCGCGTCGGTGAGCAGGCACTGGGCGCGCTGCGTCTTCGGGAACGCAATCACGTCGCGTATCGATTCGGCGCCTGTCATCATGGTGACGATGCGGTCGAGGCCGAAGGCTAGGCCGCCGTGGGGCGGCGCGCCGTATTTCAGCGCATCGAGCAGGAAACCGAACTTGGCGCGCTGCTCTTCCGGACCAATGCCGAGGGCGTCGAACACCTTTTCCTGCACGTCGGAGCGATGGATACGCACCGAGCCGCCGCCGATTTCCCAGCCGTTCAGCGCCAGGTCGTAGGCCTTGGCCAGGCATTGCCCCGGATCGGTCGTGAGCAAGGCCTCGTGGCCATCCTTGGGCGAGGTAAAGGGATGGTGGCAGGCGTTCCAGCGCTTCGCTTCCTCGTCGTATTCGAACATCGGGAAATCGACCACCCAGACTGGCGCCCAGGCGCGGCCATCGAGATAGTTCTTCTCGTGGCCGATCTTGACGCGCAAGGCGCCGAGGGCGTCGTTGACGACTTTGGTCTTGTCGGCGCCGAAAAAGATCAGGTCGCCGGATTGCGCACCGGTGCGCTCGACTATCGTCTGCAACGCCTGTGCATGCAGGTTCTTGACGATGGGCGATTGCAGGCCCTCTTCGTTGAGTTTGGTCGCGTCGTTGACCTTGATGTAAGCGAGGCCCTTGGCGCCGTAAATTTTCACAAACTCGGTGTAGCCGTCGATCTCGCCGCGCGTGAGTGTCGCGCCGCCAGGGATGCGTAGTGCAGCGACGCGCCCACCGCTAGTGGCCGGCCCGGAGAACACCTTGAAGGCGACATCGGCGACGGCATCGGTGACTTCGGTAAGTTCCAGCGTGACGCGCAGATCCGGCTTGTCGGAGCCGTAGCGGCGCATGGCTTCAGCATAGCTGATGCGCGGAAAGGGATTCGGCAGCGCCACGTCCAGCGCTTCCTTGAACACGGTGCGGATCATTTCCTCCATAAGCGCCGTGATCTGGTCTTCCGTCATGAACGAGGTTTCGACATCGACCTGGGTGAATTCGGGCTGGCGGTCGGCGCGCAGATCTTCGTCGCGAAAGCATTTGGTGAGCTGGTAGTAGCGGTCGAAGCCGGCCACCATCAGCAACTGCTTGAAGAGTTGCGGCGACTGCGGCAATGCGAAGAACTGACCGGGATGAACGCGCGAGGGCACCAGGTAGTCGCGCGCGCCTTCCGGCGTGCTCTTGGTCAACATCGGCGTTTCGATGTCGATGAAGCCGTTGGCGTCGAGGAAACGACGGAAGGACATCGCCGTCTTGTAGCGCAGCATCATGTTCTTCTGCATCTGCGGGCGGCGCAGGTCGATGACGCGATGGGTGAGGCGCACGTTCTCGGAGAGATTCTCTTCGTCGAGCTGGAACGGCGGCGTCACGGCGGGATTGAGGACTTCCATCTCGTGGCAAAGGATTTCGACCTCGCCCGAAGGCAGGTTGGGATTCTCGGTGCCGGCCGGGCGGCGGCGCACCTTGCCGGTGATCTTGAGCACGAACTCGTTGCGCACCGATTCGGCGATGGCGAACATTTCGGGACGGTCCGGATCGCAGACGATCTGAGCGAGACCTTCGCGGTCACGCAAGTCGATGAATATGACGCCGCCGTGGTCGCGGCGGCGATGGTTCCAGCCGCAGAGGGTAACGATCTCGCCTTCGTGGCTGGCGTTGAGTTGGCCGCAGTAGTGGGTACGCATGATGGTGAAGCTTCCGGGCAAGGGTGCCGCGCTGGCGGCGGGGGATTATTCGTTTGGGGCGCGGCTAACGAAGTTGGGATTGCGCAGTGTCGGCGCGACCACGCCCATGGAGACGATATATTTCAGGGCGTCGTCGACGCTGATATCGAGTTCGACGGTGTCACACTTGCGGACGAAGAAAAAAAATCCATTCACCGGACTGGGCGCAGTCGGGATGAAGACGCTGACCATTTCGCCGTCGCTATGCTGCGCAACTTCCGGCGGCGGCGTACCAGTCTGGAAGGCCACCGCCCAGGCTTCGGGATGCGGATAGCGCACCAGCAGAACTTTACGGAAAGCCTCGCCGTTGCCGGAGAACAGGGTGTCGGAAACCTGCTTGACGCTGTAGTAGATCGACTTGACGACCGGGATGCGCGCCAGTACGCCTTCCCAGAAACGCACCAGCTTCTGGCCGATGATATTGGCCGTCACCAGTCCGGTGAGGAAGACCACCAGCAGGGTCATCAGCGCGCCGAGACCGGGAATATAGAAGCCCAGAACCTGCTCGGGGCGAACCGCTTCCGGCAGCAGCAGCAACGACTGGTCCATCGTCCGCACGATAAGGGACAGCACCCAGGCGGTGATCGCCAAGGGCACCCAGATCAGCAGTCCGGTAATGAAATAGCGCTTCAACAGGCGACGGTCAATTGCAGGCACAGGAACCTGTTCCGCCTTGGCATGGGGGCGGGTTGTCGTTCTTGGCCGGCGCGGATTTGGCGCCGCCCTTGAAGTCGGTGGCATACCAACCGCTGCCCTTGAGCTGAAAGCCCGGGGCGGTCAACTGCTTGGCAAAGGATTCGGCTTTGCATTCGGGACAAGCGGTCAGCGGGGCGTCGCTCATCTTCTGAATGACGTCCTTTTCGAAACCGCAACTCTCGCAACGATAGGCGTAGATCGGCATGATTCGTCTCCGCGGAAAACCTGTGATTATAACGTAAGCGCCTCTCGCAAAAGGATTTGCGTGGACGCTGTTCCTGCTGACGACATGGGGACGGTCAAGCGCCCTTTCAAGGCGTCACAGGAGGCCCAGGTAGGCGTGATTCAAGGTTTCTCCCCAAAACAGGGCAATGATGCCCGCCGCGGCGAGATACGGGCCGAACGGGATGGGAACGTTGCGGCCATGGCGCGCCAGGACGATGAGTGTGATCCCAACCACCGCGCCGACCAGGGATGAGAGCAGGATGGTGACAGGCAATACCTGCCACCCAAGCCAGGCGCCTATGGCCGCAAGCAGCTTGAAATCGCCGTAGCCCATGCCCTCCTTGCCCGTGGCCAGCTTGAAACCCCAATAAACCGACCACAGGGCCAGGTAACCGGCGACGGCGCCCAGAACTGCACTCCGGATATCCGTATAGACACCGAAAACGTTGAACAGGAGCCCGGCCCAGAGCAGCGGCAAGGTAATGTCGTCGGGCAGCAACTGCTTGTCGAAATCGATGAAGGTCAGCGCGATCATGGCCGCAAGAAACGCCATGGCGCCGCCCGCAGCGATGCCTGGTCCCAGTTTCCAGGCGGCAAAGCCGAGCAATATTCCGGTGATAGCCTCGACCAGGGGATAGCGAATGCCGATGGGAGCCCCGCAGCCGCTGCACTTGCCGCGCAACGCCAGATAGCTGACGACAGGAATGTTCTCGAATACCGTGATGCGATGTCCGCAGTGCGGGCAGCGCGACGCCGGCATGGCAAGCGTCAGCCTCTCGGCTGCGGGAGCGGCTTCCTCGTCGCGCAATTCGGCGCATTGGGCAAGCCAGTCGCGCTCCATCATGAGCGGCAGCCGATGGATGACGACATTGAGAAAGCTTCCCAGCACAAGGCCCAGCAGACCAGCCAGTGCGGTGAACATAACGGGATCGGCGAATGTCGCCAGTACAGAATTCATGGGGTATCCGGGTCAGCCGGCGACCGAGCCGAGCTTGAAGATCGGCAAATACATCGCGACCACGATGCCGCCGATCAGGCCACCGAGGAACACCATGATCATAGGCTCCATCAGGCTCGACAGCGACTCCACGGCATCGTCGACTTCCTGCTCGTAGAAATCGGCAACCTTGCTGAGCATCCCGTCCAAAGCGCCCGATTCCTCGCCAATCGAAACCATCTGGATCACCATGCTCGGGAAGACGCCGGCGTTCTGCATGGCCACCGTAAGACTGTTGCCGGTACTGACCTCGCCCTGAATTTGTTGGGTGGCAACCTTATACACGTGGTTACCCGCGGCGCCGGCAACGGAGTCGAGTGCCTCGACCAGCGGCACGCCGGCGGCAAACATGGTCGACAGCGTTCGCGTCCAGCGGGCAACGGAGGCTTTCTTCAACAGATCGCCGAATACCGGCAGCTTGAGCATCAGCCGGTCCATCGCAATTTGCATCGGTATCGACCGCTTCCAGGTATAGAAGAATGCATAAACGCTGCCGAAGATACTGCCGAACATGATGTGCCAATAGGCGACAAAAAACTCCGACATGGAAATCACGATCAAGGTCGGTGCCGGCAGGTCAGCGCCAAAGCTGGCGAATACGCTCTTGAATTGCGGCACGACGAAAATCATGATCACGGCAGTCACGATAAAGGCGACCACCAGCACCGCAACCGGATAGAACATGGCCCCTTTGATCTTCGATTTCAGGGCCAGCGACTTTTCCTTGTAGACGGCCAGGCGATCAAGCAGCGCTTCCAGAATGCCGGCCTGCTCGCCGGCGGCAACCAGGTTGCAGAACAGCGAATCGAAATAGAGCGGATATTTGCGGAAAGCCTGATTGAGAGCTGAACCGGTTTCGACCTCGGTCTTGATTTCCATCAGCAACTTGCCGACCGCCGGGTTGGAATGACCCTTGCCGACGATGTCGAAGGATTGCAGGAGCGGCACGCCGGATTTCATCATCGTCGCCAACTGGCGGGTGAACAGCGTGATGTCCTTGTCGGTGACCGTGCCGCCGCTCTTGAACTTCTGCTTCTTGACCTTGACCGGGAGAATGCCCTGGCGGCGCAAGGTAGTACTCACGACGGTTTCGGTCATTGCCCGCATTTCGCCGCGGACTATCTTCCCGCCCTTGTCCTTGCCCTCCCAGACGAACAGAGACTCTTTCTTCTTGTCCGCATTGCCGGTTGAAGCCATGTGTTTTTCCTAGGAACGATGATGGCGGCGCGACCGCATTTGCATGCCGCGTCGGCCGCTATGCCGAACGTGTGGGGCGATGATGCCCGCCGTACCGAAATTTGTAAAGACGGTCGTCGCGCCGGGAAATCAGATTTTGCCGGCCGGCCGGTAAAGTTTCACGGTCTTGATGCGCTTATCCTCGGTTTGCAGGATATCCATGGCCACGCCGCCTATCCTTAGGCCGACGCCAAGCTCGGGAATATCCTGAAGATGCTCGATGATCAGCCCGCTGAGAGTCCGCGGCCCATCCAGCGGCAACGCCACGCCAAGCGCACGATTCACCTCGCGCAGGCTGTGGGCGCCGTCGACGATGGCGGCACCCTGTTCGTCCCAGAAGGAATCGGCGGTGCTGCCGGGCATGCCGGTCGTGAATTTGCCGACAATTTCCTCGACGATATCCTCCAGGGTTACCAGGCCGAGCAGCTCGCCATACTCGTCGACCACCAGCCCGATGCGCTGGCGGTTGTCGCGGAAGAACTGCAACTGGGCATAAATGCCGGTGTTGGACGGAATGAAGTAGGGTTGCGCAAGTTCATCGCGCAGCCGCTCGTGGCTGAGCTCTCCACCGAGTACCGAAGCCAGAAGCCGGCGCTGATGAAGAATCCCGATGACGTTGCCCGGTTCGTCCGCGAACACCGGCACGCGCGTATGGAAACTCGTGGCGAGCTGCTCGCGGATTGCCTCCATCGTGGCGTCGATGTCGATGGCCTCGATGTCGCCGCGAGGGGTCATGACATCGTTAACGGTCACATGTTCCAGGTCAAAGAGATTAAGGAGGATGGCCCGGTGCTGGGACGGGATCGGGTGACTCGATTCGAGAACCACCGTCCGCAGCTCTTCCATGGAGAGACTCGGGGATTCGTCGCCACGACCCGGTGCGAGCCGAAGCAGCCGCAACAGCCCCTGGGCGAACAGATTGACGAACCACACTACGGGATAGACTGCCCGCAGCAGCGGCCACAAGATATAGGCGACAACCCCGACCATGCGGTCGGCGTAAGCCGCACCGATAATTTTCGGCGTAATTTCGGACAGCACCAAGATGGCAAAGGTGACGAACAGCGTCCCCGCGCCGAGTGCCCACTTTTCCTCGCCGAACAACTGGATGGCAATGACGCTGACGATCGTTGCGGCGGCAGCGTTGATGAGGTTGTTGCCGAGGAGGACAACGCCGAGCATCTTGTCGGTCCGGCCGAGCAAATCAAGCGCCAGCTTGGCGCCGCGGTGTCCTTGAGCGGCCAGATGTCGCAGCCGGTAGCGGTTCGCCGCCATCATGCATGTTTCCGCCACCGAAAAGAAACCGGAGATGATGAGCAGCAGAAATAGCGCAATGGACAGTGTCGTGACAGGAATGTCGTCCATTCTGGCAATCAGGCCGCGCGGCCGAGAATGACTTCCAGCACGAAACGGCTGCCGACATAGGCCAGGAGAAGCGCGGCGAAGCCGGCGAGTGTCCAGCGCAGGGCCGTGCGACCGCGCCAGCCGCGCAAGTGCCGGCCCGTCAACAGTGCGGCAAAAATCAGCCAGGAGATGATGGCGAATACCGTCTTGTGGCTGAAGGACAGCGGTTTGCCGAACAGGGTCTCGGAAAACAGGATGCCGGAAGCCAGCGTCACCGTGAGCAGTGCGAAGGCAATGTGGATCATCCGGAACAACAGCGCTTCCATCGTCAATAGCGGCGGCAGTCCGGCAAACAATGGCGTCAGGCGACCACGGTGCAAGCGCTTTTCAGCCACCGCCATCAGAATGGCGTGCAGCGCGGCCAGCGTAAACAGGCTGTAAGCGAGCATCGCCACAAGGAAATGGGTACGGAACATCATCGAACCGGCGTTGGCCAATAGATGCTGACCGGGGAACAGGGGCGGCAGCAGCACACACAGCGCCGCCAGCGGCAGGCCCAGCATCTGCAAGCCGTCCATGCGGGCGTAGAGGCTCTCGATCCAGTAGACCGCGATAGCCAGCCACAGTATCAGGGAGAGCGCGACCGAAAACCCGAAGCGCATCTCGTCGCCGGGGAATATTTCGCCGATGAGAGTAATGCCGTGAAGAACAACGGCCATCAGCAGCCATGCGCGTTCCCAGGACGCCATGCCGCGCAGCGGTTGATCGAGCGCCGGGCCGCGCCAGCGCGTGCGCCAGAAAATGACGGCAAGGCCGGTATATAAGGCTGCCGCAGTGACATGCAGTAGAATCGAAGGCATCCCGCAAGTCTACCTCATTCCCCTGCCATGCTCGACAACCTGACCCAAAGGCTCGCCAAGGTCGTCAAAACCTTGCGCGGTCAAGCCCGCCTCACCGAAGACAATATCCAGGAAATGCTGCGCGAGGTGCGCATGGCGCTGCTGGAAGCCGATGTGGCGCTGCCGGTGGTCAAGGACTTCATCGCCCGAGTCAAGGAAAAGGCCGTCGGCCAGGACGTGATCGGTTCATTGACACCGGGCCAGGCGCTGGTCGGCGTCGTGCATCGCGAACTGACCGAACTGATGGGCGGACAGGCCAGCGGCCTCAACCTCGCCACCCAGCCGCCCGCCGTCATCCTGATGTCCGGCCTACAGGGCGCCGGCAAGACCACCACTACCGCCAAGCTCGGCAAGTGGCTCAAGGAGCGGCAGAAGAAGAAGGTTCTGGCGGTTTCCGTAGACGTCTATCGTCCGGCGGCCATCGAGCAATTGAAGGCCGTGTCGGCCCAGGCCGGCATCGAATTCTTCCCCTCCGCCGCCGGCCAGAAGCCCGCCGACATCGCCGTGGCGGCTTTGGACTTCGCCAGGAAGCACTACTTCGACGTCCTGTTCGTCGACACCGCCGGTCGTCTCGCCATCGACTCCGCGATGATGGCCGAGATCAAGGAACTGCACGCGCTGCTTAATCCGATCGAGTCCCTGTTCGTCGTCGACGCCATGCTCGGGCAGGATGCGGTTAACACTGCGAAGGCCTTCAACGAGGCCTTGCCGCTGACCGGCGTGATCCTGACCAAGCTCGACGGCGATGCGCGCGGCGGCGCCGCGCTCTCGGTACGCCATGTCACGGGCAAACCGCTCAAATTTGCCGGCATCGGCGAAAAGCTGAACGGCATAGAAGAGTTCCACCCCGAGCGTATGGCGGCACGCATTCTCGGCATGGGCGACATCCTCGGCCTGGTCGAAGAAGCACAACGCGGCGTCGATCAGGACAAGGCCCAGGAATTCGTCAAGAAGATGAAGGCCGGCAAGGGCTTCGACTTCAACGACTTCAAGGATCAAATTGCGCAAATGCGCAAAATGGGGGGCCTGTCAGGCCTCCTCGACAAATTGCCGGCCCAGTTCGCCGGCATGGCGCAGCAGGCTGGCAGCGGTGCGGACGAGAAGGCCATCGGCCGCGTCGAGGGAATCATCAACTCGATGACACCGACCGAGCGCGCCAAGCCCGAACTCATCAAGGCCAGCCGCAAACGCCGCATCGCCGCCGGCGCCGGCGTCCAGGTTCAGGACGTGAACCGTCTCATCAACCAGTTCGAGCAGACGCAGAAGATGATGAAGCAGTTCTCGAAGGGCGGCATGGCAAAGATGATGCGCAACATGAAGGGCATGATGCCGGGCATGCGCTAAGTTTCGTCTGCCGGGCGCCTCGCTCCGGCGACCGGCTTACCTTGGTTGCAGTGGCTCGCATTTGAGACGACTTGCCTCCGCAGGGCAATCGCATGAACAAGCAGTGTCTATTTAGTGGGTATCGCCCGGCGCGCCTTGCATTCGCCAGGGGGGGGGTGAAAATATATAGCGTGATTGAGGTCGGCGCGCGCCCAGGGAGGCGGGTGGCCGACGCAGCTCATGGTCCACGGCTTGCTTTGCACAGCAAGCCGGCTTCGGCAGCGCGGAGCAGTGCTCCGCGCAACCCTGCCTACGCCCTCCTGGCTGGGCTGCGCCCAGCCATTCCCCCTTTACCTCGCCGCATCGGCCAC